>Ga0315543_1000283_pt1 | contig 64962 bp, 75 predicted proteins | sample SalMarSW160210MG_2_FD_203098 | JGI IMG/M metagenome (GOLD analysis project Ga0315543, IMG submission 203098) | Salt marsh sediment microbial communities from the Plum Island Ecosystem LTER, Massachusetts, United States - Salt Marsh Sediment SW1601-210 ... | reverse complement strand
ACAATTTTTATACCACGGACATTCCCTGCACCTGAGGATCGCCGTAGCTTCATCAAGAACATCTCCCATTCAATACCTCCTTAAATTTATAATTGTAACAACTTTTCACCACAAAAGCACCGCCGCAAAATGACTTGGCAGTCAGCAGTTGGCAGTTGGCAGTTGGTAGTTGGTAGTTGGCGGTTGGCAGTTAGCAGTTGGCAGTTAGTAGTTGGCGGTTGGCAGTTAGCTAATGGCTGAAAGCTGATGGCTGATGGCTGATGGCTGAAAGCTGATGGCTGATGGCTACCAACAGCAAAGCGAGGGAACTCGACGAAGCAATCCCAGGGGGTGAAATCCTAAATTCTAAGCTCTAAACCCTAAACAAATTCTAATATCTAAATTCAAAACTGTTTTGGTCATTGGAATTTTGGTCATTTGATATTGTTTAGTATTTCGGATTTAGTATTTAGAGTTTTGTTTTCCCGAGATTGCTTCGCGGAGCCTGTCCTGAGCATCTCGAGATTCTTCGCTGCGCTCAGAATGACAGGGAGCGAAGGGCTCGCAATGATGGAAAAGGCTGTCATTGCGAGGAATCCCGAACGAAGTGAGGGATGACGAAGCAATCTCTCTGTTATACTTCAAAGAAGGCGGGCTATATAATAAAACCACCATGATTATCTCCGCCAGCCGCAGAACAGATATCCCGGCACTCTACAGTCAATGGTTCATGAACCGAATCCGCGCTGGGTGGTGTCTGGTGCCCAACCCCATGAACCCCAAGCAGGTATCCCATGTATCCCTCAAACCGGAGGATGTGGATGCCATCGTCTTCTGGTCAAAAAATCCCGCTCCTATGCTGGCGCATTTAGACGAACTTGACAAATCAGGATTTCGTTATTACTTCCAGTTTACCCTCACCGATTATCCCAGAGCCCTTGAGCCACATATCCCCGGCCTTGATAACCGGATTTCTACCTTCCTGAAGTTAAGTGAACATGTCGGACCACAAAGAGTCATCTGGCGATATGACCCCATTATCTTGTCCAACATCACCACCGGCGACTTCCACCGCGAAAAATTCGCCAATATCGCCAGGAGGTTACAAGGAGCTACTCATCACGTTATGCTAAGCATAGTCCATTTCTATAAGAAGACTGAGCGCAGGCTATCCAAGTTGGAACAAAGTGGGTTTTCCTTCGATAGAGAAGCGCTCTCCTCTCAGCATACTGCTTTTCTTATTTCAGACCTCGCCTCTATCGCTAAACAGCACAATATGGAGAGCTTCACCTGTGCTTCAGAACGCGACTTCACCGAGTTCGGCATGCCGCCGGGAAGATGTATCGACGGAAGTCTGCTCCATAAACTCTGGGGATTACCGGATAACTATCGCAGGGACCCTTATCAGCGTAAACACTGCCGATGCTCGGTAAGCAAGGATATCGGCATAAACGATACCTGTATACAGGGATGCCCCTACTGCTACTCCACCATGAGTAACGAAATCGCCCAACGCCGCTGTAAGGAACATGACCCTGATTCACCAGCGCTGTGGTGACACCCCGAGACCTCCACCCTACAATTGCCACTCGCTAAGTAATTCAGGCCTGCCTGTGCCAAATCACCTGAGCAGTAACCCAACCAAGGTCACTAGTCATGTTTTCAAGCCCGTTCCACTTGAGAATTATGATGGAGACCCTGAGATAGTTCGTGATAGGTGAAGAGTGATCGGTAACGCTCGACGGGTTCATTCTCTCCCTTCTAGCTTTTTCTCAACCTGTGCAAAAACTCGCTCGGCAATGTCCAGTGCCTTTTGCGCATCTTCTCTGGCAGGTTCGCCATGAGGGAGAAGACCAACATCTAGAGGATAGCGAGATTCAACATAAATCCCGCTAAGAAATTCTAAATCCGCCATGTCAATTCTCAGAGGCACGTTTAGTTGGCCTAATCTTTGATAAAGAAAGCCCAAGTCGTGGGTTCTAGGTGGGTCTACTCCTTGTTGGAATAAAAGGCCTTTAAACACCTTCTCGACAAATTGCTGGGCATGAAAGCAGACTAACCGATAAACCTTTTCATCCAGAAGGACTTTTATCCCCTTGAAGTCATCCAGGGCATAGTCAAACCACAGATTCTTCTTTTTCATAGAGAACGCTACCCTTTTCAAAGATGTCCTTGATGAAGAAGGAGCTCTCATTACGTAAAAGCCTCACCTCACCCGGCGTCAGAATAATGACGTCTATAGGAACGTTGCGTTCTATTCCCTTTAGTGCCTCGGCTCTTCGATAAAGTCTTCTTGTGCTCGTTTCCTTAATGATAAGGAGATCGATGTCGCTCCACTCATGTATTCTGTCAGTTGCCAGGGAGCCGAAGAGGACTATTTTCTCTGGCTTATATTTCTCTATCAGTGTAGCTACAATTCTGCGTAGCTCTTTTTCCAAAGCTTCCTTCCTCTGTGCAATTATCGCAGTATCTAGTTCCATTTTAGCTTTCATCGTGGCTCCACTGTTAGATATTCTAACTACATTCTATTGGTTTTTGATGGTATTCTCAAGCCCGTTCCAGTTACCCTGCGAAATAGGTTTCCGCTTTGCGGGATATTCTACGGGTGAGGATTATGATGGAGACTTTGGGGTAGGTCAGTCTCTTACCACAGAGACAAGGCTTCTAACATTCAAATCAGTATCCTCAGCCATCAAATCGAAATGTCTATCGGCATGAAGCAGCAAGCAATTAGTAACAATTGCTGCTGAGCCAATAAGTATGTCAGTATAAGGGATAACCTTTCCTCGCTGCCGCAGCTTGAAAGAAAGCTGAGCTGCTGCCTCCCAGTTTGCTTCACTTGCTGGTATCTGATGAAGAGCAGCAAGACGACTTTTGAGACGGTTAAACTCATTTAGTGATTTAGTTCCGCCCAATAGCTCCAGACGTATCATAGGAAAGATAGCCACCCTATCTTCCGCCAGCAAATGCTCCACTTCATCCTTTACCGCTGGTGGTGAGGATTTCCTCAGAAATGGAATCCAAACTGAGGTATCGATGAGCACAAGATTATTGCTCATTTCTTAGTTTCTCTAGCTCTTCCAAAGAAAGAGCTAAATCGTATGTACCTGCCTCTTGGCGTAAAGCTTCCAAATTCTTCCTGCGAATTAACTCTTTCAGCCCGGTTGTGATGGCTTGTTTCTTAGTCTTGGCTCCGCTCACCTTCATCGCTTCATCCAGCAATTTATCATCAATAATAACGGTTGTTTTTGCCATACTTGGCCTCCATATTTATGTTCTTTTTTAGACGGTTTAATTGTACAGCCTGAGAGTACGGATGTCAAAAAACCGATTACCCTTTACTCATTACCTTTCACACATCACCTCCCACCCCGTTCCACTTGACCCTGTGAAATAGGTTTCCGCTTTGCGGGATATTTCACGGGGTGAAAGCTGAAAGCTGATAGCTACTAAATTCAGTTTTGAATTTGGATATTGGGATTTGTTTGGGATTTAGTGCTTGGGATTTGGGATTTCAACCCAGGCCTTTTCCCCCTTTGAATTGTGATTCTCCTCCGGGTTTAGTGCTTGGGATTTAGGATTCCCCTGCCAGGGTGTCGGTGCAGGCTGCTTCGCCTCCGGATTCTGTAGTTGCCTGATTCATCAGGCACCAATTTGCCCAATAAATTGGGCAACTACATTTTAAAACTATACCTCACAATGACAGAAGGAGGAGGCTAATGCCTCACTAATCCTGTGAACCAGTACAAGCATTAGGGGAAGGCAGAACTTTGTGTTACAATATAAAAAACAGGGCAAGCGTAATCACTTTTATGTGTCAAGAAGATATTTGATATAATATTAAAGAAATTTAGCATGCCAAAAGGAGGTGGCCGTGGAAAGTCAAAGGTACATTATTTTGACTTTAAGTTTCCGTAAACAAGATGATAGATGGACTGCATATTGTGAAGAGCTTGGTACAGCAACCTTTGGTCATACTCTGGAAAAGGCGAGGGAAAAGATTGAGGAGGCAGTATTCCTCCATTTAAATGCCCTTGAAGAAGTTGGTGAGCAGGAACGCTTTTTTAGAGAAAATGGTATAGTCCTTCATACTCGCAAGCCTACAAAAGACATTACTGTTAAGGCGTCACCCGATAAAAAGACCTTTGTACAGCCGTATGTTGCGCCAACCCGTGAGCTAGCCCATGCTTGAGGGAATATGCCTTGAGGAAATACACTGCAATACCTGCTATCACTGGTAAACAATTAGCTAAGGTTCTTGTTAAAGACGGGTGGGAGATTAAAAGACGGGGCAAACACGGACTTTCCATGGCTAAGAGGTTTAGAGACCGAGTAAGAGTCACGGTTATTCCTTACAGTAATGAATCTCTTGACAGTGGCACTTTAGGTGCAATCCTTGGCCCTAAGCAAACTAATCTGCGGATGAAAGGATTGCTTGACCTTATTAACAAATATGGCATATAAATTTTAAAGCAAGGTCAAAGTTTTCCTTAATTATCGAGAATACTTAATTTCGCCTTTGCCATTCAAAAAAATTTCGCACATTTCTAGATTACCCTCCACTGTTGAGGTATGGCTTTTCCTCACACAGGGTCATAATGTTGCTATTAACGGGATGGGAACCAGCAGCGCCTTCTATGTAGTGGTATTGCTCTGGGTAGCCAGCCAGCACAGGGTATTGACAAAAAGTAGCCCCTATTCTAAAGTAGGATAAAGTAAGATATTATAAGATAAAGTAAGATATTAGCAGTGAGAAGCGTAGTAGCCGGGTGTGGTGCTGAGGTTTATCCTCGGCGCAGGGGTATTGGCATTTTTGGAGCGCGTGTTATAAGTTATCATAAAAGGGACAAATGAAAAGGCTCATCGCGGTAGTGGTGGCAGTTGCCTTATTGAGTTTCCTGTTTGCTTTTGTTCCTTCTGTAGTCTACAGCCACCCTTCGTGGAACTCATACGAAGACAGTGATCGTACGATCGATTGTGACAACTTCACTGCTGGTAACCAGACCGTTTACATGCAGGGAGTCTTGCCAGAAGCCAGTCACGACTATAAGGTTGCCTATTATGAAAACAAGACCGGCGCAAGTGACGAAGCACATCTTCTAGCGATAGACATTCCGAAGTCTAATTCAAACAAGATACTTGAAAGCTCCCTGCACTTCCCCGCTTATAAGAATTTTCCGTCAGGCTGGAACGATCCAGGGATTTGGCACTCGGTGGTATACGATGCAACTGACTCTCCACCGGCGACATACAACGCGACTGACCCGGACATAGTAGAGGACGATATCTTCAATGTCACCGCAGGAGCAATTCCGGAGTTCCCAACCATCTTTGCCGGCATTGGTGTAGCCGGGCTGTGCTTTGGTACTTACTACTGGATGAGGAAGAAGAGATTAAAATTTAAAATGAAAAATTCAAATTTAGGTATTGATTTCGGGTGACAATGGAACAAAGCAGGAAAAGCATCTATTTTAAGCTGGGGATAGTCGCCCTGGGAATACTCCTTCTAGGCAGCTTCTGGCTGACGGTGAAGGGCACTTCACAGCCGGTGAGCCTGGCGGTTGTTCCTCAGGCTCCCAGGCAGGGGGAGCCGATACTGGCTACCTTCAAGCTGAATAATCCTTCTGCAGAGCCCGTGGTCACCAATTACCAGTTCTATGCCAACGACGAACTGCTTCAGGAGGGAGCTGCCACTATACCCGCCGGTGCTGGCAAGACTTACCAGTACGCCTATGCCAATCCCCTCGAGATAGGGGAACAGCTCAACTTCATGGTCAAGACCCAGTCAGACTTGGGGAATTATGACAAGGTTATCTCCTCACCACCCTATCCTCCCCAGATATGGTCGAGCTTTATCAGCTTTGCGTCCTTCTCGACATCGGTGATGAGTTCCATGTCCTCCATGACCTATTATCACAGCGCCTTCGGCAGCGACATGGGGGTCAATGTCGGCATCATTGCCACGATAGTCCTTATCATGCTGCTCATCTTCCTGGAGCTCAGCAAACCCGTCGTTCAGGGAAGGACGATGGCTCTGGGAAGGCTGAGAATAAGGTTCTCCACCCTGACCTGGATACTCTTTTTCATCTTTATGGGTATCGTGTTCACCAAGGTGATGCTGATACTCGCTACATGAAGTTGGAAGGTTCAAAAGTTAGAAGGTTAGAAAGTTCATAACGCTATAACTCATCTGGTTGACGCAGTCCTACCCACCCCTGTCATTGCGAGCCGAAGGCGTGGCAATCCCGTGATACCCCTCCCCCCATCCGAGATTGCTTCGTCGCTAGCGCTCCTCGCAATGACAAAGTGGGGGGCATTGCGAGCCCCTCGCCTCCTGTCATTCTGAGGGAGCAAAGCGACCGAAGAATCTCGTTTAGACCCTTCGCTAGCGCTCAGAATGACAAAAAAGGATGTCATTGCAGTGAGCTGAAACCCTGAGTGCAACGAAGGGCCAAGGCGTGGCAATATGACAACTTGGCAAGATGCGCTTAAAGACTGTATGATAGAGGAAACGATGCAGAAAGCTTCGCAGCATGACTAAAAAGATTGTCTTTCATTCCTATGCTTTATACAAGATGGAAAAGAGGGGTATAGCTAAATCCGATGTTGAACAGACTCTGAGAGAACCTTATTCTATTGTAGAAGGAAAATTTGGAAGGGAGATTACCCAAAGGATATATGGTGACTATGTGCTAAGAGTAGTGTTCGAAGACTGTGAGGACCATTGCTTGGTGATAACAGCATATCCAGCGAGAGCAGAACGATATCTAAGGAGGTGAATTGTGAAAATAAAATATATGCAGGATATAGATGTCCTCAACATAGAACTTCAGGAGGGAAAGTTTCAGTATAGCGAAGAGATTGGAGAGGGAGTGATTTTAGACCTGGCTCAGGATGGAAACATACTCAGCATTGAGATAATCGATGCGACTAAACGGCTAGGAAAGGAAGTCGCCCAGAAAATCACCAAAAGGTACCTGGCTACAGTTTGAAGATACCATAGACCTTAGTCGGGTTATTAGGCAAAGGAAGGAAGTTAGTCATGTCAGCTAAAGGCAGGAAATTTGAAGCTAAATCAACGAAATTGATAGACGGAGTCCAGGTCAAGCAACTGAGGTGGATACCCGACCTAAAGTAACAGATAGAAGTGGAAACTTTACCTTCATTGACGAGATTATCGCGACAGGCAAGTTGAAGTATGGCTCCCTATCCTGCCCTGTCATTGCGGTGAACTGAAACCCTGAGTGCAACGAAGGGCCAACGCATGGCAATCCCAGGAAACCAAACTCTAAATCCTAAATCCGAAATACTAAACAATATCAAACAGCACTCAGCAGTCAGCGGTCAGCTAATGGCTGACCCCGTGAAATACTATTTCATGGGGTGAAAGCTGATAGCTACTAAATTCACTTTTGAATTTGGATATTGGGATTTGTTTAGGATTTGGTGCTTGGGATTTGGGATTTCACCTCTGAGATTGCTTCGGCACGTTGTGCCTCGCAATGACACACCCCTCTGTCATTGCGAGGAATCCTGAACGAAGTGAGGGATGACGAAGCAATCTCAGACAGGGAAAGAGGTCACACGGCTAATCCTATTCAGGTGCACAATGTGGTGACTAATCTTCTCGAAAAGGCATATAATAGCGAAATTAAAAAGTCAAAATGCAAAAGTCAAAATGCAAAAGTCAAAATTTGATTTTATGAAAGTATCAGGGCTGAAGATAGCTTACGTCGTGGGGCTGGTCATACTGGGGCTGCTGGTTGTCTTTACCGTGTTTCGCCCTATGATGACTGGTGGGGAATACAGCGAGGTGCAGCAGGAGCAGTTGCTAGAGACACGAGGTGAATGGATTATTCAGTTTAACATCATAAACCACGAAGGCAGGGACACCAACTACACCATCAATGTCCAGGCTGATGGCAAGCCATACAAGGATAATGTCCTGATCCCAGATGGCGGGATGTTTATCTACATCCACCACATCTATCGTGACCGGATAAATGACGGTGAGGTAACCTTCACCATTTACAAGGAGGATGAAGATACCCCCTTTGAGCAGGTGACGTACCACTTAAGATAGTTAGAAGGTTAGAAAGTTAGAAGGTTAAAAGGTTGGAAGGTTAGGAAGGTTTGAAAGTTCAAAAGTTTGAAGGTTGGAAAGTTAGAAGGTTAGAAAGTTAGAAGGTTAAAAAGTTTGAAAGTTTGAAGGTTTGAAGGTTTAAAAGTTGGGAAGTTTTGTGGACGTTACAAACATTAGGACTTTAGAAACAGCAAGGTTTAGCCGGTGGCAGGTAGCCTTTCTCGCCTGTCCTTCGGTGATTGCTTCGGCACCTTGTGCCTCGCAATGACAGAAGAGGGTATGCCTCGCAATGACAGAAGGTGGTGCCATTGCCAGTTTTTCATTGTCATCGCGAGCGAAGCGTGGCAATCCTGGTAGGGGGGCTCCTCGATGAAAGAAGGAGGTGGGTATGGTAATGACAGGAAAAGAAGCGAAGTTCGATTAATAATATGAACGAGTACTACCTGTTCGCCATATAATACTGAGAAAAATAGAAGATAAAAAACATAATTAATACCATTTAACGGAGGTGCAGGTGGCTTGGGGAGGTTGAATGAGAAAATTAGTATTTATTATTGGGATTGTTACGCTGCTCATGGCTGTAATGCCTGTGAGCCATAATTTACCCATTCAAGCTGCTGAGACTGCCCAACCACAGGAGGCACCAAGGCTGCCGCCGCCGCAACAACCACCTCCGGTCATAGATGGGCATAGAACAGGTTTCATACCGCCAACGATGGACCTCTCCTATATCACCGGGCAGAGAATGCCCGACGGCTCTCTGGTGGGGGAGTCTTTGGTGGCAGAGTCGCCGGTGGGACAGCCGCCAGCTTCGTTTGATTGGCGCACACAAGGGAAAGTTACTTCGGTGAGGAACCAGGGTGCTTGCGGTTCCTGCTACGCCTTTGCCGGGATTGCCAATGTCGAATCGAAGATATTGATCGACACTAACACCACTAACACCACAAACCCCGTCGACTACTCCGAGAACAATGCCAAGGAATGCAACTGGCGTGAGCTAACTAACTACACTACTGTGAATCCTAGCCCCCCTCCCCACCTCCTTCCTTGGGGCAGTTGCGATGGTGGGAACAACTATATGCTTGCCAGCCTGTTCTCCCAGAAAGGCATAGTCCTGGAGTCAGACGACCAATATGTGGCTGCGAACACCACTTGCAACTCCACCTGTCCCTATAACAAGACGCTGCTGGACTGGAGAATTATATCGGGTGGTTCAATACCCAATACCACGGTGCTGAAGAACTATATTTACACTTATGGGCCAGTGTACACTGCGGTAAATGCGGACTCAGGCCACGGGTTCGATAGCGGCTATGACGGCTCGTACACCTTCAACTACACTAGCAGCGGTACAAACCACGCCGTGTTGATTGTGGGCTGGAGTAACAGTCTTCCACCTGATCAGGTAACCAACCAGACCGGAGATGGCTGGATTGTGAAGAATTCCTGGGGTGCTGACTGGGGTGATAATGGATATTTCTATATGCACTACACTGCAGCAAACATCGGTATGTATTCCTCATTTATGCACTCCTGGCAGGATTACGATAATAACGGCGGAATCATGTATTACGACGATGATTGCTGGGATAATAGCTTGGGATTTAATCCACCATACAACAGTACCACCGCCTGGGGACTGTGCAATTTCACCCCCTCTAACAATACCTATGCTACCCGGGTGGAGTTCTGGACCACGGACGTCACCACTGACATTGATATATACATCTATGATGACTTCAATACTACAACAAAATCGCTGAGCAATCTGCTCCGCAGTCAGTTAAACTACAATTTCACTGAAGCTGGATACCATTCAGTGGCATTAAACTCGCCCCTGCGACTGACCGCCGGTGACGACGTTATCGTGGCGATAAATTTCACCAACAGCGTTAGCGAATACCCTGTCCCAACGGACCCGAACGGACCAAGTGTAACCGGCCTGACATATATGAGCCCGACTGGTGCAAATGGCACCTGGATTGATGTAGGGACAGCTGTAGCTAACGATGTCGCTATTCGTTTGCGCACCTCCACAGAAGGGGCAGGAGGCTGGAACTCATATAGCGACTCAAACCACACCATGCAATGCGACAACTTCAGTGATTACAGCACCGAGCACACCGTCTACATGCACGGCGACAATTGGACTTCAGGGTCTACTTGGACCGTGGTTTATTGGGATGGCAACGGGACTAAGAGGGTAAGCGACGGCAACATAACGGTTGACGAAGACGGTAATCTCAGCAGTCAACACACCTTCACCACTGATGAGGTGAATGGAACCTGGTATGCATCGGTGTACGCTGTAGGGCATATCCCCAGCTCACACGGTAACACCGCCTGGCTGGTTGCCGATGATGATTTTAGCGTCACAGAGTCTGCCATTCCCGAGTTTCCCACCGTAATTGCGGGAATTGGTGTAGCTGGTTTATGCTTTGCATATACTACCCGATGAGGAGGAAAAGATTAAAGTTCAAGAGGTAAAATTGAAAAACGAGTCAAGCGAAGAACCCGTGAGACCCTTCACTTCGTTCAGGGTGACAGTGGTGGAAGGTTGGAAGGTTTGAAGGTTAAAAAGTTAGAAGGTTGGAAAGTTAGAAAGTTAGAAAGTTAGAAGGTTGGAAAGTTAGAAAGTTAGAAAGTTTGAAGGTTTGAAGGTTTGAAGGTTTGAAGGTTTGAAGGTTTGAAGGTTTGAAGGTTAAAAAGTTAGAAGGTTAGAAAGTTTAAAAGTTGGCAAGTTGGGAAGTTTTGTGGAGCTTACGAATATTCAGACTTTAGAAACAGCAAGGTTTAGCCGGTGGCAGGTAGCCTTTCTCGCTGCCATAGGCATAACCATTACTGCCTGCGAGTATATCTTTGCCTACCAGAATGTGGCCTATGGCATCGTCACCGCATTGGGTCTGGTTATCGTGATATACCTTCTGCTCTCCATTTTTCACCTTGATCAAAGGATAACGAACTGTGTTGAATCGCTAACTCTGCTCCCCCTGTATATTCTGTTCACCTCGTCCCTGCCGTGGTTTTTCATAAACCAGCAGTACCTCCTGCCAGCAGTATATTCCTGCATCCTCGCCTTATGCCTGTGGTATGTGTACCAGAAGAACCTGAGCCTCAAGGAACTTTTCGGCTTCAGCACAGGAGGTTGGCAAGTTAGAAGGTTGAAAAGTTGGGGAGTAAGGAACTTTATAAACCTTCAACCTGTTAGATTTGTTTTGGTAGGTCTGGCGATTGGTATCCCACTGGGAATAGGAGAATACTTCATATTATATCCCGCTCCTGCCTTTCCCGCCTTCGAGGTGAAATACCTCCTGCGCGATATGGTGTACATGCTGTGCTTTGTCGGTCTCGGCGAGGAACTTCTATTCCGCGGTTTAATTCAGCGAGACCTCACGGGCGCTTTTGGCTGGAAGTGGGGGCTTGTTGGTGCCTCCCTCATGTTTGCCGTGATGCACCTCACCTGGAGGTCGGTTCCCGAGCTGGGCTTCGTCTTCGTGGCAGGGCTTGTCCTCGGGGCTCTATACTGGAAGACAAAGAGCCTGGTGCCGGGGATTGTCGCTCACGCAATAAACAATGTGATGCTGGTATCGGTGATGCCGTACATACTAAGTTAGAAAGTTAGAAGGTTGGAAGGTTAGAAGGTTCAAAAGTTAGAAAGTTAGAAGGTTTGAAGGTTAGAAGGTTGGAAGGTTGGAAGGTTTGAAGGTTACAAAGTTAGAAAGTTAGAAGGTTGCAGGTTGGAAGGTTGGAAAGTTCAAAAGTTAGAAGGTTGGAAGGTTCAAAAGTTAAAAGGTTGGAAAGTTGGGAAAGTTGGGAAAGATAGAAAGATTTGAGGATATTGATTGCTGGAAAGAGGCAAGACAACTGGTCAAACTCGTCTATTCATTGACTAACAAGGAGCCCTTTTCCAGGGATTGGGGACTAAGAGACCAAATTCAGCGAGCAGCAATTTCTATCACATCGAACATTGCCGAAGGATTTGAATCTCAGGGGAACAGAGAATTTGTGCAATTCCTATTCTACGCCAAGAGGTCATCAGGTGAACTGAGGGCTCAGTTGTATGCCGCCTATGATCTAGGCTACATAAACGAAGTCGAGTTTGGAGAAGCACAGGAATTGGCAATAAAGGTGTCTAAAATGCTGTCAAACTTTATTTCGTACTTGAAGTCGGCTAGAAGAAGAGGTTAGAAAGTTAGAAGGTTGGAAGGTTTGAAGGTTTGAAGGTTTGAAGGTTTGAAGGTTTAAAGGTTGGAAGGTTGGAAAGTTAAAAGGTTTGAAGGTTTGAAGGTTGGAAGGTTAGAAGATTGGAAAGATTTGTGAACCTTAGGAACTTTCAAACTTTACGAACAGCCAGGAAATTGGGGTTATGGCTTCTCCTATCGCTTGCTGTATCGCTGGTCTTCTTCCGGGAGTTCTGGCTAAGCCTGCCGACAATGCTCTCCCCCGGTTGGGTCTTCGGCCAGTACCACGCCGCCCCCTGGGGAGTCCTGGCTTTGTGCCTCATCTTCCTGTGGCTGAAGAGGAAAGACGTGTTGGAAGGTTTGAAGGTTAGAAGGTTTGAAGGTTTGAAAGTTGGAAGGTTAGAAGGTTGGAGAAACTTTATGAACCTTCAAACCTTCAAACCTGTCCTTCTCGGGGTGGCAGTGGTGGCAGCCGCTGTGCTGATGCCTTCCTCTCAGGACTATCTGGTATTTCAGGTGCTGCTGGCATCGCTGGGGGTATTTGTCATCCTCTTTGGCAGGGGAGCTAAAATTCCCTCCATTCTTGTTGCCATATATGGCTTCGCCATATCGTTTCCATTAGCGATTCATCGCTTTGCTGAGAATGCATACTCGCAGACGGCCATCATCCCGCTGGTGGGGCTAATGAACATCCTGGGCTACCCGTTGCAAAATCAGGGGCAATGGGTGCATTTCACAAGCTCTGGCGGCGAGCCGATATCGGTAGCCATCACCAGTAGCTGTGCTGGACCGGCGACCATGGGGGTTTTCATAGCGTTATTTGCCCTGATGATGCTGGATATGCCCATGCCTCCGAAAAAGGCGGTATGGCTGTTTGTGTTCGGCGTTGTCGGCACCTGGCTTCAGAGCTTCATCAGGCTGATAATACTGATGCTGGTGGGCTACCACTGGGGTGAAGCTGCACTGTGGACGGCGCACTCCTGGACGATATACATACTGTTCCCATTGTGGTACCTTCTGTTTGCCTATATTTACTTCCGGCAGGTGGGGAGGTTCAAAGGTTTGAAGGTTTGAAGGTTTAAAAGTTAGAAGGTTGGAAAGTTAGAAGGTTGGAAAGTTTGAAGGTTTGAAGGTTTGAAGGTTTGAAGGTTAGAAGGTTGGAAAGTTAAAAAGTCTTGACACATAATGATTCATGCAGTAGCCTAACAAGGCAGGGAACCATGAAACGGGGAATATTCCCTAAGAGGTTCATGTGGCATCTAGCCATTGCCTCAGTTCTGGCAGCATGTCTGATACCTGCTAGTCCTTCACCAGCGGCAGCGCTCAGTGTAAACCCCTACGATTATTTCGATTTTAATTATTCCATTAGCTTCAGCGATACCGAGGTGCAGGAAGGCGAGGCGTTTTATCTTGTAGTTGAAGGCCAGGCGACATGCATCAAAGATTTGCCCGTCGGAGCAGACCAGATTGCAGTTACCGGAAATATCATTGCACAGCACGAAGAGACAGGTGCCACAGAAATGCTTAACGCAGGCTATAGCGTCACCGTAAGCCCGGTCCCTGACTGGAAAGGTGAAAGCTATGAATTTCACCAGCGTGTGAAATTAAGTTTTCCCGGTGGAAGTCAGTCGGGCCAGTATAATGTGATTGGTCAGCTTGTCCAGGCTGAAATTGATGATTGGGATGTTACCGATGTTATCCCTGAGCCCTACAGAACCCGCACGATTGGTACAGTCAACTATGTCGGGGCGACCGAAGAGGTTACACCACAACCACCAACGCCACCAACGCCACCAGTGCCACCAACACCGCCAGCGGAGCCGCTATTCGTGGTAACCAACATGAGCATCAGCCCCACGCAGGTTGAACCGGGGCAAGCGGTTACCATCTCGGTCGAAGTGAGGAACGATGGCAACGCCGACGGCAGCTATACCTTGAACCTGACCATAAATGGAGAATTGCAGGACAGCCGGGAAATAGTCCTCGCCCCAGGGGAAACCCGGACGCTGACCTATAAAGTAAGCAGGACTGAAGCTGGAGATTACAATGTAACCTTAGACGGGCAGAGTGGTACGTTCACCGTGGTGCCAGTTTCCCCTCCAGCCTTTTCCCTGCATTCATGGTTATCTCAGCACTGGTTGCCGGTGACTGTCGTGATAATCAATCTCGTTCTATTTTCGTTATTCTGGGTTATCTATAGACACAGAACTGGTTTGAAGGAGTAGAATAAGTATACTGTAGTATATTTTAGTATGTTTTAGTATATTAAAGTATAGAAAAGTGAAGAAAAGTGGCAATATCGTTTATTTTGTCACCCTGAGCGATAGCGAAGGGTCTAGATTCTTCGCTACGCTCAGAATGACAAGAAGCGAAGGGCTCAGAATGACAGGGGAGAGTTGGTAAATGACCAAAAGTGACAATAAACGATGTAAGTGTATGATAGAATAACTTAACATACTGAGAAAGCCAGCGGGGAGAATATTATGAACAAAACAAAATGGCACAGCAAAGTAAGCTACATGCTGGTTAGCCTGGCGTTGCTTCTGTCCCTCACTATAATGGCAATACCCATGGCAGGACCAGTAGAGGCTGCCGAAGAAGCATACTATAATGCCACTGAGATTCAGGACTGGTTAATCTCCCAGATTAGCTCAACCAATATAACATTTACCAATTCCACAGTAAGCCTTGATGATACTAACAACACCATGACGGTCAATGCCAGTGTCACCGCTCGAGGCACAACTGTGTACCTTGACAACATCGAATTCGCCTTTGATGGCACCAGGAATATGAGTATCAGCGGTGAGCTATCGGCATTGGGGAAAAGGCCAAGATTTTCGGGCAATGTTACCGTAAAGTGCGAACTGCCAGGCAAGATACCACAGGTGGAGAGTATCAGCAATATCACGATTGCTGGCTTTACACCTTCGCTGTCGCCAGGCGACCTCAACGAAATCACCAACACTATAAATAAAGCTATCAATGCCAGTGGATTTAAGCTGGACTCACTGCTAGGAAATTTAACTGGCATCGAAGTTGGCGGCGGACCAACATTGACCCTTATCTGGAGTGGTGGTTTCAAGAACTTCTATAAGGCTGACATTGAGTCACAATTAAATAATGCTGCCACCTGGCTAGTTAACAAGGCTAACGATTACCTCAGCACTGGTGACAATTGGTCGCTCAACGTAACCATCGGCGGTGGTAAAGTGACCTTCAATGCTACAGCTACAGCTTTAAACAAAACGGCAAAAATAGAAAGTATGAATGTCACCTTCGCTGATACAACGGCATCCATTGACAATGCTACTGTATCGGTATGGAACAAGTCGGCGACATTTTCGGGAACTGCCAAGATAGCCTGCACCAGCTACACTCCCAGCATAACAGCAGTGCCCAGCCTATCGGTTGGCGATGAAAATCCTGGACTCAGAAATTGGACTCAGGACCCTGTAATAAACTCTGCGCTGAGGGATGCACTGAAGAGGCTTGCGAACAACATTATCGCTGACACCGGGCTGGAATGCCGCATCAGCAAATTCAACCGTATGGCTGTCACTGATAGTCAATTAAAGGTATGGTGGTATGCAAAACCTGTAACCCCAGGAGGGGGAGGAGGCGGCGGTGCAGTGCGGTATTACCTGGACACCAATGTCTCCGGTATAGAAGGGAGCTATCGTATTAGCGACACCGGCGAACTGCTGGAAACGATAAAAGTCACCACCAAGGACGGTATGCTTACCATGTCTGTTCCTAAAGGCACCATTTGTCTGGGTAAAAGCGATGCACGGCTGGAGGTTCTAACGATAGCTGTGGATGAAAGCCCTCCTTCACCACCTGACAATGGGCATATTATCGGTGCCGCGTACGACTGTAATCCTGACGGTGCTAACTTCGCCCCTCCAGTCAACATGACCTTCAGGTACGATGAGGGCGATTTGCCTGCCGGCGCAGTGGAAGGCGACCTCGATGTATATTTCTGGAATGTCACTGCCTGGGAGGAAGTGCCTTCTACAGCGGACCCTGTAGGTAACAGAGTAACGGCTACGGTATCCAGTTTCGGTGACTGTTCGTTCGCAGTGATGTGGCTAGCTCCAGCAGCACCAAGCAACTTCACTCTGGCCGACCTGTCTATCTCACCAGCCAGGGTTAGCCCGGGCGAGAATGTTACCATATCGGTTCTGGTTACCAATGTCGGCGTAGCAGAAGGGACTTATCAGGCCGTGCTTAAGATAGATGATGTTGTCACAGCTACCAGGAGTGTTACCCTTGGCCCGGCAGAGAGCACCACGGTTACCTTCACTATTGCCGAAGAGCAACCCGGCACGTATCAAGTGAAGATAGGTACGCTTGAAGGAAGCTTTGTGGTCGAGGAGGTAGCCCCTGCATCGTGGATTTCTCGATATTGGTGGGTTATCCTCGAAATTCTGGTGGTTATTGGACTTCTGCTGTTCTTCTTCAGATGGTGGCGCCCAAGGAAAGTAGTTGGAAGCTAGATGTCCCGGATACTGGATAGAGTTAACAGCCCTGGTGATGTTAAGGCACTAAAGCAAGGTGAGCTACAACGACTTTGCTCTGAGATCAGGGAATTACTGGTAAGCAGAGTAACCGAAAATGGCGGACACCTTGCATCCAACTTAGGTGTGGTTGAGCTTACCGTCGCTCTGCATCGGGTATTTGATAGCCCGAAAGACAAGATTGTCTGGGATGTAGGGCATCAGAGCTATGTCCACAAGCTGCTGACGGGCAGGAAGAAGTTATTTCCCACTCTGCGCCAATATAACGGGCTCTCTGGTTTCCCTGACCCCAATGAAAGCCCGGATGATTCCTTCATCGCCGGGCATGCTGGCAATTCTATCTCCGCCGCTCTCGGCATGGCCCTGGCTCGCGACATGGCGAGCGATGCTCACCATGTAATTGCTGTTATCGGCGATGGCTGCCTTACCTGCGGCATGACTTATGAGGCATTGAATCATGCAGGTCATCTGGGTGCCAGACTCATCGTCGTGCTCAATGACAATGGCATGTCTATCTCGCCCACAGTGGGAGCGCTAGCCAAGAGGTTGAACATGCTGCGAGTAAGCCGGAGCTACAAGCAGACGAGAGAACGGGCAACCCGGTTGCTTCGCCTGTTGCCTGGTGGCAGGAAGCTGCGCTGGGCACTACACCGTCTCAACCAGGGAATCAAAGCGGTTATCGTGCCCACCATGATATGGGAGCAGCTTGGCTTTAGTTATCTTGGCCCTATAAATGGTCATAGCATTCCCGAGCTTGAAACAGCGCTAACCCAGGCTAAGGATTACCACAAGCCTATCGTCATCCATGTGCTAACTACCAAGGGCAAGGGCTATGAACCAGCGGAGGACAATCCCGTCCGCTTTCATGGACTATCCCCGAACAGCGAGACTCCGACAACAGTACCCGGTTATAGTGACATATTTGCCCGGACAGCGGGCAAATTGCTAACAGATAACCCCAGGTCAGTAGTGATTACCGCTGCTATGGTCGAGGGCAACGGCTTATCTCATCTGGCCAGAGAGTTTCCTCATCGTGTTTACGATGTGGGAATCTCCGAGCAGCACGCAGTTACTCTGGCTGCCGGGCTAGCCACTCAGGGCTTTGTACCCATCGTAGCGATATATTCCACCTTCCTGCAGCGTGCCTTTGACCAGATAGTTCACGATGTCTGTCTTCCCGACTTGCCGGTTGTTTTTGCTGTAGACCGCAGCGGTATCGTAGGGGAGGATGGCAAGACGCACCAGGGGATATTCGACCTATCCTACCTTGGTTTGATACCTAATATGATTGTGTCTGCACCCGGGGATGAGAACGAGCTGCAGCACTTGCTCTATACTGCCCTGGACACAACACACCCTATGGTGATTCGCTACCCACGTGGAAATGGTTCAGGTATTCCCTTAGACACTGAGTTTCGCAAGCTTCCCATAGGTAAAGCTGAAATAATAAAGCAAGGTGAAGATGTCGCCATCATAGCAATTGGCGCAACTGTTATCCCTTCTCTGGAGGCAGCAGAGCATTTAGCTTCTCGTGGCATTAATGCTTCAGTGATTAACGCTCGTTTCGCCAGGCCACTCGATGCACAGCTTATATTACACCTGGCTAACCGCACCGGGAAGATAATCACCGTGGAGGAGAACATCCTCAGCGGCGGCTTCGGTGCTGCAGTGCTGGAGCTGCTGCAAAAATCTGGAATCTCAGATGTCAGGGTGAAACGATTGGGCATCCCTGACGAATTCGTAACTCATGGGGAGCAGGGCTTGCTTCGTTCTTTGTACCACCTGGATGCCAGGGGTATCGCACAAGAGTGCATTGATTTCTTAGCTGACAGCCAGCCAGAGATGCAGGGAGAGTTCAGCACCTCTATCTTTCAGCGCTAGTTTGTCGTTTTCATATAGCCAGAAAATTGACTCGCCAGGGGGGAACCCAACTTCGTTTTCTACCTTTTCACCACCAGCCACGGTGAAGTTTATCTCTTTCTGCATGGCATCTCCTTGCCAGATTTCAAGCCTGTAGCTGCCGGAAACTGTAGAATTACTATCCACCGTGATCTTGCCCTCACCACGGGCTTCATTTATCTCTATGTCAGCAAAACTTCCATTATCAAGCTCGCTGCTAATATGGTAGTCCTGTCTCAATTTGGGGCTAAACAGCAGAAACTCCAGCTTCTGCCCCTCACCCCTCTCCAAAGGCTCGAAAAAAATCTCTCTTTCCCACTTCTCATCATTAGCCAGTGCTGCCACAACTATAGTATTGTTGGCTGCCAGGGTTGTCCCTCCATTCTCACCTTCAAGCCATATTTTCACTCCGCCTTCCGTGCCATTGACCATCGCCTTAACCTGGTAACTCATCTCCACCTGTTCATGGTTCACTATGCCCAGGATAACCCCTCCCTTCTCCCCAAGAGTTAAGTTTGTAGTGTAATTCTCCGCCTTGCCCTGAGGACCGAGGAGATAGAACTCGGTGAACCTCTCCCCCACTTTGGGTGTGGCAATAACATAAGCCAGCGTGCCGATCGCTCCCACTATCGCCACTATCAGAACCACCGATAAAACCCTATCCAGCCTTCCCTGCCCCTGCCATGAAGGAAATTTAATCCTGAACGACACGCTGAACCTTTCATCCAGGGCGAGTCTCCCCCTGCTATACCAGGCAATAGCAGACATAGCCACAATGAAGGACATCACTGAAATCAGAATGGGATAAAGCCTTATCCCCCACGGAGTATAGTTCAGGATAAGCCCGATAAGCGGCACCACCGCAATGCTTAACCCAAAGCTCAGGGCTACCCTCTCAATCCCACCGAGACTTTCCTTCTTCGGAAAAAGGGCGGCAACCAGAACATATCCCGGAAAAAAGAGCAGAAACGGTAAGCCCAGCACTATGCGTAGAGGTGCACTGGTGAATATCGCCAGGGGCACCAACGCCAGACTGGTAACCAGAATTGCAACCAGATCCGCTTGCCACTTATTGTTTTCTGAGCTCATTTAGCAACTCGACTCAAGGCCGAACAAGGCAGCGAGTGCCCACCTGGCTTCTCCCCGAGGGGAGCGGATAGAGGTGCGGGTGAAAAATTAGACAATCTTCTCTTTACCTATTGATTTTTTTTGCTTTTCAGTTAAAACTATCACTTAGAGATATTAAAGCATTAAAGACGGCTTTTCAATGATTGAACAAATCGCTGAGAGAACATCCCTTTTCAGCACCGGCGGCATCAGGGGCATAGTGGGCGAGGACTTATCCGTGGGCTTATGCCACGGGCTTGGCAAAGCCATAGGCACAAGCCTCACCCCTAATTCCCGGGTTTGCCTGGCAACCGATACCAGGGAAAGCCGCGACCTGATCAAGAGCGCGGTTGCTTCCGGCCTCCTTGCCACAGGCGTTAATGTGGTCGACCTCGGCATCCTGCCCACACCAGCTCTGGCTCTACTTACCAGAGAGATGCAGTTCGACACCGGTGTTATGCTCACCGCCTCACATAACCCTCCAGAATACAACGGAATAAAGCTGTTCAATAAAGATGCCGTGGGATACAGCATCGCTCAGCAAGAAGAGATAGAAGATATTTATTTTGAACGGAGATTTCGAACGGCGGAGCAGGGGAAAATACAAGCAGGACAGGGAATGAAGGAGAGGTATCTTCAGTTCCTCCAGGGGAAACTCCCCGACAAACACCTCAATAACCGATTAAAAGTGGTGGTCGACCCCGGTAACGGCGCCGCCTCCGGCTTCGCCAGTGATATATTCAGCCAGATGGGCGTCAACCTCATCTCGATAAACGACGAGCCCGATGGTCATTTCCCGGAGAGGAATCCCGAGCCCAGGGAGGATACCCTTCGAGGAACGGTTGATTTCCTGAGAAAGCAAGATGCCGACCTCGCCATTTGTTTCGATGGCGATGCCGACAGGGTTGTCTTCTGCGATAAGGAAGGTTTCCTCGGGTTTAATGAGATGCTCGCCTTTATCTCCAGATTGGTGATCCAGGAAACAGGAAGGAAAACGGTCGCCACCACCGTGGAGACGGGAAGATTTCTTGACCTGGCACTAAACGACCTTGGTGGGAAAGTAGTGAGGGGTAAAGTAGGCGATGTCAACGTGGCCTATCTGGCTAAAGAGCTAGATGCCGCTCTGGGCGTGGAGCAGGTAGGCGTTTACATTATTCCCGAGCTGGGTTACTACCCCGATAGCTTCTTCACCGCCCTTTTCCTGCTGAGCCACCTGACCGATGCCGCCCAAATCAGGCAGTCTTTTCAAGATATGCCCAGGCTGTTCTTTAAGAAGGACAAGGTCCCCTGCCCCAATGAGCTTAAACAAACAGTCATGGCTCGAGTAACAGCCCGTTCTTCTTCATGGAACTCCCCGTCACCCCTGCCCCTGCCCGCCTGGTTCCCGCTGTCATTGCGAACGAAGCGAAGCAATCTCGCAGGGGTGACCGGCGAACACCCCATCTTGAACACCATTGATGGCTTGAGGTTGGAGCTTTCCGATTCCTGGATGCTCATCAGACCCAGCGGCACCGAACCGGCTATCAGGGTTATCGCCGAATCAACATCCAGAACAAAAACCGACGAACTGGTAACCAGAGGAGCACAGCTTATTCAAAGTATCGTGGGAAGAAGCTGATGAAAGCTATTTTCCTCTGCGGCGGTACTGGTAAGAGGATGTTTCCCCTTACCGAGGATAAGTTTCTCCTTGATTTTCTGGGAAAGCCGCTGCTTCAGCACCAGATAGAAACAGCCTGGGAAGCGGGCTTAACGCATTTTGTATTCGTCGCCAACCCGGGAAATATCGAAAGGATAACGGAAATAGCCAAAAAGCTCTCTGAAGCTCAGGTTGAACTTGCCCTTCAGGAAAAGCCGCTGGGCATCGCTGATGCTCTGAAAAGCGCCACGCACCTTCTTCATGGGCAGGCTCTGGTAATAAACCCCAACGATGTCTTCTCGAGCTCAGCATACAGCAAAATCGTCTCTGCCAACCCTCAAACGCCAACTGCCAACTCCCGCATGCTGGGCTACCAGGTTAACGAATACTTCCCCGGCGGCTACCTTGAACTCGACTCACAGGGCAATTTGAAACACATTGTGGAAAAGCCCGAGCCCGGTGAAGAGCCAGGCAACCTGGTAAATATCCTGGTTCACCTGCATAACGAGCCCCAGAAGCTGCTGGAGCATATCGAAACAGTCCACAGCACCAGGGATGATATCTACGAACGTGCCCTGGATAACATGGTCAGGGCAGGACATAAAATCAAGGTGATTCCCTATAACGATTTCTGGGCGCCGATAAAGTATCCCTGGCACATCTTCAAAGTGATGGAATACTTCCTTGACCGCGCAAAACCCTCCGTCCCTACCACAGCTCGCATTTCCGATAAGGCAACCATCGAGGGAAAAGTCGTCCTCGGCGACAATGTGAAGGTACTCGAAAACGCCGTGATTCGGGGGCCTGTCTATATCGGACCAAATTCAGTGATTGGCAACAATGCCCTGGTGCGAGACTACAGCCACATCGGAAGCAACTGCGTTGTTGGCTACTCCACCGAGGTAAAGCATTCCTATATTGGAGATAATTGCTGGTTTCACTCCAACTACATCGGCGATTCGGTAATAGATGATGATTGTTCCTTTGGCGCCGGAGCCGTGCTGGCCAATTTCCGCCTCGATGAAGGGAATATCTCGATAGAGGTCGATGGCGCTAAAGTAGATACCAGCTATGATAAACTGGGTGCTATTATAGGCAAAGGGTGCCGAATCGGAATAAATGCCAGCCTCATGCCTGGAGTTCGTGTGGGCTGTAATTCATCCGTCGGTCCTCATATATACCTGGATAGGGACCTGGAGCCAAACACGATGGTTTTGCTCAAATCTGAACACAGGGTATTGAAAAACGAGACAAAGATGTCGCACAATAAACGACAAAAGCTATTAGAGAAGTTATAGAGTTAACTCAACAAACTCAAATGACTCAAAAAACTCAACAAACTCAACAAACTGGGGAGGGGAGGGGCAAGGGAGGCTAGCATGTGCGGCATTACTGGCTACCACGGCAAAAAACAGGCTGCCCCAATTGTCTATCAGGCGCTGAAAACACTGGAATATCGCGGCTATGATTCGGCAGGAATAGCTACCCTTCACGATGGCGAACTGCTGCTGAGAAAGGATGCCGGGAAAATCGATGAAGTCAACCACAAACATGGCTTAGAAAACCTCCCCGGCAATATAGCCATCGGTCATACCAGGTGGGCAACTCACGGCAGTGTCACCCAGAATAATGCCCATCCCGTTACGGACTGTCACGGCAGGGTGGCTGTGGTTCACAACGGCATTATTGAAAACTATCGGGAGCTCCGCCAGGAACTCCTCGCCAAAGGTCACCATTTTGCCTCGGAGACCGATACCGAGGTCATCCCCCATCTCCTCGAGGATGAGCTTAAAAACGGCTCTTCCCTGGAACAGGCGGTGTTGACCATAGCCGCGAGGCTTGATGGCTCCTATGCCTTCGTGGTTCTCTCAGCCAGTGACCCTGACAAGCTGGTGGGCATAAGCAAAAATAATCCGCTGGTTGTTGGCCATGATGACCATGCCTATTATGTTAGCAGCGATGCTCTCAGTTTCTCCCAATATACCAACCAGTTGATGACACTGGGGGAGGCCGAGTTGGTGGTAATAACGGCGGACGGAATGGAATTTCTCGATGCCCGGGGAAACAAGATAACCAAGCAGCCTATAGAGATTGACAGAAGCTGGGTGAATAATCATAGAGATGGCTATCCCACCTTCATGCTCAAGGAGATAATGGAGCAGCCCCAAGCGTTGCGAAGAGCGACACAGCAGGATGCCAGGGAATTCACCGACCTCGCCCTGGATATATTGAGGGCAAGAGACGTAATCATCACCGCCTGCGGCACCTCCCGCTACGCCGCCCTGGTGGGACGGTATCTCTTTTCCAAAGTAGGCAGGAAGTTCTGTGATGTGGTCATAGCTTCTGAGTTCGGATATTTCGCCGATTCAATAGACAAAGGCAGTTTAGTCATAGCCATTTCCCAGAGCGGCGAGACCGCCGATGTAGTCGAAGGAGTAAGGAAAGCCAGAGACGCTGGCGCTGAAATCATCTCCATTGTGAACCGACCTAATTCCGTGCTGGCCGACCTCAGCGACCACGTTATTTACCTTAACTGTGGACCTGAAATAGGCGTAGCTGCCACCAAATCCTTCCTTTCACAGCTAGCCACCTTCTATTTGCTATCTTTTTCCATGGTCAACCGCTTTGAGGAGGCGTGCACCCAACTCAACGATATGAGCGGCAAGGTGCTTGAAGCACTGGAGCGCAATAATGATGATATCATCAAGCTCAGCACCAGACTTAAGGACAAGAACAACTTCTACTACATCGCCCGAGGAATCAACTTCGCCATCGCCTCCGAAGGCGCCCTCAAGCTCAAAGAAATCTCCTATACCCATGCTGAAGGGATGCCCGCCGGGGAGCTCAAGCACGGCCCCCTGGCACTCGTTGAGTCAGACACTCCAGTGGTGGTAATTTGCCCCGCCGACTCTACCTATAATGAAACCGTGGCAAACGCCATGGAAGCGAAGTCCCGCGGAGCCTACATCATCGGCGTTTCCGACAGGGAAAGCGACATCTACGACTTCTGGATTAAAATTCCGCAGGTTGATGAGCTTCTGTATCCCATGGTTGCCGTGGCTCCTCTTCAGCTCCTCGCCTACCACCTGGCTGTCAATCGCGGATGCGACCCCGACAAGCCCCGTAACCTGGCAAAATCGGTGACGGTCAAGTAAAATGGAAGAGCAGCGATGGCTCAGGCAAGCTGAAAAGGACTTAGGGGGTGCTCGGGATAGTCTTCGAACCAAGCACTATGAATGGGCTTGCTTTCAGTCACAGCAGGCTGCTGAGAAAGGTCTAAAAGCCTTCCTTTATTCCAAAGGCCTGCGAGCCATATTGACTCACTCTGTAAGAGACCTGGTGTTAAGTTGCTCAAGTTATGAGAAGGATTTCGGCAATTTAATCAACCAGGGAAAGGTTCTGGATACTTATTACATTTTACATTCCTACCAGGTACCCTGATGGTTTGGTAGGTAACGAAATTCCAGCTGAATACTACTCCCAGGAGGATGCTGAACAATGTATAAGCTACGCCGGGTCAATATTGGAGATAGTGAAAAGATTTATGAGCAACTGAGCGAACTGGCTAGCATCCTCAAGAGCAAGCATAAGGTAAAGAAGGTTTATCTTTATGGCTCCTTCGCCAGAGGCGATTTCAACGAAGGAAGCGATATAGACCTCATCATTGTAGGCGAGTTCGAGGGCAAGATGCCGCAGCGCATAAAGAAGATTTTCGATTTGACTTCCCTGCCGGTGGAGCCATTGGTCTATACTGAAGCAGAATTTGAGGAGATGAAGAACAGGATTTTCCTCAAAGAAGTTTTGGCTAATGCGAAGGAACTATAACAATGATCGGTCAAATAGTTGGCAGAGAAGGCGATTAGTAGAGATTAATAGAAATTACTAAAGATTAAGTGTAGAGATTGATGGGCGAGTCATTCGAACATCTCGAGGTATGGCAGATGGGGAAGAACATAGTTATGGGCATTTATGGGCTAACCAAGGAGTTTCCTAAAGAGGAATCTTTTGGGCTAACCTCCCAGATCAGGAGAGCTGCTCTATCTGTGCCAGCTAACATAGCTGAAGGCTTCGGCCGCTACCATTATCTTGATAAGGCGAAGTTCTACCTTAACGCGCGAGGCTCGCTTTACGAGCTGAAAAGCCACCTTCTTATTGCCCAAGAGCTCGGCTACCTCAGGAAGGAGACTTATGGTAATTTAATGGCGACTCATAGTGATTCACCTGATCACCAACAGTCACCCAACCACCATCGATCACTACAAACCTCGCCCAATCGCCATCAATCTCAACCAATCACCATGAATCACCATCAATCTCAATCCGTCACTAATCTCTTCACCACCATCGATACGCTAGGCGTTAAACTAAATAACCTCGTCTCCGCAACCAGAAAGCTCAATAAGGAATCACAATGAATTACTATATCTCTATAATCTCAACCAATCACAATCAATCACAATGAATTTCCATCAATTACAATGAATCTCTATGAATCACCATGAATTTCTGAGCTAAATAATGCTTCTCCTTGGTCACGCCGGAATCACCCTGGCAGCCGGAATGCTATTCCAGAACGCCATCCCCCGAGGTAGTTCCTCCTCCGAACTCCCAACTCAACAAACTGGTATGCCTGCCAACTCCCAACTGTCAACTGCCAAACTGCCAACTGCCAACTCATCTTCCCTTGTCTGGCTGAAGGAACACTTCGACTATAGATTTCTGCTGGTAGGCTCTCTCCTCCCCGACCTGCTCGACAAGCCCATAGGACAGGTCTTTTTCTACAACACCTTCCAGAGCGGCAGGATATTCGGGCACACCCTCTGCTTCAACCTGCTTCTCCTCATCCTCGGCATCTATGTCCTCAGAAAATGGAGAAAGACCTGGCTTCTCATCCTTTCCTTCGGCTCCATCATCCATCTTCTCTGCGACCGAATGTGGCTTGATCCAGAGATCCTGCTCTGGCCAGCATACGGCTGGAGCTTTCCCAAGCTTGTCCATACCAGCTTCTTCGCATGGCTGCCGCAGGCACTTAACATCATGGAGGCTGGCCCATATATTCAGGTCTCTGAAGCCATTGGAGGTGCCATTCTTATCTGGTTTACAGCAAGACTAATTTACAAAAAGCAGGTCCGTGCTTTCATCACCACGGGCATGGTTATATAATGCACTAAAACTAACTGACGAAACTGACTCAACGGACTAAACCAGGTTACCCATGAAGATAGAAAAGTTTGAAGATATCCAGGCATGGCAACCACAATTTATAGAGTTCGTGGAGTTCATAGAGTGCAGCGTTGGATCGAAAACTCAACGAACCCAATAAACCCAAGGAACTCAATAAACTAAGATGCAGGTGACTCAACCCAACAAACTCAAGAAACCCAAAATGACTCAAGAAACTCAACAAACTCTATCAACTCAACAAACTGGCGCAGCCAGACCGAAGGTCTTGGCCGCCATTCCTTGCTTCAACACCGAACCCTTCATCGCCGATGTGGCAACCAAAACTAAGAAATACGTCGACCAGGTCATCGTAATCGACGATGGCTCAATTGACGGCACCGCCGAGGCAGCAAAGGCAGCCGGTGCCACGGTAATAAGTCATGGCATGAACAAGGGTTACGGAGAAGCCACAAAGTCCTGCTTTGCGGCGGCGAAGGCAAACGCCGCCGATGTCTTAGTAACACTGGATGGCGATGGCCAGCATAACCCTGATGAAATTCCCAGCGTGTTATCCCCTGTCCTCAACAAAGAAGCCGACCTCGTCATCGGCTCCCGCTTCCTCCAACCAACTCAACCATCTCAACTGACCAAACCGTCTCAACCATCTCAACCGACCAAACCGTCTCAACCATCTCAACCGACCAAACCGTCTCAACCATCTCAACCGACCAAACCGTCTCAACCATCTCAACCGACCAAACCGTCTCAACCGTCTCAACTATCCGTGATGCCCCCCTACCGCGCCGTCGGCATCGGCATCATCACCTCTGCGTGGAACTTTGGCTCCAAAACAAAAGTGTCCGACGCCCAGAGCAGCTTCAGGGCTTACAGCAAGAAAGCTATGGATGCCTTCGACAACCTTACTGAGAAGGGAATGAGCATCAGCGTTGAGACGCTTGAGAAAGCGAGAAGAAAGAGAGCCGTCATCACGGAGGTCCCTATCTCCTGCAAATATGTTCCATCAACTCTCAACCTCGGGGCATTCAGGCACGGCTTTAGCGTAGCCCGAGCGGTGGTCAAGATTCGCCTCAAGAGCAGCCTACACCGTTTGGGCGGGGGAGATGTAACCGCATAGTTGAACGGACGAGGAGACAACTGAGTGAAACATCCTAACATCAAATACTACCAAATCCCAGGGAAATCCCAATCACTGAATCCCAAGGAAGAGAAGATATATGATATACGGGAAAGAGCATTTAGTTTTGCACAGAAATAAAATCACAATAGCAAGAAAAGAAGCGAAGGAAACTAAGTATTGGCTAAGGTTAATTGCTGGGAAATATATCAAAACAGAACTTCTTGGGAAAGATGTGCAGGAAGCCCAGGAGATTATAAATATCCTGAGTGCGATCATTAATAAAACAAGAAGAGAGTGAACCATTGGGATTTTGGATTTTGGATTTTGGATTTTCTTGCTAGTATTGGTATATATTTGGATTTGGGATTTGGAATTTCCTTGGTAGTATTGGTATATATTGGAGTTTGGGATTTTCCAGGTAGTAATGCTCGAAATCAAGGAGAGAGATAAATAGAGGGGGAGATTGAGGTGAATGTTCTGGTAACTGGCGCCGCTGGCTACATAGGAAGCATAGTTACGGAGGAGTTAATCAGGGAGAGCTATACCGTTATCGCTTTAGACAATCTGAAAGAGGGGCATCGAGAGGCTGTCGATCCTGAGGCAATCTTTGTTCAAGTCGACCTGGGAAACCTAGAAGATCTGGATGAAGTACTTCGCCGCTACCCTGTAGATGCAGTCATGCATTTGGCTGCTGAATCCCTTGTGGCGCATTCTATGACTGACCCCAAAAGATACTTCCAAAGCAATGTAGTCTATGGCATAAATCTCTTAAACGCCATGCTGGAGCACGGTGTTCATAAATTGATTTTCTCATCCACCGCCGCAGTCTATGGTCGTCCTGAGAAAATACCCATCAAGGAAAGCGACCCCGCAAGGCCAGTGAACGCCTACGGTGAATCTAAGCTTATGTTCGAGAAAGTCCTACACTGGTACGGACATGCTTATGGGCTCAAGTCTGTATCCTTGCGGTATTTCAACGCCGCCGGGGCTAGTAGACGCCTTGGCGAGGACCACAATCCCGAAACCCACCTCATTCCCAACATTCTTAAGGTTGCTTCAGAGCACCAGGATCATATACCTGTATTTGGCACTGATTATGAGACTAAAGACGGAACTTGCATCCGTGACTACATCCATGTGCTGGATATTGCTAAAGCTCACGCTCTTGCTCTAACATATCTAGAAACCAACAATAGCAACAAGGTTTTTAACTTAGGTAATGGAGAGGGATTTTCAGTAATCGAGGTGATAGAAACGACAAGAAGGGTCACTGGTGCTAAAATCCCGGTGGTAGATCACCCCAGAAGGCCAGGAGACCCGCCAATATTAGTTGCAAACTCGGACCTTGCCCGAAAGGAACTAAAATGGCAGCCCGAGTACCCTGAGTTGGAAGCCATTATTGGAAGCGCCTGGGAATGGCACAAGGAGCACCCAAACGTTTACCGACCATAGAAAGGCAGCGGGCTTATTGCCGGCAAAAGAGTGCCCTTGGAGTAAGATGCGGTAAAGGGTAACGCCAGGTGAACGGGGTAAGTATAGTAATCCCAGCGTATAATGCACAGAGAACTATTGGTAAATGTCTTGCTGCTGCTACAAGTCTCGAGTGGGCAGGCGATGTTGAGATCATCGTAGTTAACGACGGGAGTTCTGACAGAACTGGAGAGATTCGCCTCAAGAACAGCCTACAGGGCTTGGGCGGGGGAGATGTAACCGCATAGTCGAACGGACGAGGAGACAACTGAGTGAAACATCCTGACGTCAAATACTACCAAATCCCAGGGAAATCCCAATCACTAAATCCCAAAGAAGAGAAAATATATGATATACGGGAAAGAGCATTTAGTTTTGCACAGAAATAAAATCACAATAGCAAGAAAAGAAGCGAAGGAAACTAAGTATTGGCTAAGGTTAATTGCTGGGAAATATATCAAAACAGAACTTCTTGGGAAAGATGTGCAGGAAGCCCAGGAGATTATAAGTATCCTGAGTGCGATCATTAATAAAACAAGAAGAGACTGAACCTTTGGGATTTGGGATTTGGAATTTGGGATTTCCTTGGTAGTATTGGAGTTTGGGATTTGGGATTTTCCACGTAGTATTTGGATTTGGGATTTTCCACGTAGTATTGGAATTTGGAATTTCCAAAATGAAGGTTGCTATCATTTTGGGCACCCGCCCGGAAATAATAAAAATGTCTCCCGTAATAAGAGCTCTCGATAAACGCAACTCTCAACCTAGAACCTAGAACCTAGAACATAGAACTTAGCACCGAGAACGTAGAACTTTGAACCTTGAACATGGTACTCTGAATGGATGGAAAGTATTTATTGCGGGGAGGAATAAGCGATGAACATAGAAGCTGAGGTTAGAGATATGAAGCAGCATATAGTCGAGATTTCGAAAAAGATGGATGAGTTATTGTATGAAAGGGAGATTGTCTCAATGATGAAGCTTTCGGAGAAATCGTTATCAGGATTTCTTGAGAGTGAGGCAGATATTTACACAATAGATGATTTAAAGGTCAGGTATAAAACAAATCTATGAGCGTTCAGCTCTCAGCATTCAGCACTCAGTGAACAGCAATCTGAAGGCTGATAGCCTTAAGAATGAAGGATTTCAGAAGCTTGAAAGTATGGCAAAAAGCCCACGAAATGGCGCTATCCGTATATAAGGCTACGTTATCCTTTCCCCGGGAAGAAATCTATGGACTGCTAAGTCAGCTTCGAAGGGCTGCCTCATCAGTTCCAGCGAACATTGCAGAAGGATGTGGTTGTGATGGAAACCGTGAGTTCGCCCGCTTTTTAGGGATTGCTTTGAGGAGCGCAAGTGAGGCAGAATACCATCTGCTTCTGGCCCGAGATTTGGGGTACTTGGACATAAAAACTTATGATGGATTGAATTACCAAGTGATCGAAGTAAAACGCATGCTTACGGGGTTCATACGAAAACTGAATGCTGATAACTGAAGGCTGATAGCTTTAAAAATGACAGAGTTAATTGTCGGTGAGCTTGGGGAGCTTGACGAAGAGTTAAGGCAGGAATTGAATCAAAAACTGAAAAAGATACTGGAGATATAGAGACTTAGAATCTGCAACGTAGAACTTTGAACCCAGAACCCAGAACATAGAACATAGAACCTAGAACTTAGAACCTAGAACCTAGAACTTAGAACTTAGAACCTAGAACCTAGAACCTAGAACCTAGAACCTAGAACCTAGAACGTGGAACGTTATCCTGTTGGCCTATGCAAAATCGTGATAAGATAAAAGACAGTGTTAGATTTCGAGGAGGTGCAAAGTGAGATTCCAGGTTATTTTTACCTATGATTCAGAGTATAAAGGTTATGTTGCTGATGTGCCTCAGCTTCCCGGATGCATGAGTGAGGGAAAAACCCTGGACGAAGCCATCGAGAATATAAGAGATGCTATAAAAGGTTATCTCTACGTACAGGAGAAACATGGCCGCTCTTTAGAGCCAAAAGAAGGAACTGCCCTCATTGGTGAGGTTGCAGTGTAATGAGCCGTCTCTCCAGTATCTCTGGCAGAATGGCCGTGAAAGTGTTCTGCAAGTTCGGCTATGTTTTAGACCACCAGACCGGGAGCCATTATGATTCTATGGCATGAAACGAGACCAACCCTTTCCGTTCCGGACCATCGGGAGCTGGCACCGGGATTACTTCGGGGATTGATTCGAAAGGCTGGGCTCACAGTAAATGAATTTCTTGAACATTGAACCTAGAACTTAGAACCTAGAACTTAGAACGATGGTGAGCGGATGAACGAGCCTAAAATATCAGTCATAATACCGGTGCGAAACGAAGCCGCCAGGATTCAGAGGTGCCTGCAGGCAGTTTTCTCTCAATCGCTCAAGCCTCATGAGGTCATTGTGGTTGATGGACATTCCGATGACGGAACCATTGAAAGAGCTAAAAAATTCCCTGTCAAAACGCTCTACACGGATTATCATAATAGGGCTGGCGGCTGCCAGATTGGAGTAGAAACCGCGGAAGGTGAATATGTAGCCTTCACGGACGCAGATTGTAGACCAGACAAGGATTGGCTGGCTAACCTGATCAAGGAATTTGATAGCGGTATCATTGGCGTCGGCGGCGCTGTTATAAATACAGGCGAGGGTTTTTGGACCCATTCGGTCAATCTCGCCTATGGCACTTTCTTAGGAAGTGCAAACTCAGTACAAGGAAGATTCTTCAAGAATAAACGCTTTGTAAATAGCATAAGCGGGGCTAACAGTATGTATCGCAAGGAAGATTTGTTAAGGGTTGGCGGATTTAACACCAACTTGCCCACTGCTGAAGACACAGAACTAAATGGAAGACTCCTGAAGGAAGGGAAACTACTGTATCTCCCTGGCGCAGTTATCCTCCATGACCACGGGAGGGGACTAACGGAATTTGCCAAACAGATGCTTCGATACGGAACGGGTAGAGGAGCAGCACGAAGATTAGGGTTGCAGGTTATTCCTCCTTTGTTGGCCCCTTTGGTTCTTTTGTCTCTTATCTTTACCTGGTGGATTTTTCTAGGGTTGCTTGGCTTATACCTGGCTATTTTGGTGGCGATGGGACTAAAATTCACAGTGCAAGAGAAAAATGTCAGATACCTCGTTTCTATACCATGTGTTTATGTTATTGAGCACAGTTTATACACACTTGGTTTTTGGAAAGGATTGATAAGGCGAAAGTGAATTACTGCATGAGGCGGTGAAGATTCTTGTTACCGGAGGCCTGGGCTTCATCGGCTTCAGGTTTAGAGGTAGCAAAGGCTGCCGCAGGGTATAAAGTCGGTGAAAGTCAGGGAAGTTATAAAACTTATAGGAGAAGATGGATGGTATCCGGCAAGAACAAAAGGAGACCACAGACAATACAAGCACCCGGTTAAGAAAGGCTTGGTCACTATTTCAGGCAAGCTAAGTCATGATATTACAAAGGGAACTCTTAATAGTATACTAAAGCAAGCTGGACTGAAAGGAGTTGGAAAAGATGTTTAAATATACGATTGTAATTGAAAAGGCCAACGACAATTATTCTGCTTACTGCCCCGATCTCCCAGGCTGCATAGCCACAGGGGCAACTGTGGAAGAAACGGCCGAAAAAATGAAAGCAGCTATCGGATTCCACATCGAAGGACTCAAGGCGGAAGGCCTGGATATACCACCCCCTGCCACCACTTCTGCCCTTGTTGAGGTGACATCATAATTCAAAACCTTGTGAAGCAGTTCGTAAAGGTTATTGAGAAATATAATTTGCTGGAGGAATAGATATGGTTGGCAAATATGCGATTGAAATATCTTATAGCGAGGAAGATAAAGGTTATATTGCCACAATTCCAGAGCTTCCTGGGTGTTCCGCTTTCGGAGAAAGTGAGGAAGAGGCTTTAAAGGAGGTTAAAATAGCTATCGCCTTGTGGCTCGAGACTGCCTGCCAAGATCAGGGGTTAGATAGTTCATTAGTTGATAGTTGATAGTTCACAGTTGATAGTCAAGAGCCTAAAATGTAATGGCAAAAACAGAAAAGTTTGAGGACATACAGTCCTACGGAAACCCAGTTTATAGAGTTCGTGGAGTTCATAGAGTGCAGCGTTGGATCGAAAACTCAACAAACTCAAGGAACTCAATAAACTAAGATGAAGGTGACTCAACAAACTCAACAAACTCTATCAACTCAAGGAACTCGGCTAAAGGTCGTAGCCGCCATTCCCTGCTTCAACACCGAACCCTTCATCGCCGATGTGGTAACCAGAGCAAAAAGGTATGTTGACCAGGTCATCGTAATAGACGATGGCTCAACTGATGGTACCGCCGAGGCAGCAAAGGCAGCCGGTGCCACGGTAATAAGTCATGGCGTGAATAAGGGCTACGGGGAAGCCACAAAGTCGTGCTTTGCGGCGGCGAGGGCAAACGCCGCCGATGTCTTGGTAACACTGGATGGCGATGGCCAGCATAACCCTGATGAAATTCCCAGCGTGTTATCCCCCGTGCTGAACAAAGAAGCCGACCTCGTCATCGGCTCCCGCTTCCTCCAACCAACTCAACCATCTCAACTGACCAAACCGTCTCAACCGTCTCAACCGACCAAACCGTCTCAACCATCTCAACCGACCCAACCGTCTCAACCGTCTCAACTATCCGTGATGCCCCCCTACCGCGCCGTCGGCATCGGCATCATCACCTCTGCGTGGAACTTTGGCTCCAAAACAAAAGTGTCCGACGCCCAGAGCGGCTTCAGGGCTTACAGCAAGAAAGCTATGGATGCTTTCGATAACCTTACTGAGAAAGGAATGAGCATCAGCGTTGAGACGCTCGAGAAAGCCAGAAGAAAGAGAGCCGTCATCAGAGAGGTCCCCATCTCCTGCAAATACGTTCCATCAACCCTCAACTTCGGGGCATTCAGGCACGGCTTCACCGTAGCCCGAGCGGTGGTCAAGATTCGCCTCAAGAACAGCCTGGGCCAGAGGTAGTAATGCTGGAAATCAAGGAGAGAGAATAAATAGAGTGGGAGATTGAGGTGAATGTCCTGGTAACTGGTGCGGCTGGCTACATAGGAAGTATAGTTACGGAGGAGTTAATTAGGGAGGGGTATACCGTTGTTGCTTCAGAGCACCAGGATCATATACCTGTATTTGGCACTGATTATGAGACTAAAGACGGAACTTGCATCCGTGACTACATCCATGTGCTGGATATTGCTAAAGCCCACGCTCTTGCTCTAACATATCTGGAAACCAACAATAGCAACAAGGTTTTTAACTTAGGCAATGGAGAGGGATTTTCAGTAATTGAGGTGATAGAAACAGCAAGGAAGGTCACTGGTGCTAAAATCCCGGTAGTAGCTCACTCGAGAAGGCCAGGAGACCCTCCAGTATTAGTTGCAGATTCGAATTTTGCCCGAAAGGAACTAAAATGGCAGCCCGAGTACCCTGAGTTGGAAGCCATTATTGAAAGCGCCTGGGAATGGCACAAGGAGCACCCAAACGGTTACCGATCATAGAAAGGCAGCGGGCTTATTGCCGGCAAGAGAGTGCCCCTTGGAGTAAGATGCAGTAAAGGGTAAAGTCAAGTGAACGGGGTAAGTATAGTAATCCCAGCGTATAATGCACAGAGAACTATTGGTAAATGTCTTGCTGCTGCTACAAGTCTGGAGTGGGCAGGCGATGTTGAGATCATCGTAGTTAACGACGGGAGTTCGGATAGAACCGGAGAGATTGCCTCAAGTTTTCCTACAGTCCAAGTCATCAATGTCCCGAATGGAGGAGTTCCACGAGCAACTAATACAGGGATACAGGCGGCCCGCCACGATATAGTAGTTTCTCTGGATAGCGATGCCATTCTAGAAAAAGATTGGTTGAACAAAATAGTTCCCGCTTTTGATGGGCTGAATGTTGCGGCGGTAGCAGGATATGCCCTGACTGGAAACAAAAGCCTAGTGGGGAAGCTCATGGGCTATGACGTGGAATTACGTCTAGATAGAGCTTCAAATTATACAGACCATCTCTACACTATGAATACTGCTTATCGTCGCCAGGCCTTACTAGAAATCGGGATGTTCGACGAAGGTTTGAAGATTGCTGCTTATGACGCGGACATAAGTAGAAGACTTACAGCTAGGGGGTATCGCCTCATGTTAGTGAAAGCTGCTAAATGCACTCACTACTGGCGCGACGACCTCAAAGGTTACCTCAAGCAGCAATATAACTACGCTTACTACCGCCTGAAGGCGGCCCGCAAGTTTGAAAGGACTCATGACCGAGTGACCGGGATAGATATGATTTTGCAGGCTCCCTTTACAGCAGTGGTCATATTGGCTGCTGCTTTGGGTAGTTTAGCATGTTCCTTCGCACCTCTGTTGCTTCTTCTACTACCTCTTGTCCACTTACCCGAAATGACCAGGCTCTTATCTAAGAAAAAAGAACCTTGCATCCTGGCACTACCTTTTCTATTCACGTTGAGGAACCTTGCCTGGGTTTCGGCTGTTGCAGTTTGGGTTGTGCAACAAGGACTAGATAAATTGAGGGGGAGATAATATGACTAAGAAAGCGCTTATCACCGGCATCACTGGTCAGGATGGTTCGTATCTGGCAGAATTGCTGCTAAATAAAGGTTACAGTGTTTTTGGAATTGTGAGAAGGTCAAGTTCCTTCAACACAGGTAGAATAGACCATCTCATAGAAAACTACCCCCTTGATAAATTTGATTTTTTCAGAGGTGATATTACCGATATTAATTCCTTGATAGGCGTGTTAAAACAAATCGAACCGGATGAGATATACAATCTGGCAGCCCAGAGCCATGTTAAAGTCAGCTTTGATATGCCTGTTTACTCTTTTGATACTGCATCTGAGGGGACATTGAAGTTGCTGGAGGCAGTTAGGTCTCTGGAATTGAAGTGCAAGATTTACCAGGCCGGAAGCAGTGAAATGTTTGGCTCTTCCCCTCCACCACAGAATGAAAATACCCCTTTTTGCCCCCGAAGTCCTTACGCTGTAGGGAAATTAGCAGCCCATTACCTCTGCATTAACTACCGTGATGGGTACAACATGTGGATTGCCAATGGGGTCCTATTCAACCACGAGAGCCCGAGGAGAGGCGAGACTTTCGTGACGAGAAAAATTACCAGAGCAGTCGCTCGAATCAAGTTGGGCATCCAGGATAAACTATATTTAGGCAATTTGAACGCTAGGAGAGACTGGGGTTACGCTCCTGATTATGTAGAAGCTATGTGCCTTATGCTCCAGCAGGATGAACCAGATGATTATGTAATTGCAACAGGGGAGTCGCACTCTGTAAGGGAATTTGCTGAGGCAGTTTTTGAATATGCTGGCTTCGACCTGGTGTGGGAGGGAAAGGGGCTTGAGGAAAAGGGTATCGATGCCAAAACTAGGCAGGTTTTGATTGAGGTTGACTCACGTTATTTCAGACCTCTAGAGGCAGAATCCCTACTGGGAGATGCTACGAAGGCAAGGCGAAAGCTAGGGTGGGAGCCAAAGACAAAATTTGAGGAGCTTGTTGAGATAATGGTTGATGCAGATATGAAAAGGGAGAGGATGCTCCTTGAGGGAACAAAGACGTTCAACGAGGTGTGGAGAACGCACATATAGGAGGACTGATGAAAATAGCTGTAGCCGGAGGTTCTGGGTTTTTGGGTTCCCATATCGTCAGGAAGTTGACCAAAAAGGGCTATGAGGCTGTCCCCTTCAGTAGAAGAAGCGGAGTTGATATAAGAGTATTTGGCCAGATCGACGAATTTCTTGCCAAGACTAAGCCAGAAATAGTAATTAACTGCGCTGCTCATGTGGGAGGAATTGCCTATAATGCCCTAGCTCCTGTGGAGGTCTATGAGGATAATCTCCTTATAGGCTTCAATCTGGTAAAGGCGTGTTATTTAAACGGTGTAAGGAAGCTCGTGAATGTTATGCCCAACTGTACCTACCCTGGAGTCGCTGACATTTATAAAGAAGGTGAGTGGTGGAACGGAGAGATGCATGAGACGGTGCTTACCTATGGAATGCCGAGAAAGGCGATTTGGGTGCATTGCTGGGCATACAAAACGAAATACGGCTTTAACAGCATCCATATCGTGCTGCCCAACCTATATGGCCCCGGAGACCATTTTGACCCTGTTCGGTCTCACGCTCTTGGTGCTTTGATTAAGAAGATTGTAGACGCAAGACTTAATGGCAGTTCTACAGTGGAAATCTGGGGGACAGGGAACCCGGTAAGGGAATGGGGATATGTGGAAGATGCTGCAGAGGGGATAGCCATCGCTATAGAGAAATACAATGATATAGAAATTCTAAACCTGGGAGAGGGAAAAGGTTACACCATAAGAGAGGTAGCACAGCAAATCAAAGAGGCTGTTGGATGGGAAGGGGAGTTTATCTTCGACCCCTCTCGCCCTGATGGGGCTCCAAAAAAAATCCTCGATGTGGCTACAATGAAAAGAGTTCTTGACTGGGAACCGAGGACTCGTATTAAAGAGGGAGTCAGGAAGACGGTTGAATGGTATAAGGAAAATATTGTTCAAAGGGAAACTACGAGATGAGCAAAGAGGAAATAGTGGAGAGTAACGGAGAGAGGCTCGCCGTTTATTTCCCTTCTTCTTCATGGGAGAAAGGGGTAACTTTCCTTACAGGCAATGAAGATTCCATTCAAGTAGGGATATGGGGATATGATGGGGGCGTAAAGCTTCAGCCCCACATACACAACGAAATAAAGAGGGAAGTTTCGAGAACCCAAGAGGTCGTATTTGTGAAAAGTGGCAGAGTTGCTGCTTACATCTTCGATAAAGAGGAAAGGTTAGTCAAAAAAATTGAACTCAACCCTGGAGATATCCTTATACTCCTTGGAGGCGGCCACGGATATCAGATACTTGAGGATAATACTTATGTCCTGGAGGTTAAAAATGGTCCCTACCTTGGGGCAGAGGTAGACAGGAGGAGAATCAAGTGGGTTTAAGGGCTATCAAGACAATAAATCAAATGGAGCCGTGGATAGGGGAAGAGGAAAAGAGGTCTATGGTAGAGTACCTCGACTCGGGGGGGTGGCTTACTGAATTTAAGAAGACGAGAGAATTTGAGCAAATGATTGCCGATTATGTTGGCAGCAAATATGCTGTGGTGGTCAATAATGGCACGGTCAGTCTGATTATCGCCCTTATGGCATTAGGTATCAAAGGCGAAGATGAAGTCATCGTCCCTGATTACACTATGATAGCCTCAGCTAATTCTGTCGTCCTCGCTGGTGCCAAACCCGTTCTGGTAGATATAGACCCTTCAGATCTTTGTCTTGACCTTGGGAAGGCAGAAAGGGCCATCACGCTCAAGACCAAAGCTATAATGTTCGTCAGCATTAACGGACGTTGCCCGGATATGGGGAAGGTGGTAGCTCTAGCTCACAAATATAATCTATTTTTAATCGAGGATGCAGCTCAGTCCCTTGGGTCAAGGTATAGAGGGAAACACCTGGGAACTTTTGGAGATATCGGAAGTTTCTCCTTTAGCGCTCCAAAAATAATAACCACAGGGCAGGGTGGTGCCCTGATTACTGACAATGAGGAGCTTTACCATAGAATATCAATGATCAAAGATTTTGGTCGAACCAAAAGTGGAGTGGATTATCACGAAATCATGGGCTTCAACTCCAAATTCACTGACCTCCAGGCAGTTATCGGAATTGAACAGATGAAGAAGCTCGATTGGAGAGTGAAGAGAAAGAAAGAAATCTATAGACTTTATCATGACTTGCTACAGCACATCGAGCAGATAAAGTTTATCTCCACGAATTTAGACGATTGCTCTCCCTGGTTTGTAGATGTTCTTGTTGATGGGGAGGGAGTGAGAGACGCCTTAGCCAAGTTCTTAAACGAGGGAGAGGTTGGCAGTCGGCCTTTTTACCCGGCCATTCATACCCAACCACCCTATTCTCATATCAGCGCCGATTTCAAGAATTCGGAATATGTGTCTCAGAGGGGATTATGGCTGCCCTCATCCTCTTTTTTGTCTGACGACGATATTCGAGGGGTTTGTGATGAAATTAAGACCTACTATAAATAGCTTGAATCCCCGAAAGCCTCTACTGGTGATTATGTTGGATAGATAAATACGCAATTGTTCAGGGAGAAGATGTGATATGGACAAACAGGAGACAATAAAACAAATTTTAGAGAAAAAGTTAAAGGAGCGTAGGCATACTCCGCTTTACAACCCCAAAGCCGTCAGAGAAATAGACGAAGCGCTTAGTAACTGGAGAGACACTACAGTAAATGAAGACGATAGCCGGAATTGGTATGTAACACCGCACATCGTCTTAGGCTCTGAGATTCCCAGGGGATTGCTTTACACTCCTCTTGATGTCCCTGACTTGGACTATGATGAAGATATGGGCTTTTCGGGGAACGAACCTTATACCAGAGGTATCCATGCAAACATGTATCGAGGCAGGAAATTCACTATTCGCCAACTGTGTGGCTTTGGAGATCCCGAAGATACTAATGAAAGAATCAAATTCCTCTTGGAACACGGTGCTACTGGCATCAATATAGTTTTCGACCTGCCAACAATACAGGAATATGATTCGGACGATCAGATGGCTAGGGGTCAGGTGGGGTGGGGTGGGGTGGCTGTTGATTCCGTAGAGGATATGGAGATACTATTCAAGGATGTGCCTATCGATAAGATAAGCATCTCCATAGTAACCCATTACCCTACAAATACGGCAATACTTTTCTCGATGTACTTGGTGATGGCTAAGCGTAGAGGAATCCCGTGGAACAAGCTGAATGGCTCGGTGCAGAACGATTTCATAATGGAAGAAGTGGTGCGTGGTACCCCAGAATTCATACCTCCTACTGACTGCTTTAGAATACAGTGCGATAACATAGAGTTTATTAGAAAGAATGTGCCGAGGTGGAATTATATTACCCTTAATGGCTACAATCTACGAGAGGCGGGGACTTCGGCGATTACTGAGACAGCAGTCGCTATGGCGAATGCCATTGAAACTATCAAAGAGATGAGCGGACGAAGATATGATGTGGATTGGATAGCTGAAAGGCTCGCCTTTTTCTGGGATATCTCGAATGACTTCTTTGAGGAGATTGCCCGCTTGCGGGCTGCAAGGAGGCTATGGCATCGGGTCATGAAGTATAACTTTGGTGCCAAGAATTCCATATCCATGTGGATGAGATGCCATGCCCAAACCTCTGGCTTATGCCTATCCAGGGAGGAACCGATGAACAATATTGTAAGGGCAGCTTATCACGCCTTGGCTGCTGTTTTGGGGGGTGTCCAATCACTGCATGTGGATTCTTATGATGAAGCCTATTCAGTACCCACTGAAGCGGCCTCGCTGGCATCGTTGAGAACACAGCAGATAATTCAGGAGGAGACGGCGATAACCCAGGTGGTTGATCCACTCGGTGGCTCTTTTTACATAGAGTCACTCACTAATGACATGGAGAAGAGGATACTTAATGAAGTGAACGAAATAGAGGAAATGGGTGGTATAGTCGCCGCGGTGGAGCAAGGTTGGCTGCATAAAAAGATTGCTGAGTATGCCCGCCACGAGAGTAAAATGATTGAGCAGGGGGAAATAAGTGTAATCGGTCATAATTACTCTAAGAGTTCCAGCATAGGGACTCCTGAAATCGACGTCTTTAAATATCCTGAGGGTGTGGCAGAGAGGCAACGCCAGAAGCTGGAGAAACTAAGGCGGGAGCGAGACAACGAGCGTGTGGCAGCGTGCTTACGAGCGCTTAAGGAAGCTTGCAAGCGTACGGAGAATGTAGTGCCATATTGTCTTGCAGCAGCAAGAGCCAATGCTACAGAAGGGGAAATGGCTAAGGTATTCAGGGAAGCCTTTGGATTGTGGAAGCCGCCTGCATGCTGGTAGGGAGATTAATGCATCATGCTAAGTAAGGAAAGGAAGATCAAAGTAGTAATCGCCACGCTGGGTTTAGAAACCCATTGGAGGGGAGCAATCACTGTGGCTGGCATGCTCCGGAATTTAGGGATGGAGGTGCTTTACCTTGGCAATGCCTACCCGGGAGAGATTATTGAAGCAGCCATTCAGGAAGATGCTGATGTGGTCGGAGTAAGCACCTTGTCGGGAGCTCACTTAACTCTTGGCGGCGAACTTTTGCAAATAGCTAAGCAAAAGGGCATAAAAGATGAAATGGTGTTCATTATTGGTGGCGTCTTCCCGCCCTATGATATACCGAAGTTAACAGAACTGGGATTTGATGGCATATTTGGTCCTGGGACAACTGGAGAGGAAATATATAGCTTCATAAGAAATGCGGTTACTGCTAAAGTAAGTAAAAGATAGGGGATAAAAACTTACTGAAGTGGCTATGAGGGTGAACTCTTATAATCGACAACTGGAGGCATGAGTTGTTTCAGAATATGGCAAGTTTATATTTTGAGAGAGCCCGTGATATTTTGCGAAGACATGGTTTAATTTCCCCCCTCAAGCAAAGCTTCCTCTATCTGGTAAGAAATGGCTTTAAGCACAAAATCACCTACCTTTATGAGATTGATCTTTCTTCTGACATCCCTGAATTCATCCCGAAAGTAGAGGATTATACCCTGAAAGTAATCTCGAAGCCGAGCGAGGTTGATGAACTAATTGCACAAGGTTTCGATTTTGGTTTTTATCGGACGGGTTACCGGGACATAGAAAGCATCAAGCAAACGCTCTCAAAAGCCACTATAGTATTCTGTGTCTTTGTAGACAAAGAACTTGCCCACATAGGTTTCGTTCCTATGAATAAAGAAGCCTTCAGCTATATAGGTGGACTTCCCTTTAAGGTAGATTTTCAGGCTGGCGAAACATCTACGGGGCTTTTTGAGACAAATCCAAAATATCGTGGTAAGGGCATCTATGTTTATGCTTATTCTAGAGCTATGCAATTTTTGAAGGAAAAAGGCTTCTCAAGACTTAGATTTGCAATTGATAAGGATAATATCGCCTCTCAGAAGGGACTTGCTAAATTGGGCTCTAGAGTTTATGCCGAAGGTCGTGAGACTACAGTTTTTCTGGTGTGGCGGTTTTGGAGGGAAAAACCGCCAGAGGGTAAATAGAGGATCTGCTCTTGGACAGGCAATAGATGAAAAGCATATATTTGGATGTAGCTGGCAGAATGCATTCGCTCTACAAGGAGCTGATTTCGTATCCACCAAAGGGATACCAGTTTATTACTCAGGGCACAAGTTGGGACAAAGCTTTTGCTGCTACAAGCAAGGTAAATGGCATTTACGCTTTTCAAGAGAGAACTCTAAACAAAATATTACCGATCAATCTTACCAAGGCATATCTGGAAAGGTTTAAGAAACCTCCTGAAGGCACGGCTTTAACCTACGCTACAGGGCATCTGGTCTTCCGCAAAGAGCCCTGGGTGGCAGATCTGGAGTTTGTAACTCAGCTTGCTGGCTATAACCCCAGGCATTTTAGGAGATATAGGAGGCTTATTGAAAAAACCTTAGCCACGGGTTACTGTAAGAAAATCGTCTGCTGGACTGAGGCAGGAAAGAGAACTGTTCTAGAAAATATGAATTGCGATGATTTTGAGCGCAAGGTGGAAGTTGTTCCTCTAGCAGTGCACACGAAGAACTTCATCAAAGACTGTAGTGATAAGGGAAAGATCAAATTGCTTTTTGTTGGTTCAGCCAACATCCCTGGTGAGTTCGACATCAATGGAGGAAAGGAGGTCTTAGAAGCATTTATCCACCTAAATAAGAAGTACGATAATCTAGAATTAGTCATAAGGTCGGACATACCCCGAAGTTTAAAGAGCAGGTACAGGCAAATCGAGAATGTGAAGATTATTCATGAAATAATCCCCTGGGAACACCTAGAGGAGGAATTTAAGTCAGCTGATATCTTCTTATTTCCGGCTCACACTACTCCGGGCATGGTAATCTTAGACGCCATGAGCTACGAATTGCCTGTTATAACCACTGACGCTTGGGCTAATCCTGAAATGGTGGAAGATGGTAAAACGGGATTTCTCATCAAGAAGTCCCAGAACGTACAATATTATGCTGAGAATTTCATCCCCAACTGGGATTATCATTCGGGGTCGCAATTCATGAAGTCAATCAAGAGTCCTGACCCCAAAGTGGTAGAGAAACTGGTAGAGAAAACAAGCATCTTGATAGAAAATGAGGAGCTGCGAAGAAGGATGGGAAAGGCAGGCAGACAGGAAATTGAAGCAGGAAAGTTTTCCATTGAAAAGAGAAATGAGAAACTAAAAAGAATATTTGATGAAGCTATAGGAGACCCAGAGCTGCTATGAAAGTCTTGATAACTGGAGTGACAGGATTTGCCGGAACTCACTTAGCTGATTTCCTCGCAAGGGAGTTTCATAATCTCGATCTGTATGGTACATATCGCCACTTAGGTCAGGATAGCCTATTACGGATAACCAAGGAAGTAAAATTAATCGAGAGCGATGTAAACTACTTCCAGTCAATGGAGAAGGTGCTAGAATCAGTACTGCCCGATATACTTTTCCATTTTGCTGCCTATGTTTCGGTAGCAAACTCCTTCGAGCACCCTGCACTCACCTTTCAGACAAACGTAATTGGCACTATTAACCTTCTTGAGGCTACAAAGAAGGTATGCAAAGGAGCCAAGATCCTAATCCCAAGTTCTGCTGAAGTATATGGCACCGTTGAGACAGCGAATATGCCTGTGAAGGAAACTCAGCCATTAAACCCTCAGAATCCGTATGCATTAAGCAAAACTGCTCAGGAGATGCTTGGGACCTACTATTCTAAGACCTTTGGCCTAGATGTATATTTAACGAGAACCTTTCACTATACTGGGCCAGGCCAGCCACTGGGATTTGTCTGTTCAGACTTTGCAAGGCAGATTGCAGAGATTGAGCGGAGTAAGCGAGGCGGCGTCATAAAAGTGGGAAACTTAAAAGTTAAAAGGGATTTTACGGATATCAGGGATGTGGTCAGGGCCTACTGGGAAATCATTGATAAGGGTAAGCCCAATACCGTCTATAATGTTTGCACGGGTAGGTCCATATCGATTGAGGAAATACTCAATACCTTACTCCACCTGTCTTCTCATGATATATCTGTGGAAATCGACGAAAAGAAGCTAAGATCCGTGGAGATACCAGAGGTTTTCGGAGAAAACTTGAAGCTAAAAAGAGATACTCCATGGATGCCCCAAATAGACATAAAGGAAACACTAAAAGATGTGCTAGATTTTTGGAGGTCTAGGCTTAATGGCAACAAGTAGATTTGTGCCCGTTGGCGATTTCAAAATTTTGGATGACGAGAAAACAGCGATAATTGACGTCCTGGAAAAGGGGAAAATCTCTGAATGGAAGAAGGTTAGAGAATTTGAAAGGCTCTTTGCTCGCTATGTTGGAACCAAGTACTGCCTGGCGACTAGCTCAGGAAGCTCGGCTCTTTTGCTTGGGTTACTTGCGTTGAAATATGATGAGCGCTTTCCAAAGGTTAGAGATGGAGCAAAAATAATTACCAGCCCCGTTACATACATAGCTACGAGCAATGCCATTATGCTTTCCAACATGGAACCTGTGTACGTAGATATAGACAAGCGGACATTCAAATTGATACCGGAGGAAATTGAGCGTTTATTAGCTGAAGAGAATCCAGACAGATTTGCAGGAATTCTACCTGTCCATCTAATGGGCTACCCAAATGACATGGATGAAATCAACGAGATAGCAGAGAAGCATAACTTGGTAGTCTTTGAGGATTCAGCCCAAGCTCATGGCACAGTTTACAAAGGGCGGAAGGCGGGCTCGCTTGGTCTTCTGGCAAGCTTCTCTTTCTTCATCGCTCACAATATACAGGCTGGCGAGATGGGATGCGTGACCACCAATGATGCCCGCCTATCCACGCTGATGAGGCAACTGAAAGCCAATGGTAGGCTCTGCAAGTGCTATGTTTGTACAAGGTCTCAGGGGAAATGCCCCATACTTGATAAATATCAGGGTGAAGATGACTTCGATCCAAGATTTACACATGAATATATCGGCTATAACTTCAAAACCATGGAATTTCCCGCTGCTCTTGGTGTTTGCCAGTTGCGCAAAGCGGATTGGATATTTAAGAGGAGGCAGCAAAATGTACGGTACTTGAATGAGAGGTTAGAAAGGCATGCCTGTCTATTTTATCTGCCTTCATACAGCGAGGATATTAGTTATCTGGCTTACCCTATGGTAATAAAAGAGGGAGCGGGTCTGAGCAGATTATGGGTTAGAAATAAGCTAAGGGAAAAAGGGGTGGAAAGTAGACCTTTGTATGGTTGCATTCCAACCCAGCAGCCAGCCTACTCGCAATTCAAGGATAGATACCAGGGGAAGCTTCCAGTAGCGGACTACGTGGGAAGGAATGGCTTTTATATTGGGTGCCATCAGTATTTAGGAAAGGAGGAATTGGATTACATAGTAGAGAGTTTTCAAGATATGCTCTCGTAAGTAGGAAGTGCCAATCCACGATGAGAATACTCATGGTCTGTACAAATCTTGCCTTCAAATATAAAGCCAGTGGGTCAAAATGGAGGATTGATCAGTTAGCTGAACTATGTTCAGACCGCAATGAAGTAATCTTCCTCAATGCTCTGGCACCTAGAGATAAGCCTCGTATTCCTGGTAATGGTGTTGATGCTGGTAATACCTATTACTTCAGGCAAGGGACACTCTTTGGATACTACCTTGCTATTCTTACTGACTTTAATATCTGTTTCTTAGCAAAGCTAAGGAAGACTATCTACAGAGAGAAAATTGATTCGATTTTTATAACAGCACCATATGGCATAGTCTCAGCAAGCATTCTTTACCCCGGTATACCAATAGTGTACGATGCCCATGCTGTTCATGGCAAGGGTGGGGAAACAACGCTTGCGACGCTTCAAAAACAATCAGTAATATTCAGAAACCCCGTCTTCAAAAAAATAACCAAGCTAATATTGGACAAGTATTTGTATTTGCAAGAGGGGTTGGCTTGTAAGAGATGTGCCCATATCATTGCTGTCTCAGAAATAGATAAGCAAACATTCATGCGAAAATATGGCATTGATGAAGGCAAAATTACACCTATTTCTCCATATTTAAGCTCGTCTAGGTTCAATGAAGTATCATCACAAAAACGATACGCCCAGAAGGCTGACACCGTGGTCGTCTTATTTCATGGCGCCTATAATTATCCTCCTAATCGTGATGCGTTCGACTTAATCCTAAATTATATAGCCCCTGAAATCGCCAAACGTGATGGCGAGATTCGTTTTGTACTTGCAGGCACGGATGCCCCTGTATTTGAAAGAGAAAATGTCAAATCCCTAGGGTCTGTGGAGAACCTTGCCCCCCTCCTAATGAATTCGGATATTGCCATGGCACCCCTCGTATCGGGAGAAGGTATCAGGACAAAAATATTAGAATATATGGGAGCTGCCTTGCCCATAATCACCACTAAGATGGGTATTCAGGCAATAGAGGAGGCCGAGGACGGAAAACATGTTATTATTCTCGACAATATTGACCAGAGTTTTATCGACGCCATTCTGGATTTAGCACATGATAGCAAGAAGCGAGAAGTGTTGGGGAGAAATGCTTTAGAACTGGCAAAGGCAAAGTATAGTCAGGAGAGCATACAAGCTAAGATGAATGAATTGTTGGCTAAGGTAGCAATGTATTCATCGAGCAAATAAACTGCCGGCAAGGCTGATTTTACTAAACGCTTGATGAATCAAATATGTCCGCAATTTCATGGGAGCACAGAAGGATGACCAATGGACCCAATGTTGGGGTAATATTATATCCAGGTGAAAGTATAGAGGATGAAAACTTAACATCTTACTTTTCATCCTTCTTCGGAATACTCGCATCAATGTGTGAGAGTCTAGTTGCAATTGCTGGAAGCAGCCACATAGTTAGTAATAAGACAGTTCGTATAGTTGAGGTGCCCTTTCATGAAAGTGGAAGTCGGTCGTTGGTAAGCAAGATTCTCAAATATGTGCTCACACAATTTAGAATATGCCTCAGATTAATCACCATCTGCAAGAGTTGCAATGTTATGATCTTTTTTGACATAGCCGAGCTATACACAATGCTCATATTTATCACCAAGTTCTTCCTAAGGAAAAAGGTAATAGTAGTTCACTGTGGATCAGCTTCAAGAAGCTCCAAAATAGCCTATGGCAACAAATGGCTTGGCCTAGGAGCTGTTATTGCCTATCTTGTAAAGCTGTTAGAGAAAATGAGTTTCCGCTTTGCTGATGGAATCGCTGTAGAATCAGAAAGTATTGTCAAGTTCCATGGACTAGAGAGATATAGAAGAAAGATTAGTATTTGCCGCTCCTATTACATAGATACAGGCGCTTTCAATATAGAAAGGGATATAAGGGTCAGGCGAAATCTTGTTGGATATATCGGTCGTTTTGGAGAAGATAAGGGTGCGGTCAATTTTGCCAAGGCTATAGGCAAAGTGGATAACTTCGATAATATTGAGTTCTTAATGGTAGGCGGATTTGAGGAAGAACTGGGCGAAATTGAGATACTCCTAAAAAGCCACAACGCAGGTCAGAAGGTTACACTTATAGGACATGTTCCGCACCACGAAATTCGCAGCCACCTGAATGAGCTAAAGTTGCTTGTCTTACCCTCTTACGGGGAGGGACTCCCGAAAACCATCCTTGAGGCCATGGCCTGCGGCACTCCTGTTCTGGCGACGTCGGTGGGCGGTATCCCTGATGTAATAAAGGATGGGGAAACCGGCTTCATTTTGGAGGATAATTCTCCAGAATGCATCGCTAGAAACATCCTTAGGGTATTGGAATATCCTAAGCTTGATGAAATAATAAAAAAGGCGTCTAATCTTGTAGAGGAAGAATACACGTATGAGCCTAGCCTAGCAAGGTGGAAGGAAATGTTTAGTCGGTGGAGTGGTTTTACCTCAAATGGCTGAAGGAGGCTAAAAAAGCTCTGAGAGGTCACAGTGCTGCAGAAATTTGGGAGGCAACAGGGAGACTAAGGAGCGCTGACTTTGAGTTAAAAGAGGCTTGTGAAAGTTAAACAGCATCAGAGTTAGTAAGAAAGGCTATGGCCTAAAGATGAAAAATAAGCATGCAAAAGCAGTATTTGACCTGAAAATTCCGCCGCCGATAGAGAACCGGCGCTGGTCTGAGTTTGAGGAAAGCTTTGTGCCAAACCAGGACAGACTGAATTCTCACAATCGCATGCTTAAGATGATCTGGGAAGCATTGAATTTGAAAGCCGGTGCCAAGGTACTGGAAATTGGAGGAGGCTTAGGCTTTATGTCCCTAGAATTAGCAAATAAAGGAGTCAACTGCACAGACCTAGACATTGTTAAAGAGAACGTGGAACTTGTAAATCATTGTGCCAAACATTTTCAACTTCCCCTTAAGGCAATTCATGGTGATTCTTGTCAATTACCTTTCGGCGATGGGGAGTTCGACGCAGTCTTCTCGGTGAATGTTTTTGAGCATATACGAGACCAACAAGCTGCATTAGATGAACAGGCGCGTGTCCTCCACAAAGGTGGGCGACTATTAATCTCTGATGGTAACTTCTTGAACCCTATAGTAGTGTTCAACTTGATATTCATAAGACCCTGGACATCACGCGGAAGGCAAGGTGGGTTGCGGTGGCTCTTTACAAAGGGGAAGGTCCATGAAAATTATGGCATGGGTTGGCCTGGCAAAGACGAGGATGTAAAAACGCTGTGGTGGTGGCATCGGAACATAAATAGGCGGTCTTGCTTAAAACCTATTACAATCACTACGTCGAAATCATATTTTAACCCAAATAAACTGGTCTATAGATTTCTGAAACTCATTGCCGGGGGAATTGTCGTCATAGCTGAGAAAGTGCCTTAGCTGTAGGAACACCTCCCAGCAATATTCCCAGTTGTAGGGTGTGATGTGCCATTCTAAGAAAGGGAACATAGCGCTGAGATGGAACGAGGACATGACATACTCTAAGGACGTTACTAAATTAAGGCCTAGTGCTGCTAAGCCCAAAATATGCTTCATCTCCTTCGCCGCATATCCTACCCTTTCCCGGGCGGATATGTCGGTTGCTGGAGGAGCCGAGCGACAACAAGTGCTCCTAGCTCAGGAGCTACAAAAGAGCGGGCTTGATGTTTCATTTATAGTTCTCGATCACGGGCAGGAAGCTGTGGAGACGTGGGATGGAATCAGGGCCATTAAGTCCCTTAAGGCAGAATTTCTCCCTCAAAAACGTAAATCCCCAATCGCTCCCTTTTACTGGTACATAATTGGCCCTTTCCTTCTATGGAAATCTCTTGCCCGCGCCAACGCCGATATATACTTCCAAAAGATGGTAGGGCCCTCCTCTGCTTTAGCTGTCCTTTTTTCCCGGTTAAAGAAAAGGAAGTTTATCTATACCATCTCCTCAGATAGGGAACTGCAAAGGGAAGAGACTAACGCCATGGCTTTCCCTTTGGGGTTTTTCTGCCGATTTACTATTAAGAATGCCCATTCCATCATTGCTCAGAGTAAATATCAGCAAGAGTTGCTCAAAAATAATTTCGGCAAAGAAAGCGTTTTAATAAAGAGCATCTATCCACTACCAAAGGAAAGACGGAGCAAAATTAAACCTCCTCTCGTGCTATGGGCGGCTACTATAAGGAGGTCAAAGCAGCCAGAAATCTTCCTAGAATTAGCCAGGCAGATTCCGGAGGCCAAATTTCAAATGGTCGGAGGAGGTGCAGTTGAAGAAGAGGCGCAATATTTTGAGGAGATTAGACGACAGGCAGAGCAGCTGCCAAACCTCAAATTTGTGGGATTTGTTCCTCCCCACCAGATTTCGCGATATTTTGCCCAAGCAGCAATATTTGTAAATACATCAACCATTGAGGGCTTCCCCAACACCTTCCTCCAGGCATGGGGCAATTATACGCCGGTAGTGAGCCTCAACTGTGACCCTGATGAGATAATATGTCGCTATAAGCTGGGCTTTCATTCCAAAAGTTTTAAGCAGCTAGTTGAGGACGTAAAGCTATTACTAAGTGATGCCAAGTTGAGGGAAAAGATGGGACTGAGCGGTAAAAAGTATCTTGAGCGGGAGCATAATCCCAAGGATATTGTAGACCAATATATGGCAGTATTTAAGCAATTAATGAGCGGGGGAATAGCCAAAAGCAAAAATGAGTAACAGGTTTACTCTGGATAGAATCGTCGGAGGCATAATATTATTACTTGGCGTACTTTTTATCTTATTACAATACCTCTTTCGATATTCCACAACCTCGTTAGCTATTACTGGCATTCTCCTTATTTCAGCCATACTTTATCTACTGTTCCGAAATAAAATACTTGAGGGTGGCTATTTACCACAGCTTCAGCTAACAAATCGAGCCAGGTTAGCTAATCATATCGTCTTCATAGTTACTATCTCCCTTAGCATGTTAGTCCTCTGGAGTGAATTATATTATAGACCACTTCTTTACTTCGCTCTGGTTTTGATAGCTGCCTTTTCCATTATCTTAGACATATTTTATTTGAACGAAGCAAAGACTTCTCATGCTTTCATTGCCCTATCCAAAATAATTGCTCTAAGCCTTATCACCTATGCTGGCATCTATTACCTGTTTCCCGGAGTTCATGGTTCTGACCCGTGGTGGCACAATGCCTGGATTGAGGGGACAGTTAGCCTGGGGCATGTAACCACAAGTAGTGGCTTCTATTACCTCCTTCCGATATTCCACCTCGCCGGTGCCATGACGCAGACCTTAACTAACCTATCCGTCTACAGTTCGGTCTTCGCCTCCAGCGGAGTCTTTATGGCGGTATCTTGTGTATTTGTATTCCTGATTGCTAGAAAATTGGTTAACACGAAAGCGGGACTACTATCTGCGCTCATACTTCCTCTCACCGCCCAGGTTATTCTGAGGGGTACAGCAATAATCCCGATGTCCCTGGGTTTTTGCTTCTTCCTCGCGATTTTATGCCTGTTTTTTTGCCATGATAAGAAAACAGCTTCAGTTACTTTCTTGATTATCCTTTTATCAATAGCCTTGATATTAACTCATCCCATTGCTGCCCTTGTAACACTGGTGAGCCTTGTTGCTATTTTTATTGGCATTAAGGTGTATAAACGAATAAGCAAGCCTGTCACTATCTATGAAGCAGTCACCTTAACATTCATAGCTTTCTTTGGGATAACTATGTTAACCAGGTGGATGCAAAATCCTCCGGGGGGTAGCGCATTCTTTGATTGGAACCTGAGACACCTCGTCAACTCAGTGCAAGTCGATGCGCAGTTTGTACTCGCCGCACCAGGAGCTACAATGAACATTCCTTACGGGATCCAGCTTGTGGATCAAGGTGGGTATTTACTTCTATTAGGTTTCGCCATCATCGGGGCTTTAATCTACCTGCACCCCAAAAATCGCACTAGGGGGAGGATAGCATTAGTATTTGTAGCAGGCATGCTAATTGCCATCCCTTACGGTTTCTCGCTCGCTAAATTACACAACATATTGCCATGGCGCTGGTTTCTATTTTCCTACCTGCCACTGTCGATACTCGCAATGGCAGGCTTGTTAGGCATATCCAACATCATAAAGGGGAACATCCGGAAATTAAGCATGGTCGCAGTAATGGTGTTGGCAATTTTATTTATGATGACCACTAATAGCCTGGCAAATGATGATAGCCCTCCATTTTACAATGGGGCTATAAGATTAGGATTTACACAATCAGAGCTTACTGCTATTGAGACATTACCAGATATGGGGTGCGGATGCCCTAAGACAGATTTGTATTACGGTAATATATTTCCCTATGTAATAGCCTATGATAAATATATGGACATGGTGCAAGGAGACAATGAAGTATTTATACAGCGGAATTATTATCTGCGTCATCCTGAGTGGAATCAGAAATATGCGAGTAGCATACACCTGGGTGGTATTGAAAAGACTGTGCGTGAAGCTGTGCTGCTCTTGGATTATATGAAGGAGCAGGGGATAGATAAGATGCCGCTGATTTACACCAATGGAGATGTCAAAGTTTATTCCATGCCCAAAGCAAAATAGAATGGCATTGCTATGGAGCAGGTAAAGAAATTTGCCCTTGATATTGGCTGGATCTTTATTAGCTCTATAGTTACCTTACTTTTCGGCCTTTTGCTCAGAATAGTCCTGGCTAGATGGCTCGGGGCAGCTGACCTGGGCTTATATCAAATGGTTATCACTATCCAGGGGATGGCTGCGCTTATTGCCACTTTTGGAATCCCAGCGGCACTCATAAAATATGTCGCTGAGTATAAGGATGACAAGGAAAAGTTATCTCAAACTATATCCTCGGGGCTAATTAGCCTAGTAATCTTCGGTATAGTTGCCGGGATTCTCCTGTATGCTCTCTCAGAGATGCTCGCCAGCATTTTCCAAATGCCTGAGCTAGCTAGCCTTCTCAAAATCCTTGCCCTCGCCTTTCCCCTTAATTCCCTTCTCCAAGCCTTGCTCGGGATATTCAATGGCTTGAGAAAAATGAAGTATCTTGCCTTCGTGGCAGTGCTGCAGAGCTTCCTGCTAGTTCTATTTACAATAGCTTTCGTTAAGTTGGGATTTGGCGTTGCTGGCGCAGTGTTTGGAATAATCCTCTCTGTGATTGGAGGGGGCATCCTTGGACTATACCTTTTAAGAGATTTGCTCCGTCTAAATCTTCAAGGTTTGGTTCAGAATGCAAAAAAATTGGCATTGTTTGGCAGCCAAATGTTTGGAGCAGGTGCACTAGGCTTAATATGTACTCAGGCAGACATCGTATTGATAGGGTATTTCTTAACAGCTAAAGATGTTGGCTATTACAGCGTCGCAGTTGTTTTAAGTAGTTTTTTCACATTGGTCCCGGTGGCATTTCAAAAGGTAACTTACCCGGCAACCTCAGAGTATTGGTCCAAGAATAACCACCAAGCGTTGCAGAAAGTGATTGATAAAAGCATGAAATATTGCGCCTGTATCGTATTACCCATAGGACTTGGCGTCGGATTTTTTGCCGAAGAGATTGTCACCGTAATATTTGGGAGGGAATTTATCTATGCCGCTTTGCCATTATGTGTCTTGCTTATCGCAAGGGTGATAACTTCAGGCACTAGTTCACCCATAGGTCAGTTTTTTAGTGGCATAGGGAGGCCGGATTTACACTTAAAGATTGATGCTATCACGGCGGGGGCGAATATTGCACTAAATATCGTGCTTATACCTCGTTTTGGCATTTTGGGAGCAGCAATAGCCACTGCAGCCTCTATGGTATTCGGAACTATCATCTTTCTGGTGCTTATGCCCAAGCTATCGGCGATAAAAATTGATGTCAGGTGGTATGCCAAAGTCATGGGATCTGCTTTTATCGTGGTGGCTCTCTTTTTAGTCGGAAGCAAATTTATAAACACGTATGTAGTAGGCGGAGTAGTCCTGTGTGCTTATCTGGTTTTAGTTTTCAAACTTTTCCTGACAAAAGAGGACCTTAGTACCTTTAGGTCGCTAACTTACTCATTAGTATTCCGCAGGTGATTATAAGCTAAGTATTACTTTCTTGAGAAGGAACTTGCAACTTCATTAGTATCTGAGGAGATTGGGTGCAGGTTACTTGACCCACTTCCCCCATGTGAAATTAAGTAGCGATAAGAAACTTAGGCTATGCACCACACGCACCATTCTAGCACCCAGTTTATTGTGAACTTTGTTAGAAGCTATCGTCACATCTTGGGCTAAAGCTAAACCTTTTGAAAAGCCCTGATTTCCAAGGTATCTGCATACCTCGCAATAAACGTAACGGAAAACGCCCTTCTGACGATATTCTATAGCCGTCTCAGTGTATCCCATAATCACTGTGGCCCCATCATCAGACAAAGGGTAGCCACGATATGTCCCCCTTTTCCCGAGAGCCACCCCAGTTTTAAATAACAATTCGTCACCAGCGAAGGCATAGAACACTATTACTCCATTATTGAGCCCCTTTTCATAGTTTTCGGCATTAGGATGCGACCTGAAGTCGAAACCCTGGTGGGCTAGCTTCTCAAATTCCCCAAGACTCATTGGCACAAATATCGGTTTTATTGTCACATTATGCACCCGGCACGGGGTATTAGGCATATCTGCAAAAGCGCCGAAGTTGTACTCATAAAGATAGTCTCTTTTATATACAAACGACGAAGCCACATGTTTGAGAAAAGATAGCAAACCTTCTTCATGTAGAATCCGCTTCCCTCTTGTAAATAATGCCTTGGTTCTATTTATCTCTGATTTCATCTCCTACCCCATATAGAAATTATGGATAGAGCCTATAACAAACTCCACCTGCTCATTGCTTATCTCGGTATTTAAGGGTAATGATACCACCTCTTGTGAAGCTCTTTCAGTTTCGGGAAGGCGAAAGTACCCCAGTCCCAATGCTTCTTGATGGTGTATAGGCTTGGGCCAGGAAATCAAAATCTCTATGCCACATTCCTTCAGGTAAGCGACAAGCCTATCTCGTTCTTGAGCTCGTATTACATAGTTCGTATAGACATCGAAGTAATCGTCTTGCTGCGGAGGTAGTGGGGTCTGCACCTGATGTAGGTCTGTTAAGCCTTTTTCATAGAAAGTAGCCAACTCCCGCCGCCTTTCAATCCACTGGGGTAGATATTTGAGCTTGACATTAAGAATAGCAGCCTGCAAATTGTCCAGTCGATTTGTAAAGCCGTAAAATAAAATGTCACCTGTTGCTCTGTTTGTACCGTGGTCGCGATACAGTCGTATCTTTGCTGCCATATCGTCGCTGTTGGTCGCCACAAGCCCTCCATCACCAGCACAGCCAAGAATTTTCGCCGGATAAAAGCTAAAACAACCGGTCAGGCCAGAGGTACCACTTCTACGACCATCAACGCTCGCACCCAATGCCTGAGCCGCATCTTCAATAACTATCAACCTATGTTCCTTAGATATTTCCATGACCCTATTCATATCACACATACGTCCATTCAAATGCACCGGGATGACGGCACGCGTTTTTGGGGTGATAGCTCGTTCCAGCAAATCAACATTCATATTGTAACCATCGCCGATGTCCACGAGCACCGGTGTAGCTCCACAATGCATAATAGCAGCGATAGTTGCCACAAACGTATGGGCAACCGTAATAACTTCATCTCCAGGTCCGATGCCAGCGGCTCTGAGAGATAATATTAGCGCATCAGTGCCACTGGAAACTCCCACCGCATACTTTGTCCCAATAAAGTCAGCTATATCCTCCTCAAATCTCTTGAGCTGCTCTCTGAGTATAAGGTCGCCCCTGGATAATACCTCTTTAATTGCGGCATCAATTTCACCCTCCATGCGGTGGTAGTGTAGCGGATAATCCACAAAGGGGACTTTATATGCCATAATCACGCCTTCAAAACTTTTTTGATAGCTTGAATTATATTTTCCGCCTTTGGATAATAAGCTTTCTCTAATGCAGAACTGGCAGGAGCTGGAGTATCAGGCAAAGAAACTCGCATGATAGATGTCTTCAACCGCTCAAAAATCTCACTCTCCGCTATTCTGGCGGAGATTTCTGCCCCCATACCGCAGGTCTTCCAGCCCCCATCGGCAATCACCAATCTGCCCGTCTTTTTCACCGAGTCAAAGAACATCTCTTCGTCTAGAGGTCTAAGTGAGCGCAAATCTACTACCTCTATACTTATGCCTTTTTCTTCTAGGTAGTCGGCAGCTTTCATTGCTTCGGACACCATATATGAAGTTGCGACTATTGTTATATCTGTGCCCTCTTTTCTTACTGCTCCTTTGCCAATAGGAACCGAGTATAATTCCTCCGGCACTTCTCCTACCTGATTGTATAGCCAGCGGTCGTCAATATAGATGACCGGGTTATCGTCTTTGATGCTGGCAATGAGAAGCCCTTTAGCATCATAAGGTGTGCTGGGCATAACCACCTTGAGCCCCGGTATATGCATGAATATCGCATGGAGAGCCTGAGAGTGTTGCGCCGCTTGCTCTCCTCCCCTATTGATGATCCCCCAGATGGTTAACGGAATGCTCAGTTGTCCTCCAAACATATAGTGCCAGTTTGCAGCATGATTTGCTATCTGATCCATAGCATAATACATAAAGTCCATTCTGGGATGTGCTAATACCGGACGCATTCCTGCCAAGGCTGCGCCTACTGCCACCCCTGTAATACCACCTTCGGACACAGGGGTGTCAATCACCCGTTCAGGACCAAATCGGTCAATAAGCCCAACAGTAGTGGTTCCTACATACCACGGGCTGGTAACTCCCTGCCCGATCAGAAATACAGTTTTGTCCTTTTCTATCATCTGATACAGGGCCTCATTAATCGCCTGAGCGTAAGAAATTTCTCGCATATCACCTAGCTATTCAAGCTTTAAACACATTGTTGAGAAGTTCTCTTCCCTTAGGATAAGGGCTTTCTTTGGCAAAGAGAACAGCTTCTTCTATTTCATCCTCAATACTTCTATCAATCTGGATTCTTTCTGATTTGGATACCATCTCATGATTTGACAAGAACTCCTCTAAGGTCTTAATAGGGCATCTATCCATCCAATAATTTAGCTCGTCTCTACTCCTAAGCCCCTTTTCTAAATCGAAATTTGGACCTACATGCCCTCTCCATCTGTATGTCAGACACTCTATCAAAGTGGGCCCCTTGCCGCAGCGAGCATCTTCAATCACCTCTCTTGCTACCCTAAAAACCTCTATCACATTATTCCCATCAATTTGGACTCCCGGCATGTCAAATGCCTCTGCCTTTTTGTAAATGATAGTATCGGCGAGGCAGGCTGATATAGGCATGTGAGTAGAGTAGAGATTATTCTCACAGACAAAAATCACCGGGAGCTTCTTAAGTGAGGCAAAGTTAAGAGATTCATAAAATACCCCCTCACTGGTAGCACTATCACCAAAGAAAGCCACAGAAACAGTATCCCTTTTCTGCCTTGAAAAGGCTAAGGCAACTCCCACAGCTAAAGGTATTGTTCCCGCAACAATGGCAGAACTCCCTGGTAACCCCACCTGTGGCGACGCAAGATGCATGGAACCACCTTTACCTTTCGAGCATCCAGTTGCTTTACCATACAGTTCTGCCATCATGGCCTTTGTATCGCCGCCTTTAGCAATATAATGCCCGTGAGACCGATGCGTGCTGAAAACCCAGTCATCTTTCCTGAGTGCCGCACACACTCCCGTGGCTATAGCTTCTTGCCCAATATAAAGATGCGTAGGACACCTGATTTCTTGCTGAGTGAGAAGTTCTGCTACCCTTTCCTCAAATTTACGTATCCTTACCATCGTTACATACATCGCCCGCAAAGTTGTTGTGGGAATACTTGTGCCTGTTTCGGGAATAACCAGATTAGAACGTTTTTTACCCAAGTTTGATCCTCTCTTCCAGCCCATAATTCTTGTACCACTGAATAAATGCTTTCAATCCTTGTTCCAAGTTATACTTAGGTTCCCATCCCACGAAATTCTTGGCTTTTGTTGTGTCAGCAATCAATCTTTCAACCTCTCCAATTCTTGGCTCCACGTGAACAGGCTCTATATTCCCCTCTTTTCCAGATAAACTAGTAATCATATTGGCTAAATCAAGTATAGATAGCTCTCTACCGGAGCCAAAATTAATCGGCTCTGTCAATGGTTCATTATGATTCAAGACTAAATCATAAGCGTTAACAGCATCATCTATATAAGTATAATCTCTTGTTTGCAAACCATCCCCGTATATAATGGGAGGCATGTTATTCAAGACTCTTCTAGTAAATATGGATATTACTCCACCATATCCGATATCTCTCTGCCGGGGACCAAAAACATTGAACAGCCTCATTATAGAGATATCCATGCCGTAGGTCTTCATATATGCATAGCACATTCTATCAGCGGCGATTTTGCTTGCCCCGTAAGGATGTGGAGCATTCAGGGGGTGCTTTTCATCTATCGGGACATATTGAGCTGAGCCATATACCTCACTTGTAGAAGCATGGATTACTTTCTTGATATCATGCATCTTTGCTATTTCTAGGATATTTTGTGTTCCCATCACATTTATTTCGTAAGTAAGTCTAGGCTCAACATAAGATCTATCCACATGAATCTGCGCTGCCAGATGAAATACTACATCAACATCACGCATAATCTTTTCCAATAGCTCAGAATCCGTGATATCACCTTTTATTAGCTTGAAATTCCGGTAATCTAGCAGGTGCCTAATGTTCACTAGGTTTCCACTCATAAAATTATCGAAACAAAGTACAGTGTGACCTGCTCTAGTATACTTCTCACAGAGATGGCTTCCGATGAATCCGGCACCACCAGTTATCATTATTTTCATTTGTTACACCTCTCAATCAGTTCTTCATAAAGCTTTCCCATTTTCCCCATCTCTTTCTCCCAGTTATTCTTTTCCTCGATTATCTGTCTGTTAATCTGTCCAAATTTCTCTCTGATATCTTTGTTACGTATGAGGTAGACAATCCTCGACGCCAGGACTTCAGGGCTCCTCAAAGGGATAATATACCCATTTACGCCATCCTGCACCCATTTTCTATTATCCCCAAAATCAGTAATTATGACTGGCAATCCGCAAGCCATTGCTTCCGCTGTGCTGGCAGCAAGCCCGGCATCTGAGAGCGAGGTGGAAACATAAATGTCTGCAGATGTCAGGTATATAGGGAGCGCATCGCTTGAAATCCAACCTACAAACCTGACACTACCTGAAACCCCTAAACAGCTGGCTAGCTTCTCTAGGTAATCCTTTTGCTCACCCTCTCCAACAATAACAAACTTTGCCTCAGGGACTTGTTTTAGAACCTGTGGCATGGCCTTAATTAGCGACTCTATATCATAGACTGGTCTTAAATTGCGGGTGGATGTTATCATGGGCGAGTTGGATATACCTAACTTTTCCAGTAATTTCCCATCCTTTTGTTTCAGATTGAACTTTTGTGTCTCTACCCCGTGATAGATAAGTTTAATCTTTTCATCCTTAATACCTAGCTCTATCAGTTTTTCTTTCATATGTTTTGCATCACAAGTTATTAAATCAGCTTTCTTTAAGGCGTAATTGGTAAGAGTTCTAAGAACCCTATTTCGCTTTGCATCAAATAGTACATCGGAGCCCCAAACACTCAAGACAAGGGGATGAAACCCGCTCAATGCCCCCCGAAAACCGTAGTCGGCGATGTAGTGAGCATGGAGAATATCTGGGTTGATTCTCCTTATTAAATTCCTAACTCGGATTGTATTGGAGAGCAAAGTCACTCCAGAAAAAAGAACCGGTACTCGGCGTGCTTGGGGGCAAAATCTCCTAAGTAAATGCAATCTTACACCTTCAATGTTATTACCTCTAAATGCTCTGAAGGAAATCAAATGCACCTCATGGCCTTTGTCTACAAAGTATTTTAACCATCTCAGGGTATGAATAGCTTCAGTAGGAGCAATATAACATATCCTCAATTTGCCTCTCCCCCTCTAGTTTAAGCTTTCTTTGTCTCGGCAAGGCATTGACATCTATATAGTAATCAGCCTGATAAGGTCTTATAACAAAAACCTTCTTCCCTAGCCCTTTCTTTGCCAAATATCCCTCGGACATCAATTAGTACAGGATTAGCATCCATTATACCTTTAAGCTGACCCAGGGTTATTTCTTTGAAAGCATCGTGAGCTACTGCCAGAATTACAGCATCGACAGGCGTGATGGGTGATGGGTGATGCGTAATGCGTGATGCGTGATGGGTGATGAGTGATGCGGGATAAGGTTTGATGCCGAATTCTTGCTCGATGTTATCAAGCAACGGGTCATAGCCAAATATCTCAACGCCATATCCTTTAAGCCCTTTTATGATTCCCTTTACCGGCGTCTCCCTGGTATCGGCAACATTCTCCTTATAGGTCAAGCCCATTATGAGGACTTTTGAGCCCTTTATTACCTTGCCCACCTCATTGAGGGCTTTGATGGTCATTTCGGCTACATATTCAGGCATGTAATCATTTATGGCTCGGCCAGCCAGGATAACCCGCGGCTGATAGCCAAGTTCTCTGGCTTTATGGACCAGGTAATAAGGGTCAACGGGAATGCAGTGCCCGCCAACCAGGCCAGGAGAATAGGGATAGAAGTTCCATTTGGTGGTAGCAGCATCGAGGACATCTTTGATGCTTAAGCCCATCTTCTCAAATATTATAGCAAGTTCGTTCATCAGTGCGATGTTGAGGTCCCGCTGGACATTCTCAATAACCTTGGCTGCTTCGGCGGTCTTGATGTCCCTGGCTTTGAAGATGTGCGAGGTGACCTTCCGGTAAAGCTCAGCCACAAGCTCCGTGGTCTCCTCATCCATCCCGGCAACTACTTTGGTAACTTTGTCTATGGTATGCTCTTTATCCCCGGGGTTTATCCTCTCTGGAGAGTAAGCGACCTTGAAGTCCTCGCCGCACTTGAACCCTGACCCCTTCTCCAGAATCAGCGCTATTATCTCTTCAGTAACGCCGGGGTAAACCGTGGATTCGAGGATGACCAGGCTTCCCTTTTTCATATTTTGCCCTACAGTTTCAGCGGCGCTCTTAACATAGGACAGGTCGGGGTCTTTGGATGGGGTGACGGGAGTGGGGACGCAGATGATAATAAAATCCGCTTTCCCGATCTCCCTGGGGTCATCGGTGAAAGTCAGATTTCGGGTGATGGGTGATGGGTAATGGGTGACGTTACGATTCAGTTCGTGGACCTTTTCGGCGTCGGTGTCAAAGCCAATTACCTTCAGGCTTCTGGCGAATGCCTCCGCCAGGGGCAGCCCCACATAGCCCAGCCCCACAACGCAGACTACCGAGTTTGTTGAGTTTGTTGAGTTTGTTGCGTTCATTGAGTCGGTAGTCAAGAGTCAGCGGTCTGATAGTCCACTAGTCAGTTACCTTCAAGCCCATTCTGGACATGCAGCTATCACGCGTATATCAGTCTCCCTTTAGGAATTGGTATCTCTCGCCCTAACGCCTTAGCTGTTTCTATCCACTCTGAAATTACAATCTCAGCATTATGTATGGCTTCTTTGTATGTAGTGCCGTCTGCCATACATCCGGGCAACTCTGGAACTTCGGCTACAAATAATCTATCTTCTTCGCTCCAATAAATCAGTATCTCGTACTTAAACATCTTTAACCTCCTGATGAAGCCTATATTTTAATATTAAGTTTCTTACCTGCTTTACCTGGTAAGCCTTCGCCTTTCCTCTGATAAATTTTACCACATCTGGAGCATCGAGCCTGATTATTTCCTCAAGGGGTAAGCCCACATAGCCCAGCCCCACAACGCAGACTACTGGGTTTGTTGGGTTTGTTGAGTTTATTGAGTTGGGTGAGTCGGTAGTCATTAGTCGTCAGCTATCAGTCATCACTTAGACTTCCAATGATTGTATCACGTTAGCGGGCAGCATCAACAGTCAATTGAGTTCGTTGAGTTACTTGAGTTTGTTGAGTCTATTGCGTGATGAGTAATGCGTGATGCGTTATGCGTTCCTAGTCGATAGCCAGCGGTCTGATAGTCAGCAGTTGGCAGTTGGTAGTCAAGAGTGCCGAGAGACTGGTAGAGATTGATGGAGATTAATGGAGACTCACAGAGTTTATTGAGTTGGGTGAGATAGTATTTTCATTTTCTTGGCTGATACCTATAGTACCCTTCAAACTGCAGTCAAATATTTTTGAGTGATTTTCCCAGTAACCTTGTTTAGCTTTAGTTTATCCCTCATTTGATTCTTTCCTTCTACCAAATCGCTTCAACTATGCCGGATTTTTCTACGTTTTCGTCCTTGGTAAGTAACCTTGCATCAAGTAGCTTAGCTGTCGCAACTATAATCCTGTCATGTAACTCAGCAATAGTGGTAATACTTCGTGCTATTTTTAAAACATCAATATCGAGAGGATATATTTCGAAATTACTACTCCTCTCAATCTTCTGTAGCAGTTCCTCATAATCAACCTTAATACGCTTCTTTTCTGAGATGTCCATAATCTCCGCTAATACTATTGTGGGAATAACTATTATGCCCTTTCCCAATAATGAGTCCCTGAAGGCTTGGAGTGCTTTCTGCCCCAGTTTTACACTTCTGGTGAAATACCAGGCAAGTGAATGGGTATCCGCTACGAAGAGTGCCATATTGGAAGCCCTTATAGGTCATACCCCTGGGAAAAGAGAGATTTCTGTGAAGCTTTGATATCTTCTTCTGTAATCTCAACTCTTCCCCAGATGCCCTCTAACGAGATCGGCTTTTTAGTAGTTTCCTCTACCATTCCCGACTTCAATAAAGCGATCTTCATCCCAGAGATTTCACGTTCCAGTAATTTCACCTTTTCATAAATTTGAACTTTTGCGATAGATGACATTTTATCCTCCTACTCTTCCCTTTACTACATTATATCTGGTGCTGATTAATATCTCCACCCACTGTACCTGTTGATATGATTAGTGGTAGACACCCCTCCCCTCCTCAAGATTGCTTCGTCACAGAATTCCTCGCAATGACAAGGAAGTTATTAGTCGTTAGTCCAATTGAGTTTATTGGGTTTGTTGGGTTCGTTGAGTCTATTGCGTGATGAGTAATGCGTGATGCGTTATGCGTTCCTAGTCGATAGTCAGCAGTCAGACCTTAACGGTTCCCCTGAAATTCACTACGTCCACAGTGATGCTCTTAGAAGGCTTCCCTTGCGTCTGTGCCACCTTTTCCATTTCTTTATAGACCACGGCATCAAGGAATTTCTCCCCACACTGTTGGCATACTTCAGCCGGAACTTCCTCAAAGATAATCAGCTTTTCACCCCACCAAAAATCTACGCTCACTTCCTCTTTCTTTACCTTGCCACCACAAAAGTAACACCTCGCCACCATCCTTATCACCTCCTTACCTTCAAATCTTCTTGCCATTCACTGAGACTGGGCTCATATACTGTAATGATTATAATCTCTTCCCCAACCCTACCACAAACTATATGAAGAGGTTTCCCTTTAAAAGTAAAGCCTAAAATCAAACAGCTCGCTCCTCTGGCATCATAGGGATAATCTTCGATTATTTCGCCTCTAGAGATGGCCTCTTCAATCTCTCTCGTGTTTATCCGTCTCTTTCGAAGTTTTTCAGTATGAGTGAAAGAGATGTAATACTCTCCCTTGCGAACTTTCTCTTTGATCTCTTCTATTTCCATATTCTTCCCTGTTACTGTCTACATCAAAGCCAATTACCTTGAGGCTTCTGGCAAATGCCTCCGCTAAGGGCAAGCCCACATAGCCCAAGCCAATGACGCACACTATTGCGTGATGCGTGATGCGTAGTCGATGACGAGGTATGAGTTCCTGGTCGATAGTCAGCAGTCATTAGTCAAATGTCAGCAATCAGCCATCAGCGAGATTGCCAATCATTGTATCACGCTAGCGGGCGGCATCAACAGTTGGCAGTTGGCAGTCGAATGCCTGGAGATTGATAGAAATTCATAGAGATTGGTGGTGATTGATACACCGGGTTGAGACGGTTTGGTCAGTTGGGTCAGTTGAGACAGTTGAGACGGTTGGGGCATTTGCCACTCCATGACTTAAGGGTTTTTACTGGAATCTATTTATTTCATCCATTATGAGCTGATCTAATCCATCAGTATGCTCATGGAGATGTAATATAGCGGCACTCAGTTCTCCAAAAATCAGCTCAACTTGCTCTTCAGTCAAACCTTTGACTTTTAACTGGGCAAGAAGCTCGGCGGTGTTGTGCACCTCTTGATTCAATTCGTCTAATAGAACCACTACCCTCCTTGATACTATAGCTTTTTCTTTAATGTTACTGACTTTCATCCCGTACCTCCTAATCTTTTCCTCGCTCTAGCTATGCCCTTTTGAAAGGCCTTAATTTCCTTTTCCCAATGAGCAATTAATTTATCATCTGGATTACCCCTGGTTCTCTCAGCAGAAATCTTTTCCTTGTGTTCAGCTATCCTCCTCTCCAAACTCAATATGCTTTGTTTAAGCCCTTTACTTCCCACTTATCAGCCTCGTTCGGCATAAGCCAGCAAAATATCTCTTCTTTTTACCTCCACTTTATCTTCCCAGCAGCTAGCATCTCTTCGTAGGCTGAAAGTTGGTTCAAATAGTCTCCCATGCCGTATTTTGCTAACTCAGATTGCCCCTTCTCTTTCGTCTCCAAAAACTCGACAAAGTTGGCAATCTCTTCGAGCTTATCCTCTGGCAAAAACTTTATCCTCTCTATAAGGTGTTCCCAAATTACCATTTACCAACATCCTTTGACTTCAATCTATCCTTCGCCTTTCCTGTGATAAATTTTACCACATTTAGAGCTTAGCAGTCAGTAGTTGGCAGTTGGCAGTTGATAGTCAAATGCCTAGAGATTGATAGAAATTCATAGAGATTGGTGGTGATTCACGGAGTTTGTTGCGTTGAGAGTCAAGACTCGAGAGTACTGAGTTGGCAGTTGGTAGTCAAATGCCGGGAGATTGATAGAAATTCATAGAGATTGGTGGTGATTGATAGAGATTCATACACCTGGTTGAGACAGTTTGGTCAGTTGGGTCAGTTGAGACAGTTGAGATTCTTGAGTTCGTTGAGTTCGTTAAGTTTTTTGAGTTTAGCCACTCTCTTCAATATCGCAATAGCCCTTCCACCGAAAGGTCTTCGTCAAGGTCTTCCCAGTGAATCCCCACTCCCTTGCTGATGAGCCGCCAGTTGTTTCGTTGTTTGTC
>Ga0315543_1000281_pt1 | contig 65093 bp, 52 predicted proteins | sample SalMarSW160210MG_2_FD_203098 | JGI IMG/M metagenome (GOLD analysis project Ga0315543, IMG submission 203098) | Salt marsh sediment microbial communities from the Plum Island Ecosystem LTER, Massachusetts, United States - Salt Marsh Sediment SW1601-210 ... | reverse complement strand
GGCGTAAAGACCGGTGGGAATAACCATATTTGCAGGAAAAAAGCTTGTATTTTGACTGGAGTTGCGCATAATCTTAACTTGATAGTTCCGAAAGTATTAAGGAGATACGCATATAGAAGCAACGGACGAGACTATTATTCTGGTCGTCAGGTTCAAAATAGGGGGGAGCTTGAGATTTCTGTCCCACGCCGAGACGCTGAGGGTCTTTCAGCGGGCCTGCGTTCGAGCCGGTATAAATCTGCAATACAGCCGCGGTTTTAATCCCCGTCCGAGGATGTCTTTGCCACTGCCCCGGCCGGTGGGAGTGGAATCGGACGATGAATTGTTAACGCTTAAAGCGTATCGTGATGCGTTATGCGTGATGAGTGATGCGAAAGGATATCCGGATTTGCAAGACGGCGAATGTCAGGACAATGAAATACGCGATACGCAATACGCAATACACAATACGATTAAAAATATTCTTTCCGAGCAGTTGCCGGAGGGCTTTGAGTTAATTTCAGTGAATTTTGCCGAAGCGCGTGCTTCATATCAGCCCCGTTCGGCTACTTATATATTTTCAGTACGGCCTGAATTGCTCGATGAGCAGCTACAAAACAGGATCGATGATTTGATGGCGAGCGAGAATCTTTTTATCCGGCGGCAGATTGATAAACGACAATTGAATTTCAAGGATATCGATGTCAGGCGTTTTATATGCTCGATGGAGCTTGAGGGGATCAATATTGTTGTTGAGTGTGAAGTAACAGCGGCCGGGTCGATACGCGTTCAGGAAATTTTGGAACTGCTGGAGCTGGATCAGGCGATGCTGGCATCGCCAACCAGGCGGACGAGAGTAAAATGGCGGGATGTGTGAGGTCAGTGAAGGCTGCGCCGGGTAGTCTCGGCACAGGCCTAAGCCGCAGCGACAATGGATTCGCCCGCGGCGAGAGAACGAAATACAAAATTTAGGAAGCAAAAATGTCGAGAGAGATGTTGATTAATGTCGCGGAGAGCGAAGAGTGCCGTGTTGCAGTTGTCGAAAGCGGCCAGTTGGAAGAGCTTTATGTCGAAAGAGCGAGTTTAGGCAGTCATGTCGGTAATATTTATAAGGGCAAGGTCGCTAATATCGAGTCCGGCATACAGGCGGCCTTTATAGACTTCGGTGTGGGGAAAAACGGTTTTCTCCATATCAGCGACCTGCACCCTCAATATTTTTCCGGCTCCAGGGAGGGTTCGGCAGAAAGCGTCGGCCGGCGAAAATCCCTGAGGGACCGCCCGCCCATCCAGCATTGTCTGAAGCGGGGAAATGCAATTGTCGTCCAGGTCACGAAAGAGGGGCTCAAGTCAAAAGGTGCGACGCTGAGCACCTATCTGGCCTTGCCCGGCAAATATCTTGTCATGCTGCCCTGGATGAAAAAGCACGGAGTATCGCATAAAATCGAGGATGAGGACGAACGCAAGCGGCTCCGGGAGATATTAGAGCAGTGTAATCCCCCGAAGTCCCAGGGTTTTATCATCAGGACGGCGGGGCAGGGATGCTCGAAAAGGGATATTCAAAACGATTTGAAGTACCTCAGGCGATTGTGGAGGGCGATTGAGGCCCGGATCGATAAGGAAAAAGCGCCCGGCGAGCTGTACCAGGAATCCGATCTGGTGATAAGGGCGCTGCGTGACATGTACAACAGTAAAATCGATAAAATAATCTGCGATTCCGAAAGCGTCGTTCGTAAAATCAGGGAATTTTTCTCCATTACTACGCCGCGAATGAAACGAAAGGTTGTATTTTACGAGGGCAAGGTTCCTCTTTTTCATAAATATCAAATCGAAGATGAAATTACCAAGGTGCAGTCCCGCAGGGTCGAGCTTAAAAACGGCGGCTCAATTATAGTAGAGCAAACCGAGGCCCTTGTCTCGATCGATGTCAACAGCGGCCGCTATCGGAAACAAAAAAGTGCCGAGCAGACGGCGTACGAGAGCAATGTCGAAGCCGCCGATGAAATTGCCCGTCAGCTCAGGTTGCGCGACCTCGGAGGGCTTATTATTTGTGATTTCATCGATATGCGAAACGCAAAGCATCGCAAGGCAGTGGAAAAAGCATTTCGTATGGCGGTCAAGACCGACCGCGCCCGCACGAAAATCCTGAGTATAAGCAGGTTCGGCATCGTGGAAATGACCCGGCAGAGAATGCGTCCATCGCTGCAATCCAGCACATACTTAGCCTGTCCGAATTGTGCCGGTACGGGTTTTGTCAAGAGCCATGAGTCACTGGCGATTGAATTTATCCGACTGTTGAATCTCTCGTCGTCAAAGGAGCAGATCAAACGGATCGAGCTGTCGGTATCTCCGGACGTCGCCGGATACCTGCAGAATCTCAAGAGGTCGTCGATCGCGCAGATCGAACAAAACAGCGGCAAACGTGTTATCATACGTTCCGCTTCGGAATATACGGGGGAAAAACACGAGCTTCTCTGTTATAACGACCGGGGAAATGTCATAAAAATATAATGTTATAAATCATATTCGGATTGCTTGTGTCACTGGAGATAAAGGACACATGAAGTTTGACCTTGACTACGCACGGGAAGTAATCAGAGCGGAAGCGGATGCTATCGGCTCGCTGACGCCGATTGTGGACAAGTCTTTCACCAAAGCAGTGGAGATGATTTATGAATGCAGCGGGTCCTGCATATTGAGCGGCATCGGTAAGGCCGGCATCATCGGTCAGAAGATAAGCGCCACTTTAGCTTCGACCGGCACGCCAAGCCATTTCCTTCACCCGGCCGAGGCCGTCCACGGAGATCTCGGCAGATTGCGCAAAAACGATCTGGTGATTGTCCTGAGCTACGGCGGCGAAACCGATGAAGTGACGCGCCTTATTAATCTGGTCAAGCAACTGGATATCAAGCTGATTGCGATAACAGGTGAAAGTGACTCCACCCTGTGCAAGCACAGTGACGTTGCATTGTGTATGGGACAAATCAGCGAGGCCTGTCCTCTCGGTGTGGCTCCGAGTGTTTCGACTACCTGTATGCTGGCGATTGGAGATGCGCTGGCTTTTACTGTAATGAAGGCCCGAAAATTCAGCGTCGAGGATTATGTGAGGTTTCATCCGGGCGGCTCTCTCGGGACCAAATTGATGACGGTCGAGCAGTCGATGATGTTCAGGCCGGGTGAAAAACTGCCGATTGCCGAACAGACCGACACGGTCGAGAAACTCCTTGAAAAGACCGGTGACGTCAAACGTCACGGAGCGGTAATGGTTGTCGATGAAAACGCCAGGCTCGCCGGGATAATCACCGATGCAGACATTAGGCGTTTGTTGACAAAACAAGGAAAAAAAGGATTTGAATTCAAAGCCGGAGATGTGATGACCGCCAATTGCAAGCGAATACGTTCCGATGCGCTTGCCTCCGAAGCGACCGCGCTTTTTCATAAATACAGAATCGACGAGCTTCCGGTGGTGGACGCCGACGACAGGCCGGTCGGATTAATCGACGTGCAGGATATCGTGACAATAAAGGTTGTCGGATGAAAACGACTAATTTTGCAGAGATACAGATGCTGATATTGGATGTCGATGGTGTTCTGACCGACGGGACATTGTTTATTCATTCCGACGGCAGCGAAAGCAAATGTTTCAATACTCTTGACGGGCACGGCATTAAAATGTGGCAAAGGGCCGGTATGAAAGTCGCTTTGCTGTCAGGCAGGGCTTCGGAGCCGACAAGACGCCGGGCCGAACAACTGCAGATCGAACACGTATTCGAAGATTGCCATGACAAGCTGCCGGCGCTGCAGAAATTTCTCGAGCAGATCGGTATTTCGCCGGAGGCAGTGGCGTATATCGGAGATGACCTGACGGATTTACCGGTCATAAGATTCGTGGGATTCGGAGCTGCCGTTGCCAATGCGGTAGATGAAGTGAAAAAGTATGCCGATTATGTCACTGAACATCCCGGTGGTGACGGGGCCGTGCGGGAAGTGATTGAATACATTCTGAAAAATACCGGGAAATGGCAGGAGCTTATGAAAAGGTACCTGTTCTGAAGAATATAAGAGGTAGTTGAAATGCGAAAAATCCTGATCGGACTGATATCACTGGCGGCCGTAATCGGAATGTTTCTGGTGTACAGCAGAATAGGAAAAACTCCGCCTATCGATACCGATGCCGGAACGGAATTAATTGCCGACAGCAATATCGGCGATTTCGGCGACGCCAATCAGATCGGAAAAATCGGGGATATCGGAGTCGGGACTTCTAAATTAGCTTATTACGCAACTCTTAATGAGGATGGTGAGATAATTGCTGAGTCTGGTTTCGAGGAACTGTTGAATAAAGAAGGTGATCTATGGGAAGTTAGAAAGCCTTACAGGAATGTTTTTAAGCCCGATTTCAAATGTTATATGACCGCCGATAAAGGAAACATTGAAATCGAGACCGCCGCCGGAAGCACGACGCCGAAAGACGCGACTTTTTCCGGTAATGTTATCATTAAGATTCTGCCCGCGAAACCCGGCGATATGAAAGAAAAGACAATTTATCTCGATGACCTTGTTTTCCTGAGCGACAGGTCGGAGCTTGCGACGGGCGGGCCGGTTAAAGTTGAATCAGAGGATTTTAAGATGACCGGCACCGGCATGAGACTTATCTATAATGAATTGCTGGAACGGCTTGAATTTTTTAGGATATTCAATTTGGAGTCTCTGGTATTAAAAGTTCCGGAATCGGATTCGGGCGAACGCAAACGCACCGGGCAACAGGAGGCAATTGACACTGAGAACGTCACAACACCGCCGGATGAAGCCGTGGTGGCTATGGAGGATGGCAATCAGCCGCTGACAAAGCCGGAGCCGGAACAAAAAAAGTACTACCAATGCTTGTTTATCAGGAATGTTTTTATAGGCACCCCTGATGAGCTTTTTTATGCTGCGCAGGATTTTCTCATAAAAGACTTTTTTTTGTCGGATGATTCAGATGTTGAGAACAGTTCGGCGAAATCGGTCTCTGGAAGTGACGCTAATGAACTCGACGTCGCAATTGCGGATTCGAACGAATCCGATGAATCCGTCTTTGCTGTTTACGATTCGAACGAGCCGAACGAACCTACCCAACAATTTGTCGAAGTCACTATAACCTGCGACAATGGTTTTACAATCGCACCGGCGGAAGTCACTATAGAGCCTGAGGATCTGACACAGACTGCTACGGAAACCGGACCGGATATTCTTTTTTCCGATATTCGTGAAAAAGCCGCCGGAAAGACCACACTGATTACGCAGAAAATTGAATATAGTATGCTTACGGAGGATACTCTTACCGTCGGGCCTACGGAGCTGACTTTTTATACAGAGGACGCAAACGATACCGATCCGAATCGGCAGCCGATTCCGGGGGTGGTGACATCGCAGAAGCAGGCGAGATTTTCAAGGTCGGCGAATCAGATTATCTTCGAGGGTGATTGTTTCTGTAAGATGGGTTCTGAAGAAACAGGCAAAGACCAGAGTTTTGAACTTCGTTCGCCGATACTGACGATTAATTTGCCCGAGGAAGCAACCGGTCCTTCCTTCACCATCACCGATATTGTTGCCGCCGGGCCGGCCCGTCTCGATTTCTTTGTTGACGATATCACCGGTAACGCCGAACCGAATGAGCTGCTTCCGGCGATGGTTACAGCCAAAAAACAGGCTCGATTCCTTTCTTCTTCGAATCAGGTTATTTTCGAAGGTTCCTGTCAGAGCATAATAACCAGGAAAGATCCCAATTATATAGAGGAATTTACGCTTCTTTCGGAATTAATGACCGTGGATTTGCCCGAGGATGCCAACGATAGTTCTTCTTCGCTTCAAAGCGTTAAACATCTGACAGCCGAGGGCGGGCTGGTGACATTAGCGGCGGTTAAAAAAGCCAATGCAGACAAAACAGGGCTTCGGAACGCTAAATCTCAGCCGGAGCTGGGTGGAATAAAGATTTCGTGCAGGCGAATAGATTATGATTCGCTGCAGGAAATGTTTCTGGCGACCGGTCCGGCAAAAGTCTTGATAAGTAATACCAAAGTACCTGAGCCGAACGAGGCAACCAACGGAGCGGGCCCGGGTAAGCGGTGGTGGGCCATTGTGGAAAATTGCGGCATATTGAAATATATGCCGAAAGAAAATCGAATTATTGCCGATGCTGAGGCGGGAAAAACGTTGAGTGTTCAATATATATGTATCGAGGATGGCCAATACGGTCCGGTGGTTTTGGCCTCTGCAGGTCATGCCGATATCGTATTGAGAGATACTCCCGAAGGTAAAACAGAACTTTCGACGCTTGTTGCTTCGAAGGGGATTGATTACACAACAGAGAAAAATGACAGATTTATCGGAAGCGAGCTGTTCTATAACCAGCAGGAATCTTTGATAACGGTCGTTGGGGATGACACTCAGAGCTGCTATTATAACGGTGCTCTTGTTGATGAAATAAAATACAACCTTAAAACCGGCTCGGTGAAAGCCAAGGGTGTCGGTGCCGGTGCGTTAGATGTCAACAAGCAGTAAGCGGCGTAGTAATTGTCCGGTTCGGACATTGAAGATTACTGTGGAGGGATTATACGGGTTGGGAGAGTTTTAATACGGCACAAACGATATTACATTATCTCTTTTGCCATTTGCATATTGGATCGACGTATTTTTATCTGCTGAATTCCATCCAGTCAAGATTCCAGGGGGCTTGCTTCACATAAACTCTGAGGATTTGTTCACCTGCCTCCAGATTGACAATGCATGTAATAGATGTCCATTCATTCCATCGGCCTGTTGAGGGGACATCGAATTCGCACAAGACTTCCCCATCTTTTTGCAATTCACCCTGACCATCAGGATAACCATCGGCGAGTGACACTCGAAAGGTCACATCATATTGTCCTGTTTCCCGGACATGAATCCTGTAATCGATCCAATCCTGATTATCAAAATATCCAAGATTAATCACATTCACCGACAGCATTTCTGTTTCGACACCCGACATATCCATGAAAGCTTCCGCTTCAATTCTTCCGGGAACTTCATGAACTTCCACTGTTTCGGCCAGCTTGATATCCATCCAGTTGAAATTCCAGCCTCCTACCTGGGCGTGTACACGAAGTTGGTGAGACCCTGATTGCAGAGTGAGTGGACAGGAGAGTGTTGTCCAGTTTTGCCAGCCGTTTGTACCCGGCACAAGAAATCTGGAGAGACGTTGGCCATCCAGATTAATATACACCAAACCTTGAAAATCATCTGTCAGCTTCGCCATGCGGAACTCGGCCAAATAAATGCCGGATTTGAGTACAGCCACTTCAAATTCCATCCAATCGCCGTCATCGATCCAGCCGACGTTCAATCCCCCACCGACATCTGAGGTTGTTTCGATGTCCACGCCTGACATCTGCGTAAAAGACTCAGCTTCTATCTTCCCTGGAACAGGAAAATAACTGCCGACGGAAAAATTTTGAAAAATATCCCTGAGCCAGTCGGAATTGGCTTCGCCATACTCCAGAGTCGGAACGCCGGCCATGCCTTCCGTATATCCGTTCCATGAATTGAAGGTTACACCCTGAGCAGACGACAGAAAGACTAATTCTGTAAGCGCTTCCCGCCAACTTGAGTTGTTACCGTATTGAACACTTCCGGGGAATACAATATGGGCATCATATCCGGGAGAAATATCAATGATGAAGGGTATGCCCGTTTGAATCCAGTCTGAAATAAATTTTTGTTTCCAACTGATCAATTGTACTTCATCAAAGCTGCCAACCCAGATTTCTGAGATGAAGCACTGGATACCAAGAAGTGATTCTTGCGTTGCAAGCCAGGGGCCGGTTGTTTGCGGGGCGGGCCGGAAGAATCCCGGAGCATTCGTACCAGGCGGCATCACATCAATGGCAAATCCGATCCGGATTCCAGTGTCGGTAAAAATTTTCTGAGCCACGCGATCAAATCCTTCGGCAAATGTCTCATGACTCATATTGTTTTGATTGGACGAAACGTGGATGATGGATATCAAATATCGTTCCTCACCGGTTTGATCGTAAACGCGTGCCCATCGATCAGGCCAACTTTCATTGCTCGGATTGATCAAATACCGGTCGATCAGGTCCTCACACATAGCGACAAATACGGGCGCAGGGTTCGTGCTACTGCCGGGAAAATCATCTCGAAATATGAATCCTGACGAATTGGGTGTTTCCGCGTAAGATTCGATATATGGCGCAATGAGAATAGGCTTTTGAGCAACTGCATCAAACAGTTCATCGTGGGACATGGTTGATGTCTGCATTGGCGCCCACCAGGCCCAGTTGTCCGTGCCGGGCGGTCCCCAGTACGACATATTAATTACATTCACACCTGCGTCAACCATTGCTTCGACAGCATATTCACGATTCGCCGCATTGACCGACCAGGACAGATGTCGCGAGTCGGAGGGATGAATAGTATAAAGCGCTTCATTGGAAGAGGCGAACACATCGTAATATTGTATGCCATTGCGTGAATTGCCTGTGAAAAAGAATGTGCTCTTGATGGGTTGATTTTCAAAACCGGGATTGGCCAACCGGCCCCAGGTCGTATCGGCTGGAGATGCCATCATAGGCGTCGTCATAAAGAAGAGAATCTGGAAAAGGTTTAAAAACTTCATTGTGACCCTCCTGAACTATTTCCAACGGTTGGCCTCGTTAAATTATGTCATTTATTGTCACCGGGTGACAATGTAACATAGATTGCTATTAAGTATTATAGCATCAGTCAGTAATTTCTGCAACGGATATATAAATAAGGGGTTCGTAAAAAAGGACATTGAATATGTTGATATTTTTCGTAGCTTCGTTAAGTAACTGGCATGAAAGCAATTATGAAAAGGGCGCTTTTAAATAATGGGGAGATATTGGATTGTATGATTGTAGTTGAGTGCGACGGACCGGCCGAGATTAGTGCCGTTCTTAAGGTACTTCTGGTTGTGTATCAGGTTGTTTAGATTCTGTGATTTTATAACCCATTAACAAAAGCATTTTCACTGCATATCGCTTTCCAAGCTCTCTGTAACCTGCCGCATTGAAATGCAGATGGTCTCGACGGCTTGTGCAACCCTTCGAAGAAATGACATATGAATTGGGAATTGTTTTCGGCAGCTCTGCGATGATGGCATTCATGCTTGCACAAGCGCCTCCCTGATCGGCATTCACGAGTTCGCCTGCGAGCAGAGGCACCTCTTCGGCCTTGAGATTCAGGTCTTTGATCAGATTGTCGTAAATGCCTTTTACTTTATTCGGCCATTCCTTGTCGTTCGTGTTCGACTCTCCCTGATGCAGCAGAATCCCTTTGATGACACCGTCTTTCTGAGCCAGTTTTGCCATGTCGATAAGATGCTGATAGGGATTGTCGTTGTATTGCTTGATTATGTTTTTCATCCATGACGCAGCCATTGAAGCGTACGTCTGATAGGTGTCTTTTTCGAACAGCTCGATTTTGCAGCCGGCAACCGACACATTAACCACACCGACTCTGATGTTTTCCGGAAGGTTGTCAACCATTGTTCTGCCAAAATAATCGGCAGGGCAAAGACCTGTATTACCACGGCACAAAGGAGGGACAGCCTCATACCAATTGCCTTTTTTCCGATCCATCCTTGGAAAATCAACCGCCGCCAGGACCTGAAAGCGTTCATCCACCGGCCCCTTGTCTTGTTGTTCAACTCCTGGAAAGCCCTCCATGTTTGACTGTCCAAAGCACAGGAAGATGTGAAAATTCGGATCCGGATCAGCAAAAGCGTTCGTAGTGAACGAGAGTAATACTGTTAGAAAGAACAATCCCAGTTTCATTTTCATAACAATTACCTCCAATACTAAATTGATATTATAGCTCTTCAGTAAATGTGAGACAACTTTGTTTTTGTATTAGAATACGGTCTCAACTCCTGTTATTGAGATTTTACTATTATATAATGTTCTTTCAAGAATAGTTTTTATTAATTCGGTACGTTTCTTTAATATCTTGTCACGATGCATATTATATACATCATCACAGGTAATATTATCATAATCCGGTTTGTTGCCGTTTTTTAAGGGGTTAATGCTAGGAATTGATATGAGCACATTGAAACCGGATTATATGTTCACCGCCGCAGCTTGTCCATGATACGACCCCGCGTTTCGTAATCCGTATCGGTCAGTCCGCTACTGTTTTGCATATCTTCGAGAATGCTTTGATCGATGATAAATTCGACGCTAAGGTCACTCTGGGCCACGTTCCAACCGTTTATGTGTGCGACTGCGTTCGGACGCAGCACGTCCACTAACAGCAGGCTTTTGCCTGCTTTCAAGTCCGTCATATTCTTAACCACGCGCTCGCGGTTCTCTAAGCTCTTGCATATCGGATTGTACGAATAGGGAACGCGTACGCCGGATGTCCCTCCGACGACTTCTGTGGGAAAGACAGGGTCGGAATAATCTTCATATCTAAAAACGGCCTCTCTGGACGGGCAGTAAAATATCTTTCCGTCCTTGATGTATTTGTATTTCCACAGAAGTCCCAGGTTCCAGTAAGTATCTCCCTGGAGAAACCACCTGGCCCAATGATTCTGTGACTGGAGATGTGTCCACGTGCCGTTCGGTAATTCACTGACGGGGGGGATTTTGCCCTCTCGTTCGTCGGCAAAAATTACTACGGCCGTACACATTTGTTTCATATTCGACGAGCATACCACCCGCCGGGCTTGCTGGCGGATCTTATTCAGTGCCGGCATCAGGATGGCCATCAGAAGCGAAATGATAGCGATAACGACCAGCAGTTCTATTAATGTAAATCCTCTTTATTTATCCACGATAATAGTCTATAACCATTTCTATTCCGATGTTTTCTTTGGGATTCTAATAAGGCCAGGCCAGGGCAAAGGACTCCTCCATTGGATGGGCTCCTACATGTCCGTCGAGAAATGCCAGGTTTCCTTTGCCGGCGATTGGATCTGATGTCGTGGCGTTGTGAAAACCACCGATGGCGTCACAGAATTCGCCTGAACCACCCTCGGATTCGGGACCTGGTTTAATGTTCCATTTATTACCGCCGGCTCTTTCGATCCAGTTCGGGGCGTCACTTGTCGGATGTATCGGATACAGGGCGGTGTCATTGAGCCCCTGCCGGAAGTAACCCGGTTTGATCAGACAGCCCTCGTCGGCAAAGGAGAAAACCTTCGCCGGATTTTTCACGTCCAGGGTCTTGAGAATTCCCCACTTGCCGTCTTTGAGACCGAGATAAGCGTTCATACTGTAGTTATACCAGGGCATATAGTTATCAATTCCGTCGCTCTCATCTGCAAACTCCGGGTGAAAACGTGTGCTTTTGGCCAGGGCTTTGAACGTCGGACAAATCAATGCACGCGCTTCGGCCAAATAGGTGAAGAATTCGCTTGCATATTCCGGATGGTCCCTAAGGTACATATCTCCGTTGCACCAGCGTTTCCATCTGTTGGATGTTTCACCGGGATAGGGATCGATTTGTGAAAAATAACAACTGGCCGGTGAACAGAATTTATCATCGTAGTCCTGGGTGTATATTTGGACTGCGTAGGTATAGCTTCTGAGGTTGCCCTGACAGGCGGAACTTTGGGCCTGGTTTTTTGCTTTGTTTAACGCCGGCATCAGAATAGACATCAGTAGCGCGAGAATAGCAATAACGATTAAAAGCTCTATCAAGGTAAAACCTTTTGCCGGCATTTTTATTCTGTCTAAAAGATCATGCATGTAATCACCCGTGCATTTCTGTCGATGATTTAAGACCACATTCCTTGATATAATACGACATTATATCGAGTTATCGATAATAAAGCAAGGAATTCCCATTTCTACTGTATTGATTTCTTCACATTATAACGCAAAAGAACGGTATTTATTCATCTTCAATTTTAAGTCTTGACTTGAGAGCCAATGTCGATACAATGCGTTTCTCGTATTTCTAATGAGGTAATTCCTTGAATAATAAAATAAGAATAAGGAGAGTAACAGTTGAGTTATAACTGCGTAGTATTGGTTAAACAGGTGCCGGATACCAAAAAGATTACCGGTGATGTAATGAACGACGACGGCACAGTCAGGCGTTCGGCTCTTCCGGCCATATTCAATCCGGAGGACCTTAACGCCCTCGAGATGGCCCTGCAGATTAAAGAACATTACGGCGGTCATATTACCGTTATCACAATGGGCCTGCCGGCGGCGAGCGCGGTCCTGCGCGATTCGCTCTATCGCGGAGCCGACGATGTAATCCTGATTACCGACCCGCGATGTGCCGCAAGCGATACTCTGGCGACAAGCTATATCCTCAGTTGTGCCCTCGGAAAGCTCGATTATGACATTGTCCTGTGCGGCAGACAGGCGATTGACGGCGATACCGCCCAGGTCGGCCCACAGATGGCGGAAAAACTTGGCGTCACGCAGCTTACCTACGTCGAAGAGCTTGAGAAGCTCGACGGCAGAGAAATCACGGCCCGGCGAAATATCGGAAATGGATGGCAGCAAATCAGAGCGGAACTGCCGGTATTATTGACGGTTACCGGCGGCGCCAACGAGCCGAGAGTGGCCGCGGCAAAAAAAATGATGAAGTGCAAAAAAGCCATGACGCCTTTCGAGGTCGAGCAAAAGATCAGGACCGAAAATCCCGACGCAAGCCGGGCGGATATAAAAGAGCTGGTCGAGCACAAGTGCGGTGAATTGGAAAAAGCAGGTCTGCTTATTAGGCAGTGGGATCTGGATTTTGTCCAGGCCGACCTGAGCTGGTGCGGCCAGAGCGGCTCGCCGACAAAAGTCCACCGAATTCAGAGTATCGTACTTGCGGCAAAGGAAAGTAAGAAAATTGAGTCGAATGAAAGAGGCATAGCTGATATGATACATGAATTGATCGAAGATAAAACAATTGCATAAGGGAAAAACCTGAACACGAAATATAGATAAAGGGCAGAATTTCGAAATTTAAAACTTATAAGTGAACGCTATTCACGGGCTTGATGTGTATCCGGCTCTGCCGAAAGCGAATTTGACTATAGGCCTGATTATGGGGCCATGAAAGGAAGAAAAATGAATATTTATGTGGGAAATTTATCGAACAGTGCGACAGAGGATGATTTGCGTCAGGCTTTTGAGGCATTCGGCCAGGTAAGTAACATCAATATTATTAAAGACAGGTTTTCCGGTGAGTCCAGAGGATTCGGATTTGTCGAAATGCCGACGAAAACCGAGGCGGAGGCTGCGATTGAAGGTTTGAACGGCCAGGAAATCAATGGCCGGGCCGTCAATGTCAACGAAGCTCGCCCCAAAGCAGATAACCGCCGATCCGGCGGTGGCGGCGGTGGTGGTGGACGCGGTGGACGCGGCCGGACCGGCGGTGGACGCGGTGGTTCCGGTGGCGGCGGCGGCAGACGCAGATACTGAAATTTATCTCAGTATTTTCCCGCCCCTGTTTTAGCAAGAGTAAACTTCCCCCCACGGAAGCGGGGAGAAGGAACGAGGGCGCTAAAGATTTTGGGATTTAATTTGTATGATTGATGTGAACAGAAAAGGCGAAGTTTGGATTTTTGCCGAGCAGCACGGCGGCAAACTGGAAGATACACCAATCGAGCTGATGAGCAAGGCCCGTCATTTAGCAGACACTTTGGGAGTAAAGTTAGCGGCGGCCTTGCTGGGTGATAATGTCAAGGAGCTTGGAACAAAATTGATTTATCATGGGGCCGACAAGGTGTATTTAGCCGAGCACCCGCAACTGGGGACATACCAGACCAACAGCTACGCTAAGGTTATGTACGATTTAATCCACAGACATAAGCCGCAGATTGTGCTATATGGGGCGACTATCGCCGGACGTGATTTGGCTCCCCGGATCGCCAGCGCCACGAAGGCAGGCCTTACCGCCGACTGCACCGATTTGCAGATCGGCGACCATGAGACGGCCAAGGACAAAAAGCTGCATAAGAATCTTTTGTTCCAGATACGACCGGCGTTCGGTGGAAATATTATCGCCACGATTATCAACCTCGACCGGTGGCCGCAGATGGCGACGGTTCGCGAGGGCGTCATGGTACCGGCCGAGCAGGATACGAAACGAAAAGGCGAAATTGTCGAAGAGAAAGTGCAGTTGACTGGGCAGGATTTGCCGCTCCAGATTCTCGCCGAGCAGAAACGTCAGAAAAAGGTGGATCTCAAGGCGGCGAGGATTATTGTTGCCGGCGGGGCAGGTCTCGGCAGTAAGGACAACTTCAAGCTGATTTGGGACCTGGCTAATTGTCTCGGTGCGGCTCCGGCGGCGACCAGAGCGGCGGTGGATTTGGGCTTTATCGACCACGACCATCAGGTCGGCCAGACCGGCACGACCGTTCGCCCGAGCCTTTACATCGCGGTCGGTATCAGCGGGCAAATCCAGCACCAGGCGGGAATGTCACAGAGCCAGAAAATTGTCGCCGTCAACAGCGATCCCGACGCCCCGATATTCAATATCGCACATTATAAAATCGTCGGCGATTTGAACGCCGTTTTACCTCTTATGATAAAAGCAATTAAAGAAAAAGGAATAAAGGAGTAGGCAACATATAATACCATTGTCATTGCGAGTCCCGATTTATCGGGACGTGGCAATCTCGTTCGCCTTATCCTGGATTGCTTCGCTTCGCTCGCAATGGCGGCAATATCGAATCGAGAATCGAAGATGGCTAATTTTTACAGAGATAACAGTGATATACAATTTTTGTTCAGGCACTTCGACCTGCGGCAATCAGCCCAATTAAGCGAAGAAGACTTCAGGTTCGCGGGCGAATTCGATTCTGCTCCTGCCGACGCTGACGAAGCTGTTCAAAATTACGATATGGTACTGGATTCGCTCGGGCAATTGAGTGCCGAATTTATCGCACCGCGGGCCGAAGATGTGGACCGCCAGGGAAACACTCTCAACGAGGACGGCTCGGTGACGCGTGCCAAAGGAATCGCCGAGGCAATCGAGAAGCTCGGTCAGGCGGAAGTTATGGGATTTACCCTGCCCCATCAGTTCGGCGGATTGAACTTCCCGAACATTATTTATTCGATGGCAATCGAGATTGTCTCACGTGCGGATGCCGCATTGATGAATATTTTCGGCCTGCAGGGAATTGCCGAGACGATAAATGCCTTTGCCGATGAAGAAATCAAGCAGCAGTATCTGCCGGATTTTGCGGCCGGTAAAGTCACCGGTGCCATGGTCCTGACTGAGCCGGACGCCGGTTCCGACCTGCAGGCGATAAAAGTCTCCGGGCACGACCAGGAACAAGAAAAACCGGCTAAGGTCTATCAGGACGCCGAAGGCAACTGGTTCGTGCGGGGCGTCAAGCGGTTCATCACGAACGGCTGCGGCGAAATCCTGCTCGTGTTGGCGCGCAGTGAGCCGGATATCTCCGACGGTAGGGGATTGAGCCTGTACTTGGTCGAACGCGGGCCGTGGGTGAAAGTTCGCCGGCTGGAAGACAAGCTCGGCATTCACGGCAGCCCGACCTGCGAATTGTTTTTCAACGATGCCCCCGCAAAACTTATCGGCGAGCGGCAGCGAGGTTTGATTACTTACGTGATGAGCCTGATGAACGGCGCCCGTATCGGCATAGCAGGCCAGTCGCTGGGAATCGCCGAAGCGGCGTTTCGCGTCGCCCGTGATTACGCCTCCACGAGAAGGCAGTTCGGTGTCACCATCGAGAAACTTCCCGCAGTTCGTGACATGCTTATCGATATGAAAATCGCCGTCGAGGCGGGCCGAGCGCTTTTGTATGAAACCTCCCACGTGGTCGATTTGGAAATCGGAATCCTGAAACAGCTCAAACCTAATCCGCCGGCGGACAAAGAGCTTGCCAAACAGCTCAAGAACGATTCGCGAAAATATAAAAGACTCGCTTCTATGATGACGCCAATGAGCAAATATTATTGTTCCGAGATGTGCAACAGTATTGCCTACGATTCGATTCAGGTGCTCGGCGGCAGCGGCTACATGCGGGATTATGCCTGCGAACGATACGCCCGTGACGCCAGAATCACTACGATTTACGAGGGTACGAGCCAGCTCCAGGTCGTCGCCGCGGTACGCGGAGTATGCAGCGGGACGGCGGAAAAATTCCTGACCGAACTGGCTGAGCTGGATTACGACGAAAATGTTAAAGACCTGCTCGAAATTCTCGCCGAAGGCATCGGGAAAATGAAAGAGGCGATTGCCTTTATTAAAGAAAACGGCAACGAATATATGGACCTCTACGGCAGACCTCTGGTTGATATCGCGATAGATTTGATTAACGGCTATCTGTTCTGCGGCCAGGCAAGCACTAAAGTTGACATGCAGGTTCCTCTCGCTGACAACGGCCAGGCCGATACAGGTAAAACAATATCCGTCAAAGAGCGCAAGGCACAAATCGCCCGAAGATTTATTACAAAAAACGCACCAAAAATTACGGCTTTGGCCGAGTTGATACAAACCGGCGATAAATCAACATTCAATGAATACGAAGCCCTCGTCGGACCTGTGCCGGTTGAATGAGAAGATAAGAGGCTGAGCACGAGATATGAACAGATGTTAAGATCTGTGATATTTGATTTTGATGGTGTCATTACAGATTCGGAGATTTTGCATCTTCGAGCCTTTAATAAAGTCTTAGCCCGGTTCAATCTTGAGATAGATAAAAAAGACTACTACACGAACTATCTCGGTTATACCGATGCCGATTGTTTTGAGCGGCTTATTGCGGACGGCCTGCTCGAAGTCGATAAACGGCAAATTCCCGAGATGATCGAGCAGAAAAATCACGTCTTCGAGGAGTTGGCAAGAACCGAGGGCAAAACAATCGAAGGCGTGCGCGAGTTTCTGAACATGCTGGCGCAAAATAATGTCCCTATGGCGATTTGTTCGGGAGCCTTGTTAACGGAAATTGAGCTGCTCCTGGACGATGCCGGGCTGCGGCATTTTTTTGCCGTGATTGTCTCCGCCGAGCATGTAAAAAAAGGCAAGCCGCACCCGGATGGTTTCCTGATTACCTTGAAAAAGCTCAACAAGGGTCGTAGTGATCCGATTAAAGCTGAACAATGCATTGTAATTGAAGATTCACTTTGGGGACTCCAGGCTGCAAAAGCCGCCGGTATGCACTCTGTTGCCGTGACAAACTCTTACGATGCCGAGCAGTTGCACTTAGCGGATAAAATCGTTGATAAGCTCAGCGATCTGAGTATGTACGATTTACAGCGACTGTGTTCCTGATTCAGACTGTCAAGTCGGGAAAAATACTTGACTGAAAAGCATACATGCCATAAAATGGCAACCATGGAAGAAGTCATCTCTGACAACAAAGTCACAGGTCAAAACAGGGGAGAATATCATGTACGATCACAAACGCAAGGCTTTCACATTAATCGAGCTTTTGGTAGTGATTGCAATCATCGCACTGTTGATGGGGATATTAATGCCGGCACTGCAGATGGTAAAAAAACAGGCTCAGGGAATTGTCTGCCGGTCCAACCTGAGACAGTACGGCGTAGCCACACGCATGTATCTGGATGCGAATCAGGGGATTTTTCCCAACGCCTTTACCTGGCTCTTCAAAGACGGTGCCTGGGGCTGCGAATGGCATAATGCGAACAAGACACTCGCCAAACATCCGGAGCTTGCCGGTTCGCTCTGGCCCTATCTCAAGGACAAAGATATCCATTTGTGTCCTTTGTTTAATACGATTGCAAGGCAGACTGGATGCAGTATCTGCCATGGCCGCGACTTTCCTGTCGAGCCGCAGTACGGCTATAGTATGAACGGTTTTCTCGGCACGGCGTCGTTCTTTGTCCCGGACCAATATCAGGATGAGATCGAAAAAGCCAGTAAGGAGATCAATGTCAAGAATCCGGCTAACGTCTTTGTTTTTTCTGAGGAAAATACATGGACAATTGAGGGCCTCAGCGGTGATGTCTTTAATGATAACAATTTGATGCCCAGCCCCGGCACAAGTGACGATTGCTTCGCGACGTTCCATGATGCTCCGTCCGGTGACCTCGACAGCGGTTTTGCCAACGCTGTGTTCGTTGATGGTCACGTGGATCGCGTTAGTGCCTATCCGGCGGGAAATACTTTCAAAATGAGCTGGCCCGGCGGCTCGCCGATACCCGAATGGTAAGGTGGGATGGGGAATTCTCCGATCCGAGCATGATACGTCTCGGCAAGGATTTTTCACCTGACCGGCACGACCAGACCGAAGGGACGTCTCATGTTTTAGCTGGATAATTAATTAGCGAATTGGATTGGCACGTTTTGCTATTTCCTAAACACTATACGCTAAACGCACTTTTTTTACCAGCAGAAAGTCGGGATGAGTTTGTTACGATTCTTGTCGAGCCACTTTGCTTTTCGCAAAATCATATCGAGGAAATCCGTGCCGGACAGGTGGCCGAAAAAGCCGGTTGCGGCAATTGGCAGGACCGCTTCGGCAATCATCGTTTCAATCATCAGATCGACAAGTGCATCCAGCTTGTTTTTATCTAACTCGACGACACTTCGATAGCCTTTGATGAACCGGGCGAGCTTATCTTCGTCGAAATAATCGGGCCAGTCGTTTGGATTGGCCCGGCCGCCGACGATGGAGAACTGCAGCATTGCATTGGCTAAGTCGGTGACGGTCGAGGCGACGCGGACCGAATCGAAATCGAGCAGTGCGGCGATTTTGTGTCCGGCAAAGAGCATATTGCCGGGATGCCAGTCGCCGTGAATTATCTGCCGGGGCCACGAGTCGAAACCGAGCTGAGTGATACAAATGCTCGAATCGTTGTAGAGTTCCATGAGCGTCTCGGATGTCGTGCGCATTTTCTGGTTTGGAAGGGCAGAGCGGTCGGAGCCGATGGTTTTGAGATGCCTTCGGACGGCGGGCGAATCGTGGTAGCAGTTAATGAACGGCTGGCTATGCGGGTAGTCGGCCAGCAGCCGGTGGAATCGAGCTAACTGCCGGGCGGCTTCGGCGGCCTCTTCGGGCGAGCCGCTATAGCGAGTGCCGGAGACGAATTTGAATAGTTCGTAGATGTGATGGTCGAGCCGGAGGGCGGTTTCGTCCGTATCGCGGGTGGCCAGAAGGGAAGTGACGGGGAAATCGTTTTCGGCTAAATATTTCTGGATATCGTGGGCGAATGTCACTCGTGCCAGGTCGTCTTTGCCGTGCGTGCGGCGTTTGAGCAGGAATTTTCCCTGTTCGGAGACAAAGACCATTTTCGGTGTGCGGCGATTCCCGCCGGACAGCGGTTTTAGCCGGTTGACTACGCCGATATCGTAATGGCTGAGAACGCAAACAAGCTCCTCGGATGAAAATTTTACACCGCCTCGGGGCATATTTTTTTGAACTATAGTTTTTGTTGTCCCCTGATGTGCGGGGATGAAATTATTATTACCGGTTATTTGAACGCGAGTAGCAGGATTATTACCAGCAGGAATATTGCCGCTACCGCGCTGAGGATGAGAATGGCCATGCGGTACTGGGCGACGGTCTCACCGTAGAAGGGTTTTTCGGTTGTCTCGATGGCTTCCCCCTCCTCGAGCTGCGCGAGATCGGTGACATCGAACCTGCGGTGCGCCACGAGCGGCGGTTTGCCTTCCTGGAGGGCTTCCAGGTCTGCCATGAGTTCCTCCACGTTGTTGTAGCGGTTCTCCCGGCGCTTGGCCATCATGATTTCAATGACCTCGGATACTCCCGCCGAGAGCGAGGTGTTGATGTGGTCCGGCGGAATTAATTTCTCACGGAGGTGCTTCCTCATGACGTCGGCCGAATTTTCCGCCATAAACGGCACGCGGTTCGTGACCATATGATAGAATGTGGCCCCGAGTCCGTAAATATCGGCTCTGCCGTCGATATCAATCTTGCCGCGAATTTGCTCGGGTGCAATATAATACGGCGTGCCATACGCCTTACCCGCCTCACTTTGTGCCGCCTCAATATCCGTTGTCCCCCTCGCCAAACCCATATCCGCAAGCTTCACCGCCCCGCTCGTACTTATCATAATATTTTTCGGCTTGACGTCCCGGTGTATTAAATTACACGCATGGGCATGGGCAAGTGCCTTAGCGACCTGGATGATAATTTCCAGCGCCTCCGACTCGGAGAAAATTTTCCCCGCCACCAGATCATCTGCAATCGTTTTGCCCTCGACATACTCCATCACGAAATAATGATACCCTCCCGCCTCGCCGACGTCAATCGCCTGCACGATATTCGGATGGTTCAGCCTTCCCGCCGCCTGGCCTTCCTTATAAAACCTCTCGACGTACTCCGGATTCTCGCTGAACCGTTTCGGCAGAATTTTTATCGCCACAATCCGATTCAAGCTCAACTGCCTCGCCTTATACACAATCGCCATCGCACCGGCACCGAGCTTACCTAAAATTTTATATCCGGGAATCTGATGGGCCGCGTCCTTACTCTCGTGGATACTGCTCTTAAGCCGCTCCGCCTGGCTGCTGGTGAGGTAGCCAAGCTCGATCATCAGGTCCTTGAGAATAATCGGATTGATTTCGCGCCGGGACTCCAGCTCCTTAAGCGACCGCCGCAGCTCCTCGTCCGTACAAAGGCCCTGATCAATCGCCATTTTGCCGAACATGGTATCGTAATTCGTCTCGTTTGTCATTGATGTCCCATAGGCAAACCGATGAAGCGCTCAGCGATGAACCAATCCTTTGGCTTTCGTTTTATAATCCTATAATATTCCAAACGCGTTAATTATCGGCCGAAAATATTAATTGTCAAAGAAATTCTGCCCATTCTTGTTTAGAAAAAACATGAATTTTACACCGGCCGCCCAAGAAAGCAAGCCCAAAACAGAATCGACCTGATTTACTCCCGGGTTTAGCTGTTTTTTCCCCGCTTTATAGCTGTTATCAGCAATTCTCTTGGGACGAATCTCGAAATTCGGATTTCGTCATCCGTTTGTAGTATGTCGTTTCGAGAATTCAGAATCAAGCAACTAATCAGCTAAACAACTAATTCTCTAATTCACTTGACCTGAGTACGGCCTTCCGCCTTCTGACTTCTGTCATTTGCTTTATGGGACAGCTTGTCTCGAACATTATGACTTTTGTAATTAGATATTGTTTAGGATTTCGAATTTAGTGTTTCGTAATTATGAAAAAAATCTTGATTTTTTTCATTGCCCTGCCATAATACCCTCGTACCAGCGAGACGGGACGTGCAGCTTTGATAAATAGGTCATTCCGACCGGAGCCCTCGTTCTTGCTTTCGTAAGAAAGCAAGAGGGCGAAGCGGAGGAATCTAATTTAAATAGATCTCTCCATTCCGCCTTCGACTCCAGTCCGCCTTGGGTGTGCCTTAGGCAGGAATGACAGAAAGTCGTAAAGAAATGAAAGTTTGAAAAGGAAAAGTTCAACTAAATAGTCATTTATGATAAGGAGACAGAATGAAAGCAAAAAATTTCAATATGATAATCGTTTTCCTTTTGTGTTGTGCACCATGCTTCGGTGGACAAGAAAAATCAATTGAAAAATCCGATCCCAACGTTGTTCAGACGGAATCCGTCAAAGAGAATGCCGTCGATAACGAGGCCGGTGAGCATGATATGCAGGAAAGTTCCGTCAAAGAATCAGATCCTAACGAATCTCAGAAGAAACCTGTAGGATATAGAGCTGTCAAAGATAAGACCGGCGAGCATTATTTATATGTTCCGGTATATGAAGATGGTTCGGAAGGTTCGCCGAGAAAATATGCTCCTAAAAAGAAATCTGTTTTTGATCCTCAGTCTTATTTTTCAGCGACGGGATTAAAAAAAGAAACTTTATTCATTGGACCTGAGATATATCGTTTTGAGTACGAAGAGTCCGGGATACAGGATACAGGTACGTTTTACGGCGTCGTCTTCGGTTATACATATCGCGACTGGATTCCGGATACCGATATGGAAAAACTCTCGCCGGACAAGAAGATGTTCGCAATGGAATTCCGATTTGCCGCCGGCGAGGTGGATTATGACGGTCAATTAATGAGCGGGGAACCATATAAGATAAGCAATATCGATGACACAACATTCGAGGCAAGATTTCTCATTGGACCGGATTTATTGGAGGAAGACCATTTATCGACGTTCTATACCGGATTCGGATATCGGTATCTTTATGATGATTCCACATCCGATCCCGCCGGTTACGAACGAGAATCGAATTACCTGTACCTGCCGGTCGGGTATCAGTTCCATCAGTTTACGGACGCTCCATGGTCTTTCGCCGCGACTATCGAAGGTGATTTATTGCTTTTCGGTGTCCAAAGAACCGATCTCGGTTTTCTGGATGTTAGTAATGATCAACATACCGGGCTGGGCTTTCGAACCGCAGTGAAATTTCAGAATCGATCCGAAGATTATATTTTCAGCATAGAGCCTTTCTTTAGGTACTGGGATATCGACGATTCCGAGGTTGAAAAATATTTCTACGAACCGGCGAACGAAACAATCGAATTCGGCATCCAGCTCAAGTGGTTGTTTTAGAATCGTAGGGTGCGTAACACGCACCAAATAAATAAAAATTCGAAGAGGAAAAGATAAATTAATGATAGGAAGAAAATAGTTGGCTGTCACTAGTTGATTCTATTTGATTTATGTATTTTAGGCATAAATGTCAAACGATAGCCATGTTTTTCCTTGCTTAGCAGTAAATCTTAGCCGATATTAAATCCAGCGAGTAAACAGCTTTGCAAAGCCGTTATAATCACAATCTAAATCGCTAAAAGAGTGGAAACTAATGAAGAAACCGCTTTTTATTTTGGCATTCGTAGTAATCTCAGCTTTTCCTGAATTTGGATTATCTCAAACCAGTGATCTACAAGCATTTCTCGACGGCCAGAAGACAAAATATTCCACTGAAGGCCATCCCAAAGCTAAAGGTATCAAACTAAGCATTGAATATCCGAGCAATTGGCAAAGGTCTGAAGGAGAACGTCCGAATATCGTTCAGACATTTACATCTGACTCATCAAAAAACTTCAAACAATGCCTTATCCTGATAAAAGATATACCATCTTTTATGGAACTTCTCTCAACTGAAGAACTTTCTTACGAGATGTTCACCCAAGAGACACTCAAACAAATGGTCCCGGAAGGTGCAACTTTTGTCAAAGGCGAGCAAACAAAGTATGATGGTCAACCCGGTGCTTGGATGATCTATGTTATACAATCCCAACGTGCTGGATTAACGGTAGAAATATATATGCTACAGCACATGTTTTTGTACTCTAGTAAACTGATTTTGCTTCAGTGCGGCGTTGCCGGACTTGCTGGCTCTACTTCAACAGCGGAACAGGAGTTCACACGTTATCTTCCTATTTTCCAACTTATCGGCAACAGCATCGTCATATATGACAAGTGGGCAGGAATTGTAAAAAAAAATTCCTCGAGTGATTCTATAATGGAAGACATTTTGGGTGAATATTGGCTGTTGTCACTTATTATATCAGTAATATTAACTTGGGGGATTGGACTTGCGCCCCCTTTAATTATCAGGTTTGTGATAGCGAGGCGACCTCTATCGAAGGGATTATCAATAACTCTTGTTATTCTTTTCTGGTTTATCAACATTGTATTATTTACTGCCTTGGGCAGTCAAAGCAAAACACACGCAGCGTTATTCCTTGTAGGATTGGCATCTTACGCTATATTGCGCAAAGGGTCGCGCAGATGGAAGGCTAAAGATAAAATTGATTAGGGACGCACCCCATTTTACGAAAACGAAACAGTAACGATAATAGGGTCCGTCCCTGTTATCTTTCAAAGGTATTTATATGGCAGATCAAGTATTAGGAGTAGAAACAGTCATCACATGTTCGGATGGAATTAACAAGGCCTTTGTGGTAAACGAGGAAGACTTGAAGCACTTCTTTGCAATAGGCAAGGAGTGGGTCGAGGAAGAAAAAGTTGGCAACACAATCCTTCGGTGCAAGGCATTGTTGAAAAAAAGTAAGGATAAACTGGTAAGCGATAATATAAATACAATTCTTGAGTATAGTAATCCACGAAAGCAAGAAATATACGATGTCTCTTTGCAAATGTGTTGTAAGGAGAAAGAACGAATATTTGAAGTAAAATTCCAGAGTTATGAATACCCTAATTTAATTCAGGTGACAGTTGGTGGAGCTAATTCAGAACAAACTGAAAAGCTCTTCTCGAGGTTGATGGCTGAGTTGAACGAGATAACTCAGTGGTATTGGTTTCTTGCTTGCAGACGCTGGTTGTTTAAAATTGCAACATGGTCATTTTGGGTTTTTCTCGTTCTAATATTTTGCTATAGTGCACTATCTACAGTTGGGAATGTTTACCGTAATCGTCAGATTAGAAAGCAGCACGAGGAATTTCTAAGAAGGAATCCGCCAGTTTCTCAAGAGCCAAGCACAATTGACAAAGGCGAAGAAAAGGGAATCGATACCACCAAAAAAACACAGCCTAACATAGATAGAATCAATCCAGCGATACAAGTGTGGGACTGTGTTATCAGCAGACAATTCTTAGCAGGGATGGGAATAATTATTGGAGGAATTTTATTGGTGCGCATTACGATTTACCTATTTCCGAAGGCAGTTTATGAAATAGGAAAAGGAAAGCAACGACATGAGAGACTAAAAGTTATGAGAAAGTGGTTTGCAGGTGTTTTAACTGTAATCATTGTAACCGGAATAATTGTACCAATAATAAATGAATTAATAACAAAGCTCTTTGGGGAATAATTAGGGAATAATTCGAAACGTTTACTATTTTTAGGTTTCGTTCATGATCAGTAGGTTATGCAAACGATAAAAAACAGAAGGAAAATAATTGAATTTATTAAGGAGTTTTGAAATGGCAGATCCAAGAGCTTTTATAAGTTTTGATATCGACCACGATTCAAACGAAAAGGTGCTTTTTGCAGGGCAGGCAAAGAACTCAAAGACACCATTTTCTATTGAAGACTGGTCAGCTAAATCTTCAATGCCGCAGTCGCAATGGGAAGAAATTGTTAAAGAAAAAATTAATAAATGCAATATGGTTATCGTACTTGTTGGAAAATACATGGCTAGTGCCAGTGGTGTTGCAAGGGAAATCACATTCTCCCACGACCAAGATGTTCCAGTATTTGGTGTTTATGTCGGCGGGACAAATACCTCAAGCAATCTTCCAAAGGGATTGCAGAGAAATAGAACGATTAAATGGGATTGGATTTTAATTGCAAGTGCGATTAAGCAAATGATGAAAGAAAAGAAAAATAGATAGGAGGTTATTATGAGAAAAGCACTTGTTGTAGGGATTAATAATTATTCTAATGCACCTCTGAATGGGTGCGTAAATGATGCCAATACTATAGCAAATGTTTTAAGAACACATGGTGATAGCTCTCCAAATTTCAATGTTAGACTCTTAACATCCCCCAGTTCAACAATTGACAGAGCCTCGCTCAGAAAAAACATCGAAACACTTTTTGCTGGTAAATGCGACATAGCTTTATTGTACTTTTCAGGTCATGGCTTTATTAAAAGCACAGGTGGTTACCTTGTTACAACTGACGCTAAGCAATATGACGAAGGCGTGTCAATGGATGACATTTTAAATATAGCCAATCAGTCTAAAGTAGAAAATAAGGTAATTGTTCTAGATTGTTGTCACTCTGGAGCTTTAGGTTCACCAAGCATAACAGGCAATACTATTGCGCAATTATCAGAAGGCATGTCAGTTTTAACTGCTAGTAGAGATTCTGAGTCTGCTATGGAAATAAACGGCTCTGGTGTCTTTACTTCATTGGTTGTAGACGCACTTAAAGGTGGAGCAGCAGATTTACGCGGAAACATTACACCAGGTTCAATATATGCCTATGTTGATGAGGCCTTAGGAGCATGGGACCAGCGACCAATATTTAAAACAAATATTACTCGTTTTACTTCATTACGAACAATAAATCCACAAGTGCCATTGAAAACATTGCGGAAGATAATAGAGTATTTCCCATCACCGCAGGAAGAATACCAACTAGACCCATCCTATGAGGATACAAACACAAAAATGGTGGAACATAATGTTATTGAGCCATATGCCATAGCCGAGAACGTTGCTGTTTTTAAGAGCCTTCAAAAATTTGAGAGTGTAGGTCTTGTTGTTCCGATAGACGAAGAGCATATGTATTTTGCCGCTATGCATTCTAAATCATGCCGTCTTACGGCTCTTGGATATCAATACTGGCGACTAGTAGAAGAAAAGAAAATTTAATTAGTGGGATACTATGGACAGCGGTGCTGTTGAAAAAGACAAAAATTATTAAGAAACTAGAGAAACTAGGGACAGTCACCTATTAACGGCGATTTTTTTAAAAAACCAGCAACAGCCAAATTTTCATAACGCCGGAATTTTTTATAGCGGTTAGGGAATACAAAAATAGCGGATAGGGTATGGGGTATAGGTTTTTGTTTCTGCCGATTCACGAGCACACCGGTCCCGACATGAACATTCCGTGAAACAAAAAACAATTAAGAATAAAAAAAGCTAATAGTCCTTTTGATTAATCAAAAGGACTATTGACTTTGTATGTTCAAAGAACGGGTATTAAATGCGCAAAAGTTCTTGATAATCCCGAAAATATTTTTTCGAATAATCAAAGCCATCACAAATCGACTTGAAAATGAATGGCGGAGAAGGTATTATTTATCGATGTGAATTTGAGATTATTTTATGAAGAAATTATTGGCCGATCTTGTTCGTGCGTTATTGCTGCAGTTTGTTATCGTGCTGCTTTTAATCTCTCTGTTTGTTCTCGGTTACATCTTCCGGAACGATGCCCTCATAGCCTATCACCGATGGGGCGAAAAGTCGACACTCAAGGCCATGGGACGCCATTACAAACCACAACCCGATAAAAAGTACAGACAATATGCCGATAGACATATAAAGCATAGAAAAGCATTAGTACGACTCGGGTACTACGAGGAACGCATTTTTAAAGTTAAATATCTCAAGGCAGGATCGCCGCAAATCGAGAAGTTATTTGTTGAGTTCAGGGAACTATATCCCGGATGTTCATTTACTTGTAGCGTGGGGAAAGACCTTACGATTACAGATATCCCTGAACGAATGCCGACATGGGAATCTCTGTTTACTAAATATGACATTCCTCCCGACGAACCTAACCAGCCGGCCGTACCGGCGGAGAAGTTTTAATTAGAAAAATTTCGTTTTTACCGGCGGAGCCGTTCTTCGAGTCGCTCGATAACAGGATCGTTCGGGTCCACCGTCTCCGGCGTTTCAATTTGATGCGCCTGTTCTACTCGCTCTTGTGTCAGGACAGTCGGGTGAATTAGTATTAACGGTGTGTATTCGTCCGTGATTTTATATTGACTTCGGAAAATTCCGCCGATAACCGGCACGTCACCAAGGATCGGAGTCTTGGAATTTCTGCTGGTTGTTCGAGTTATTTTTTCGCCGCGTATCAATAATATTTTGCTGTTCGGTATTAGGATTCGTGAAGTATCTTCGAATGTCAAAATCTTCAACCAGTTTCTTTTTGTCATCGATTTTTGTTTCTTGAAATTCAACGAGGTGATAGAACTTAATGTCGTAATCGAGCTGGATATTTTTTCTGTCTTCCATATATTCCGGCGTAAATGTAATAAAGCTGCCGGTTTCTAATATCTCGGTCTTTGGCTCTTGGGATGCTTCATTTGCTTTTTGAGGGGTTTTGATGGCATAATACTGTTTATCGGGAATAGGAATATTCACCTTTTTGCCGCTGAAGGCAATGAGTCGGGGCGAAACAAGCATTTCGATATCCTTGCGAGCCGCTGCAACCTTGATTAATAAATCGGCGTTTAACTTGTCGATTTCGAAGGTAGCCTTATTGCCGGTATTAGAAGTAAGATATTCCTTCCATTTACTGAAGCTTTGCAACGATTTGTTATCCAGGCCGACGAACTTGAGAAAATCATCCGACACTTTTAAAATATTCATCTCAATCATAATATGATCAATCTGTTCCGGCTCATTCGGCTGCGTTTCGGCTGATTTAATTTGTTGTTCCTGCCGGGCCTCGATCTGTGGATCGGATTCTGGATCTTCTTTTTTCAAGGTATCTCGAATCTGCTGCGTCTGGGCTTTGATTTGGTCCAGTGAAGCTCGTAAGTCGTCGATTTTCTGCCGACGCTCCTTGGTATTCATGTCCTGGTCGTATAATTTTGCGGCTCTTTGTTTTTCCTCATCCAGACGTTTGTTCAGGTCTTCTTTGAGCTTGATTAACTGCCGGACTTGCGGGTGTGACTCGGTTAGGGTTTGACGCGCCGTTAAAAGCTTTTTCTCGACTTCGGCCAGTTTCTCGGTAAGGGCCTTGACGGATGGCAGGTTATTGATAGTTTCCTGCTTGATGATCTCTTCTAACGGTTTTGCTTTGATCTTATCCAGTTGTTCGTTCATGTCTTCTTTGAGTTTGATTAACTGCCGGACTTGCGGGTGAGACTCGGTATACGTTTGACGTGCTTCGATAAGCTCTTTTTCAACTTCGGCCAGTTTATCTGTAAGGGCCTTTACCGATGGCAGGTTATTGATGGTTTCCTGTCGATTTCTGGACAATTCCAGATTGTTCTCATGTATTAGCGTCTGTGCTTGAAGAATTTTTCTTTGTGTCTCAAGTTCTATGAGATTCTCTCTCAACGAAGCAATCTGTTGCCGGGTCTTCTCATTCGTCTCCCGGTGCCGCATAATTTCTTCCCAGTTTTTGGGGAATGTCGGCTCGGGATGCCAGATGAATTCTTCGCCGGATGATGAACGTATAGAATCCAGGTTTTTTTGAATCTTTTGATGGACCTCGATGCTCTGATAGATTGCGAGCTTCTTCGGTTGTTGAACGGGAAAAGCTGAAATCGCTCCAGGGGCTTTATCATTATTGTCATACCAGCTATCCGGCTCGATGGTCTCTTTGATTCGACGGATAAGGTCATTAACATCCTCGGTCGTCTCGGCCAAATCTGTAATGTCGTACACACGGGTAGCCGGCTTGCCGGTAGATTGTTGTTTTTGTATCTCCGGCGGTGGAGTGCCGTAGCTGCTGCCGCCGAAGGCGCCGAATCCGGGGGGCAAGTCACCCTGTCCGTATCCGCCCATCATGTTAGGGGGAGTCCTTTCGAGGCCGAGCTGCTCGGCTTGCTCCGGGGTGATAATGGTCGGTTTGACTAAAATAATCAGTCGCTTTTTTTCCTTAGTCCTCTCAGAGCTGTCGGTGGTCGTTTCGGCGGAAGTTGCTTTCTTTTTCTCGTATATCGTAATTGGTCCACCGTCGAGGAATAATGTCTTGCCGTCCGGAATATTTTTGTTGGATGCAATAGTATTGGTCTCGAACTGGGGGATTTGTTCTTTATATTTGTCCTGGAAAACACGTTCTTTGAAGCCGGTTAGCTGGGTGATTTCCAGCTCGAAATTCAGAAAAACGTTTCGTTTATCGGGTGTCACGTTCGGCTTAAGCTCGCAGAATGTGCCGATTTGTTTATAGTCGATAATGGGTTTGGGCTTTTCGTCAGGATTGTTCAGTTCGGTATAGCCGGAAACAAGGGGCAGCTCGGTATGCATTGAAAACTGAGCCGATTCGTTATCGAGAACCGTCACTTTCGGAGCGACAAGCATCTTCGTGCCTTCATCCGCCTGGGCCGCTTTAAGTAACGTTTCGGTTTGGAGGTCATCCAGCGGAGTATTTGAATCGAGTTTTAAATTTAACTTTTCGCTAATCTCTTCCGGAAAATTCTCGCTTGCATGCAGGATACGCATTTCGATTGATATTTGAGTTGTATTGATTTGCTCTCTTCGTGATTCGATGAATTTTTCGATTTTTTGGTGGACTTGTACACTTTGGTAGATGGCAAGCTTTCCTGGTCTTTCGGCGGGATAGGTAAAAATAGTGCCTTTTGCATTTGGATTATTTTCATACCAGCTATTCGGTTCAATCGTTTGTATCATAAGATTGACAATTTTCTGAGCTTCGTTAACAATTGCCTTTTCGGGAATGTTTACGTGACTTCCCATTCCTCCCATCGCGTCTCCATCTCCGCCGGTCATACCGTCAACTGTACCTTCGGACAATCTTGCTCCGACAGAAACAAGATCGGAGATATCATAAACTCGATTTGCAAGCACATCGGTCGGTGGTTCTTGTGTCACGGTCCCCGGTTGTTCCTGTGGATTTTCAATTATCTCTTCATGGACAAGCCCTTTGATTTTTTCAGCCTCGACAAATTCGACGTGGCCGTCAAGAAAAAGGACATTTGTCCCTTGCTGCGATAGGAGTAGAGACCTGTCATAGGCGATAATTGTGTCCGGCATGTCTTTTTCTGTCTTGCCTTTGCCGAGATAGGCGATGTTTCTATTGAGCCAATCTATATCCAGATTGTCCGGCATAAATGTTGCAAAGTCCTGCATGCTGTCCGGCAGATTTCCCTGATGCCTGGTACAATACAAAACCATGACTTTGCCCAGATCCCGAATTTTCCTGTCCGATATTATTTTGGTATCGGATTCATTGGTGCGAGGGATCATTTTGTAACGTATCTCGATGCAGTTTGGTTTCTGTTTACTTTGCACCTCTAAAATCTGCAATAATCCCATGCCGCCTTCCCGTGTTTTGAATACATACGTTTTCGGCAGCTCTCCTATTGCAGTCATTACGGCGGGATTGGCCGGTGTGGCTCTTTGTAAGAGGTTACGGAAAGATGAAGGATTCATCCGGGGGAATCCCTCGTTGGCAACGGGGATAACAACCATTTGTTCGCCCCATAGTCCCTCTCCTCCCTCTGAGGTTGAGCTAATTGCATCAATGCCGTTTTCCTGTTTCCATGCCTTTTGTTGTTCATCGTTAAGCGAACCAAAGTCAGCGGGCGGCGTAAAGAGCTTGTTATTATCGAAATCAATGAAACAATCTTTTTGCTCAATGGTACTGTTAATAGTACGAGTTATCGGTTGAGTGAAAAAGGCGATGTTGTCCATGCGCCTACCGATGGGTTTTTCCTGTTCGGTACTAACCTGCATATCGGAAGAAACTTTTTCCTGCCGGTTTTTGTCGGAATCTTCCTCGGTGATAGACCATTTCTCAGTTGTAGTTTTTGTTCTTTCGAATGTCAGTCCCGTCTGCAGGCTCAAGTTCTTTAATAGCATGTCCAGTTGTGTATTATATCTTTGCTTGTTATCGTTTAGTTTTCTCAAATCGGATGAATCGTGATTACGCCACGACATCTTAATATCGCCGGATTCGGTTTCATCGATGATGTCCATCTTAATCCGATTTGCCACCCAGTTCAGGAATTCGTTAAGTGTTCCTGTACCACCTCCGCCGTCGGTGTAAGTATCAGTTTTATTTGTAGAAATGAGAACATATTTTCCATCTGTTATGTTTGGTAGGGATTGAAAATTGTATCTTCCTTTAGCTATTATCTTTTCAGTTTCTATTTTTTGCTTAGTGAAATTTATTTCTTTTCCTTTTTCGTCTTTATATATGTCTTTAAGAGCATTTAAGACCATTTCGACGGGTACATCCTTTCTGACTATCCAATCCCCCGCAAAGGCTGTTTCCAACACTTCCCGTGGCCCATCATAGTCATAACTGCCCCAATTAAGCGCAAATTGCAACAAAACTTTAAGCGGCATAGATGCAGATACAGAGCTTGTAAATTTGACCAGACCTTTGAGGTTGCCGTCCCAATGAAAGATATATACGGTCGTTAGGTCTCGGTCATTGCGTACTGCATTCTCACCTTTACTGCTCAAAAGGTATTCGCGTCGTTCGGGAATAAATGGAGGAGCAATATGTTTTAAGACTTCTCCATCTTTGAGGCTGTAGGTCGAGTTAAATTTTTCCTGCCATGAATTCGGATTAACCGTGTTCGTTTCTTCACCGCTTTCTGTTGTGGTTTTTTCCAGATTTGTCTGAACCGATGATTGCATCGGTGCTATGACGGGTCTTTGTGGTTTGAATAGGATTGTTTTTGCCTGGAGATTTCTGTCGAGGAAACGCTTGATTTCCGTTTCAATCGAGTCGAGTGTTTCGATGTCGATGTCGTCTATCAGCCAGTGGACTTTCTGATCCAGGATTTCTTTTTTAAGGTGAAAAACAACCGGGCCTATCCTGCCGTGGTCTGCTAAGATTACCGAGCTTATTACTAAAGCATTCCATTCGCTTGAGCAGACAGCAAGGATTTGAGCAGGCTGGCCCTGAAATACCTGGCGCGTATCATCTGTTTGTCGTACTACTGCTGATTCAGGGGCCGCATATTCGGCAGCTTTTTTATCTTCGCCGGCCAATGCAGCAGAGATATAGTTTTCCACCGACCGGCATACATTTTGGATATTTTCGTCATTTACATCGGCGGTCGCAGCTTTGGAATATTTCTCCAAGATTTCGTTCAACTGCTCATGCTCTTTTGCAGCCGATAAATCGAATATCCCCTCCGGTATGGCGGCGGGTTCGTTAAAGATGCAGCGTTTCAGGTCAAGGGAAAGTTGCCGGTCCACATATACTGAGCCATCTTTCAAAGAGTATGCCTTGAGATCGACATCGACCGGGAACCATCCGCCCGGTATTACTTCCTGGAGCTTGAAGGTATATCTCAGGCGTAATTTATCGTCGGCGATGTACCATTCTTCATTTACAAGACAGTATCCTTTTGAGGGATCGAAATACTTGAGTTTATAAGCACCATAGTCAACAGTACTTTCATCTATGTTTTTGGAAAAGAGTTTTACAAGTTTCGTGCCATTGATAACTACAGTTGAGAAATTCATCTCGATGTTGTGGCGTTTCTTCAACACGGGGATTTCACGATCAATGGACATAGAACCCGTCCAATGGATGATAAATTCAAGCCAGTCCTCGAATACTTCAAATCTTGGTTTACTTGATAAGGGTTCACCATCATAGACATTTCCTCCTGAGCGTCTGTCAATAACGACACCTGCATCGAGGTCGGTTTTCTCTTGTTTAAATCTTGTGGTTTTTTTATTGCCGTCCCACCATAACTGGAACGAGCCTTTGGTTTCTGTTTTTGGTCCCCCGGTTAATCCTTCGTTTTTATCAGTAAGCGTCCATGCAAGAATACCACACTTGAATTTGTCCCTGTTTTCACGGAATCCGTCGAGCAGCATTTTTTCTATAGAGGCTTGGTTCGGATCCTCGTTAGAATTTGAGGTCAAAGCGAGAGTTGTGGGGATGATCAAAGCGACGAGCAGAAGGATAGCGGTGACGGCAGGAATCCAGGAAAAGGTTTTTTCGGATGAATCTTTGCCGATAAGCCGGCGGATTCTGGAAAATAAATTTCCGCCGGTTGCTGCTACTGCTAATTCACTGCTTCGGCCGCGAATTTCCTCCATCGAAGTCAAGGCCCTTGCGTATCGAACGCGGTCGCCGGTGACGGTGACGGCCAAATCGTCGCAGCAGTTCTCTCTCTCGGTACGGATTTTATGCGAAACCCACCAGACGGCCGGATGATAAAAACCTAAAATCTCCACAACCGTTTGCAGCATATTAACAAGATAATCGAGGCGTTTGATGTGGGCCAGCTCGTGTGCCAGGATGGCTTCTAATTGCACTGTATTTAAGCCGGTCAAAGCTTCGGCCGGCAGTAAAATCACCGGCTTAATCCAGCCGACCACGGTAGGAATCTGGACGAGGGCCGATTCCAAAAGCTCGACTGCCTGATTTACTCCAAGTTTTTCGGACAACCGATTGAGCTTTGTTTTAAGCGAGGCATCGACCTGCTTGACCATCTTTTTTCGCAGCCTCTGTAGCTGCGTCCAGCCGCCTAAGTGCCAGATGGAAAGTGCAAAAACGCCGAGCAGCCATAAGGTGACAATATGCGGCAGAGCCGGTTCGAGAACATCTGCAGTTTTCTGTTTCAAATCTGCGAAATAATTCATGCGGGTGGATTTTTGTCGTACAGGCTCATATATAACAGATCCCGGAGAACTGACAGCAGATGACTGAAGCTCTACTGTCTGTGGTCTGATTTCTGCATCTGGAATTCTGAATTCCGGTTGTTCTTTTTGTGAAGGCGAGACATTTATAAATTGCATCGTGACAACAGGCAGCAGAACAACCAATCCCAGTGTCAGGCAGGCGGTGACATAACGCAGGTTCGCGGAGAATCTCCGCAATATTCTCAGCAGGACGGCTAAAAGCAACGCCACCGCCGCTGCCTGCCAGATAAAGTGAAGTAAAATCCAGCCCAATTTTTGCACAAGCTGAAATGACAGGATATTTTCAATCGCGTTCATGTTATTTTCCCTCGAATTCGTCGAGCATTTTTCTTATTTTTGCCAGCTCTTTTGCCGAGACTTTTTTCGCTGACAGGGCGCGCATAACAAGTTTTTCCGCCGAGCCGGAGAACGCCTTTTCGAGCAGTTCGCCGACCAGCAGCTTTTGAGTTTTTTCCTCGGTCATCGCCGGTTTATAGACATGCTTGAACTGCGATTCGTCCCGGTGGAGCAGGCCCTTGTCGATCATGATTTGCATAAGCTTGAGAGTTGTGGTATAACCGGTGTCCTGGTCTTCGTTCATTGCCTCGTTGACCTCGCGTACCGTGGTGGGGCCGTTGTCCCAGAGGATTCTCAGGATTGTAAGCTCTCTGTCTGTCGGACGTGAATTCCTGTGTCTTGCCATCTCGAATCTCCTTTCTGAAAGTTGCATTTAATCTCTATCGTCATAATCTACGAATAACTTCGTATTTGTCAACGAAAAAATTCGTACTTTTTAAAAAATTTTTATAAATAACGGTAAAAAACGTGTTTGGCAGAAGATACGGAATCTGAAAAGATGGTATAGGACAAAAGATTATAATCGTTGCAATGTGAGACCGGATTTGATATATGATTTCGTAAACGAGCCCCGGTCGGACAGAACGGAGCAGGCAGGATAGTTTGGAATCTTCATATAAGAAGGATGCAACATGGAAAAAATCGCATGGGATGAGAGCTTGTCTGTCGGAATTGATCTTATCGACGGGCAGCATAAGATGCTAATACAGCGGCTCTGCGAAGTATCCGAGGCTATCGAAATGAATCAGGGCGAGGGGGCAATAGCCAAAACGCTCGATTTTCTGATTGACTATGCGGATTTTCATTTTTCCACCGAAGAAAAACAAATGGCCGAGCAAAAATATCCCGGTCTGGATCTTCAGAAGCAGAAGCACGAGGAATTCAGGAAATCCCTGAAACAGTTCGAAGAAGATTTCAAGGAAGAAGGCGCTACACAGTCACTGGCATATCATATAAAAGACTTTCTGTTCAACTGGCTCATCAGGCATATTAAGGATGTCGATCACAAATTCGGCGAATTCCTGAATAAAAGAAGCGTTGGTTCATAATTTGCCGGCAATATCTCCGAATCATACCCTTGCCTCTGCTTTTGCCGGAAGCAAGAAATTGAGGAAAGAAAAAAGTAGAATGACCCCCTTTCGCTTGCTATGATATCGTGGTCGGCGGACGCGCAGGATTACGACATCCGCAGTATGGCTAAGCAAGATGAGCAGAGATTTTTTCAGGGAGACCGTTTTCTATGGGGATGTTCGATACTACCGGAAAGTCGGACGACGGTCAGACGCGAAAACCGGGCTCATTGAAAAAACTCGAACGGATGAAAAAAACGCTGAATCATCAGGAGCCGGACCGTGTTCCAATCAGCGACTTTTTCTGGGGGAGTTTTATCCGACGCTGGCGGCAGGAACTCGATTTGCCGGAGGACACCAATCCGTACCATTATTACGACCTGGACTGGATTGCCACCGTAACTAATTCGGACCCGCATATCCGGCCCTTCGAGACCATTAAGGAAACACAGGACGAAGTTATCGTGAAGACCGGCTTCGGCGGTATCCTGCGAAAAAGATTCGATGCTCCTATGCCGGAATTCATGGACTGGGAAACCGATACTATAGAGAAATTCGAAAATTTCGAATATGACGATCCCGCGGACAGGCGCCGTTACTTCGAGGCTGGTGACAATCAAATCGCCGGTGTCGGTGACGGATTCGAGCGTAATTCCCCGCCGTGAATAGAAACGGTCAAGAGCCTGCGGCCGGATTTCCCGGTTTATGGGAGCATGCTCGAATGTTCCGAATTTTTAACGCGAATGATAGGGCAGGAAAATACTTTGCTCTGGATCGGATTATATCCGGAGAGAATGGGCAAAGCCATCGAACGGCTGGGACAATTCGCCCTGGATTGTGCCAAAGCGGAAATTGCCGCCGCAAAAGGCTTGCTGGACGGCTTTGTTATCTGGGGTGACGTCGCGTATAAAAAGTCGATGTTTTTTTCGCCGGCGTACTGGCGGCAACATTACAAGCCCTGGGTCAAAGCCATCACCGAACTTGCCCACGACAACGGACTTCCCGTGATATATCACGGCTGCGGCAACGTCCTGCAGATTTTCGAGGATTTTATCGAAATCGGAATCGACGGCTACAATCCGCTGGAAGTCAAGGTGGGGATGGACGTAGTGAAGCTGCGGAGGCAATACGGGCATAAAATCACCTTCTGCGGCGGCAGCGATATCCAAATCTGGGAGACGGCCGACGAGGAAAAGATCCGCAAAGAGGTGCTCTACAGGCTCAACGCGGCAAAAGGCGGGGGGATGATTTTTCAATCCGACCATTCGGTAGCCAGTGACGTCCCCGGTGACACTTATGACTATATCGTAAAATTGGTACGGCAATACGGAAAATATCCCCTGCAACTCGATGAGTTCGATCTCGACTTGAGAAGTTCTGCGAAAGGAAAGGAATAATCATGCAGGCAAATCCGTTTCTCGGTGTGTCTTTACATTTTGTGGGGGCAGCATCGGCGGCGAGCTGCTACACACCACAGAAGAAAACGAAACAGTGGGCGTGGGAAATCTATTGGGTCTCGCAGGCCACGTTTGCCTGGGTTGTTTTACCGGTCATCGGAGCGATGCTGACCATTCCCAAATATTTCGAGGTTTTACAGGCAGCCCCTGCCAATGCAATGCTGCTTTCGTTCGTGCTTGGAATTATCTACGGAGTCGGAGGTCTGTCGTTCGGTCTGGGAATTCGATATATCGGTTTTTCTCTGAATTATACCATCGCTATCGGAATTTCCGCCGGGGTGGGGACATTAATGCCGCTGATATATGATCTGTCCGAAGGGTTCACGTGGGAAATTGTCGAGAAGTTCAGTACCATACCCGGACTGATTGTTCTGGCCGGTATTATTTTATCCCTGGTCGGTATTTTTTTTTGCGGCTGGGCCGGTGCACTGCGCGAACGGGCCGGAAGCTCTTCGACTGTGACGTTCTCTTTTAAGAAAGGTGTGCCTTTAGCGGTTTTGGCCGGTGTGCTGTCTGCTGTTTTTTATTACGCCCTTTTAGCCGGAGGGCCACTGGAAAAAGTGGCGGTTGACAGCGGTGCGAAAGAATTGCTCAAACTGAATGCGGTTCTGCCCTTTGCCTGCGGCGGTGCCTGGGTGACGAACGTCATCTGGTGTATAATCCTGATGATCCGTAATCGTACCGGCTCTCAATTAGTCCGTTTGCCCGATAAAAGTCAGGGCAGCCTGCCGTTTTATTACCTGATGTCACTGCTCAGTGGAGCGATGTGGTATTTCCAGTTCTTTTTCTTCGGGATTGGGAGGTCGCAAATGGGCGAATACGACTTTACCAGCTGGGCAATGCAGTTGGCTCTGTTGATTCTGGTCAGTAATATATACGGCAAAATCTTTCGGGAGTGGGTCGGCGCCAGCGAGCTGCCGCGAAGAATCGTTCATTTTGGTATGATGATTATTATTGTTGCCGTATTGATTATCGCTTGTGGCAACTATCTCAGCGCAAAAGTACAGGCTGAGACGGACAATCCTGTAAATTCGACCGGGTCGGCTGGGGGTGTTATCGAGCAGGTGACATACGAGCCGAATTGGGAGTCGCTCCAAAAACATCCGGTGCCGGAATGGTTCCGGGATGCCAAATTCGGCATCTATTTCCATCTTGGCCCATATACGGTTCCGGCGTTTCAGTCGGAATGGTATTCCTGCCTGATGTACAAACCCGACCAGAAGCCTTATAAATATCATCAGGAAACTTACGGCGACCAATCGACGTTCGGCTATAAGGATTTCATACCGATGCTGACGCTCGAAAATTTCGACGCCGATACAATTGCGGAATTATTCCGGAATTCCGGGGCCCGATTCGTCGGACTTACAGCCGAGCACGCTGACGGCTTCGCCATGTGGGACAGCAAACTTACCGAATGGGATGCCGCCGATATGGGTCCGAAGTGTGACGTCGTAGGTCTGATGGAAAAAGCCGTTAAAAAACGAGGTATGAAGTTCGTTGCCACCTTCCATCACGACTGGAACTGGGACTGGTACCCCGTCTGGGACAAGCGATTCGACTGCTCCGATCCGAATTATGCCGGTCTGTACGGACAGCCCCACAAAAAGGGCGAGAAGCCCACCGAGGAGTTTTTCGACGAATGGAAAGCGAAAGTTATCGAGGTCATCGACAAGTACCAGCCGGATTTGGTCTATTTCGACAGCAAGCTGGATACTATCGGCGAAAAGCACAGGCAGGAGACACTGTGCTATTACTACAATAAGCAGGCCGAATGGAACAAGGAAGTCTCGGTGACATATAAGGGCAGGCAACTTCCAGTCGGAGCCGGTATCCTGGATATGGAACGCGTCAGGATGACCACGGTATCCGAAGACCCGTGGCTCAATGACGATCCCATCGACTGGAGATCCTGGTGTCACATTCAGAATCCGTCATATAAATCCGTCAATCATATTATCGACGGTCTTGTTGACGTGGTCAGTAAGAACGGCACTTTTATGCTCAACGTCGGCCCGACAGCCAAAGGGGAAATCCCCGAACCTGTCATAGAGCGGCTGACAGGCATAGGGCAGTGGCTGAAAATCAACGGCGAGGCAATCTATGGAACGAGGCCCTGGACCACAAGTGGCGAAGGACCGACCGTAGTCGAAGGTAAAAGGGAAAATGAAAACAGCACATATACGGCCGAGGATATTCGCTTCACGTTAAAAGGTGATACGCTGTATGCCATCGCTTTGGACTGGCCGCAAAGTGAACAGCTAACTATAAAGACGCTGAATGCGAAAAATCCGGCAATAAAAAAGATTCATTCAATCGAATTGTTAGGTTCTCAGAGTCAGCTCAAATGGTCGCAGGACGAAAATGCCCTTACAATCAGACTGCCGGAGGCCAGACCGTGCGAGCATGCTTTTGTATTCAGGATTTTGCCTGAGTAATTACGGCCCATGCTGAAGGCTGCTCTTTTTTCTTTGCATTTTATGCCAATACAAACCATAATCTTTTCGGTATGAGCGGTATCGTTATATTTTAATGATAGGGATTCGTCATAGAAAGGAGATTGTTTCATGATTACCGAAGTTACAGCACGGGAACTTAACACCGAGAGTTTTATCGAAGAAAAAGTCAAAGAAATCAAGGATACCGTCGGCGAAGGCACGGCAATAAACGCGCTTTCGGGTGGGGTCGATTCGTCAACCGTCACGATGCTCGGTCATCGGGCATTGGGAAAGAGGCTCAGGACTGTGTTTATCGAAAACGGCCTGATGCGCGCTGGTGAGCCGGAGCAGGTTGCCGGTTTTTTCCGGGAGCTTGGTGTCACGGTCGAAATCATCGACGCCCGGGACGAATTTTTTGCGGCTCTAAAAGGAATCACGGACCCGGAGGAAAAACGCGAAGCCATCACCCAGACCTTTTATAAAAAAGTATTCGGTCGCATCGTCAAAGAAAGCGGCGCAAAGTATCTGCTCCAGGGGACGATATTAACCGACGTTGATGAAACCGTCGCCGGTATCAAGAGACAGCACAACGTGTTCGAGCAGCTTGGAATCGATCCCAAAAATGCATTCGGATACAATATCATCGAGCCGCTCATCCAGCTTCGCAAGGACGGAGTCAGGAGGGTGGGCAAGGCCCTCGGATTGCCGTCGGAGCTTTTCGAGAGAATCCCGTTCCCCGGTCCGGCACTTTCGGCACGAGTGATAGGCGAGGTGACGTCGGATCGCATCGAGACTGTCCGTAAGGCAACCGTTATTGTGGAACGGATGCTCAAAGATACGGGAGCTTTCCAGTATATGGCGATACTTCACGAAGACCGCGTGACAGGCATGAGGGACGGCAGGCGGGATTTCGGCCAACAAATCGAAATCCGATGCTGGGATAGCGTCGATGCGAGAACTGCAACGCCGACAAGACTTCCGTTCGAGGCACTTGCGAGCCTTGCTGACGAGATTATAAGTGAGGTCCCGGGTATTGTCAGTGTCACTTATAATATCGCCACGAAGCCGCCATCGACCATTGAGGCGGTCTGATTCTTAAGGCGACAGCTTTCCAATTTACATATAAATTTCAGGAATTGATTATGAACAGACGAGAATTACTGAACCGTGCATGCGGTATGGGCATGTGTTCCTGTGCCGCATCCGTAATGTTTGAAAATCCAAGTAGCGGTGCCCAAAACGACACTGCGGAAAATACAAAGCTTCAGGAAGTACAAACAGAGCTGAACAGATGCAAATGGTGGCTTGATCATGGTTCAAAACAACTTGCCGAGCTCTGGGAATTGTTGGAGCCGCACCTGGATGATACGAAGCGCCGTGAGATTTTGGAACAGCTCGGCAGAAACTGTGCGAAATCCCTCGGATGGGGCGAGAAGTACAAGGGAAATCCCGAAGGCTTTTTTAAATTTATGAATCAGAAACAAGGGGAGACTTTCACTTATGATAAGGAAAAAGGAGTAATTACCGTTGTCACTCGCGAGCGTGAATGCGACTGCAAGCTGGTGAACAGCAAACTCACACCGGCGTATTTTTGTCACTGTTCCATGGGCTGGCAGAAACAGATGTATGAAACCATCCTTGGTAAGCCGGTCGATACGGAGCTTAAAGAATCCGTGCTTCAAGGCTCGAAGCGTTGTGTATTTCAAATCCGTATAAAGGCCTTGTAATAGAAATGTGGTTCCGGGTGTTTGATAAAAGAAAAATGAAACTTTATATGAACGCGGTTGTCTCGAAGACATGGGTGCTTTTTAGTATTTTCTGTTTGTTTTTGTTCTCCTGCTCTATGCAGAGCCGGAGGAATTCCGTTCAGGCACAGAGCGCCGAAGTCGCAGAAGATTCATTTGCCTCTTTAAGGGAAGGTTTCGAACGTCCGCCGCAAAGTGCCGGAGTGCGTTGTTTCTGGTGGTGGCTCAATAGTAATGTCACTAAAGAGGCAATCACCCGGGATTTGGAGCAGATGAAGGCAAAGGGTTTTAGCGGCGCCATGATTTTCGACGCCGGCGGGGCGGAGCAACGCGGCAATCGTCAGGTCCCGGCGGGGCCGCTTTTTGCCGGGCCGCAATGGCGTGAGCTTTTCGTACATGCCGTCCGCCAGGCCAATCGGCTCGGGCTGGAGCTTAGCCTGAGTATCCAGAGCGGCTGGAATCTGGGAGGGCCGATGGTGACACCCGATATCGCCGCAAAGACACTGACCTTCTCGGAAACGCAAATCCAGGGCCCGGCTTCCGGGCCGTTAGTTCTGCCCGTGCCCAAAAACAGGTCTGGTTACTATCGTGACATTGCGGTATTGGCATATCCATTGAGTGACAATCCTCTGGCCCTGACACGCAAACCGATTCGGGACTTAGATAAAAAGGCGGTTTTCGATGAAATCGGATGGGACGCTCCGGACTGCCGTTTCCTTCTGGAAGATTACCCGGCCGTTGAGGGTGAAGAGGATGCGTCGTTACAGGATATTATCAATCTAACGGACAAACTTTCACCGGATGGTACATTAAATTGGCAGGTCCCGGCAGGTAAATGGGTCGTTCTTCGTTTCGGTTATTCCTTGGGCAGCTCCCGAGTATCGACTTCGAGCGGTGAATGGCAAGGCCTTGTGATTGATTACATGGATTCGGATATCTTCCGACAGTACTGGGACCAGGTTGTCGTGCCAATACTGGACGATGCCGGGCCATTGGTCGGACAGACAGTCAAATATCTCTGTACCGATAGCTGGGAATGCGGCGGGGCGAACTGGAGCGAGCATTTTCAGCGGGAATTCATCGAACGGCGTGATTATGACCCAACGTTGTATCTGCCGGTCATTGCGGGAAAAATTATAGAAAACCGTGACGTCAGCAATCGTTTTTTGGCCGATTTTCGCAAGACGGTGGGTGACTGCATTACGGAAAATCACTATGGATATTTCGCGGAACTGGCCCGAGAGCACGGCATGGGAATTCATCCCGAGTCAGGTGGGCCTCATGCCGGCCCATTCGATGCGCTAAAATGCCTGGGACGAAGTGACATTGCCATGGGGGAGTTCTGGGTACCGTCACCACATCGGCCACGGCCTTTCGAGAGGTTCTATGTAAAGCAGACATCTTCGGCGGCCCATATATACGGCCAAAAATTCGTCGGAGCCGAAGCCTTTACATCTATCGGGCCGCACTGGGAAGATGTACTCTGGTCGGCTCAGAAACCGACGTTCGACCATGAGGTTTGCGCCGGTCTGAACCTGTGCTTTATTCATACTTTTACCTGCTCGCCCGCAGAGATGGGGATACCGGGACAGGAATATTTCGCCGGTACGCATTTCAATCCGAACGTGACGTGGTGGGAATATGCCGATGCCTTCCTCGATTACCTTCACCGCTGTCAGTTTTTACTGCAGCAGGGCAGATTCGTGACGGATGTCCTTTATTACCAGGGCGACCACGTTCCCAACCTGAGACGGCTGAAAGAGGACGACCCCGCCGGAGTTTTGCCGGGATATGATTACGATTCGGTCACCGAAGAAATTCTGCTCGGGCAAACTAAGGTTTCCAACGGCCGCATCTGTTTGGACAGCGGAATGCAGTATCGCCTGTTGGTTTTGCCGGATCACAAGGTCCTGTCATTGGCAGCGTTGAAGAAAGTCAGGGAGATTGTCTATGACGGCGGATTAGTTCTGGGGGCCAAACCGGCGAGAACGGTCAGCCTGACGGGATATCCGCAGTGCGACAGTGAATTCGCGGGTTTAGCCGATATGGTCTGGGGTTCGGGTGAGAAGCCCGCCGGTGAAAATTCATTCGGCAAGGGCAAGATAGTCTGGGGCGAGACGGCCCGTGAAACACTTCTTCAGATGGGCATAAAGCCGGACTTCGAGATTAAGGGCGACTCCTCGCAGACAGGTTTTGATTTTATTCATTACACTATCCCTTCGACTTCGCACGAGAAGGATGCGGATATGTATTTTGTCTATAACCGGACGGACCGGACTCAGGACGTGACATGCACCTTTCGAATAGCGGGATGGCAGCCGGAGCTTTGGAATCCGGTAACTGGTGACATTCGCATGGCTCAGGCCTTTAATCAGGCCGACGGCAGGACGCAAATACCCCTGCATTTCTCGCCGTACGGCAGCTGGTTTGTTATATTTAACGATTCCATCCCGGTGACACAACAGGGCATGGCATCAACAAACACATTTCAGTACAAATCGATGCTGTCTATAGAAGGGCCGTGGGACGTTAGTTTTGACCCGGCCTGGGGAGGGCCGCAATCCGTTCGGTTCGAGACATTGATAAGCTGGACGGACCATCCCAATGCGGGGATTAAGGCCTATTCCGGGAAAGCGACCTATGCGAAGGTATTTGACTGTGACATACAGCTCGATGAACCGGCCTCGAACCGGAACGGGAGAAAGGATTTATTCTTTTTGGATTTGGGAGAGGTTAAAGATTCCGGTATTGCTTCGGTTCGCCTTAACGGCAAAGACCTCGGTATTATCTGGACAAAACCTTTCCGTGTGGATATTTCGGACGTGCTCAGGCGGGGCCGGAACGAACTGGAGATTGATGTGATAAATTCATGGCGCAATCGATTGTTGGCGGACAATAAACTTCCGGCAGATAAACGTCTGACTCGAACCAATATTCAGATCAAACACGACTGGCGGCCGTTAGAGGCCGGCCTGCTCGGTCCCGTACAGATTCTCCATAATCAATAAGAATTATGATGAGGTACAAGGCGGTAATAGGGGCATAAGGGATCGATATGAAAGGGAATGAAAATGTTAAAAATCGCTTCTATTATTTTATCTGTTGAGGTGGGTTTCCAGTTTCTTGTATCTGTTTTAAGTCTTATCGTTTCATTGATTGGAAAATATGCCCCAATTCTGAAAATGACATTTACTAACGAGCAGTTGAGTACACTTGATGAAAAATACATAGCGACAACAAAGGCACTGGCGATAATGCATAACACCGGGGCGACAATCGGCACTTTTTTCTTTTTGGTGATAATTTGGACGAGTTTGATTCAGGGAAATAAATGGGCATTTTGGGTATTATTAATAGCAGGGATCTTCGGGCATATATTCTGGTTCGTAGGCGACAGATACATCGGGAACCAAACTCTTATTGTGAATAGTATATTGACAGCTCTATTCCTCATAGGAATCGGTTTAGCCGGATATGGAATATTTACACGATGAGCTTATTCTGTTATGCAATGTCGAATTAATAACCGTATGTAGTTTGTTAAAAAAGATTGTATGTTTCTGATATCTAAAAGATAATGAAACAGGAACTTTTTTTGATATTGTTTTTGCGGATTTTGGGTGTAGTTTCGCTGTTTGCACTTGTCGGAGTTTTTATGCCGTACTCATGGATGGATGCTACGCATCGGTGGCTTGGGATGGGGACACTTCCGGCCGAGCCGATTGTGGGGTATCTGGCCCGCTCGACTTCGGCGTTTTATGCTTTCTTTGGGGGACTTCTTTTACTGGCATCGTTTGATTTGCACAGGTACCGGGGGCTTTTGATTTTTATTGGTCTGACGCAGATTTTCTTTGGAATACTGCTGCTTGTTGTTGATTTAATCGAAGGGCTGCCCCTTTTTTGGAGTTTGGCCGAAGGCCCGACCGGCATAATCTTCGGCGTAATTATCCTGGCCCTGTCTTGTCGAATATCTGTTTAATTATGAAATATTGCTATTGATTGTTGTTTTCGATTCTCCTTTTTTGGAAAAACTCCTGTAATAGTTCGCTGCATTCGGCGGCCAGAACGCCTGATGTCACTTCAAGACGGTGATTCAGTCTTTGGTCCTGAACGATGTTGTAAAGGGTTTTAACGGCGCCGGTTTTGGGGTCGTCGCAGCCATAGACCAATCGCTTCATTCTTGCCAGTACCAGCGCCCCCGCGCACATGGGACACGGCTCCAAAGTGACATATATCGTGCAGTCGTTCAGTCGCCAGCTTTCCAGAAATGCCGCCGCTTGAGTAAGTGCGATTATCTCTGCATGTGCGGTGGGGTCTTTTAGCTGTTCCCGCTGGTTATATGCCTTGCCGATAATTTGGTTCTGGTGAACAATAACCGCCCCAATCGGCACATCGCCGTTTTCCTGTGCAATTTGAGCCTGATCAATTGCAATCTGCATATAACGCTGGTCTTTTTCATTGTCCATTTGCACACGTTCTTCTGTGGTTTAATTGTTGTATTTTAATCTTTGAAAACTTAAATATAAAAATATTTTTGCTATTTTTGATACTCTGCTATAATAATTAATAAGTATATTAGCTAATTGAAAACCTTTTTAACAAAGATTAAAGTTTTTTATGTTTGAGTTGATTGAAAAAAATCTTTCTGAAATCCGGCAATTGTGTTCACGGTTTAATGTCAGCAGGCTGGAGCTTTTCGGCTCGTCTTTGACCGGAAATTTCGACCCTGATTCGAGCGATATAGACTTTCTGGTTGAGTTTAAACCATTGAAGCAGGGGCAGTACGCAGATTCCTATTTCGGCTTGCTTGAGGCTGTTAAAAGGCTGCTTGGAAGGGATGTGGATATGGTGATGACAAAAGCCGTAAAGAATCCTTATTTTTTAAAGCAAATAAATAAGAAAAGGCAGCTTCTTTATGCGGCTTGAATCGAAAAAATTCCTGGAAGATATTCGTTCGGCCTCGGCTGAAATTATCGAATTTACTTCCGGTGTTACCTTCGACGATTATGAAAATAATCGTATGCTTCAATCCGCGGTTGAACGGCAGTTCGAAATAATCGGTGAAGCTGTTAAAAAATTGTCCGCAGCCGATCCTGAAACTACATCGAGAATAGAGAATTTTGAGCGGATTATATCATTTCGAAATATTCTTATTCACGGTTATGATATTATCGAGAATACCGTAGTATGGGATATTGTTCAGCAGGACCTGCCGAAACTGCGTAACCGGGTCAAGAACCTGCTTGCCTGATTTAACGTTCAGCTTGTTCCTGCACCTGCTCGATTGCAATCTGCATATAACGCTGGTCGTCTTTAATAGTGTCCATTGTTCAAATTAATAAAAAATACCCCCAAGGGGAGTCGAACCCCTGTCTCCAGGATGAGAACCTGATATCCTAGGCCACTAGACGATGGGGGCGGAATCGAAAATCCGAAATTCTAATCTCGAAGTCCTAATCAAATTCAAAATTCAAATTTTTCGAATGTTCGAAACAATCGTTTGGTTGATTCGAATTTTAAACATTCGTTATTGTTTAGAAATTCGATATTCGGATTTAGGATTTACCGATTCACCTGGTTGAATCGGCAATAGCGGCGGTCGGATTCGAACCGACGACCCTGGGCTTATGAATCCCATGCTCTAACCAGCTGAGCTACGCCGCCAAAACGGCTGTAATTTACAAAATGCCGTTATACAATGCAAGTAATTTCACCTAATTTGATATTCATCGTTAAAAATCGGACATTCGCATATATCCGGATGGAGATTTTTACTTTGACGCTTCTTTGGCTTGAAGTTATTGTGTTGCCTAAAAGAATATAAGCGGAAAGGATAAATGAAATGTGGTATTATGCGATTTCAGTTACCTGCATTATAATTATAGGGGCTTTGGCTTTTTATTTTGGCAGAAAATATGCCCCTCAAAAAGTGACCGAATCCAAAACGACGACATTTCTGATCAAATCCATCCAGGCGATAGCGGAACTGGCGGTACTGGAATATATCACCGAAGGTGTCGCCGAGATAAAAGAAAAAAAGACCAGTCTTATCACCGTTCGCTGGAAGAGGGGGCTGCTCAGATATACGGCCAAGCTGAAAGTCGGCTTCGACCTGGAGCAGATGGATTATACCGTTGACGATTCGCAGAATGTGATACGGATTTCCCTGCCGAGCCCGCGAATATTGAGCTGTGAAATATACAACAGGAAGTTTTACAAATTACCTCTGGAAAAGGCGGAAAACGTCCCCTGGAAGGTCGATATCATACAGGATTTCAGCTCCGACGAGGTGCTTTCTCTCGACGATGAGGCCAGGAACAACGCCCTGAAAAATGTCAAAGAGTTCTATGTCCTGGATTTGCTTCGGGACAAAACGAAACTCGCCTTCAAGAAGATTTTTTCCCTTTCCTATCCCGAGTACACGACGGATATACAAATACTGGAGGCTCCTTCTTCCAGTATCGCAGGCGAGCTTCCCGGAGAGCCGGCTTCCGAAGAAAAAATTCCGGGTTCGGACAAAGAATAATTTCTTGTGTGATTAGTGTAAGCAAAATTAAGTATGCTGGAAAAAGGACTTGTACAAATATATACGGGGGATGGCAAAGGCAAGACCACCGCTGCGTTCGGTTTGGCTCTTCGTGCCGCAGGACAGGGCAACAAGGTCCTTGTCTATCAGTTCCTGAAACCTCCGTCTCTTGATATCGGCGAGCGCTTCGCCTTGCAGCTCGGAGCCGTCAGGATAAGGCTCGAAGCCCTTGATGTGCCATGGGACATGGCGAAATCATTGGAAGATAAGCAAGCCCTTGCCGGAGTTCAGGCCGCCATTCGGGAAGTCCTTGAAAAAATCGCCGAAACGGCGGAAAAAAGATTCTACGATGTCCTGATTCTGGATGAGATTATTTTCTGCCTTTCCAAAAATCTTGCAAAACTTGAGGATGTCAGGCGTATTATTGATAAAAGAGCTCCCGGAGTTGAAATTGTAATGACCGGCAGGGGAGCTTCTAAAGAGTTGGTAGAAATGGCGGATCTGGTGACTGAGATGAGAAATATCAAGCATCCGTTCGATAAAGGGCAACCCGCGAGACGCGGCATCGAATATTGATAAAGAATAAGAACCATGATAGAAGTTTGTGGATTGAGCAAGTCTTTCAAAGAGCGGCGTAAAAAAGCCCGGAATCTTCTCGGATTGCTGCAAAGGCTCGGCAGCGGCGGGAAGTTTTATGCGGTGCAGGATGTCAGTTTCTGTGCTGAAAACGGCTCTATCCTGGGACTGCTCGGCCCGAACGGGGCGGGAAAAACGACTCTCCTGCGGATGCTCTCGACCGCCCTGAAACCGAGCACAGGGACGGCTAAAATCGATGGCGTCGATTTGGTGGAAAATCCCCTTGAGGTCCGAAAGAGAATCGGCTTTCTTTCAGATAATACCGGTCTTTACGGCCGACTGACCGCCCGCGAGATGATTAGATATTACGGCAAGCTGCACGGCCTGAATCGCTCGAAGCTTCGCAGGCGGATGGACGAGTTGTTCGATGTTTTGGATATGACAGATTTTGTCGATAAGCGTAACGATTCGTTGTCCTCCGGCATGAAGCAGAAAGTATCCATCGCCCGCACACTCATCCACGAGCCTGATGTCATCATGTTCGACGAGCCGACTACCGGGCTCGATGTGGCCGCCGCCGAGGCAATATTGAATTTCATAGAAACATGTAAAGACGGGGGCAAAACGGTTGTGTTCTGTACGCATCACATGCACGAGGTGGACAGGCTCTGCGATAAAGTAGTCGTTATGAACAAGGGAAGTATCTGCTTCGATGGAAGCATCGAACAGATGCATAAGCAAACCGGGCAGAGCCGTATGGATAAGGCATTTCTTGCCGTGATAGATTCCGGAAAGGTACGAGATGTCGCTTAATATCCTCACAATCTATCTCAAGGAAATGAAGGAAGTCCTGCGTGACAGGAGAACGCTCGTGTTCATGCTGGTTATGCCTACCGTCCTGATGCCGTTACTGATGATTCTTCTAATCGGATTCTTGGTCAAAGCCGATAAAAAGGCCAGGACCGAGGAGCTTCCCTACGCAATATTCGGGGCTGAATATTTACCGGAGCTGGCCGATGGATTCTACGACGAAACGGATTTCAAAAAAGTCACTATCGAGAGCACCGATGAAATAGAATCCGCCATCGAGCAGAACAAGATTAAATTCGCTCTTGTAATCCCGGAAAAAGCTCGCGAGCGGCTCGAAGAAGGCGGGCATGTCGCGGTGCAGCTTTACTACAATAATGCATCCATGGCAAGTATGGTCAGGAATCGGGCCGGAAATATTGTCAGGAAAGTAAACAATAAGTTCCGGTCGGATCGTCTGGCGTCACTCGGTCTGGAAACTACCGAACAGCAGGAGAATCTCATCACTCCGATAACCATCGAGGAAAAAGGCACGGCCAAAATGAGGGAAATGCTCGGCGAGCGTTTGGGAGGAATACTGCCTTATCTGTTTATCATATTATGTCTGTTAGGTTCGATGTATCCGGCCATAGACCTCGGTGCCGGTGAAAAAGAGCGGGGGACACTTGAGACACTTCTGCTGGCGCCGATTAAACGCAGTCAGATAGTGCTTGGGAAATTCTTCGTAGTTTTTACGACCGGTGTCACCGCGGCTCTGCTGTGTATTACAAGTATCGGGATAATGCTGTCGATAAAAGTGAAAGATATTCCGGGCGACCTGGAATTGCACAGAGTTTTCGCTTCGGTCAGTGTGATTGACCTCGTCCTGATTGCGGCGATGCTGGTCCCGACCGCTGCGATATTCGCCTCACTGCTGCTGAGTATATCCATTTACGCCAAGAGCTTCAAGGAGGCCAGCTCGTATTGCGGCCCGCTGAATCTTCTCGCTATTGTACCGGCTATTATCGCAATGCTGCCGGTTGTCAAGCTCGACTGGTATTGGGCTATGGTGCCTATTACGAATATTTCACTTGCAATCAAGGAGCTTATCAAAGGCACTATGGACTACCGGATGCTGGTTGCCATACTCGGTTCGAGCGTGGTTATCGCAGGCGCTTTGCTTATATTCTGTACGAAGTGGTTCGAAAGGGAATCCGTGCTGTTCAGGGAATAATTTTGTTACTTGTGTGATTTATTGTTGGTGAATTAACAGGTTGTGAATAATATTTGTTAACGATAGATGAAAAGATTTGAAAGGAGTTTATTATGCCGGAATTTGGAAATCCGTTTTCGGGAATGAAAGCAGACCGTAAGGTTACACAAGAAGAATTAATCCGGGCGATACGTTTTATGGTCGCTGCGGAATACGAGGCCGTTCAGCTTTATATGCAATTGGCTGAGTCAACCGACGACAAATTGGCAAAGGAAGTTCTGGTGGATATCGCCGATGAGGAAAGAGTGCACGCGGGCGAATTTTTGAAGTTGCTCAAGCACCTGGCCCCCGATGAAGAGAAGTTCTACGAGGAAGGGGCCGAGGAAGTCGATGAGATGATAGAAAAGCTGGGACTGTGATAGTCCTGTCATTTCGACCGAAGCTCTCGTGCTTTCTTTCGTAAGAAAGCAGGAGGGCGAAGTGGAGAAATCTGTTTTGAATAGATTCCTCCGCTTCATTCGCCCTGACGTCGGGGCTCATTACGGTCCGCCTTGGGCGTGCCTTAGGCAGGAATGACCTCTTTTCTACAAAATATATTATAGTATGAGGAAATATTGATGAGTGCAAAAGTTGCCGCAATTATTTGTGCCGCGGGTACGAGCAGTCGATTCGGCGGAAAAAGGAAAAAGGCCTTTGTTGATGTTTCCGGCAGGGCGGTTTTTCTGCGAAGCGTCGAACTTTTCGCCGAACACCAGGACGTCAAACAGGTGCTTTTAGGTATCGCCGAAGATGACGATGAATTAGTCAATGTAAAATGGGGCCCGAATTTGAAATTCTTCGGCGTCTCTATCTTCATCGGCGGCGCCGAGCGCTTCGATACCGTCCAAAAAGGGCTTGAGCTTGTCAAAGACGATATCGACCTTGTCGCCGTCCATGACGCCTGCAGGTGCTGCGTGACAAAAGAGCTTATCGACGAGGTTATTTCCGCTGCGGCCAAAAGCAAAGCCGCTATACCGGCCAGTCCCGTCACGGCGACAATTAAAGAAGTTAAAGATAAACTCATTACCAAAACCGTTGACAGAAGTTTTCTTTTCGAAGCTCAGACTCCGCAGGTTTTTGCCGCTTCGCTATTGAAGAAGGCATACGCCAATCTCAGGAATCTGGATAAAAGCACAATCAGCGACGACGCCCAGCTCATCGAGGCGTTGGGGCAGAAAGTCACTATAGTCGAGACGGATTCCTCCAATATCAAAATCACCCGGCAAAGTGACATTGTCGTCGCGGAAGCCATTCTAAAATCAAAACCGAAGAAAATGCCCGAAGGCCCCGCAGGACCGTACATCGAGGCACAGTGGTAAGAATATGCGATTTAAAAATTATGATAGACGACACGTATAAAAAGCATCGTGTTTTTTCATCTCTGCAAGATTATATTAATTTTTATAAAAGTCTTTCATTTTCTATCTTTGATTTTATAACTCGAGGAACAAAAGCCATTTGTAATATTGACTCTTATGTTTTTTCTTCAATTCAAGGAACTCTTGAATCAATTAGAGATATTCTGATTCAAGGACATATAAATGATTCATATGCGTTATTGAGAAAATATTACGATTCAACAATAATCAATATATATACTAATTTATATTTAAGTGATAAATTCAATTACGAAAGCTTTATAGTCAATAAGATTGATAATTGGGTACATGGCAAAGATAAACTCCCTGAATATCGTGTCATGTCACAGTATATCAGAAAGTCGGATAAATTATCTAAAATTAATGAATTACTTTATAAAGATACTACTTATAAAAGTATAAGAGACCGCTGTAATGACCATACTCACTATAATTTTTTTCAAAACATGCTTTATAACGATGATGAAATATACTTAAAATACAGATTAGAGTCTTTAAATATATTTTCGAAGGACTTAGATAACATTTTAGTAATGCATTTTTCGTACCTTTTCTATCTAAATGACCACTACATGATGTCGAGTGATTATATTGATAGCTTAGAATGTGGAATAACACCGGAAGAAGGTTCTCAATATTATGTTGCTCCATTTGTTCAAAAAATATTTAATGATGTAATAAAAAAGAATAGAAGTGATTTAGCAAAAATAATAAAAAGCAATACGTCAATGAAACTCGTGTAAATTAAGTGTCTAAAAAATTGAAGATTTGCAAACCTGTTATTTTAATTGACAAAAGTAAGCTGTTTTAGGACTTTTCAATATCCTGATATGACAATAACTTCTTATCAGAACACCATATATAATACATATAGTTGGCCAAGAAGAATATGAGCGAAAGTAATGTTCGGGATAGGCTCATTGAGCGTGGTCAGACGCTATTTCAAGCACCAAAGCAGTTAATTCAGTTCACCAAGGTGCCGGAGGCAGATGCTTTGCTGAATGATCTGGAAATATACCCCCACGCTTTTGTATTAGCTTGTGTGATGGATCGCCAGGTCAAAGCCGAAAAAGCGTGGCTCATTCCGTATCGGATTTATGAAAAACTTCATGGATTCTCAATGGACACACTCCGACTTCTCTCGCGGGCCGATGTGAACCGCCTGATGACTCAACCGGAACCTCTGCACCGCTTTGTTGATAAGATGAGTGTTTTTTTCCATTTAGCTGTGCAACGGATTAGTTCTGATTATGCTGGCAATGCCGCCTGCATATGGGTGGGAAGACCATCCAGCGCAGAGGTCGTATATCGCTTCCTAAAGTTCGACGGCGTAGGCCCAAAGATCGGGAGCATGGCAGCTAATATCCTTGCACGGGACTTCAAGATTCCTTTTGCTGACTACTTCTCAATCGACATTTCGGCGGATGTACACGTTCGTCGGGTATTTGCAAGGCTTGGTCTTTGTGCCGCTGATGCCAGCGCAGAGCAAGTTATTTACAAGGCGAAGGCCCTATATCCGGAGTTCCCTGGGATGATGGATTTACCATGTTGGGAGATCGGAAGGAACTGGTGTAAATCACGAGGGCCGGAGTGTGCCGGTTGCTACATGAGAGATTTGTGTCCGAACGCAGTTGAAGAAAAGTAAACGGCCAACAAGTGGCTCCAACAGATGACATTTTGCCTTTGTTGATCCACATGTTCGGAGCAAAAAAAAGAAAACATCGAGTAATCTTCTCTACTCGATGTTTTCCGGAGGGGAGAAAATATCATTTCTTTTGAGCTATTTTAATATCGGCAGGCGGGCGATTTCACTTTAGGTAAAATCAAAATAACTGCAAATTAATGCTCATTTTTACACAAAGCCACTTTTTCATTCAAAAATCCCTGCGGAACTCGACTTTTCCGGCTCTTCTATTCGGATATTTTATGCCGGTATATTAATTTTTTCAAAAAAACCGTATCGGCGAGGCCGTTCCCGACGTCTTATTTATTGAAAAGAGCAGCTCATAAAGATAAATTAGGCAAAAAGCGAACGATATGTAGAATACATGTATGATTTTACCTATTTTTTGCGGGATAAAACTTCCTTATGGAATCGGACCAGCAACTGATTGAATCGATAAACCGGGGCGATTCCGAGGCCTTTGAGATTCTCTATTACCGGTATCGGGAATGGGTTTATAACCTTGCATGGCGATTTACCCGCAACGACTCCGATTCGCTCGACGTGCTCCAGGAGACTTTTACCTACCTGCTGGATAAATTCCCCGGTTTTAGTCTGACCGCTTCGATGACCACCTTTTTATATCCGGTGGTAAAGCATCTGGCCATGAATATCAGTCGAAAAAACCGTCGTTTCACATCCGGCGAAGACGACCTGATTAAAATCCCCGCCCCTGCGGAAGAACCTGCGGAACATCGCCCGGAATTGGCTGCCGTTTTGAATATCCTGCCCGAAGAGCAGCGGGAGGTCCTGCTTATGCGATTTGTCGATGATATGAATTTGAAGGAAATCGCCGCAGCTTTGAATATCCCGGTAGGCACAATCAAATCCAGGCTTCATCGGGCACTGGAAACTCTGCGCCGGGACGGCAGAACAAGAAATTATTTCCTCGATTAAAAAGGTTTTTGCAAAAGGTAGATAAGTAAATTCATCGTCTTTTTTCATGCTGGTAATTGAGATTTGTTCCGGAGACTAACTATACATTTTGCCATAATGATGGTATAAAATACGCGACAATTATAATTTCACATATATTAGAAAGGCCACAAAATGGCAGGAAGGTCAATGCAACTCATCTCGGTTGTAATACTCATCGTATATTTATTTCCTTGTACTAAACCAGTATTTGCACAGACAGGCGGGGGAGACCAGTTTTTGGACGGCATCGGGGAGACAGCACTGATTGCTCGCTATGTATTCAACGGTAATACCGAGGATTGGTCCAGGAATAACTACCATGCAAAACTTCTCGGCATCGGAGGTGCCTATGTCAATGACAGCCAGTTCGGCAAGGTTTTGTCCCTGCCGGGGGGAGAAAGCGGCGGATACATTCAGATTCCCGGACAGGCCCTGGTAGGTATAGATACCGTCAGCGTTACCGGCTGGCTTTTTATCAGGGACGACACAGCATGGCAGAGATTTTTTGACTTCGGCCAGGATACCACGCAGAATTTCTTCTGCACACCCATCGGTGAGGAGCCTTCCGAAGGTTATCGCGCCCGAATTACCAATAGCGGCTGGACAGAGGAATTGGGTCCTGTAGCTCAGCGGGTCGCAACCGGCAAGTGGGTTCATCTGGCCGTTGTACTGGATACGTCCCGGCAGACTTTGAGCATTTATTTGGACGACGAGAAAGTGGATGGTGTCGATGATGTGGATTTAACCTTGGAGCAGGTGCTCAATCAGGACAACGACGCTGCGAACCTGCTGTATATAGGCAGGTCCCAATACGATACCGATTCCGATATCAATGCAAAGCTTTACGATATTCGCCTCTACAGCATCACACTTACCGATAAACAGGTGGCAACAATCCGCAATAATGCACTGTCAGGTGAGCAGGCCGCAGTTACTGATACGGGGACACCAGGTCAGGCTAAAACTGCCGTACCGACGGAAAGCATTGCTTCCCATGTTTCGGAATTGACCGGTGTACCTGATGTCACGGCCGAGACGGTCGTGGGCACATTGCCTCATCTGCCTTACTACGTTCCGGGTGTGTATCGCGATGGCGCCGAAGGCCTTTTGGTTCGTGTGATCTGGCCTGCACCAACTAATAATGAGCAGGTCCGCCAGATCGGCACTTACACGGTAACCGGGACCGTCCCGGGCACGAATTTCCAGCCTAAGGTGACCGTCACCGTAAAGGCGGCGCCCGGGACTATCGATACTCCTCATCGCAACTTAGAGCCGTTCCCGTTAGGTCAGGTTATTTTGAATAAGGACAAGAACGGCCGTGACACCAAGTTTATCGAGAACCGCGATAAGTTCATTCTTACCCTTGCCGGGACCGACCCGAATAGTTTTTTATTCAATTTCCGCGATGCCTTCGGCCAACCGCAGCCAGAGGGTGTCAGGCCGTTGGGAGTTTGGGACAGCCGGACGACGCGTTTACGCGGTCATGCCAGCGGTCATTATCTTTCCGCCCTTGCGCAGGCCTATGCAAGCACAACTTACGATGAAGACCTGCACGCCAATTTCCTGCAGAAGATGAATTATATAATTGATACATTGTACGACCTCTCGGAGAAATCCGGTCGGCCCACTCAGGAAGGGGGTGGATTCAATGCCGACCCGACGGCAGTGCCACACGGACCGGGCAAGGACGGCTACGATTCCGATCTTAGCGAAAACGGTATCCGGACCGACTACTGGAACTGGGGCAAAGGCTTTATCAGCGCCTATCCGCCGGACCAGTTTATCATGCTGGAAAAGGGCGCTGTGTACGGCGGCAGAAACAACCAGGTTTGGGCGCCATATTATACCCTGCATAAAATCCTTGCCGGTCTGCTCGACTGTTATGAGGTCGGCGGTAATAAAAAAGCCCTTGAGATTGCCGAGGGTATGGGCGACTGGGTGTATGAACGGCTCAAAATTGTTCCCGCGGAAACGCGAATCAGTATGTGGAACCGTTATATCGCGGGCGAGTTTGGCGGCATGAACGAAGTGATGGCCAGAATGTACAGAATCACGGGGGAGCAGAAATACCTCGATTGCGCCCGGCTATTCGATAACATTGATTTTTTCTTCGGCAACGCCGAGCACAACCACGGTCTGGCAAGGAATGTCGATACCATTCGCGGCAAGCACGCCAATCAGCATATACCACAAATAACCGGCGCCCTGGAGACCTACAAAGGCACAAAAGATATCCAATACTACAGGGTAGCCGAGAATTTCTGGGGCATTTCTCGCAATTGCTATATGTACAGTATCGGCGGCGTGGCGGGGGCGAAGAATCCCAACAATTCCGAATGCTTTACCGCCCAGCCCGATACCTTGTTTGCAAACGGCTTTAACGAAGGCGGACAAAACGAGAGCTGTGCCACATATAATATGCTCAAGCTGAGCCGCCAGCTCTTTATGTTCGACCAGGACAGCAAGTACATGGATTATTATGAGCAGGCCCTTTACAATCATATACTGGCCTCTGTAGCCGAAAATAATCCCGGCAATACATATCATGTGCCGCTAAATCCCGGTGCCCGCAGGCAGTTTAGTAATTCCAGAATGGACGGTTTTACCTGCTGCAACGGCACCGGCTTAGAGAGCAATACAAAACTACAGGATTCTATCTACTTCAAGAGCGCCGACAACAACACACTGTATGTCAATCTATATGTGCCTTCCACATTGACCTGGTCCGAGCGGGATGTGGTCGTTAAACAGAGCACAAACTTTCCTTATGCCGATACGACTGAGCTGACTATTAGCGGTAGCGGCCTGTTTGAGATCAAGGTTCGTGTGCCGAAGTGGGCGACTAAGGGATTCTTTTTCAAAATCAACGATAGCCAATCCCAGAAAGTCGAGGTCAAACCGTGCGAGTATCTGATCACCCGCAGGGCATGGAAAGACGGAGATACCATCGAATTAAAGATGCCGTTTGATTTTTATCTCGGTCCGGTTATGGATAAGCCTAATATCGCCAGTATTTTCTACGGCCCTGTTTTATTGGCGGTACAGGAGTCCGGACCACTGTCCACATGGCGCTGCGTTACCCTGGATAAAGACGATATCAGTAAATCCATTAAGGGCGATCCGAGCACTCTGGAATTCAGCACCAACGACGTCGTCCTAAAGCCGTTTTTTGAGTCTTATGGGCGCTACTCTGTCTATCTTGATGTTACTTTGAAGTAGCCTCCGAACCGAGACTAATTAAGGCCGGCATAAATATTGGGAATGGGCGATTTTCTGCGAAAAAGGGGATTTTCCTTGTATTTCGGCCGATTTTGGGTAAAATAATAGCGAACTAAGGATGGTTCGCAGCGGATAGGGAATATCAAATATTGAATATCCAATAATGAATAATGAAAATCGAATGGGGGAATAATAAATCAATCTGAAATTTCAAATCTCAAATGTCGAATGTCCAATTTATAATTATATTGGATATCGTTTCGGGATGGGGATGGCACACTTTGGGTGTAAAAATAATGCAAAACAAAGCCAATTTGGGTCGGGTCTAAATTGATGTAAGCTCTTTCATAACAAGTAAATAGGTGAAAATAACGGGATTTTACCGGCAAAAAAACAAAGCCAATCAAAGCCAATTTTTTGAAATTGTTTAAAAAAATGGAACTTTTAGGTACCTTTCTTTGCTTAACATATCGGAGCAAAGATTATGACAAAAGGAAATGGACAATTCGATAATAATACAGACCTGAAGGTTTCCGATGAATTCAAAACCGACCTGGGAAACCTGTTCAAGCCGCAGCATTCGATACCCCCCGAAGTTGACAGGGCGATTCTGGATAAAGCTTCCAGGAAATTAATCCGCCCGCAAAGACGGCATAACATCATCCGCCGGATAGGTATAATTGCAGCCACTGCGGCGGTTATTATTTTAGCCTTTAGCCTGGACCTTTCGAGGAAACCCAGACAAGGCACAACTGTATCATATTTTGCCGAAGCTAAAAGTGCCGATATCGACCACAGCGGCCGCGTGGATATTCTCGACGCGTTCAAACTGGCCCGGCAGATCGAATCGGCGGCAGATGTCGATACGAGTTTAGACATGAACGGCGACGGCCTTGTCAACCGCGGCGATGTCGAGTTTATTGCCAAAGCCGCCGTTCGTTTGGATAGAGGAGTTCTATAATGAGAACGATTGTAATTATTTTAATAACTCTGTCTCTGATAGTTCCGGTACCGGCTCAGCAGGCCGACCGGTATGAAACTTCCGTGCAGCAGAAAGTTCGCTTTGCTCAGTTACATATTTATCTCGATTCCGGCAATCAGGCCCTGGCGGCTTATCAATTCGAGCTAAAAGCAACCGCAGGACAAATCAAGATAGTCGGTATCGAAAACGGCGAACATCCGGCATTCAAAGAAGAACCGCCGTACTACGACCCGGCGGCTATGGCAAACGACCGGATAATTATTGCCGCATTCAGTACCGACAAAAATCTGCCGAAAGGCCGGACCCGAATCGCATCTATCCAACTGCAGATAATCGGCGACGCCGAACCCGAATATGCACTTGAATTGACAGTCGCCGCCGATGCGAACGGAAACGAAATTCCCGCTAAAATCACATACGAAAAAGGAGAACAAAAGTGAAAACGAAAATACTAATCACATCAGTCCTTTTAGGCGTAATCGCGACAATCTTGACCGGCTACTTGATTGTTGGATGTTCGTCGGATCAAGGCGGTATTTCACAACGAACAGAGGGGCAGTCGGAAAGAAATGTAGCATGGTCCGATGCGAGACAACAAGCAGATTCAGAATCACAAAGCAAGTCTGTCCAAACACTTCCACAAATATCAGATGAATCCAAATCCGAACTGGAAGAATTACGTACCGATACAGGTAAAACTGCAACTATGGGTGATAAACCAATAGTTAACGACTTGGTACGTAGTAAAAGAGGATCTGTATATAGTCGTTTTCAAGCAGGAGATAGAGAAGGAGCTCGTGGTGGTCGTGGAAGAAGAGGATATAACAGTGAAGGTGTTCTTTCATCAGATATACCACCAACAAGCAGGGAATCTAATATCAGGTACAATCAACAGCTTCTTATTAAAGGATTGGAGGGTAGGAATCTTGTTCTTCAACGCCGTCCGTCTCGCCCATCGACTCCCGATATTTATAGTGAATTGGCGACTGTCACTGCGGATGAGATATGGATAATCGCCAAGGCCGAGACGGGAAAGATTATTGCCGATGAGGATACTCCCGGTTCGGGAGCGATGTTAGCCAAGCTTTCCGAAGAGGAAAAGGAAATACCGCTGCCGCTCAAACATACCGACGTCAAGGGCCAGATCAGCGGCTATATCGCAACCGTGGAAGTGACGCAGCAGTTCCACAATCCATACGATGAAAAGATCGAGGCGGTGTATGTATTTCCCCTGCCGCAGAACGCAGCGGTCAATGAATTTATTATGATTATCGGTGAGCGTAAGATTCGCGGCATCATCCGCGAGCGCCAGGAGGCGGAACAAATCTACCAGGAAGCAAGACGACAGGGATATGTAGCTTCGCTTTTGACGCAGGAACGACCGAACATCTTCACGCAGAAGGTCGCGAATATCGAGCCGAAAAAGCAGATCGATGTCAATATAAAATACTTCAGTACCCTTGCATACGTGGACGGCTGGTACGAATTTATTTTCCCGATGGTTGTCGGGCCGCGATTCAACCCTCCCGGCTCGACCGACGGAGTCGGTGCCGTTGCATACGGCAAAACTGGAATATCCGGCCAGAAGACCGAAGTGCAATATCTAAAACCCGGCCAGCGAAGCGGGCATGATATATCCGTGGCCGTCGATATTAATGCCGGGGTGGCTATCGAAGAAATATCCTGCCCCAGCCATGCCGTCACCAACAGCACCGTCACACCGGAAAAACGCACGGTCAAGCTAAACAGTCTCGACAGTATTCCCAATAAGGACTTTGTCCTTCGCTATAAGATCGCAGGCAAAACCGTCAAATCCGCCCTCGTCACTCATCAGGACAAGCGCGGCGGATTTTTTACGCTGATGCTGTATCCGCCGGACAATCTTAAGCATCTCAAGCGGGCGCCGATGGAAATGATTTTCGTGCTGGATTGCTCCGGCAGTATGAGCGGAAAACCGATTGCAAAGGCCAGAGATGCCATCACCCGCGCCTTGAAACAACTCCAGCCGGGCGATACTTTCCAGGTAATACGATTTTCCAATAATGCCTCCCAGCTCGGGCCGAACCCGGTTCCGGCAACGCCTGAAAATATCCGCATGGGACTCAGTTATGTCGAATCCTTAGAAGGCGGCGGCGGTACTATGATGATAGAGGGAATCAAGGCGGCCCTTGATTTCCCGCACGACCCGCAGCGATTTCGTTTGGTCTCGTTTATGACCGACGGCTATATCGGCAACGAGACCGAGATTCTCGCCGAAGTGTATAACCGACTCGGTGACAGCAGGATTTTCAGCTTCGGCGTAGGCTCGTCCGTCAATCGCTACCTGCTCGACAGGTTGGCCAAGCTCGGTAGGGGAGCCGTGGCTTATATCGGCCTGGATGAAAGCGCAGGGGAAATTATAGATTTGTTCTACGAGCGAATCAGTCATCCGGCCCTTACCAATGTTACAATCGACTGGGGCGGTCTGAAAGTCACCGATGTTTATCCGGCCAAAGTTCCCGATTTGTTCGTCGGCAGGCCGATTATTCTGACCGGCAGATTCGAAGGCGAACGCAATTCGACAATTCGTATCACCGGCAGGGTCGGGAATCTCGACCAGGAAATTGTAATACCGTTTAATCCCGGAGATTCGGGTGACACTCACGGCGGTATCGCCTGTGTATGGGCGCGTAAAAAGATCGAGACGCTCGCTTCTCAGGCGACGTACGACAATAACAGCGAGCTGCCGGAGCAGATAAAACAGGTCGCTCTCGAATACGGTTTGATGTCGGCATATACGGCTTTTATCGCCGTCGATTCCTCGCGCCAGACGGCGGGCGAACACGGCGTGACAGTCAACGTACCGGTTCCTGTTCCCTACGGCGTTCGGTACGACACAACCGTACAGGAATGACCGATATTTGCGGGTAATTACGAGTTAAAACAAGGCACCGGCAACAACAAATTTATTTTGGAGTAAATTTTTTTACACGTCATATACTACAATTTTGTTATCACGCAACATTCGTCACGCGATAGTAAAAATGATTTATATCGGACATTATTCCCGATAAGATGGGTATAAAAAACAGAAGTTTCTGTTTTGAATACTTCAATATGCCTCAATTTATCGGAGCTAACGATTGTAATATCACTAAGCATGTCGCGATGTTCAATCATGCGTAAAAAACGGGAGTATCAGTACTGATAAAGACTGTTTTTCCTTGACGTATTATCCCCGATGTTGTACAATATCGCCTATAAACAGGGGAGAAGGCTTCCCTTCTTAGGATGCGCGGAAGGGTACGCCTTGAGTAATTGCGCAGGGTTATATGTACGAATTCAATGGGGGGGCATTGGATATGCTGTTAAAGAAAAAGGATTTTTGGTCGGCGTTGATGAAAGTGTCACTGCCTGTCAGACAGTACGCAGAGATGGTGCAGGCGGCCGGCGGCAGCGCACTGTTTTTGCACTCATATCTCGGATATTTAATCACGGGAAACCTGAACGGTTATGGAAGGGAATTTTCCGTTTTCCATCCGAACAGTGTAACGGGACAAATGTCCGAGAAATCCGGTGAACTTCGTGCAGCTAATATCATAGGGGGGATTAAATGATTACAAAGGGTGATACAACACAGGCGGGCAATAATAAGAAGTCCAATATGCGATTCGGTGAATTACTCGTATCCAAAGGGCTTTTGAAAAGTGGCGACCTAAACGAGGCGTTGAACGAGCAGCGTAGCCGCGGCGGTCGTCTCGGTGAAATACTGATAAGGCTCAAAATGCTCAGCGACGATGCGGTAAGAAGCGCGTTGGCGGAACATCTCTCGACGGAATTCGTTCATCTTGACGTCAGTGAAATAGATATGAAAGCGGCCCGCCTCATACCGGAAGTAATCGCCAAGCGTTTCTCGCTTGTTGCAATCAGCCAGAAGGACAACCGTCTGACGGTGGCGATGGCCGATCCGCTCGACGTGATTGCGACCGACACGGTCACTCTTAAAACCGGCCGCGAGGTGAGACCGGTGCTAAGCTCACGCCGGGAGATACACAACGCTCTGGAAGTTATTTACCACGGTTCCGACGTCGATGAGCAGAGTCTTCGCGACCTCGTTGAGCTGCATGTAGAGGATGAAGTGAACGACCAGGATGCGGTGTTGGAAGACGCCCTGGAAGCGGACATCAGCGTCGAAGAGGCCGCAACACGGGCTCCCGTTATTCGGTTCGTGGACCTTTTGCTTAGGCAGGCTGTCAAGAGCCGGGCAAGTGACATTCATGTCGAACCGCAGGAAAATTCGATGGTTGTCCGCATGAGGATCGACGGCATTCTTCGGGACATGGTCCCTCCGTCGAGAAAAATGCAGGTGGCTGTATCGACCAGAATCAAAATTCTTTCGAGAATGGATATTGCCGAACGCCGGCTGCCCCAGGACGGGCGGTTCCGGATAAAGGCTCCCGGCAGAGATATCGACGTTCGCGTGTCCGTCATTCCGACTATATACGGCGAAAAAGTCGTCATGCGTATTCTGGACTCGGCGGCCTTAAATCATAATCTTGACCAGCTTGGCTTCGAGCCGCAGTTTCTGAAGGAGCTCAAAGACAATCTCAGGCAGCCGCACGGCATCATTATCGTTACCGGCCCGACCGGCAGCGGAAAAAGTACGACGTTGTATTCGGCGTTGAATTATATCAAGGACCCGAAGAAAAATATTACAACGGTCGAGGACCCTGTCGAATACCGCCTTGCGGGAATCAACCAGATTCAGGTCAAACCGGAAATTGATCTCGACTTCGGTCTGGCGCTCAGGGCGATTCTCAGGCAGGACCCGGACATTATCTTTATCGGCGAGATTCGTGACAAGGAAACAATCGACATCGCAATCAAGGCTTCTCTGACGGGCCATATGGTTTTAAGCACGTTCCACACGAACGATGCGCCGAGTGCAATCAGCAGAATGGTCTATATGGGCGTCGAGCCGTACCTGTTGTCCTCGACGGTCAATCTGATTATCGCGCAGCGGCTTGTCCGCAGGATTTGCGACCGCTGTAAGGAACCGGTAACATTGGACGAAGAGACGCTGCGGCGGTTAAAAATAAATCCCGAGAAGGCGAAAGATATGGTATTCTATCACGGCACAGGCTGTAACACGTGCGGCCGGACCGGATATTTGGGACGATTACCTATATTCGAGTTCCTGGTGATGGACAGGGAGATTCGGGAAAGAATGGTTGCCGGGGCAAGCGAATCGGAAATTCGCCGGATTTCCCGGAAAAAAGGCTATGACGGCCTGTTCGAGAGCGGCATAAAAAGGATATTAGCCGGATTAACTACCGCCGAAGAGGTGCTTAGCGCTACCTTTACGGAAAAAGAATAAGCAAAGTATTTGGAATATACCGATATATAGAGTTGTTAATTCAAAGGATTTGTAAGTGATTACATTTAAGTACGTAGCCCGGGATAGTACAGGCCAGATTAAGGAAGGGATGACCAAGGCTGCATCCGAGTCGGACGTTCTCGGCTGGCTTGGGGACCAGGGATGCACTCCTATCTCTGTCGATATGGTTAGCATGGGCACCAGGAAGAAGCTGCGTATGCCCCTGTTCCAGAGAATCCGCTCGGCCGAGCTGGCGGCGGTCTTCTGGCAGTTGACCACTATGGTCGAAGGCGGCATCACAATCGTCGAGTCCCTGGATGCTATCGCCGAGGATATCGACAATGCCAGACTACACAAGATTCTGGAGCAGATGCTTGAAAAGGTGGAAAGAGGCGAGAGTATTTCCGACAGCATGTTGGAATTTTCAGACGTATTCAACAAGCTTGTCTGCTCGCTTATCATGGCCGGCGAGACGGGTGGAAATATAGCATTGGCGTTCCGCCGGGTTGCCGAATATTACACCAACCGCGACAGGCTCGCTCGCAAGGTTAAAAAGGCGGTGACGTATCCGGCCTTTGTGTTCGGATTCGTGGTTGTTGTAGTGACACTCATCGTGACTCTTGTCATTCCGCGATTTACCGTGATGTTCGAGCGCTTCGGCTCCGGGAACCTGCCGGCTTTCACCCAGGCCTTTATGGGTGTTTATTATATGCTGGCACATAACTGGTTTTATATCATTGGTGGGCTGTTGTTTATAATAATTTTTTCAATCGTGTTCTATAAAGGTTCGGAAAGTTTCCACAGCCTCTGTTCCAGCTTGTTTTTGCGGATTCCTTTATTCGGCAGGCTGATAAAGCAGGCCTTCATCGCTTCGTTCTGCAGGACGATGTCGAACCTTCTACGCGGCGGTGTGCCAGTGCTGGAAGCTTTCGAGATTCTGACTGAGATGACCAGAAACGATGTTATTCACACAAATTTGAAAAAGGCCAGGGAAAACATCGTAAGCGGAACGAGCATCTTTTTGAGCATGGCGACCACGAGATTCTTCCCCAACATGGTAATAAAGATGGTGCGTGCCGGCGAAGAAAGCGGCTCGCTCTGGAAGACCTTAGACAGAACGGCGGATTATTACGAGGAAAAAGTCGATGCCCTGATTGCAACCATCACATCGCTGCTCGAACCTATTATGATTATTATCGTCGGTATTATCGTTTTAGTCGTGGTTTTGGCGTTGTATCTGCCGATCTTCCAGATTTCCGATATAAGAGGAGGATAAGACGGAAGTCAGAGGACAGAAGGCGGAAGACAGAAAGAAAGGAAATTGGGTTTGCGATTTTACTTGACGTTTAAGACCATGAAATTACAATAAGTGGT
>Ga0315543_1000280_pt1 | contig 65181 bp, 61 predicted proteins | sample SalMarSW160210MG_2_FD_203098 | JGI IMG/M metagenome (GOLD analysis project Ga0315543, IMG submission 203098) | Salt marsh sediment microbial communities from the Plum Island Ecosystem LTER, Massachusetts, United States - Salt Marsh Sediment SW1601-210 ... | reverse complement strand
ATCTTATCCCCTCATATTTAATGGACTTATTTCGAAGGGATATTTATTTTTATATGATTTTTTTCAAAATTTTACTTCAGAAAGTGAATCGCTGCTCAAAATCGTTATTACGCAAGAGGTCTACTATACTTAATAGGGTTCGTAGCGGGCGTTAGTGGGCCTGTGATGCCATTAGTATTCCTGTAGACGTCTGTGATGCGGTCATTACTGTTGGAGGGTGGTAATACTGGCTCACTTTTGGTTGTTTTTTAATAACTTTTGGTGATGCTTGTTTTCGTGTTTGTCGAATATGTGATTTTTAATTTGCTAACAAAATAGGTTTTTTCATTCTGAAATGTTGCAGTGACCGTGACAATACGTGTCGGGGATATAACGAAAGTGCATTTTCGTTTTGCTAACAAAATCGGATATTTTGAGGAATTTTGTTGCAAGTGCATACCGTGGTGTATATAATTTAATATACCAACTGCCATCCACCGCTGCCAGTGGAAAAATTATGATTTCTCCTAGCGTAATGTACCAACAGGTTTCCATACGCTTCTTTTTATGGAAATTGTGAACTGCCCGTAGAATACAGTCATAGGGATTAAGCCGAATCTTGGGAAGGTCTTATATATGATGAGCATATTATATTAATTGATAGCAAAAAGATAGCATAGTGGGAGAAATAAAATGAAGAAAATAATAAATAAGAAAATATATAAATTACGTAAACAATGGAGGTAGAATGATAAAAATGGGAATTAGAAGAATAAAGGAGAATGATGGAGTGTCTGATATTATAGGCACTGTCCTTATGCTCGTGATAGCAGTCATTATCTTTTCTTCGCTGATTGCATATGTACTTTCATCTGCAAATCCCTCAGCATCTCCGCCTGATGTGCATATGGTTGGTTACATGGATGCAAGTCACAGTGCAGTGGTTGAGCACAGGGGAGGGGACTCCATCCCTATAGACGATATGAAAGTGATTATATGGATGGGGGAGGAAGAAAGTGAAAGTTTTGAAGGCTCGGCTTTAGAAGCCATTTTTCATGATACCAATAACAACTCGAGATGGGATATCGGAGATTATATCGATATCAGATGCATAACCATCTTTGGTAACGTTACCCACTGGCAGATATCACTGGCAATCGTGGACAAACCAAGTAATTCGATAGTGATGAGTGGTGTTTTACAACAGGGCATACTGCGCACCAGTCCGCCGGTAGCAATGTTTGAATACGAGCCAATTAATCCAAAGGTGGGAAGAGGAGTTACATTCAATGCTTCCGAGTCCTATGATCCAGACGGAGGGTCGATTGATAAATATGAATGGGATTTTAATAATGATGGCGTAAATGATGTGATAAAAGTTAGCCCTAAAAACTTTTCGCACACGTTTTCACAAGCAGGTGTATACAATGTCAAATTAACTGTCACGGACGACGAAGGACAGACTGCATTTACAATAGCTGGTGTTGGCACAGGTGCAACTATTCCTCCAGCAAACGTTACACTAAATGAGAAACCTGTTGCATTCTTTACAAACACTTCTGGGGGAAATGGATGGATGTATTTTGATGGCAGCCAGAGCTATGACCTTGATGGCACGGTTACAACATACAAATGGGACTTTGGGGATGGTACTGGATTGCATATATTCGACAATCCGGTCGTATATCGGCCCTACTCAGCGGGAGGGGCAAACTATACTGTAACTTTAATTGTTATAGATAATGACGGAGCCCTGTCAGATACGGCTTCATCTGTTTTGCTTTATGGGTCCCAACTCTATGTACCCCCTATTCCACCAATTGCTGTTATTGATGCTCCTGGCGACATTTCAACAGCTCAAGTCGCCACTTTTGATGCATCTAGTTCATATGACCCAGATAACAATATTCCTTTCAGTTATGAATGGGATTTTAATAATGATGGCAATCCTGACGCAACTGGGGTTAGCGTTCAACATCAATTTATGACAATAGGCAACCATACCATATCTCTCAAAGTTACAGATACAACCGGCGGGGTTGGATGGTGTAACGAAACAGTATATGTAAGAGGGCCTATTACTGGTAGAAAATTCCTAATTGTAGATAATACTCCCTTGCATGTGGGAAGTGGGACCATACAACCATATAGAAGTACGAACTGGGAGGGAATAAGCAACATCATAGATTGCCTGAATATAGGCGATGTGTATGATTATGGCAAAGTGCTTGACCAAAGCACATTCTATGCATATTATAATGGTACATGGCATAATAATACCTCAGGCGACCCGAATTATGACCCTGTTGACATCAACTCATATATTATGGGTAACTACGATATTGTTATTTGGAGTAATGGCGATTATCCCGGCGATGGAAAATGGTGGAGTTATGGGGAGAAACCAAACCCCCCATACCTTCCAAATGCGTGGAACACGCCAATAAATGAGGGAAGCGATGATTATTCTAATCATGCAGATAAATTAAGAAACTTGTTGGATAACAACGGTACGTTCTTGTTGTGCGGGACATATGCAGTTAGGGATTTGCAGGATTATCCTGGTAATGGGGCAAGTGATGACGAAGTAGAGTTTGGGGAGCGATTAGGTCTAGAAGAGCCAGATGGCGGAATAGACGAAAGTCTGCATGGGGGAATAAGTGGTTATTTTGCAGATGATACATATAACCCCGAGATAAGCTCTGGTGGAGGATCTTTTGGCTATGGCCCAAAAAGTTATCCAGGTGGTACTTTCTATGGAGTTCCTGGCACTTCCTCCGGTGGTACAGAGGTCGCTAATTTAATAATCGAGGGCGAACTGCCGATATATTCTGTAATTCGGGACAATGCGTTGTTTAGTTATTCTCTTAACATCACTGATATTCCTGGAGGAGGTGGAGAAGAGATAATATTTGAGGATGGCTTTGAGGATGGAAATTTGAATGGTTGGACAATTCATGAAGAGGGAGATGGTAGTTCTTGGGAAGCCTATGGATACTGGGAGGATTACGTGGATTCCCACTCAGGGTCATATGCAGCAGTCTGTCCGGGAGCTGATGATGACTGGCTAATAACGCCCCAGATCAACGTTCCCACAGATGGGGAGTTCTCATTTTGGGCCAGAGATTATTTTGAGAACCAGCCGTTTGAAGTGCTTCTTTCCACTACTGGCACTGATAAAGCAGATTTTGATGTGACTTTAGGCAGTGAGAGTAGTACCCCCGATTCATATACGTTCTATTCGTATGATATAAGCGCTTATGCAGGGAGTCAGGTGTATCTGTGCATCCGTTGTACCCAGACTGATTCTTCTTGGCCAAATGTCGATGATGTTGAGGTAACAGGCACCTCATCAGGTACTATTTCTGGACATCTGGCTATCGACGCCGCCCGAGAAGGGAACCGATCAATAGTGTTAGGATTCGATTTAAACAATGACGCTATAAATGACACATCCAGAGCGCAATATATATTAAATGCTCTTGGTTGGCTAGCCGAGGGAGTTGGTTATCCAACCAAAATATATGTGGATAACAGTAAGGAAGAATCGTGGTATGATGACACCCACGTTGACAACATACAGGAAGCTATCGAAAGAGTGATGGTTGGGGGAACCATATATGTAAATGGAACCGGAACCCCGTACAATAACATAAATATGATAAAGTCAGCAAGCATAATGGGAAGAAATATAAATGGCTATCCGGTCATAGAAGCAAGTGGAGATTATGCTGTGAGAACAGCAGTTGACTGGACATATATCGAAAACATCACCATAACAAGCAGCAGCACCCTTAACAAAGGAATATATCTCTATGGGAGTTCCTCTACATCAATAATCAACTGTAATATCTCGAATGCGCAATATGGCATATATGCTCATAATTCTAACTATTTGGCCATATGTAACAATACTCTGTCCAGCAATACATATAATATATATCTGGAGCGAAGCATAGAAAGCGAAATAGAATACAATGAGATATATTCTGGAAATTATGGTATATATGCTGTGAACTCGTATAAAAACAAGATCGAGTCAAATGAAATATACGACAACGTCTTGCACGGCATCTATCTATCCACCTCTAACGACAATGACATACAAAATAGCAATAAAATCTACAGGAATGGATATGGAATATTCGTGTATGCTTCTGATAGAATTGATATAACTTTAAATACGATAAACAATAGCACGAATAGTGGTGTATATTTCGACCAATCCTCTGGCAGTAATGTAATCTCGAACGAAATAAGTAACAATACTGCAGGGATGAAAACCGAGGATTACTGTAGCAATATTTATATTTCGGAAAATGAAATATATAATAATGTAGAGGAGGGAATACTGATGACAAACTCAAATCAAAATACCATATCCGATAACAATATATCCGATAATCAAGAGTACAACATAAAAATCTACTCATCAAATAACAACCTAATCGTGTCCAACAGTATAGGTTGTAGTATTTACGGTGTTTATATATATTCATCTATTTCAAATGAAATTATAAGCAATGTAATGTGGAATAACACATATGGCTTGTACTGCGATTTGGCATCAGAGACTGAAATAATCAGTAATTCCTTATATAATTCCACTAAAGCTGTTGTGCTTGAAGATTCACATTCATCAGGCGGAAATAACAACATAAGTAAAAATGAAATTTATAACAGTGGTTATGGTATTGAATTCGTTGCCTCTTACAAAAATAAAATATTGAACAATACAATATACAATACCTCTGCTTTCTCTGTGATTATTTCTTCACTTTCGAATAACAATGAATTAAAAGAAAATACCATATCAGATTGTTTGGAGGGTATTTATGTGCAAGGCAGCACGGGCAATAACATATCTCACAACGATTTATATCAGATAGGCAATCATGGCATTTCATTAAATTCAGCAGATGATAGCACTCTCTTCAATAATACTATACTAAACGCTTCTCAAGGAATCTCGCTGTCCAGTGGATGCAACAGTAACATCATCAGAAGAAATGTTATGAATAATAACACTGGCGATGGAATCAGTATTGCATCATCTTATTTAACCACTGTTTCATATAATGAAATTTCGAATAATAATGGTGACGGAGTTTATCTGGATTCATCAGATACAACATCCATTATGTCAAATAACATATCTGTAAATTCCAACGGAATCCACCTGCTTTTGTCAGGAGGTACGGGAAATAACATAATGAATAACACAATTTATGGCAATACTAATCACGGTGTCTATCTCGAAAATTCTAAAACGGCTACCGCAGGCAATAATGAAATAAATGAAAATAGAATATATGGCAATGGAGGAGATGGCATTTATCTGCTTTCTTCAAAAGGAAATTCTATACAAGATAACATAAATATTTCATCCAATACTGAAAACGGCATACATCTTCATTCCTCGAATGACAATGTTATTGCGAATAATAAAGTTTCATCCAATACTGAAAACGGCATACATCTTCATTCCTCGAATGACAACAGCATTTTGACAAATGAGTTATATTCGAACATCGAAAACGGCATATACCTATATTCATCTAGCAGAACCGCCATAGAAAATAACAGCGTATTCTTTAACGGTAACCACGGCATCTATTTCCAAGAATCATCTGAAGGGTCGTCATATCTCATCACTTACAACCAGATATGGAATAATACCTTTTACGGTGTATATCTGAATACTTCAGATTCCAATCACTTTACAAAGAACAATATATGGAATAACTCATGCGGCATCAACATATCGCATTCTACGGGCAATGAAATAAAAGAAAACAATATTTCCACAAATAGCCATGGTATATTCATAGCGCATTCCGACTGTACGGGTAATACAATATGGTGGAACAATCTCATAAATAACCATAATAATGCCAGCCAGGCATATGACATGGGAAATAATTCGTGGTACGTTGGTACGGCAGGAAACTATTGGAGTGACTACCAAATTCCTTATCCAATTCCTCCAATCGACGCCCAGGATAAATATCCTCTTATGGGTGTACATGAATGGTGGTAATGAGAAAATTAAAAACACAACTGATTTGCATTATTGCAATTTCGTTATTGGTTATTTCCACCTTTGGAGTTAGGAATGCAAATTCGATAACGATTACCGTGGATGATGATGGTCCGGCGGATTATACGAGTATACAGGCTGCTATAAACGCTGCGGAGATAGGCAACACGATTTATGTATACGGGGGTGTTTATCAGGAACACCTGTCCATCGACAAGGAAATAACTTTACAGGGAGAAAACAAAGAAGCAGTGATAGAATGTGTAAACCTGCAGGATGGGCTGGTAGTAAATGCAGATAATGTAAACATAGAGGGATTTACAATAAAATTCTCACGGGATGGTTATTATGCTATAAAACTGAGCAATGTGGATAACTGCATAATAAAAAACTGCAACTTTTCTAATTCCTATGGCGGCATCTATTCATATAATGGCAGGGGTGCATTGGTGATGGGAAACATTTTTTATGAAAATTCGTATGGGATATCAGCAGTCGGTCTCAGGAATTCCAACATACGAGAGAATTTCTTCATAGGCAACAATCGCGGTGTGGATTTTGGTGCTGATACAAGATATAACACCTTTTTTTACAACACATTCCTATCCAATATTCAGGCTGCGTATGACGAGGGCAATCTCAACCAGTGGGATTATGCAAATGTCGGTAATTACTGGGAGAAATATAACGGGATAGATGAAAACGAAGACGGCATAGGAGATACAAAGTACCCCGTCGAACCGAACGAACAGGGAAACTTCGATTATTATCCTCTCATGCAGCCATATACGGGCATTGATATATTCCCTCCAAGCATTATGAATCTAAAGGCGTATCCTCAAATTCAGGTTCCAAATGGTAGCGTCAATATCACATGCAACATAATAGATAACATGGAAGTGAACTGTACATTTCTCAACATTACACTGCCAAACGGAAGTTACGTAAATGAGAGTTTTAACAGGATGGGCAATACAACCAATTATTATTTCAATCTAACTTATAATGATAAAGGAGTATACTACTATTATGTGCGGGCAAACGATACAAGCAACAATTCCATCAAGTCTGGATTGCACAAATTTGTTATAGCCTACAAACCCCATGCCAGCTTTTCTTATACTCCGTCCAATCCAACAGACCTTGATACAATAACGTTCAACGGCTCTTCATCCTCCGACCCCGACGGCTACCTGACCAACTACACATGGAATTTTGGCGACGGAAGTTATGCATACACAACGGTGGCACATCATAAATACAGTTCTGATAAAACATATATGGTAACCCTGACTGTTTACGATAATGACGGTGCATGGGGCACCATGAGTAAAGAAATTACTGTTGCCAACGTTCCTCCGGTGGCAAATTTCAGCTTTAGCCCAGAGCCTCCAGAATGGGCAATAGTGGGGCAGGTGATTCAATTCAACAATGGTTCATATGATTTAGACGGCGGAATATATATCTGGCAGTGGAATTTTGGTGATGGCAATAGTATCAGTGGCGGCAGTTTCTTTGCCGATGTTACCCATGCCTATACAAAAAACGGCATGTTCAACATCACGCTCACCGTTACGGATAATGACTATGCCACTAATAATATCACGAAACAGATACAGGTGAGGGATATTTATCCTCCTTCAATAAAAAATTTAACCGCATATCCAAACCCTCAGGAAATCCAGGAAAATGTCAACATCACATGCAATATTTCCGATGATGTTTCGGTTGAAACAGTCATGATAAACGTTACTGGTATCGACCCGGGAAACTCTGGAGAGAAATTTAACGTAAGCATGGATCATTCGGCTGGAACTTCCACCTGGTACTACGAGAAATCTTACAATGCAGAAGGCAATTATAGCTACTTCACATGGACGAACGATACCAGTGGAAATGCGAATGAGACTTCCGTTTATATATTTGAAATTATCACTCCGGCAGAGCCTCCAAAGATAATGAACGTTCAAGCAGTACCTGCCGAACAGGAATACGGCTCATCCGTAAATATTTCGTGCTATGCCACAGACAATGTTGAGGTAACAGAAGTCAGGGTAAATGTTACACATGATGGTACGGCCGTGGGAAACTTTACGATGTACGGTTATAATACCGACGGAAAAGGGAATGGGATATATTATTACAATGAAACTTATCTCTCTCTCGGCAATTATACATATTTCATATGGGTTATGGATGTAAACAATTATCTAAACATCTCGGCACCCTGCAATTTCACCATTGTCGATACCGTACCACCCGAAATAAATAATGCATCAGCAAACCCTCCAGCCCAGAAACCCGGTGGCAATGTAAATCTCTCATGTATTATATTTGATAACATGGAAGTAAATGGGGTTTACATGGAAATTGAGTATCCTAACAGCACTATTTTGCCTTATGGGATGAAAAATAATGGAGATATGTATTATCTGAATAAAACTTATGGGGAAACAGGCTTTTACAACTGGACTGTCTATGTAAATGATACCTTGGGAAATGAAAATTTGCATATGGACAATTTTACCATAACATTTTCCCCAACGGCAAATTTTTCTTACAACCCAACATCTCCAACTGACATGGATGTTATTAGATTTACCGATAATTCCAGTGATGTAGATGGCTACATTGTAAACTGGACATGGAATTTCGGCGATGGTAATATAGGTTATGGAAGCAGTGTCAATCATACCTATGCCGATGATAGAATTTACAATGTGGAATTGGCAGTAGGAGATAACGATGGTGCCATCGCGAGCATAGAAAAAGAGATTTTTATCGACAATGTTCCTCCGGCGGCAGATTTTATATACATGCCGCCAGACCCAACAGACCTAGATATAGTTGTGTTTAATGGCTCCCGTTCATCTGATGGAGACGGCTCAATAATTCAGTACATATGGTACTTCGGTGACGGTAACACAGGCTATGGATGCAATGCATCTCATCAATACAGTCTCAATGGAAATTATACTGTAAAGTTGGTAGTCATGGACAACGATGGAAAAATCAATTCCACTGAAAAAAACATTACAATTTCAAACTTTCCTCCAGTTGCCAACTTTTCTTATACAATCGACAAACTTAATGTTTCCTTTACAGACCTTTCATTGGACGCAGACGGAAGTGTTGTCAACTGGACATGGGATTTCGGGGATGGAAATAAAAGTTATAAAAGAAATGCAACTCATGTGTATGTACAGGAGAGAGTATACCGAGTTTCGCTCATAGTAATTGATGACGATGGTAAAGCTGATAGCGTAAACAAAACACTATTTATCGCCGAAGGAGCCTTTCCAATTCCAGACTTTAGATGGCAACCGAACCAACCAACCAGTATGGGCAATGTTATATTCAATGCAAGCAAGAGTTATGACCCAGATGGCTTAATTAACAACTACACTTGGTATTTTGGTGATGGGTATCACAGTTACGGGCCAGTAGTAAAGCATAGATATGGAGACAACGGAACATATATTGTAACACTTGAGGTAACTGACAATGATAGTTTAAAAAATGCCAGCTCTAAATCGATTATCATTGTTAACCTTCCTCCAACAGCAAATTTTACGTATGAACCGTTAAATCCTACTACTCAGTGTGTCATAAATTTTACTGGTGAAAGTAGCGATCCAGATGGCACCATTATCATCTGGCAATGGAATTTCGGCGATGGAACAATCGAGGGCGGTGGCTCTGATTTTGCAGATATTTCCCATGTATACTCAAGAGACGGAACCTTCAAAATCACGCTCAATGTAACAGACAATGACTATGCCACTAATAATATCACGAAACAGATACAGGTGAGGGATATTTATCCTCCTTCAATAAAAAATTTAACCGCATATCCAAACCCTCAGGAAATCCAGGAAAATGTCAACATCACATGCAATATTTCCGATGATGTTTCGGTTGAAACAGTCATGATAAACGTTACTGGTATCGACCCGGGAAACTCTGGAGAGAAATTTAACGTAAGCATGGATCATTCGGCTGGAACTTCCACCTGGTACTACGAGAAATCTTACAATGCAGAAGGCAATTATAGCTACTTCACATGGACGAACGATACCAGTGGAAATGCGAATGAGACTTCCGTTTATATATTTGAAATTATCACTCCGGCAGAGCCTCCAAAGATAATGAACGTTCAAGCAGTACCTGCCGAACAGGAATACGGCTCATCCGTAAATATTTCGTGCTATGCCACAGACAATGTTGAGGTAACAGAAGTCAGGGTAAATGTTACACATGATGGTACGGCCGTGGGAAACTTTACGATGTACGGTTATAATACCGACGGAAAAGGGAATGGAATATATTATTACAATGAAACTTATCTCTCTCTCGGCAATTATACATATTTCATATGGGTTATGGATGTAAATGTATATACAAATACTTCAGAAAACAAGAATTTCAGCATTGTTGATACCATTCCCCCGGAGATAAAAAATATTTCCGTGAACCCTTCAGTTCAGATGCTAGGTGGCAATGTCAATGTTTCATCTGTTGTCACGGACAACATGGCGGTGAAAGTAGTTTATATTGAGATAGAATGCCCGAACGGTACTGTTCTGAATCATTCCATGTATGGTGGGAGTCTGTATTACTTCAACAGAGCTTACAATGTGCTTGGTATATACAACTTGACGATACATGCGAACGACACGCTCGAAAATAATAACACATATGAAGGTTCATTCGTCGTAACGTTTTTCCCTGATGCAAACTTTTCCTACAGCCCGCAAGACCCAACAGACAGGGATATAATCCAGTTTCTTGATAATTCTAGTGATACAGATGGAACCATTGTCAACTACACTTGGGACTTTGGTGATGGAGATACAAGTTATTTGCAGAATCCAACCCACCAGTATATCAATAATGAAATGTACTTAGCCAGGTTAACAGTAAGGGACAATGATGGAGCCACTGATTCAGTTAGTAAAACCATCTCTGTCTCCAACGTTGATCCCAGTGCTGATTTTTCGTTTGTTGCCGATAACCTGACCGTTTCTTTTACGGATGGAAGCAGTGATACGGATGGATATATAACCAATTATACATGGGACTTCGGGGATGGAAATCAAAGTTATAAAAGAAATGCAACCCATGAATATGTCACCAATGGAACTTATACTGTAGTGCTCACTGTAACAGACAATGATGGAGCAACTAATTCCATATCTCATGATGTGGCATTAAATATGTCCGTCCCCAATCAACCACCCCAGGCTGATTTTACCTACAATCCATCGTCCCCAAATGATATTGATGCAATCCAATTCACCGATTCATCAAGCGATTCAGACGGTTACATTGTCAACTACACTTGGGACTTTGGTGATGGAGATACAAGTTATTTGCAGAATCCAACCCACCAGTATATCAATAATGAAATGTACTTAGCCAGGTTAACAGTAAGGGACAATGATGGAGCCACTGATTCAGTTAGTAAAACCATCTCTGTCTCCAACGTTGATCCCAGTGCTGATTTTTCGTTTGTTGCCGATAACCTGACCGTTTCTTTTACGGATGGAAGCAGTGATACGGATGGATATATAACCAATTATACATGGGACTTCGGGGATGGCATTACCGGTTATACGAAAAATCCAGGGCACGAGTATCTATCATACGGGGACTATATGACAAAGCTGACGGTTACGGATGACGACGGATTGACCGGTGAAGCAACCAAGAAAATATCGCTTCATGCTCAAGTGCCGCCAAAAAAGCCCGAACTGGTGATAGGAAATATATCGGTCTCACCTTCCTCCCCGAAAGAGGGGAATACAGTAACATTTACAATCACAATAACAAATGAAGGTGACGGCGATGCAAATGAATCGACAATTGATTGTCTGCTGGACGGTGAAATATTGAATTCCTCCTCGCTCCAGAAAATTCCCGCGGGGAATAGTATTACGACAACATTCTATCTTGATGCAGCAACAGGAGGCAACCATGCATTCAAGGCGGCCGTAAGATACGGGGACAACGTCGATGAAAAGTCAATAAACTTCCATGTTTCCGCCCAAGAGGAAAAAACCTTTCCGGTATGGATTGTCTTAGCTATTGTTGCACCGATTGTTGCTGTGGGGGCATTGTACATGATATTCAGAAAGATGAGAAAATGAAATTTATCGCAAATTTATTTAAGGAGAGGTGGTTGTACTTATGATGAACAGAAAGGATAATGCCCAGGTGGGTGTGGTTGTTGCAATACTCATGGTTTCTCTCATCGTGGCAGTTATGGTGCTCATTCAGGTGTACTATGTTCCCAATTGGATGAAAGACAAGGAGGCGGATCACATGGATGTGGTTGCAGATCAATTTTCAAATCTCAAGTTTTCCATGGACCTTCAGGCAACATCAAAGATTAACACTCCTATAACAGGCTCGGTTACTATGGGCAGCAAGGAGTTACCCTATTTCGTATCCTCACGGTCGTTTGGCTCATTGAATGTTTTGCCCCCTGCAAGTAGCAATTTCAGTATCTTAGTTACGTTGCAATCTGGCATGGTGCAAGGGTTATATCAACCAGACCCATTTGATTCGGGAAGTATTAATTATGTTAACAGCATATCAAAATTCGAGCTTATTATAAGTACGCTTAACATCGGAGATACGTTTAATATCTCGATAAACGGGGTTAAAAGTATGGAGGTCAATGTGATCAGTAATGTCAGCGGCTTCAGAATAACTCTAAAGACAACAAACAGTACCGGGATCATTTTATTCAACCAGACAATTGCCGCCTCCCTCCCCCAGCATGAATTCAGAATAAATCTTCTAAATTCTGACTACAAATTTGTCAATGATGTTATCCCGTTCATAACCGCCCCTTACAATATCTCCGTAAATGGTTCGTCAAATGGGGATTTTTCAATTAGATGTTATAAGTATGGAAGCACTACCGTGCCTCTATCATATCCTCTCGGCATCATACGGTATCAGTCCGACAATGCTTACTTCGTTGACCAGACATACGTTTACGAAGGGGGAGCTGTCATCCTGGAGCAGACCACAGGGGAAGCGATTATATCCTCGCCTTTTTTCAGTGCAAGAAATTGCACCACGAGTCATATCATCAATATGTCAATTGTGGACATTATCGGTATGGCGGGCAAGACAAGTGCGAGCGGCTACGGAACATATTACATAAGAACAAACTATTCCAGTTATCAAGATTATAAGGCTCTGGCAAAGGCAATCACTATCAACATCACTACAAATTATCCGTCTGCATGGGGCAGATATTTGAACAACACGATGAACAATTCCGGAATAACAAATTTCACGATAAATGCAAATGAAAAAAACAATTATGTTTTAATAGTCATAGATGGACCCCAGCAGGGGAATCCATACGATGTAGACCTCCGTATCCGGAAAACAAAAATATATGCCCAGATCGGTCCCGGGTGGGTCAGCTAGTCTTTTCTTTGACAGCCGGATTCTTTCTTTTTCTTGTGGGTATTTTGCCCACTGCCCTCTCCGACTCCAAATCCACTTTACTTATCACCGAGGGCTGAAGTGTCTCCAGTCTTTTTACCAGCTTTGCCTTTCCCTTTCCGACTAGGGCATTTTCCAGCACATCCTTCAATGTTTCCACTGTTATAATCTCTATTTTGCCCTTGTATTTATCCTCTATCAGAACGTCCTGCATGTTTGCCTTTGGTATGAGAACCTTCTTAAGACCGGATTTTGCCGCGGCTTCTATTTTGGCAGTAACGCCCCCGATTGGTAGTACGGCACCGTGGACGCTCAACGAACCTGTCATTGCTATTTCCTGGGACAGCGGGACGTTCTCCATGGCAGAGATGACGGCTGTTGCAACGGCGATCGAGGCAGAGTCACCTTCAACCCCTTCATAGGTCCCCACGAACTGGATGTGGATGTCTCTTTTTGAAATGTCTTTTCCCATGTATTTCTTGAGTATGGCAGAAACGTTCTGTACAGCCTCATTCGCTATATCCCCCAGCCTGCCGGTTGCTATTATCTTTCCCTCTGATTTTGAGCCTGCGGGTGTAACCTCCGCAACTATCGGCAGTATCAATCCGGAAAATTCGCTCATGGATGGGTCTGCCGACATCACGGCAAGCCCGTTTACCGTCCCGATTTCAGCCCCACCTGTTTTAAACGACTGGTATGCTTTTCTCATCTTCAGGTATCTATCTGCCACCTGCTGTTCCAGCGAGCGGGCTATTCCTTTTGCCCTTATCACATACTCTGACGTCACGGTATCCTTCTCTTCGCTCACCGCAAGGTCTCCAGCCACTCGTACAAGTCCACCGAGTTCCCTCAGTCTCAAAGATAGCTTTCCTTTCTGGCCTGCCCTGCGCTGTGCCTCTCTTATAATTTCTGCTATTGCCCCTTTGTCAAAGTGCGGTATCTTTTTGTCCTTGGATACCTCCTGTGCAACAAAACGTATAATCTTCTTCCTGTTACCGTCGTTGTCCTCCATATTGTTTTTCATGTAAATTTCGTAGCCGTACCCCCGTATCCTGCTTCTCAGGGCAGGGTGCATTCCTGCAACCGCATCGAGATTTCCGGCACATACCAGAATGAAGTCGCACGGTACGCTCTCCGTTTTTACCATTGCCCCCGAGCTCCTCTCCGATTGCCCGGTTATCTGAAACTCTTTCTCCTGAATGGCAGTTAGCAGATGCTGCTGTGATGGCAAACTGAGTGTATTTATCTCGTCAATGTAAAGCACTCCTTTGTGGGCTTTGTGAATTGCTCCTGCCTCAACCCTCAGATGGGCAGGTGTTTCCAATCCTCCGGCCTGAAACGGGTCATGACGGACATCCCCCAGCAGGGCACCGGAGTGGGCAGCCGTAGCATCAACAAACGGGGGTGAATCCTCCTTGTCATGGGATATAAGTAATTTGGGCACTTCCTTTTCTTCCCTCCTCTGCATCATCCCGCCTCTCATCCCTATTAAATAAATCATCGCTGCTGCGATTACACCGAATAATGCAATTGTAAGGTCGCCCATCATTATCGCACCGATGAGCGCTCCCCCGACTATCAGGGCAATGATGGTTGTCATCATCTGGGATTGTTGTTGTTCTCTTTTCCTTGCTTCAGCCTTCATCGATTCGGTTATCTCCTTTCCCTTGCCTGCCGGTACGACACGGATGTGGGGCATATTTGGGTCGTCGGCATTCGAGTAGACAAGCATATCCTGCAACTCTTCCTTCGGCAGAAATTCTGTCATTGCCCTTGCTATCATTGATTTTCCTGTTCCGGGGTCGCCGATGAGCATAACGTGTCTTTTCTGCCGGGCAGCATGCCTCACAACATCAACGGCAGGATCCTGGCCTATCACCTGATCCATCAGCAGTTCCGGTATTTCCAAGCCATCTGTTGTATCGATATCCTGTTTTTTAATCCATTTCTCTATTGGGGCAATCTTCTCTTTCTCCTTTTTCACAGGTGGAACAAGAACTACATTTATATAATATTTTTGTAGATGCAAAATGGAAATAGTTCTGAAAACATGCGGACATTAGCTGGCAACACGAGAACTACGGTGAAATCTCTCCGTCCTAATTCCAAGGAAGGGTCATAGAAAAGAGAATGAAATGATGAATAGCAGATAATTACTTGGATATGATACGTATGATGTCTCCATTTTTCAATTCATGGTCTGCCCCGATGATACGCTGTGTTCTTGCGTCCACTGCCCTTATGAAACCGTCTCCGAGGTCGGTATGAACCTTGTAGGCAAGGTCAACGGCCGTTGAACCTCTCGGAAGAAGAAATACGTCCGGGAGTACGTTCCCTTTCTTGTCGGTCAGATGGTGCTCGTCTTCAACTGGATAGACGGCTATTAAATCAAGCATGTTAAAAACGGCTATATCCACGCACTTCTGCACGCCTGTACCGCCGTATTTATCCATCACATGGGTTTTTATGTATTCCAGGGCTTTTAGATATTTTTCATCGATATTTTTGTCCAGAATCGTGAAAGACGGGTCGCCCGGCTTGTACGAAATAATACCATGCTCGGCAGCCCTCGAGAGAGCCAGCTCCGCCTCGGCAGATGTCGGAATCACATAATTCCCTGTCATTTTCTTGACCATCTCCTCCGGTGCCTTGTCGCATTTGTTCAATGCCAGAATAATTGGTTTTCCGGCTTTTCTTATATGCGAGGCAAGTGCAAGCAAGTCATCGCTGCACCATTTTGTCGCATCCTCCTGGAGCTCCGCATTTTTTATTGCTGCATGGATATCGCCCTCCTTCACTCCCAGCCCTGTCAACTTTTCAACCAGCACCTTGTCAATTTTCTTTCCTTCCAGTTTGCATCTCTTGCTCACGTGCTCCCAATCCTTTTGCAGTATGCCTTGAATCCAGTAATCTATCTCCTCCTCCAGGAAACTGACATCCAGTGCAGGGTCATGTTCTCCGGCGCTACACATCTGTCCCTCCTCGTCCGTGGAACCGGAAATATCAATTATATGTATCAGGCAGGAAGCCTGCCGCAGGTCGTCCAGGAATTTATTTCCCAGGCCCCGTCCCTCATGGGCTTTTGGTACAAGTCCTGCAACATCTATTGCCTCTATTTGCACATATCTTATGCCGTCCTTGCATTCCGAGTTATGGGGATTGCATGTCACATTGAATTCCCTGCACGGGCAGGGGATACGGACATACATGACGCCCCGGTTCGCATCGATGGTGGTAAAAGGATAGGACGCCATCTCCGCATGTGCATTTGTTGCCGCATTGAAAAACGTGGTTTTGCCCACGTTCGGCTTGCCAACTATCCCTATCTGCATTCCCATTTTATCTAACCATAGTAGTGGTTTGCATCTCTGTCTTTGTGTTCCTTGCTCTTCTTTTTCACAATATCAATAGATATGACCATACTTACGGGTATTATGCGTATCTTGCCCTTAGTATCTTTGTGAGATTCATCCATTTTTATGCATATGCCCTCGTCCTTTCCTATGTATGCATTTCCCACAAACGTGCCCTTCGTTACCAGCATTTCCTTCTCTGATCCCATGGAATGAACGACGCATTTGGAACCGTCTACCAATTCAATATCATCCATCTATGTTCCTCCTTTCAAGCAGTCTCTGGAGATGAGATATCGTCTCCCCGTAATTTCCCATGGCAACTTTGACATGTGCCTCTACGAAGCTCCATGCCTTTTCGAGATTTCCATATTTGAGCCGATACGTCTTCCTTACGGCAGTTCCTTCTCCCTCCTTTCCTTCCTCAAGGATGTCCATACCCTTCAGTTTATTGAGATGGCGGTATACCGTCGCCTTTGTTACCTTCAAATGCACTGAAAGCTCTTCAACCATCCAGTTCTTGTCGGGATGAAGCACAAAGCACTCGAAGAGATTGTATGGTATTGATGAACTGTCGGCCCCATCGGGCATATAACCTATGAGTTTTAGAAAATCAACTGCAACCTTTTTATAATCGTCCTCGCCCGTCAGCGGTGTATTTTTCATAACCGTAAGTCTAAAAGCCATGGGTATAGAATAGTCTCGCTGATTTTATAATTTTTGTTGGGCGCAGTAGCTGGACTAGAAAAAAGTCCGGGAAATAATTTCCAATAAATTTGTCGAGCGTTATATGTTAGGAACACAATTACAGCATGGTAGGAAAGTCGCCAGATGGAAGGGGATAAAAAGGAGTATTGAAAGTAGACCTATGTTGTTAAGAATAATTTTATGGAATGTTTTAGTTTATCCGGGTGATTTCATTGCACAAATCATTAAATATCTGCTACTTGTTCGATAAATATGAAAAAACTGGTTGTATTGACGGTACTGGTTTTCATACTGCCAATTTTCCAGGGCATTGCCGTTTCAACGGGCAGCGACTCCTACATACGTATAACTGAGCCGGATGGGGGAATTTACTTTTACGGCAAGAAAATAATGCCTGCATACAGGCCGTTCTGGACGGTCATAATCGGCTCCACTTCTATAAATGTGGATACGGACAGCAGCAGCAACATTTTTACCGCATATTTCACCCTCTATGATGTATTCAGCAAAGATGTTGTGAAAAGCAATGTTGACATCATGCCGTCTGACGGTTTCTCGTGCAATTTTTCGGATGTGCCGAAGGGCAGCTATCTGATTGCGGTAATTGCCATTGCTATTGACCCTAACGAGCCAGTAGCATCTGACTGGAGAGCACCCATTATATTCATTCCCGCATGATTTTTATAAAAAAATTTGTTTACAAATCATGTCCCTGAAGCACCGCCATCCCATCAGGAAAAAGATTGCAGATGACATACTCAAACAGATAGAGGATATACTGGACTGTAATATTCCATGCGGCAGTATCGTGGAAAGCGCCGAGTTTAACAACATGAAAATTTTTCTGCTGGACGGCAGTGCGGCCATCATCTTTCTCAAAGACAAACCTTTTCTTACCCTATACGGCATAAACAAGTACAAGCCCGAAAAAATGTTTGTGACGGTGGACAAAGGAGCGGTCAAGTTTGTCATCGGGGGAGCGAATATTATGGCCCCGGGTATTATCGGTGCTGATGAAAGCATAAAAAAGGATGATGTGGTATGGGTGAGAAATGAAGAGGGCACAGCTATGGCACTGGGGTATGCACTGATGGGTGGCGCGGAGATGGTAAGCGAGAGTAAGGGCAGGGCGGTTGAAAGTGTTTATCATATCGGCGACGAGCTGTGGGAATTAGCAACAAACTTATAAGGGAAATTCTACTTCCATAAAGAAAATGGGCAAAGATTATAATCCGCTGGTATCTGAAAGAAAATGGCAGGAAAAGTGGCAAAAAATGAATATTTACCACTTTGATAAGGATAAGGGCAACGTTTATTCGATAGACAACCCCCCACGATATGCCTCCGGGGCCCTTCATATAGGACATGCCGTGCATTACACCCACATAGATTTTGTTGCCCGTTACAAGCGGATGAAGGGGTATAATGTGTTCTTTCCGCTATGCTTTGACGTGAACGGCATTCCGATCGAGGAGAGGGTGGAGAAAAAGATGGGTATAACGAGAAAGGACATAGACCGCCATGAGTTCATTTCCCTTTGCCGGGAGTTTGCAGGGGAGAATATTGAAGAGATGAAAAAACAGTTTTCCATGCTCGGTGAGTCCATGGATCCGAGCATTTACTATCAGACGGATAAAGAGTATTATCGCCGGATAACCCAGCTTTCATTTATTGATTTGTATGAAAAAGGATACATTTACAAGGGGGAGTTTCCGGTAAACTGGTGTCCCCGCTGCATGACGGCCATGGCTGATGCCGAGATAGAACATGTGGACAGGGAAACAAATCTCAATGTCGTGAAATTCCATTTTGCGGAGCAGCAGCCGGAACAAATAGGGAAGTATCATGGTATAGGAAAAGACAGCAGGGGGTATTACATAGAGATAGCAACAACACGTCCCGAGATGTTCCCGACGTGTCAGATAGTCGCCGTGCATCCCGACGATGAACGTGCCCCGTGGCTTGTCGGGAAGGAAGTCATCGTTCCGCTCTTCGGCAGGAAAGTGAAAATAATAGGGGAAGAGTCAGTTGACCCGAACTTCGGAACGGGAATACTGATGATATGCACGATAGGCGATAAGGATGACCTGGAAATGGCTTTCAAATATGACCTTCCGCTCGAGATATGTATAAACGGTGAGGGACAAATGAACGGCCTTGCCGGAAAATATGAAGGTATGAAGACGGAGGAGGCGAGGGCGGCAGTCATCAGGGACATGGAGAAAGAGGGTTTGCTCATAAAGCAGGAAACGATAAGGCAGAGTGTAGGTGTTTGCTGGAGATGCAAGACACCGGTAGAATTTATCAATGCGGAGCAGTGGTTTTTGAAGCTGTTGCCTTTCAAGGATAAGGTTCTGGAAGCATCACGCAAAATAAGATGGTATCCAGAATATATGAGACTGAGATTTGACGAGTGGGTAAATTCCCTCAAGTGGGATTGGGTTATCTCCCGCCAAAGGTATTTCGCTACTCCCATACCCTTATGGGAATGCGAGGACTGCGGTGAAGTGGTGGTTGCCGGGAGGAACCAGTGTTACGTCGACCCCACCACTGACCCTCCACCTGTAGAAAAATGCCCGAAATGCGGTGGCAGGTTAAAAGGATGTGAGGACGTATTCGATACGTGGATGGATTCATCAATAAGCCCGCTGTACAATACTTTCTGGCAGAGGGATGATAAGCTGTTTGGAAAGATATACCCCATGTCGTTACGTCCACAGGCACACGACATCATAAGAACATGGGCGTTTTATACTGTGCTGAGGTGTCTTCTGATAACGGGGAAAGAGCCCTTCGAGGAAATAATGATGGGCGGGTTCATTCTTGCACCCGACGGAAAGCCCATGCATACCAGCCTTGGAAATGTCATAAACCCGCTCGAGATAATCAAAGAGGAAGGGTCTGACACATTGAGGTACTATGCTGCGAAATGCAAGCTGGGTGAGGACAACCCATTCCGCTACACGGATTTGGTGAGGGGTAAACGTTTGATGAAAAAATTATGGAACACGGAAAATTTTGTCGGGAAGTCCATGAGGGACATCGGGAAACAAATAGACAAAGAAAAGTTGAATATGGTCGACAGGGGGATTCTGTCACTTTACAGCAGGGTTGTAAAGAAATGCACTTCCCACATGGAAAATTTCGAGTATGCCGATGCAGTAAGGGAGGCCGAGTATTTCCTCTGGCACGAGTTCGCAGACCATTATATCGAGATGGTAAAACATCGCATCTATGATGAGAATGATAGAAATGCCGCTTACGTATTGTACACCATGGGCCTTGGTATGCTCAAGATATTTGCCCCATTCCTGCCGCACATAACGGAAGAAATATATCATAATTATTACAGAAAGTATGAGGGGAAAGAAAGCATACATGTATCCTCATGGCCCGAGCCGGTACTGGCGGACAAGGAGGCAGAAAAGAAAGGCGAGATAATAAAAAATATCATATCCGCACTGAGGGAATGGAAAAGCAGGCATGGAATGCCGCTCAATGCTACATTGAAATCAGTCGAGATAATCGCTCCTGCAAATGCAGATGTCGTGGATGATGGAAAGAATATCATTTCCGGAACCATCAACATATTATCGCTGAAGGTATCGGAAGATTTGCCGGGCAACATCAGAAAAGTCAATGTGATAAAACCTGTATATTCGAAGATTGGGCCCGAATTCAAGGATGTAGGTGGGGCAGTTATAGGGGAAATAAAAGACAATAAAGATGCATTGGTAGGGGCGTTTGTAAATGGCAAGAAATACCGGTTTACCCATAAGGACAAGGAGATAGAAATCAGACCGGAACATGTAAGCATTGACAAAAAATTGGAGGGGACAGGCGTGGATTTAATAAATGTTGGCGACATTATAATCTCGATAGAGGAATAAAATGAAAAAGAAGACAAAAGATTTTCTTATAAGGCTGGTTTCAATAATTGTACTAATCACTATGGTGACGTCCGGTTTTATTGTGATGTTTTACCAGTAGTTTTATTGCATAACATGGACTTTCGTTTCCCCGTATTCAGTTTTAATAAGTACCTGTTTCCCATCCCCGAAAATTTCCACGCCCTCTTTTCCGTCAATTATTAGTTTTTCCACATTAATATTTGGCATTTTGCCGAATGCAAAAAAGTTGAAATAAAGTTTTCCACTTATCTCGGCGGTAATGTTGTCTCTTCCCACGGTTATGTCAATTTCCGTGTCGCCTCTTATGCCTATCTCCATCAATTTGCTTTTAATCGGACGGTAAATCGAAACCCCCAGGGGAGATATATGGATATGTGTTTTGCTGTATCCTGCATTCCATTCAATTCTTTTAACTTTAGAAAACGAGTCGTTAAAATGTTTGATGAGTTTTTTCAAATCGGTCAATTTTCTTATGAACTCTCGCAGTTCTATTCTCTCGTTAATGTCCTTCAGCCCCTCTGTTATTGACTGGATTTTGCCTATATTTCTCTGCATATTGCCGACCAGTTCACGGATATCATTCATCATTTTTTTAAGCGTTGCCCCCTCAATTTTTTCATTGGAGAAGTGATGGTGGTAACTCTCCCTAATCGCCGATATCGTTTTGATCGTTTTCTTGTAATGGGGAGCGATTAGAGGATGCTTTTTTATTTCGTCCTCATCCACGATTTTTCCGAAATTTTCTATATTGTCTATGCACTCTGCAATCTCGTCAAGGTGTATGTTTGCTCCTGACAGAAGCCGTTCTCTGGCCGTTTCATAAAGTTCGCAGTATATTGAAAAGAGATCTTCTTCCGGGTCTACCGGATAATTTTCATTATCATCGTTGCTCCCGTTCATTTTAATCAGGTGGCAGCCCCTTGGCTTTTTTCCATGGATGCCTTCACAAATCCATAAAACAATGGGGCGGGGCGGAGGGGGCGTGACTTGAATTCAGGATGAAACTGTGACGCAATGAAAAAGTGACGGTCAGGAATCTCGGCTATTTCCATCCTTATCTTGTCAGCAGAAATGCCGGAAAAGATAAGGCCATTCTTTTCAATCTCTTCAATATATTCTGGATTTACTTCGTACCTGTGGCGGTGCCTCTCGGATATATCTGTCTTTCCGTATAGTTCATATGCCAGCGTACCCTCCTTTGCCTTTATCTTATAGGCGCCAAGCCTCATTGTACCTCCCATATCTGTGACGCCATCCTGCTCCGGCAGTATCGTGATAATAGGATTGCTCGTTTTCGGCTCTATTTCTATGCTGTTACAGTCAAGACCGAGAACATTCTTCCCGTATTCCACTACTGCAAGCTGGAAGCCAAAGCATATGCCAAGAAACGGAATATCATGCTCCCTTGCATACCTTATGGATTCTATTTTTCCATCGGTGCCGCGTATGCCGAATCCGCCTGGTACCAGTATTCCGTGCAAATTTTTTAGGGAATCGAGGTCTCCCTTCTCTAGGTCTTCGGCCTCTATCCATCTCACATTTACATTGATACCGAGGTTCGCTCCGGCATGATGAAATGCTTCTACTATGCTGATATATGAATCACAGAGGTCAGTGTACTTCCCTACGATCCCTATATTCGCACTACTTTTTGCCCCCTTTATTTTACTGACGAACTCCCTCCACTTTTCCAGTCCGTCTCTCTTTTCCAGTCCGAATCTTTTCAGCAGGAAATCTGTCATTCCCCCTCTATCAAGCAGCAGGGGAACTTCATATATGCTCTCAACATCGGGCACGGATATGACTCCTTCGGGGGGAACGTTGCAGAAGAGGGCTATTTTCTCCCTCGTGTTTTTTCCGAGGGGCTCACTTGCGCGCCCTATGATGATGTCGGGGTCTATCCCTATGGCCCGCAGCTCCTTGACAGAATGCTGTGTCGGTTTTGTTTTCTGTTCACCTACGACACCCATAACGGGAATAAGGGTCGTATGAAGGAATACGACGTTATCATGCCCCACCTCCTGATGAAGCTGACGGACGGCTTCAAGGAAGGGCATCGACTCTATATCGCCGACTGTACCGCCTACCTCGACAAGACATATATCTGCCTTGCTTTTCGATGCAATTCTCTTTATCCATTCTCGTATCCCGTCTGTTATGTGGGGCACTATCTGTACTGTTTTGCCCAGGTAATCTCCCCTCCTCTCTTTTTCTATTACAGATTTGTAAACCCTGCCTGTTGTTATATTGTTGTCTCTGGACAGGTTAACATCAAGGAAACGCTCGTAATTTCCCAAGTCCAGGTCCACCTCTCCTCCGTCATCCAGAACAAACACTTCCCCGTGCTGGAAGGGATTCATGGTGCCTGCATCACAATTGAGATACGGGTCTATCTTTATTGCCGTGACACTGTAACCCTGCATTTTGAGAAGGAGGCCAACTGATGAGGTGGTAATACCCTTTCCAAGACCCGATAAAACGCCGCCTGTAACAATTATATATTTCCCCTCTGGCATAATTCATTATGTATTTCATATTAATAGAATTATCGGTGAAATGAAGATTTCGAATAAAAAATCTGAAAATTGGGAATGGGGGGAGGTCAAAATGAAGGAGAAAAATCCATCATTTAACCCCATTCCCATTCTGAAATAGCATGATAGCTTATAAAATTTACTTTTGCTGCATATTTGGTTTACACTTGGCTTTTCTAGGAACCAATATTCCTTTTTTCATATATCCTAAATTTTTTAACAAAAAGTCGTCAATTAAAGTTTCAGTGGACAAGCACCATTCTTTTCATAAAGGATTCCTGTACCATCTCTCTCAAGCCGTTGAAACCCATGCTTCTTGGAATGACTTTTTTTGCCCCGGCCATGAGCATTTGTGATGCCCATGTAGAACTGGAAAATGCGGTAAATCCATATATCTCTGCTCCTGCGTCAACTTTCAATAGACGCTTTATTGTCTCTATGCCGTCTATACCCGGCAGCTTCAAATCCATGATAACCAGAGATGGTCTCCTGCCAATGTGTGTCATCTCCTCGTACATCTTGATTGCATCCTCGCCCGTAAATGCAGAATGTATTCTTACGTTTAAGGGGGATAGGTATACCTTTATCAATTCCTGTATTGGCTCCTCATCGTCCACCACCAATATATCTTTTTTCACATCATCACCATTTTGATAGCCTTTTGCTATCAAAGTGTATGGGGTTTAAGATATTTAAAGCTTTCTTTATTTTTGACCGGGCAAGCTAAAATTAATATATTCTCCTCCATTCCCTATTTTACTTGGGGCCCATGGTCTAGCTGGTTATGACGTCGCCCTCACACGGCGGAGGTCCGGGGTTCGAATCCCCGTGGGCCCATAAAATTTTATTTGGAAAATTTGGGAAACACCATCAATTTGGCTGTAGTGGCACAAAGATTTTTAATTCATGAACATATCTCATATAAAATATGAAAAAAAGTTACTTGATTTTCGGTGTATTTCTTTTAATTTTTTTCCTATTATCATCAATTTCTGCATTATATGTTGATGCTAATGAAAATAAAATCCCTGTCGAATTATTAAAAAATTATACAAGTGTTTATCCAAAACCAGTTTATGTAAATCATACAACCAGTATAAAAATTCGCTTATATAATGCTGGCATTAATGATACAGTTGCTACTTTAAAAGCAATCTCCTACAATGATTGTTTAAAAGTATTTCCTTATGGAGATGCGCCTGTTTATTTAGCAGGCAAATCCTATAAGGATTATACATTTCAAGCAATGTCTAATAAAACAGGGGATTTTATTGTAACTATTGAATTATGGTATAATAACACAAAAATTGATACTGAAACGGTTAGTATCGAAGTTAACAAACCTATAAAAATAATTGATATCTTTTCAGATTTAAAGTCAGAAGAGATTTTATTGGGGGTATTGTTTTTCATTACATTTTTTTGCATACTGGTTGCATATTGGAAAGCATATCTTTTTGAATATTTTAAAAATCCTTCAGATAGTTTTCTTGGAATTATGATTGGTTACGTTATATTATCCGTGCTTGTTTTCAACAAAGCAGCTAAATTTTTAGGTTATACTTACTTTGATAGTTTCAACATCAGTATCTCATTTATATCACTCGCTTTTATATTTTCAATAATCAGTATAATATTAATTATTACAAAGGTTAAATATTATCTACTCCTTTCGAATATAGCTTTTTTTATGTTGGCACTTTCATTTGTCATTCAATTTTTAGTACCAAAGGAGTCGATAAACAGTTTATTATATATGCTTCAATTGGGCGCCTCACTCTTATTAGGAATTTTAATTGATATTTTAAGACATCGAAACAAATCTGATTAATGATACAAAACAGTAATTGTGCCCCACAGCACTCTAATCATAAAAGTTATAAATACAATTTTATTTCACATCCCATGATAAAAGAGTTTACTTCCTCCTCGGGGGATATGACAATAAAGATAGACTATGACAAATGTGACGGCAGTGCAAAGTGCGTTGAGGATTGTCCTGTGGATGTATACGAGCTGGCGGATGGGAAGGCTGTGGCATCAAAAATAGATGACTGCATTGAATGCTGCATATGTGTTTCGTCCTGTCCAAACAAGGCCATTGAGCACAACTCCTGCTGATATCTTTCCCAGCTTTTTATCTTACTCTGCAATGTAGCTCTGGTTCAGGTAAGTTATCTGGCAGCTATCACAAATTATATATTCAGTGAGTTATTACTTGGTGAATTGTAGAGGTGTCTAAAAAATGAAACCACAGATGGCATATGATAGGGCTATTACTGTATTCTCGCCCGATGGAAGATTATTTCAGGTTGAGTACGCAAGGGAAGCAGTAAAGCGGGGTACAACGGCAGTCGGGTTGAAATTCAAAGACGGAATCGTTCTCATGGTTGACAGGAGAATAGCTTCAAGGCTTGTCGAGCCGTCGTCAATAGAAAAAATATTCACGATAGATGAGCATATCGGTTGCGCCACATCCGGACTGGTGGCAGATGCCCGTGTTCTGGTTGACAGGGCAAGGGTGGAAGCCCAGATAAATCACATAACATATGATGAAAAAATTCAGGTAAAGACCTTGGTTAAAAAGATATGTGATTTCAAGCAGACGTATACGCAGTACGGTGGCGTCCGTCCGTTTGGTACAGCGTTTCTAATAGGCGGCGTTGATAGCGATGGCCCCCGCCTTTTCGTTACCGATCCGTCAGGAGCGATGATGGAGTATAGGGCGACTGCTGAGGGGAATGGAAGGGACGCGGCTGTAGAATTCCTTGAGAAGAATTATAAGTTGACTGGAAAAGAAGAGGCTATTGAACTTGGTATAAGGGCGCTGTACGAGGCAACTGATAAAAACCTTGAGAAGAGTGCAGTTGAGATAGGTGTTGTTACTAAAAAGGATGATTTCGAAATCCTTACTGAGAAAGAATGTGAAAAATATTTCTCAAAGGCGGTTGGTAAATAATGGTCTCTCTAGAAGATGCGGTAATAGCGCGATATGAAAAAAAAGGAATGCATTTCGAGATACTGGTGGACCCCGAGGTTGCAGAGGATTTTCTGGACGGCAAGAATGTAAATCTGGCAGAAAATCTGGCCACTGACCTTGTTTTCAAGGATGCCGGCAAGGGGACAAAGGCATCTGAGCAGTCGATAGAGGATGTGTTTGGTACAATTGATATCGGTGAGATAGCAAAGGTGATTGTCAGGGAGGGAAAAATCCAGTTGACAACAAAACAGAGACGGGAAATGCAGGAAAGGAAGAAGAAGAAAATAATTGATAATATAGCCCGCAATTCGATGAATCCGCATACGAAATTACCACATCCAAAAGACAGGATAGAACTGGCAATTGAGGAGGCTGGCATACATATAGACCCATTTAAGCCGGCAGATGCACAGATCAAGGACATTATCACTGCAATCCGACCCATAATTCCCATATCACTTGAGAATGTGGAAGTGGAGATAAAAATGCTAGGCAGGCATGCAGGCAGGGCATATGGAGAGGTAAAATCATTTGGGACAATATTGAAGGAAGAGTGGTTGTCCGATGGTTCTTGGAAATGCAGAATAGAGATTCCCGCAGGAATGCAGACTGAGTTTTATAGCAGGCTCAATGACATAACAAAAGGTGATGTGGAAACAGAGATCGTTAAGTGATTTTAGGGGATAATAATATGGAAAGAAAAATAGTTATACCTGGCACTTTGCTGGGGAAAACAGATGGCAGTAAGCAAGGAAGAGGAACGTTCAGGGAAGGGGAGAATATATATTCCTCCCGTCTCGGCATTGCGGAAGAGAAATCCGGATATGTTAATGTAATTCCCCTCTCCGGCGTGTATGATCCTGTTGTGGGAGATGCAGTTATAGGGGTAATAGAGGAAGCATCAAAGATGAGCTGGATGGTGGATATAATGGCTCCGTATCCGGCAATGCTTCGGGTCGAGGAGGTTCCGTGGAGGGTGGAATTTGGTGAGACATCCCGTTTTTTGAAGACCGGTGAAGTCGTCGTGGTAAATGTGCTATCGGTTAATGAGGCAAAAAATATAGAGGTATCCATGCGGGACAAGCATTGCAGGAAAGTTGAGGATGGCGTGATAGTGAAAATTCAGCCGTCTAAGGTTCCCAGGGTAATCGGTAAAAACGGGTCGATGGTTTCTTTGCTGCGCCAGCATACGGGATGTTGGATATTCATAGGGCAGAACGGAAGAATCTGGATAAAAGGAAAAGACGATAAGATGACAATCCTTATTGATGCCATAAAGAAAATAGAGAAGGAGGCCCATACAACAGGGCTTACCGATAAAATCTCCAAGTTTTTGGGAGATGAGAATAAAAGTAAGGGTGATTAAATGGAGTTAATAAAAGATGGAAAAAGATTGGACGGTCGTGCACCGGATGAATTGAGGCCCATAAAAATAGAGGCCGGGCCCCTTAGTAGGGCAGATGGTTCATGTTACCTGGAATGGGGTGGAAACAAGGTAATGGCAGCGGTATACGGGCCGAAGGAAGCAGTGCCCCGTCATATACAGGACTCGAGCAAGGCTGTTATAAATGCTAAATACAATATGGCAGCTTTTAGTGTCGATGATAGAAAAAGGCCGGGCCCCGATAGAAGAAGTCGTGAGATATCGAAAATTGCATCGGAGGCTCTTGAGAATGTAATACTGACCGAGATGTTTCCGAGGGCAATGATAGACGTCTGCATAGAGGTTCTGGACGCAGAAGCAGGGACGAGATGCGCCGGCATAACCGCCGCAGCCGTTGCCCTTGCGGATGCGGGTATTCCCATGAGGGATATTCCCGTTGCATGTGCCGCCGGAAAAGTTGACGGAGTTGTGGTACTTGATCTTGTAGGCGAGGAGGATAAGAAAGGGGATGCGGACCTGCCCGTGGCAATAGCCCCAAGAAACGAGGATATATTGCTGCTTCAGATGGATGGGCATATGACACCTGCAGAGTTTGACGAGGCACTCGAACTTGCTCTCAAGGGGTGCAGGGAAATATCAGAACTTCAGAAAGAGGCATTACTCAAAAAATATAAAACAACTGAGGGGGAATAAAATGGGAATTTCATGTGTAAAGAGGGATTATCTTTATCGGCTTGCAAAGGAAGGAAAAAGGCCGGACGGGCGTGCTTTCGATGAGTACCGCCCCATAGAAATCGAGCGGGGAATAATTAACATGGCTGAAGGTTCGGCCAAGGTTAAAATAGGGAATACGACGGTTATTGCAGGAATAAAGATGGGCATAGGTGAGCCTTATCCAGATACGCCTGAGCAGGGTGCAATGAGTACCGCCGCTGAACTCATTCCTCTTGCATCTCCTGATTTCGAATCGGGACCGCCGAGGGCTGATGCCATAGAACTTTCGCGTGTTGTTGACAGGGGAATAAGGGAATCGGGATTTATACAGCTTGATAAACTCTGCATCGAGCCTGGAGAGAAGGTATGGATTGTTTTTATTGACATACACATTCTGGATTATGATGGCAATTTGTTCGATGCATGTTCGCTTGCCGCTTCTGCTGCACTCATGAACGCCAAGATTCCAAATGAAAGATTTGAACTGGGCGAAGATGCTCCTATGCCTTTGGATGACCCACCGATAAGCTGCACATTCGTTAAATACAACGGGGTAATAGTGGTTGACCCATTGCTAGATGAGGACGAGGTGGCAGAAGCGAGATATACCGTTGCAATCGACAAAAATGGAGATATACGTGCCATGCAGAAGGGGCTTAGTGGAAGTTTCACTGTGGAGGAGATAAAAAATAGTATAAACAATGCCCGGGTAATTTCAAAGAGCATACGAAAATTATTGGAGGGTTAGAATGACAAAAAGAACTAAAAAGGTAGGAGTTACCGGAAAGTTTGGCGCGAGATACGGTGTCAAAGCCAAAAATAAGTACAGAAAGATAGAGGAAAAACAGAGAAAATATCATGTGTGCCCCAACTGCGGTCGCCTCAAATTGAAGAGAGAAGGTACTGCCATATGGACATGCCGTAAATGCGGTGCAAAATTTGCCGGAGGTGCTTATGTTCCTCAGACGGATACGGGCGCAGAAGTTAAAAAGACTATCCGGGGCGTTATGGCCGGAGGAAAGGATGACCTCATATAAGTGTGGTAGATGCTTTAGAACCGTGGATATAGACTCTGAAAAGATGGGCATAAAGTGTCCCATATGCGGAAGCAAGATATTTTACAAGGAAAGGGGCACGGTAGCCAAAAAAATAAAGGCGAAGTGATGCACCGGGCATTCATAACGATAGAAAGTTCGAGGAGTGGCATATTTTACGATGCGTTAAAACAGGAAACGGCACCCCGGGCAAACATTTCCGTGAATAAAATCGATGGGGCATTGGAGATAGAAATTTCATCCGAGAACGCCTCGAATTTGAGGGCTGCCCTCAATTCTTTTTTGAAATGGATAGATTTGGCTGATAGAATAGGAGATGCCGTGAGTTCAAGATAAAAACTCCATCTTTTCAAATCCATCAGAATCTTGGAGATGATTGGGGATGGCCTTGCTACACCCTCTGAACGAAGTGATAGTGCAACGTAGTCAAGGAGCGAGAGGTGGAGAAGCCCAAGAGCGCCTATTTTTCAAGGAGGTTATTGATGATGTTTGCTACCTCTTTGTATTGTTTATCTTTTATCCTACAGAATTTTTTGAGAATTTGTGTTTTATAAAATTCAAGCGAGAAAACCCAGACCTTTAGGTCTGGGATGAATCGCCTGGAAAATCATAAAACGCCGATAGGCGTTTTCTTCCCCTTGAGGGGATAGCCACGCAATTTATTACATGGAAGGGGTGACAAAACCCAATGCCACTTTAAAGATTTTGCCCATGATTTCACTTAACGTCTGGTAGGTATCTGAAGTCACTTAAGGTGATTCGGGCGAAGTGTAACAAAGTGATGCAGAGCTGCCCTTCGCCCGCTCGTTAAAACCAACTTTTTATACTAATGGTCCACGTGGAGTTAACAATCGTTTTCATTTATTCTTTCTACGTCGTAGCAGTCGTATGACCCCTGCTAATAAATTCATCCTTGGCACTTTTTGCATATAGCGTATGTAGTCGTCGCCAAACTGCTGAATAAGGCACTGATCTTCCTCCCTGCAGCTCATGTAGACAGCCACCGTACCTACTACACCAAGGATCCCGAATAACAAGTGTGGGTACCATAATAGTGTTGTCATAAATATTGCAAAAATCCCACCTAGGTATTGCGGGTGCCTAACTACGCCATAAATTCCTGTATCAACCAGGCGAGTGGTATGTACAAAAGATTTACCTTTTTCGACCCCGCCCAGGCGAGGGAACATAATCATTGGGGCCATTACCAGCACCATACCAAATGCCCAGACCGTCCAGCCTACAATATATGCCACCTGATTATGACCGGTTTCGAGGACGCCGGAGAAGACCAGCGGATTGACCGGAAAACAGATGATACCCAGAATAGTCAAGAGCGTACTCCAGAAAATGTTCTTTTTCGTCCATTTCTTAGCTGCCAACTTCCTATCCTCTTTTTTCATTTTCTAATCCCTCTCCTGCTTTAATACTTTTTTCTCATTTAAAATTTTTACTTTTACTTTTAGCGGGCGAAGGGTAATTTCACTTAACTCATTCATATCCAAACTCAATTTCGTATCTACCTCTAATTCGGAACGATATCCGAATTTGCTTTCATATATACTTCCTTTTCTACGATGATTGCTTTTCATATCCTTTAATCGCCTCTCTCGCTTCCTTCTATTTTTATTTTGTCCAGAGGACTTTTTATTTTTCTAAGGACTATGTTTCTAACACGAGCATATATCTCTGCTGGTTTTGAACTTTTGTATTCTCCTAGTTCTCAAATACGTATTTTCAACAAAATATCTTTAAATTGGGAAGGCATTATTGTTGGATTACCATGAAGAATGCCGTCGGAAGGGAAATTCCAGGTGAGGTTGCCGGGAGAAGGCTGAAGCTGTATAATGGGCCTTTTTCATTCAAGCCGGATGGGAGAAAATATGCTCCACCTCTGAAAGCAGTATTTCCGAGTGAAAGCAAGGTACTGGATTCGATAAAGGGGGCAATAAAAAAGACGGGCATCGGGGACGGTTCGACAATATCATTTCACCATCATCTGCGGAACGGGGATGCGGTTGTCAACATGGTGGTCAACGAGATTGCAAAAATGGGAATAAAGAGTATCACCCTGGCACCAACCGCTCTTTTTCCTGTTCATGAGCCTATAATCGAACATATAAAAAGCGGTGTTGTCACATCCATACACGGCAGCCTTAACGGCCCCGTCGGTGCATTTGTTTCCGAGGGGGAAAAATTGAGCGAACCGGTTATCCTTCGTTCCCACGGGGGAAGGGCAAGGGCTGTTGTTTCAGGCGATTTGCATATAGATGTTGCATTCATTGCGGCATCCGCGGCAGACGATTACGGGAACTGCAATGGTTCATGTGGTGGTTCTGCATTCGGGGCATTGGGCTTTGGTGCTGCAGATGCCAGGCATGCCGATAAAGTTGTGGTGATAACCGATAACCTTTGTTCGTATCCGTGCACACCTGCGTCAATCTCCCAGATATTTGTTGATTACGTAGTTCAGGTGCCGTCCATTGGCGACCCGGGCGGCATAAAAACGGGCACGATGCAGATTACAAGAAGCCCCTCCCGTCTCATGATGGCGAAAAATGTGGTCAGGTTTTTTGCAGAGGCGGGCATATTGAAGGATGGCTTTTCGTTTCAGGCGGGAGCAGGGGGCATAAGTCTTGCCGTCACCAAATTTCTGCATGAGTACATGAAAGAGAAGGGAATTGTGGGTGATTTTGTCATGGGAGGTATAACGGGTTTTGTGGTGGACATGCTCGAGGACGGAACAATAAAGAAAATTCTGGATGCACAGGGCTTTGATTTGAGGGCGGCAGAATCAATGAGGAAAAATATTGACCATGTTGAAGTTTCCCATATCGATTTTGGCAATATCCATACGGGGGGATGTATTGTCAACCGTCAGCATGCCTGTTTCCTGGGTGCGACCGAGGTTGACCTCGATTTCAACGTGAATGTTGATACCCATTCGGACGGTATGCTTTTACACGGAATAGGCGGTCATCAGGATGCGGCGGCTGGCTCCGGCATCACGGTAATATTTGTTCCTCTGCTCAGGGGGAGGATACCTGTCATACGAAAGGAGGTCACGACGGTTTCGACACCTGGGGACACGGTGGATGTTATCATCACTGATAGAGGGATGGCCATAAATCCCAAGAGAGAGGATTTGATTGAAAGCGTGAAGAACATGCCAATCGTGAGCATAGAAGAACTTTACCGGAAAGCCATCCGTTTGACGGGGGAGCCGAAAAAACCAAAACTTGGGAAAGATATTATAGCCGTTATTGAGTACAGGGATGGCACCGTACTTGATACGGTAAGGAGTGTGAAAGGATGGTAACAGTAGCGGAGGATATACTTGCCAGAGCGTCTGGGATGGGGGAGTTAAGACCGGGCAGCATTGTAAATGCAAATGTGGATTGTGCAATGTCCCACGATAATGCTGCACTTGTCATAAAGAAATTCAAACAGATTGGAAAGGAGACGGTATGGGACAATAAAAAAATTGTAATCATACTTGATCACCGTACACCGGCAAATACAATAAAGACTGCGGAGGGTCATCGTTCGATAAGGGAGTTTGTCAAGGAGCAGGGAATTAAAAATTTTTATGATATAAACAGGGGCATATGTCATCAGGTGATGATAGAGGAAGGATTTGCTTCTCCGGAAAAACTGATAGTGGGAACGGACTCTCATACCACATCGTACGGTGCCGTGGGGGCATTCTCAACGGGCATAGGGGCGACCGAGATGGCCGCCGTGTGGACGACGGGAAAAATATGGCTGCGTGTTCCTCAAAGTTACAAAATAGTCATCGAAGGAGAAATGCCGGAAATGGTTTTTTCAAAGGATGTAATTCTCAATGTGATACGGACTTTGAAGTCTGACGGGGCAAATTACCGGGCGTGTGAGTTTTACGGCGCTGCCGTGGAAAAAATGAGTCCGGCGAGCAAAATTGTGATTTCAAATATGTCCATGGAGATGGGAGCCAAGGCGGCAATCTTTCCGTCCAGAAAATATGATGGTCCATATGAAAAGGAGTTCGAATTCGATATAAGCAATATCTCCCCGCAGGTTGCATGCCCTCACATGGTTGATAACGTGAAGGATGTGGGGGATGTGCAGGGAAAAGCAATAAATCAGGCAATGCTCGGTTCATGCACGAACGGCAGGCTGGAGGACTTGAGGGTTGCCGCAGACATAATTGGAAGTAGGAAGGTGGCGGAGGGTGTGAGAATGCTTGTTTTTCCTGCGTCCATAAACGTTTACAAAGATGCACTCAAGGAAGGGTTGCTGGAGACATTCATTGAGGCAGGTGCTCTTGTTCTCAACCCGGGATGCGGGCCATGCCTTGGAGCACATGAAGGTATACTTGCAGCTGGCGAGGTGGCAATAGCATCTACCAACAGAAACTTCAGGGGAAGAATGGGATCCCGTGATTCAGAAGTATATCTTGCCTCGCCGGCAACGGTGGCGGCATCTGCCCTGAAAGGGGAAATTACCGACCCGAGAACGGTGGCATGAAAATGTCCTCCGGGGAACAGTAGATGAAAAAAATGGCTGCGGCTGTTGTTATTTCTGCAGTCATTGCAGTATCGGGTTTCCTGGGTTCTGCATATTATGCGGATGTTTCTGCAATAGAAAAAAGCGAGATATCACTGTCAAATGCCAGTTTTTCAGAATTCAGCCTGACATACTGCAAGTTAAAATTGAATGTGGAAGTAACCAATCCATCTTCCCGCAGCATATCAAACCTTTCAGTGAAATTTGATATTTACCTTACCGATAACTATGTGGGCAACGGTTATTTTCCGGAAATTTCAATACCTGTCCATTCTTCAAGAACAAGAGCGATGACAATCACCATTTATTATGCGGAACTGACGGGCGGTGTGGTGAATATGCTGGAGAAAGGCAAAGTAACCATTACACTTAAAGGGGAGGTAGAGGGAAGCGTGCTTTATGATTTAATGAGTTTTTCCCAGAAATTCAATGCATCATATTCTCTCGTCTGACATCTTTCAAAAGAAAGGGGGAGGGGATGAGATGCGAGGGGAAAAATTTCGCCTCTCTGCTTCCCCGGGAGGTATCATGCCATCGGTGTCCTTTTTAGGACGCTTTATAAACGGATGACATGGCTTCTTCATGACCGTTAATGCTTTAGGATGTTTATAAACGAGGGGAGGGGCTTCCATTCTATTTAAAAAATTTTCTATTTTTGACGGGGAATCATCCAGCAAACTGCACCATTTCACAATGGCACGAGCATTATAATCACGTATCATCTGATGCATCCTTTGAGGACTTTCCTGATTGCAAGCGGTGATACCCAGGAAGCGTCATACCTGCAATATCGTCAAAGAAAACGGTGAGTTTGTCATAGGTTTGTCCACTCTTGAAACGCCGGGTGTTGCCGATACGAGAAGTGAACCGGACAAGGTTAAGGATATGGGCATAATATTAATTGAATCAAGGAGTGTAAAGGCGAAGAGCATAAAAGTCCTGAGTGCAGGGTAATGGAAAGAGGAGATTACTGGGACAATACATTTTTTACGGGGAGGTTAAGAATTATACATATGATGGCGATGCATTCGGGTCAGTCGCTTCGGACACCAAAATCAACTTCCTTGCCCATATGTCAATGAATGAATTTGTTACCTTTGAGAAGAAAACGCAGAAGGTATAAGATTGTCCATTTCCTATTCAGTAGTCAATCCTGTACTCTTTGGAGTGTGTAAGCATGAAATGATGATATGGTCATGCAGCGAAGCTATCAAGTTTTGTCTGCCCTTCTTTGGCATCCGTTTTTCCGGTATTCCTGATAACCGGCTTCTTTTTCGCTCCGGGCGTCTCCATCTCTTTTTTAAGCCTGTATATCTGTTTGTGCATCTTCTTTTCTTTGCTGATACTGCTCCAGTAATATGCCTCGTCCCTTGACCCCCTCATAATCAAAATTATCACATTTCCGGGCAGGCCGTCGCGGGCGGTTCTTCCCCTTCTCTGGATGTATCGTATTGCAGATGGAACGGGTTCATAGAATAAAACGAGAGTTGTCGCAGGTACATCTATCCCTTCTTCCCCTATGCTTGTCGAAATCAGAACATTGAACTTTCCATCCCCGAACTCCCCGATAGTCTTCTTCTGTTCCTCTTGGCTCATCCCCTTCTCTGCTCCTTTTGCCTGTCCTATGAATTTCTTTGCTTTCACACCGTCAATTTTCTCAAGTTCGGAAATCAGAAAGTCGATGGTATCGCGGTATTCTGCAAATATCATGACCCTGCCATTTGGGTTGTATTCAAGATGCTTTTTGAGTATCTCCTTTGTCATCTCGAGTTTGGGCTTTTTTCCCGTAGAACTTAGAATGTCTTTTCTTATCCGGCGGTAGATATCCTTATTCCTTATCTTTGCTGCAGACTTGGATTTGTCCAGCTCTATCTTATTTATGTATCTCCCCGCCGCCTCCACCCCCTGGCTTGTAAGCATATCCTTCAGGTGGGCAAGTTTTATGGCAGCTGATACCACACTTATCGCGGTATACATTGTCCCACCCCTGCTTTTCAGGTTTTTCTGCATTCTGTGCTGGATGTCTATCAGAACCTTCTTGCTTAGTTTGCTGGGGGAGAGATGCGCAGCTTGTTTTGTGTATTTTTTGAGTTCTGAAAGGCAGTCCTCAAGCATGTAGTCGATTTTTCTTGCCGCCCTTTTCACATCATCGGGCATGTCAATCATAACCCATCTCATCTTTCTTCTGGATATGTAAGGCCGGACATCCTCATCATTCTCCGTTCTCAGTTCGATGTGCTCTATGCCGAGGTTTTCCGCCACTTCCTTGAGTTTTTTGTAGTCGCTTCCGGGGGAGGCGGTCATACCGAGCATCTGGCTCCCCCTTCTCAAATAACGTCTTGCCACGCCCGCATAGGCATAGCTTCCCACTGCCCTATGCATCTCGTCGAATATTATGAGACTGAAGTCCCCGACGTTTATGCCCCTATCAAGGTCGTTCTCTATGGTCTGGGGTGTCGCAACAATAACCCTTGCGTTTTTGTACACCTCTCTTCTCATTTCAGGCGAAAAAAGTTCTCCCGTGACGACCACGACATCCTCTATGGTGGTAAGTTTTTTTACGGATTTGGCATGCTGCTCGCACAGCGGCTTCGTGGGTGCAAGGAAAAGCACATTTCCTTTATCCAAATTGTATGCAATCGCCATTACGGCTATCACGGTCTTTCCGAGACCTGTGGGCAAGACAATCATGGAATTTCTGTCTTTTACAGCATCAAAAATATTTGTCTGGTATGCCCTTTCCTGTACCATATCCGGCTTTATGAAGCCCATTTTCAGGTAGTTCATTACTTTCTCCCCATGACAGCCATATTTGCCAGCAATGCCTCTATTTGTATCCGCTCGTTGCTTCCTTCCACAATGCGAAATTCAGCCTCACCAATCTTTTCTATTATCGCCGCCTTCATTTTTTCTGGGATAGGCAGGTCGAACAACGAACTGTGCATTCCCTTTATTATATCCTCGCCGGACAGCCCGTATTCTATAAGCATCTTATCAAGGATTTCTCTTGCCTCCAGAAAATTTCCCCTGAGAGCAGTCTCCATCACTTTCTTTGATTCCTCGGGCTTTGCCGTGGCCGTCGTTCGGTATACTATTTCGGCGTCTATCCTTTTTGAAAGGGTTGCAGAGGTTTGCAGGGAATTTATTGCCTTGCGGAGGTCACCTCTTGCGACATACATGATTGCCTCCATGCCATCCTCGGTGGTTTTCAGCCCCTCGACAGCAGCAATACTCTCAAGGTATCTCTTCATCTCCTCTTTGCATATAGCGGAAAACCGGAAGACGGCACATCTGGACTGTATCGGGTCTATTATCTTGGAGGAATAGTTGCACGAAAGTATGAAACGGCATATGCGGGCATACCTCTCCATCGTCCTCCTCAATGCGGCCTGTGCATCCAATGTGAGGGAGTCTGCCTCGTCCAGAAAAATAATCTTGAAGGTGGCGTCGCCTAAAGGGGCTGTCCGGGCAAAATTTTTTATCTTTCCTCTTACTATATCTATACCTCTTTCGTCGCTTGCATTCAATTCTTCAAAATTTTCACGCCAGTCATCCCCGAATATTTCTTTTGCAAGGGCTATGGCACATGTAGTTTTTCCCGTCCCGGCAGGTCCTGCAAATAGCAGGTGGGGAATGCTTCCGGAGCCGGCATATGCTTCCAAACTGTCAACTATGCCCTTCTGGCCCACAACTTCATCCAGTTTTGAGGGACGGTACTTTTCTATCCATAAATTATTCATATTTTTCCTCTTCCTATTGCCTCTAACTTTGATTTGATGGTCGCCTCTCTATCAAGGCGGTGGTCAACATGGAGGTCTATATAAATGCGTTTGGCCCCCATCTTGACAATTGCATCATGGGCTTTTTCCACTGCGTTGAATATACTTTTCAAATCTGGTGCCTCTATGCATGTGGACATGGCTCCACTTTCGCATTTCAATCCTGTTTCCTTCATTGCTTTCAATGCCTCCTTCACGTATTTACTCACCGAAACGCCCTCTGACGTGGGGAAAATTGTAAGCTCTGCAATTATCATAATGGAAAATCCATTTCATTAATAAATCTTTATCATTTGAAAAAGAATTTTAAAGAAATGGGTGATATGGAACATAGATAAAATGAAAAATAAAAAATTAATGGTTGGTTTGTTTGTAGCCACATTCTTTCTATTAGGAGCAGAGACAGTTTTAGCAGATTCAAATAGTGATACCGAATATTTCGGCATATCATTACCAATAAATTATATTCAATTGCCTAAGGGAGTTGTAGAGGAAAAAAGTATTGGTAAAATATACAAAGAATACAACGATTCTTCTCATGTTATTTTCTCTTTGGATTTATTGCCGGCATCTATTATTCTTAAAAGAGAAGTAATGACAGGGAGTTTTTCATTGGAACATTATTTGGTAGGTGAGGAAATAATGGGACTTGCTTACAAGGTAGAGACGATTCCTGAATCTCTTAATATTTCGGAAATGCTATTGACTTTTACATTACCAAACAACTCAATTTTACATTACAGTTTGGATGTAAGGGAAAAAACAAATTTTTACAGTCTTGAGAAACCTATAAAATTTGAAGATAAGGGATTATTACAAGTTGAGGTGAGGATTAATATTTCTAAAGAATATATTGTTTGGAGAAATTTAAGTTATAATGGGAATGGTTTATATCTCACTTATCACCCTGAAGGCAATATTACGGGGAAGAGCACTACTTACTTTAATATTTATAAGCAAGCAATACCAATATTAACGTCTTATGAAGCGATGATGATTGGGGAACGAATGACATCGGAAAGGGGAATTATAGTTACAGAGAAGGGCATTATCTGGGGCTTTGTGGGCGGGATAGTGGCAACAGTGATAGGGGTATTACTAACTAACGCCATACAACCTTTTTCCCGAAAGAAAAAATATCGAATAAGGAAATAGACATACTTTTCATTCTAGATTTTGGGCTGTCGGAGTTAAACATCGAGGTTAGGGAAACTTATATGGAAGAAGCATTATCTCTTTAGTATGAACAGCGAATCCACAAGCACTGCTATTATGCCTGCAAGAAAAACCATGTCAAATATTGATGCCCCGCCGATGGATGCCACCACGGTGTGAGACAGATTGGCCCCCAAAATTTCAGGCATATGGAAAAAGTCTGCACCGATCAACACCCCAAGGGTGCCGGTCACATAGGCGAGCGGTGCTGCCTTTTTGGGTTTTTTGTATGACGCCATCAGAGAAAACATGCTTGCCACTATGGGCGGCAAAAGCCAGAGCGGAAATGAAGATGTAACACCCTTGCCAGTCACCTCTGTAACATTGTAAGTAAAAAACGAGACAATAAGTATACCCATCAATGCCTTTCCTGCAAACCCTTTTTTCATTATCAGATATATACTTATGGCAATCGGAATGACCGCTCCCCCGATATTTATGGCAATAATCCAGTTATGATGGGTAAAGAGATGGATGTCCACCAAGCCGAATACAATGGAGCCAAAGACGATAAAACTTGCCTCCCATCTAGAAAATCCCACCTCAATAAAGGCACTGTAAAATATTGAATACAGTATATAGAATATCAGCCCGATTATGAACAGTACCAGCAGCCCGAAGGTTATCATTCCGAAATATAAGGCAGGATAAGGGATAAATTTTTCTCTTTTATGATAATATCGGCATATTCCACCACCTCGTCGTCACACGGGTTGAATGCTATGCCCCTGCCGCTGACTTCGAACATCTTAACATCATACCTTGAGTTCCCGACTGATACAATTTCCTCTTTCTTTATGCCGAGGTCTTCTGCAAGTTTGACCAATGCCGTACCCTTGTTTCTAGGAGACACATTTAGTATACCTCCTTCCATGTTTTCCTTTATTCCGTTTGCGATTGCGTAATCCATGCCTATATTTTCGGCAATTCTTTTTGCAAGGATGCCCAACCCTCCGGATACGATTGCAGTTGTTATGTCCTTCTTCTTCAGTTCGTCGATGCATTTATGTGCCCCTTTCATTACAGGCACATCCTCAAAAATGGCTTCGATGTCACGCAGCGTTTTTCCTTTACTTCTCCAGAGGGCAATGTCCGTATTCATAAATTCATAACTCCCCATATCTCCTTTCAAGTATGCTCTTCTTGCCATGCTGTTATCTGTTCCGAGATGTTTATGGGCATATCTCCATGAGCTTTCCATGTCCACAAGAACACCGTCCATATCAAATGCAACCAGTTTATAGCAGGGCATGGATAGGGGATAAGAAGGTGGTTATTTAAGAATAACTCAGCTTAGCTATGTTAAATCAATTATGATTACCAACTGGTTTTATATCATGGGAACATCGGAAATACCAGTGGACCTAGAAAAAAGAAATTCCCCGTTATCTCTCTTGTGAAATGTTTCCCTTGGTCATCATAGGAGATTTGTGCTGTGACTGTGACCGAACCGATGCCGAATATCAAACTTCCAAAGGAGACGCTCGTCCCGGGTGCCAATTCCGAAACTGCTACATTATTTTCCAGACCACCAATTACAAAGCCGCTGATGACAATATTATCCAGTGAAATGTTGTATATTGAGTAGTTGTTATTATTGGTGACCACCAGTTACACACCAAATCCTCACTCCCAGCCAATATCCACACTGTCAAGATGAGCACCGCTGGTACCCTGGCTCAGTGCTGGCATTATGCTCGCCACTAGTAACACAAACAGTATTCCCCCAATCAGTATTCTTTTCATTTTATCTAACCTCCAAATTTATAACGAATTGCAGTTTATAACAGTATCTCAATTATTTGCTGTCTAAAAAGTGAGGAACAACATTTTCTTCTTTTATCTTTTACATATGAAGAAATAATTTTTAATGGAACAAGCACCGATAGGCTGAGTTGATCGTCCAATATCTCTAAACTTTAATATTTGCTGCATCTCTTTTTGTATTAAATCCCACACCTATGCCAACCAATAGTCCACCAAGAGTCATAATAGAAAAAGCCTGCAATCTTTCATTCTCCCACCTCTCCTTTTCTGCTCTTATACTTTTTACATGTTCTAGTGTTCCAGAACCTCCGTCCATGTAATGCTCTAACCCCTTCTTCGCGCTCTCAGCTTCAATATAGGAATCAATAAAATGGGGGAGTGAGAGAACTATGAAGGCAATACCGATTGTAATCAAAAAATTCTTCCATTCGATAGATTTTCCTGAATACCGCCATGTGAAATAAAGTATAAAAAAGACAATGATAAGCATTGCCCATAACCCCCTTACATTGTGATTAATGAAATAAAAACCTGATGCAATAAACAAAAACGGCAGTAGCACTGCAATGAGCAGTAAATACATAATTTTCAGTTTATCGCTTCTCATCATAATTAATCAATTCATTGTGGTTTAAATAGGTTGCTTCTCCGTTCATCGTTTATCATCACCTCAGGGCTTTTTGATCTGAAGTGCTACCCGAATGACTGTTGCTACTGGGAGATAAGAAGGACAAATCCCTTAATCTATGAGTGACTGATTTGTACATTTCCTGTTGGCTACCATATTTTAACGACAGCAAAAGATGTACGGGCATAAGCTATGTCGAGAAGCGATGGCAGTATGAGATTTCGCCCATAAATCTCGAGCATCACAAAATCATTTGTTCCATTCTCAACATCTTCGATTATAGCAAGATGAATTTTAACAGTTCTTGTTTCTCCCCGCTGGATGATAAATTCCTTTACACTGGGAACGACCACCAGCCAGGGTGGGGCATGAACGACTGATATTTCCACCCAGACCGGAAAATATTGAATGAAATATGGTCGATAGGTGATATTCATATTCACTATTTTGGTACTATACCTCTCGATTTGAATAACCTGTTTATCCACCTGGGCACACAGCTCTCCCCAGAGTATAGGAGTTATGTGGAAAGAAGAAACAAAAGTGCTGTTGTTACCCTCTGCCCTCGTACGAACGGAGGTTCGGTCTTCAGCAGATGCACTCAATAATATCCCAATAACCAACAGAAGCACTACTGCCATATTTGTTATTTTTATTTTCATCTTCCTTTTTAACAACTCTTATTACGTTATATATCTTACGAAAAGCGTTAATTATCGATCACATTATCACAAAGTCCAAGCATTGGGTATAACTTTGTCTGCTTTTAAAGATATAAAACTGCGAGAATACCGGTCCTTTGCCATGAGTAATAAAAAGAGAGCCCATATCTCTTGCCGATAGTGGGAATAAATGGGCTCTCTGGGATTTGAACCCAGGACCTCCGCCATGTCAAGGCGACGTCATAACCAGCTAGACCAAGAGCCCATTGTTTCATCTGGCCGATATACCTGATAAGAATATGGCTACATTTTTTAAAGTTTCTCTATTCTTGTTTCCCTGATTGCCTTCTCCACCATGGTGAAAATATCCATTTTTTTCTCTTCCATATATATTTTTTCCGGGCTGGCCGCAGTCGAGGGCTTTGCAGGGACAAGGGTGCATGGGGACACTTTCTTTATAGAAATATCATATGTTCTTACTCTCTTTGCAATGCATATTATCTCCTCCTTATCGAGTCCTATGAGGGGTCTGGCAACAGGTATTTCTATACTCTCTTCCAGCACTGTTAAATTTTGGAGTGTCTGGGATGCGACTTGACCAAGACTTTCTCCCGTTACAATTGTATCTGCATCTTCCTTCCTCCCTATTGCCTCTGCAATCCTGTACATCATCCTCTTGCACACGATACAGCGATACCTTTCCTCGCAATGTTCATATATCCCCTTCTGTACAATTTTCCCAAACGGTACTGTATACAATTTTATCTTTTTATTTGTGACCTGTGAAAGACGGTTTACAATTTCCGCAATTTTTTCCTCCTCCCCGCCCCCAAAAGGCTCGTTGTCCATGTGGATTGCTATGCATTCCATTCTCTTTGCCATGACGTAAAATGCAGCAGGGGAATCTATACCGCCGGAAAGTAGGACAACGGCTTTCATATTGTTTTTCCGTTCTTTATCACCGTCTTCACCAGATTGACCCCGAAGTGGTAAGGAATAAAGACATGTGAAGGTGCATCTATAACTATCAAATCGGCTTTTTTTCCTTCCTCTATACTTCCTATGTCCTTTTCCATGCCTATCGCTTTTGCCGCATTTATCGTTGCACTCTCTATTGCTTCTCTTGGTGTCATCCCCATTTTAAAGCACGCCAGTTGAACGACGAATTGCATGTTCTCTGTCCAGCAGTTGGGATTCAAATCAGTTGCCAGTGCCACCCTTGCCCCTTCGTTTATCATCCTTCTGGCCGGGGCATATCTGTCCTGCATCAATGAAAACGGAACAGGCGGGAGCAGGACTGCTGTCACATCAGCTTTTGCCATTTCTCTGATTCCATTTATGGATGACATGAGGAGGTGGTCAGCACTTGCTGCCCCCATATCTGCTGCAAGTTCGGCCCCGCCGCACGAGGAGAATTCATCCGCATGTATTTTGGGTATCATTCCATACTCTTTTCCTGTCTGCAATATTTTTCTTGCATCCTCTACCGTGAAATACCCTCTTTCGCAGAATACATCGCAAAATTTGGCAATTTTCTTTTCTGCAACCTTGGGTATCATTTTATTTATGACAAGGTCAACATATTCATCTCTTCCCATTTCAGGAGGGACAGCATGTGCTCCGAGAAACGTGGGAACTATGTCAACCGCATGTTTCCCATTAAGTTCTTTTGCAACATCCAATATTTTAATTTCGCTTTCGGTGTCGAGTCCGTACCCGCTTTTTACCTCCGCCGTTGTAGTCCCATATTCAAGCATTCGGTCAAGCCTTTTCTTTGACTCCGAAAAAAGTTGCTGGAAAGTAGCATTTCTTGTTTTTTCCACTGTATAGCTTATACCCCCTCCATGTGCGGCAATCTCTTCATAGCTTGCTCCCTTCAATTTCATCTCAAGCTCGAATTCACGCGAGCCTGCAAAAACGGCATGTGTATGGCAGTCTACAAAGCCCGGCAGAATAGTTTTTCCTTTTGCATCGATTGTTTCTATCTCATATTCATCCAGATTTTTTCCAATTTTTTTAATTTTCCCATTTTCGACAATAATGGAAGCATTTTTTTGTACTCCTCCCGGCAAAAAAATCTCACTTGCATCTTTTATAAGAAGCATGATAAATGAAAGAAAAAACAATTTAAAGATTTATGCCAGTGGTTTGAATATGTTTTTATATATCAGTCTTGACGTTATATTATGTTCCATCATACTCAAGAAGGGGTACCATCCTATCTTTAAACTAGAAATTAGTCTCTGAGAAATTCCCGGTAGACTATAGAACTTCCTTACAAATCTTTTTGTACCGCTATATAACTCCTTTGCTGACATATTTCTGGGCTGAAATACCACGTGGTACAAATCGTATTTGGACCAGTCAATTGTCAATATTCTCCTTTCCCTTCCAAGGCGAGAAAAAAGGGCTGTTCCAGGCAGGGGCGTTAGTATATTCGCACCTATGGAATCGACATTCCATTCCCTCAACTTTTCCAGTGTCATATCAAAAATATCAGGCATATCACCGTCAAATCCGAAAGCTATAGACGACATTACAGCAATACCGTGTTCGTGCAGTTTTTTAACAACATCTCCGTATATATCCACCTCGTTGGTTTTTTTATGAAGAGAATCAATATTTGGTTGCGATACACTCTCAAATCCTATTGCACAGGCTATGCATCCTGCATCGCTTGCAAGTTTCACAAGTTCTTCATCTTCAACAACGTTTGCATTGAAAAAACATGCAAATTTTTTGTTCAGGGGCTTAATTTTTTTGAAAAGTTTTTTTGAGTAGGCCGGATTTATGCTGAGTGAAGAATCCATGAATATAAAGTAATCATGTGTCAGTCTTTCTATTGCTTCCGTGACTTTTTCCATTGGCTTTAGTCTCAATCTCGAACCCATGGGTGAATGGGAGATCGAGCAAAATTCACAGCGATTTATGCACCCCCTTGTTGATTCTATTCCTCCTATCGGACTTAAAGATCTGTTTATCCCTGCCACACACGGAATTCGCTCTGGTATAACTGGTTCATTCTGAATATAAAACGGCTTCAGCTTCTCATTATCCGCATCATTTAACAACTCGGGCCATAGTAACTCCGCTTCACCTACTACAACCGCATTTGCATGCTGTTTCGCCTCCTCCGGCATGGCAGAAGCATGATACCCTCCAAGTACGACTTTCACGCCCTGCTTTCGAATTATATCGGCTAGTGTATATGCTTGGTATGCTGTTGCAGTGAAGTAACTTATGCCTACCACATTGTACTCTGAAAAATCCATATTATTTAGTCTGGTATCATTCAGGTTGTTTATCTTGGTTATTGAATGACTGGGTGGTGTTACCGATGCCAGCTGTTCGAGGGTGCATGATGGCCAAAGCAGCCATACCTTCTCAATGAATCTTTCATATGGTGTGGCGTTGGGATTGCCAAATGCCTGCAGAAGAAGAATATTCATTGTCGTCTCCTCCAGCAGTTCAAATTTTGAACGTTCATTTTATGAACGTCAGTATAATGAATGTTAATTTATAAACCTTTCTAAAAGCATTTATTCGGGAAAAGGTTAACATGCTATGGTGGAAAAACTTGCTGTTATGGCTATACTTTTTATTATGATGGGTGGAACGACTTCCATTTTTTCTTCAGATAATTCACCTGCAACTGAAGTCCGTTCCATTTTCATATCCGAAAATCTTACCATCATAAAGATTGCAATACTTGACTCTGTTATTCCCTCCTTCAGCTCTCCAACAGAGATGAAGGAGATACTGAACAGATATTCGTGGACAAGCAAAAGCATTCCTTATGAGTTCGAGACTGAATTTATTACAGATATACAGATATCTATAGGGATGTTGAAAGGTTATGATTTACTCCTAATCCCTGGAATAGGCAAGGAGTTCAGACGACCGATAAACAGTGACCTGCTTTCGCAGTGGAAAAATGAGGTGAGGAGTTTCGTGTCCAGTGGAGGTGGATATCTCGGTACCTGCGGAGGGGCAAATATGGCCTCACAGGGGCTTCTGAACGCGTCGGAGAGGGGATGGGAAAAAGATACGGCGTGGGAATGGTTCATGAACCGCTCGGCTATTGGAATTGCACCGGTCAGGTCATACCAGGATATGGGTGACCCGATGGCATGCAGCCTTATTGAAAATAATCCTGCCCGCATTGGTCAGTCGGCATATGTATGGTATAATCTATCTATAGAAAGCTCGGGTGTATGCCAGCACTGCATGGTGAACGGGGAGCACCCTATATTTCATGGTTATGAATATGATACGCGGATAATAAGGTGGGTGGGTGGTCCCGCATTGATTCTAGAAAACAGGAATGTCACTGTGCTGGCATGGTATCCCGTTGAAAACATCTCTGGGCCAAATGGAAATGCAAGCACGAGCATACATGCTTGGTCGCACAGGGGCTTTTGCCCCACGGAGCCTTTCGATTACTGGGAAATGGAAGATAAAATCATAGAGACACATCTTGCAGGCAAACCAGCCGCCATATCATGCAATTATGGCGAGGGAAGAGTGGTAATATTTGGCAATCATCCGGAGCATCCCGTGTGGAAAGGAGGAATGATTTTTGAAAATGATACAGATGGCAACCGCATGTTTTTGGATGGGCTTTTTCAATGGAAAGACAGGCAATCCCTGCCTGATTCATATAACTGGTGGATTGTGCGAAGGAGTGCCGCATGGGCTGCCGGCGTTCCTGACGATAAATTGCCACCTATAAGCATATAACGGTAAATTTCGTAACAAATTTTATTAAAGGTGGCACATTGCAGTGTAATGAATGAAGACAGACAGGACGTTGTTTATAAAATTTTTAGATTACTTAAAGGAAATGTGGTAAAAATCCTCATGGTTTTGAGAGAGAAAGAGAAAATAAGGTGGAAGGAACTCCAGAAAGAAACGGGCATGTCAACTGCAACGTTCAATCGTGCTCTTGCAGCCCTGCAGGAGATTCATTTTATATCCAAGGAAAAGAGTTATTACGAGCTCACTTGGGTGGGTCGCTTGGTTATTGACGGATTTTTACTGCTGGGATGGAGAATCTCTGACGAATCTGACCAGCTTGAGGATTTGGTGGCAGAGAAAGTACTGGCAAGGGATATCATAATGGCAATCATCATGATAATATTTATCAGTCTTCGTGTCCGCGGGAGATTGAATATAAAAGAACTGGAAAAGGAAGTTGATAAGGAGAGGGAAGTGATAACTAGGATAATTGAGGAGTACGAGACGGAGGGGTATCTTACCATAGAAAACGGTATGATTACCGCAACCGAAAAAATCCATGAACTCACCCCAGAGGAATTTTTGTCCATGGAGTAAAGCCAGTACTGAATGTCTTAGTGCCCTGTCCTGTGAGAATGTATTGAACTAAACGTTCTCTCAAACGGTGCAATTTGTAAAAAATTTGTTGTACATAACCACCTGTTCATATCAGGTTATGAATATATGGCAAAAGAAAGTCTGCTGCCATCAATATGCCAAAAATGAGGATAAGTATAATCAGGAGTTTTAGGGCAAATTTTACCAGCTTCCATCCAATAAATATAACGATTATTACAATAAGAAAAATGAGCCACAGGGGGATATGAAATATCATCATAAAAGTGAAATTATAATCTTTATAAAATGTTATCGGCATGAAATGTATGATGCTCCCGCCGGGATTCGAACCCGGGTGGCCGGCTATCTTCGAACCCTTTTATAAAAGGTGTTTCATCCCCAAAGGGCTCTCGAAAGGCCGGAATGATTGGCCGGACTACACCACGGGAGCATTTTCATAGCCCTGGGCAGATTCGAACTGCCGTCGTCGGGTCCAAAGCCCGATATGATTGGCCTCTACACCACAGGGCTATACTCGTTAGGGAATATCATTTTAATATATAACCTTTGACGGTATATAGATAAAATATAGATAAAAAATATATAGCAATGAAAGTTTGCATTGTGTTATGAAAAGAGAGGAGATAAAGCATATGGTTGAGGAAATAGGAGCAGAGGAAGGGGATTTTATAGAAGTTTCAGATGGCAAAAAAACTCACAGGGGCATACTCATGCCTCGCCATGCCTTTAGCGGGGATGACATAATGACACTAAAACTGGAAAACGGCTACAACATCGGCATAAGAGTAGGTGATGAATCCAGTGTAAAGTTGGTAGAAAAGAAAAAAGGGAAGAAAAATAAAAAACACGGCAGGCAATATGATAAAAGTAAACCGTCCGTGGCATTGTTAGGAACGGGAGGAACTATTGCTTCATATGTTGATTATGCCACGGGGGCTGTTCGCCCTGCAAGTACATCGGAAGAACTTGCGCTACTGGTACCAGAAATTTTCGATATATGTAACGTTGATGCAAAAATCATTTTTCAGAAGCTGAGCGAGAATATCACACCCCGCGATTGGATAAAAATAGCAGAGAAAACGGCAGATGAATTGAATGGTGGTAATGAGGGTGTTATAATAGCCCACGGAACCGATACCATGGGTTACACTTCTGCCGCTCTTTCATTCATGCTTAAGAATTTGACAGGACCGGTTGTGCTAACGGGTTCCCAGCGGTCTTCAGACAGACCCAGCAGCGATTCCTTCCAGAATTTGCTTGCCGCAGCCAGAGTGGCGACCAGTGATTTGGGCGAGATTGCAGTGGTTATGCACGGGATATCGTCTCCGGGTTACTGTTCTGTTTACAGGGGAACAAAAGTCAGGAAGATGCATTCTTCTAGGAGAGATGCTTTTCGCCCCATAAATGGGCGTCCCATTGGATTTGTCGATGATAAGCTGCATTTGATCACGGATTACAGAAGAAAATCGGATGGGGATACAGTGGCGGATGCTTCTCTTGATACAAATGTTTCCCTTGTGTATTTCCATCCGGGATTGAGCGTTGATGATTTTAATAAAATGACGGAAGGAAAGGATGGTGTATTGATAGCGGGAACGGGGCTTGGGCATGTGAACGGCAAGATGATACCTGCAATAGAAGAACTTGTGAAAAGCGGTACAACCGTCGTGATGACCACACAGTGCATATGGGGGCGGGTTAACATGAATGTGTACGCCACCGGCAGGAGGCTGGTGGATGCGGGTGTCATATCGGGGAAAGACATGCTTCCCGAGACTGCACTGGTAAAGATGATGTGGGTACTTGCACACTTTGAGGGCGATGAAATCGGGAAAATGATGGGGGAAAATATTGCAGGGGAAATTTCCGGCAGGACATACTATGATACCTATCCCGAGCAAAAAAAATATATTGTATAAGACAATAACAGGACGAGAAAATGAAAATAAAAATACTTTCGATAATGGTTGTAGCGATTTTTTTGCCGTTGGTTGCCGCTTTGCCGTCTGATGGTGCACAACTGGAAAAACCGAACTGGAGTACGGGTGATTTCTGGGAGTACAGCGGAACATATATTGGAACAGCTTCCATGGCGTTCGAAAATTCCACTCTGCAGTCCACAATAGATTCTACAGTATCGCTTCGCATAGATGTAATTGATGTGGAAGTGCAGGAAATAAACGGGAAATATGTTGGGTGTTATGTACTGGACGTGGGGAGTTCCATAACAGGCACATATACGTACAAATTCGGGAATCAGCCGCCATTACATGGTAACTTTGATTTTTCGGTAAATGGGACCAGTTTATTCTCTACGGACGATCTTTCAATCATCAATTCTGATATAGATGTGGGTATCAACATAAACATTCCGAATGTGCCCCAAACTTTATCCACGGAAACAGACTACAATCCTCCATTTGATTTCATGGATTTTCCTGTGACGACGGGCGAGAAATGGACTTCCAGTTGTACGGCAACAACGACATATATGGGCGGCGAGCCTAGTAGCGCTCCGCTTTCCTTCTCGTTCGAGTGTACGGGCAAGGCAGGGAATAGATACATCATAAAGACAGATTACATTCCGTTTATCGGCGAGTTGATACCTATAAACAACACACTTATATTGTGGTCGGAAAGTGAAGGAATGATAGATTCCATAAGGGGGCAGTCCCCGGAGCAGAACCTCCAGGTAGACCTTATAGATTACGAATATGAGGGAAAGGAAGATGTGGCACCGGAGGCAGAGTTTTCATATGACCGTACAAATCCATCCGTGGGGGATGTTATCACTTTCGATGCAAGCTCTTCAACCGACTCTGACGGGAGCATAACCTTCTACCAGTGGAATTTCGGGGATGAACACGATGGGGCGGGAAGGGTTGTCACCCATCAGTATGGGGCTGAAGGGAATTACAATGTAACGCTTACAGTTATTGATAACTACGGGCAGAGTGATTCATACTTCAAGGGTATAGGGATCTCAGGAACGGGTGATTCTTCCGGCGGTTCATCTACTCCGGGATTCGGAGCAATACCTGCATTCCTGACAATCTTTGTCATCATATTATTGCTGAAAAAAAGGTAGTCTATTCAAAATTCAGGTAATTTTAAATAGGTTACTATATTTAGAAATAAAAGTTATATAGGGGTATTCATGCAGTACGATATATTACTCAAAAGACCGAAGTTAACCGTCATTATTTTCTCCATTATTACGCTGCTAGTATCCACTCAAGCATTAAACGTGGTGATTTCATCAGATATAGAACTTTACATGCCCTCCGATGAACCTGCGGTAGAAACGCTTAACAAAATAAGGGCAGAGTGGCCCGTTGATTCCATTCTCATATATGTAAGTTCCGATAATATAACTGACGTAGCATCCCTCAAAGAAATAGATGCCATGGAAGATGCATTGAACCCAGAGGAGGGGACGGGAGATAATGTGATATATACTGCAAGCATAGCATCTTTTCTGAGAGATACGAATAAAATTTTTCCCATTATCGGAGAAGATAAGATACCGGACAATCAGTGCAGTGTGGATGTCCTTTTAAAACTAATTCCGGATGAGATGAAATACAAATTCATCACCCCTGATAACAAGAATGCAGTTATAATTGTCACAACGAAGAAGGAAGTCGATGCCGATGAACTGTTCAGAGATAAAGTATACCCTCTTCTGGAAACAACGACAGAGACAAGTATGACAGCAACCGGGACAATAACTATGTACAAGGAGACAGTGGACTGGATAATGGGCCGGATTTACAGTGTTGTTCTGATATCCGCACTACTGCTCGTATTGACCATCCTTGCGTTTCATAAACGAATGAAGGCTGTTATAATAGCCATAGCCCCTATAGTCTACGCGGTTGGTCTCACTTTTGGGACAATAGGTATGATGCCTGATGTCGAATTTGCCCCGACTGTAGTGGCAGTGATTCCTCTGATGGCTGCCCTAGGCATTGCATACTCGCTCCATATAATCAATCATTTTGCAGAGGAAGTGGAGAAATATTCTCCGGAAGAAGCGATGAGGAGGATTATTCCAACAACCGGAAAAGCGGTTCTGCTTTCTGCTATAACCACAATAGTTGGATTTGCATCTCTTCTTTCATCAACGATGACCCCGATAGAAAACATGGGACTGGCTTTCCTGATCGGAGTGCTCTACTGTTTTATTGCCACGATGATAATGGTCCCGCCACTTCTTATTATTTTAAAGTACAGGGGTAAGGGCATGGAGGGCTGGCGCTCCTTTTCAAAAGTAACCAAATACAGGAAACACATAGCACTCCTATTCGTTGTTCTAACCATGCTTTCCGCCGCCGCCATAACCAGTGTTTCCCCGAAGACATCGATATGGGAAATGATGCCCTCCAAGATGGAAAGCAGTGTTGCGATGACGGGATATTCGGAAAAATTCGGGGGTGGGCAGTCGGAAGTGTTTGAAATATCTACCTCGCCGGAAGGCATTCTCGAACCGTCGTTGCTGAAGCAGTTGGGAGAAGTGGAAGAAATAATAAATGTTGGAATAACGAATGCTTCTGCATATTCCATCGTTGATGTCTTGGAAAGACTAAATTTTGGGGTGATACCGCCCACAAAGGAGGGTGTAAAGCACTTGGTAGAGACCAAGCTGCCGGACAAGTACAAGTTAATGATGCTCAATGATGATTACAGCAAAACCCTTGTTTACGTGGATATGCCGGTAATGCCAACTGATGATACAAAGAAGGCGATAAATGGGATAAATCAGATTTTGCGTCAGTACAGCGATAAAACAGAAACAACGGAAGATATTACGGAGCTTGTTGGGATAGGCACCATAACTGTTTCCGTGAACGATATGCTGATGAGGCAGCAGTTTCAGTTCATGTTCCTGTCCTTGTTACTGGTATTTATGTGCCTTGTTCTCGTATTCAGGTCATTTAAGTATGCAATAGTTACGTTTCTGCCCATTTTGCTCATATTGGTATGGGAGCCCGGAGCACTCGTGCTGATGGGCATACCTCTGAACGTTGCAACCATAATGGTTTCCTCGGTGGCCATAGGTGCAGGAATAGATTTCTCAGTCCATATAACGGAGAGAGTGAGAGATGAATTGAAGGACAGAAGAAAAACCGCCCTTGAAGCCGTAAAAACTGCAATATCCGCAAAAAGCCCTTCCCTCGTGGAGGCGACCATTGCTCTCGTAGCAGGCGGCATTCCTATAATCCTCATGGAATACGAAATGATAACCCAGTTCATTACTCTCGTCCTAATCATGCTTGTATTTGCATGTGTTGCATCATTGCTCGGCCTTGCCGCTCTTTATTCAATAAAAAACGGAAAATGGCTGGAGAGCTGGGGACGATAAGGAAATCTAAAGTAAAGATGAGGGCCAGATGTTGGATATTCAGATAAATTGCTCGTCGGTTGCTTCATTCCCACTTTTCAAGCATTTTCTGGAAGCGGTGCTTTTCCCCGTTAACTTTTATGGGGTATTCTCCAGTAACGCATCCGAGGCAGAGGTCGTCATGCTCTATGCCGATTGATTTTATCATTCCCTCTATGGATATGTAGCCCAAACTGTCGGCATGTATTTTTTTTCTTATTTCCTCTATGCTTTTTCCAGGTGCTGTCAGTTGTTCCCGGGTTGTCATATCTATTCCGAAGTAGCATGGAGCGATTATCGGTGGTGAGCCGATGCGGACATGAACTTCCGTTGCCCCGCGGGAGCGAAGTAGGTCCACCATCTGTTTCATGGTTGTGCCTCTCACGATTGAATCATCGACAAGTACAACTCTCTTTCCATTTACAATACTCTTTATGGGATTTGTTTTCAGTAGAATATATTTCTGCCTTAAATCCTGGGTTGGCATTATGAAAGTTCTGCCTATATACCTGTTTTTCATTAGACCCTCTGTCATTTCTATGCCTGACCCCTCTGAATATCCGTATGCATGTGCTCTTCCCGAATCGGGGACGGGAACCACTATGTCTGCGTCTGCCGGGTGTTCTTTTGCAAGCTGCTCCCCTATCTTTTTTCTTGTTAGGTAAACATCTCTCTTATCTATTATCGAATCCGCTCTGGAAAAGTAGACATATTCAAAGAAACAGTAGGCTTTGTGTTTCTCCCTCATAAGCTGGTGTGATGTGTAGCCGTCTTCTGTCAACTCTATCAGTTCACCGGGCTTTACATCTCTTATCAGTTCCGCCCCGAGCGAGTCAAGAGCCACCGTTTCGGATGCTATGACATGGCCTTCGTTAAATCTTCCCAAACAGAGTGGTTTTATGCCAAAAGGGTCTCTCAGCCCGAAGACGCGGTTGTTGAACATTATTGTCAATGAATACGAGCCTTCCAGCTCTTTCATTAAGCTTTTGACCGCTTTCTCGAAGCTTTTACTGTCTTTTAGGTAGTCCGATAGAAGGAAAGCTATGGATTCTTCCTCGCTTCCCATTGAAAAATTATGCCCTTCTTTCATCAGTTTTTCTTTCAACTCCTCGGAGTTTGTGATTATCCCGTTATGGGCAAGTGCTATATCCCCGCTGGAGGTGTGGACAACCGTTGGCTGTGCATTATGGGGCGAAGATATCTTTACGGAATAATAAGTATGTCCTATCCCTCTTTTTCCTTCAATATGAGATATATCCTTGTCCTTAAATGCATCATTTACAAGCCCGAGCCCTTTGTAGCACTTTATTTCATTACCATCATAAACGGCCATGCCCGCCGCCTCCTGCCCCCTGTGCTGTAATGCATTGAGAGAAAAATATATATGGGTGGCCACATCAATTTTTGCTGCAGCTGCCACCACGCCGCACCTTTCCCTCATTTTCCCCAAGCATAACTCCTAATCTTTTTTGTTTTCCCGAATCCGCAGGAGGCACATACTTTCGTTCTTACATTGAATGACCTTTTGCCGCATCTCCTGCAGGCAATATGGGTCTTTCCTCCTCCTGATTTGGATGGTGTTCCTTTAGTCATTTTATCACGGTGATATATATATTATATTGTCGCCCCTTACGATAACTTTATCGAGTTTCCTCTTTTCCTCTTCCCCAATGAATTCTTCGGCATTCTTCAGTATGAGATTGAGGTGAGGGTGGTCGTATCCTTCGAGTGTGCCCCGGTATTCCCTGTGTCCTCTTAGCTTCACTATAACTCGCTTTCCTATGCTGTTATGAATCATTTCAAGGGGTTTCATTGTTATTGTATGAAGGTCTTATACTTAATCCTTACCATTGATTTTTCACGGTTCGATGACCACTTTGATGGAATCCTTGGCATCTGCCGCAAGATAGAAGCCCTTCTGTATCTCGTCAAGGGGAAGGCGGTGTGTTATCATATTCATTACGTCCAATTTCCCAGACCGCAGGAGTTCTATGGCTTCGGCAATGTCTTTTGGGGCACCGGCATAGGTCGAAACCATCGTTATGCCGTTATTCCACAGTTCAAACAGCGGAAATGGGATATCCAGCCTCGGTTCTGTCGGGGCAAAGAACAGTATTGTACCTCCACGTCCCACCATATGAACCGCCTGATTCACTGCCGGAGGGGCGCCCGTGCATGTCACCACGAGGTCGGGCAGATAACCGTCATTTATTCTCTTTATTTCATCGGAAATATTGTCGCTGGCATGTAAAGCTAAATCCGCCCTGGACTCCTTTGCCTTTTCAAGCCGGTAGTCGTTTATATCGGTGGCAATGACGAGCTTTGCTCCCATTGCTCTTGCAAGCTTTACATGAAGTAGCCCTGCTATCCCACTGCCGATAATTAATACTGTCTGTCCTTTTTTCAATCGGGCTATCCGGAGTCCCCTTACCACGCATGCAAGCGGCTCTATTAATGTGCCTTCTTCGTATGAAATTTCATCCGGAAGTTTGAAAGTTCCATTCTCCACGTTTATCTGCGGCACCCGTATATATTCGGAAAAGCCGCCCGGATAGAAGTTTGTCGAATGCAGTGTATCGCATAGGGTATGCTGGTCGTTGAGGCAATATCTACATTCATTACACGGGACATGGTGCGAAACGAAAACCCTTTCTCCTTTCTGGTAATCTCTCACTTCCTCCCCTACTTTTACGATATCTCCGGTCATCTCATGCCCCAGAACGCGAGGGGCCGTCTTGAGACGGTACCACTCCATAACATCGCTGCCGCATATACCGCATGCTTTCATCTTAACCAGCAGTTCTTTTGGCCCAATCTCCGGGATAAGCATCTCTTCGATGCGAACATCGTTATTGTTATAATATGTTGCAACTTTCATTGCGTCTGTAACCATATCAAATTTTTAAAGATTGTTAGGATGGGCATATGAAAAAACAATTTTATTACAACCTTTCTTGTTATTACAACAACCTATTTGTGGCAGTTGACTTCTCAGTGGGCAGGAAATTTTATTACTGCCCACTTTCGTTCCTGAAGAGTTGATATGCCTCATCCGGCATCGCATTTTCATGCACAACGGTATTGACCGCCTTTATCATTGCAACAGGGCTTGAAGACTGGAAGATGTTTCTCCCCATATCAACTCCTACGGCTCCTGCCTGCAAAGCATTGTATGCCATCTGAAGTGCATCTTTTTCGGGCTGCTTCTTCCCGCCTGCTATGACAATCGGCACGGGACATGTGTCGACAACCTTTTCGAAGTTTTCGCAGTAATATGTTTTGACAATGTGAGCTCCAAGTTCGGCCGCCATTCGCGAGGCAAGGCTGAGGTATCGGACATCTTTTACCATTTCCCTTCCAACGGCGGTGACAGCCACGACTGGAATGCCGTATCTTTCCGCTTCATCTATAACCTGCGTTAATCCCAGAAGAGTGTCTCTTTCGAAATCGGTACCCACCATTATGGAAAATGCCACGCCTGCAACATTAAGACGAATTGCATCCTCCATTGAGGCGATAATTCCCTCATGCAACAGTTCTTTTCCTATGATGCTCGTCCCGCCGGAGACACGCAAAACTATTGGAATGTCTACACTTGGTTCTATATAATTTCTAAGGGCACCACGGGTTAGCATAAGCGTGTCGGCATACGGCAAAAGGGGATTGACCATTTTATCAATCTGTTCCAGGCCCGTAGTAGGCCCCATAAAGTAGCCGTGGTCAACAGCAAGCATGACAGTATGCCCATCCTGCTTGATTATTCTTGACAATCTATTTTCCATTCCCCAATCCATGGTCATCACCCCAAATATGGAGCAGCATATAAATCCTTTTTGACAAACATAGTGTTTTAGAGAATCCTTACCATCTTTTATTTTTCACATTGCAGTTATATCTGTGGGTATTCGTACCCGCCCACTTTCAGGCTGGGGTCACCGAGCAGGATGAATTGTTCTATCGTCATGATATAGAATCTGTCGTTGGCTTCGTCTTTTGTCACATCATTCAGATAGTCGTTCTGAGCCTTTACCAGCATATCGGAGATATATATGCCCGGTTCGTATGCCATGAAGAAGTGAAGATTCATATATCCGGCCTGTCCGTGGGGACCACTCTCGTCTACGGTGGTTGTTGCTGTTTCCGTTGCCCCAATGGTCGCAATGGCACCTCCGTCAGGCTTCTTTACCATGCACCATGCAAAGCACGGCACGTCGGGATTCCCCAGCATATGATAATCGAGCTTGGCTGTAAGGCATGCATCAAAGAAAATAATCGGCAGTTTATCCCCGTTTTTAAGATTCAGCAGGTAGGGCGTATAGTAAGCAATCATCCAGCGGCTGTTTTTTGGATATGTCCCGAATCCGTATTGGAACCCATGCCCCGAGTATGATATAAAGCCGGCACCATCTGTCACGGCATTGTTTATTTTATTCGGGAGGAAATTGCGCAGTGATGTCTGTATTTTGATATGGTTGAATTCGGGTGTTGCATCTTCAACGTATTTATTAACCGTCTCGCCTTCTGCTATATCATTCCATACTGGGAATGTGTCGCCACCCATCAATATCAAATTGTTGAACCACTCCTGTCCATATGTCTTATCTTCATAGGTTATTGTTTTATTGGACACGGTATTAACCTCCTCCACATTATTGCATGACCACCTGCCGACATGGACATCGGAATACAAATCTACAAGATCGTTTTCACTTCCGTCTGAATCGGTTTCACCAAATTTGTTGTTTTCGTTTGAATCCCAGCTGCAAAAGCTTGCGTTGGCATGGTATATGTCTGCGTAATACTGGTCGGAATACATTTGTCCACCGCCCCAGAAACTCCATACTTCCCTGCACGGCATCTTTTCTATGTCGCCGACAAGCAGAACATAATCTATTCCCCATTCTTCAATGCTGTTCTTGATAAAGTATTTCACCTTCTCCGCATCATCCCTGCCCTGCACAGCAAAATAATTGCTGTTGTAAATTTCATCCAGTGTTACCATAATTGTTCTCATTCCATAGAAATTTTTGTGCTCGACAAGCGGCTGAAGGACATTGCCGAAATCGGACGGGGCAACGATTAACAGATCGTAAACATCATTCGTAAGCATGGACTCTTCCGGGGGAGTGTGTTTTACTTCAATGTTAATCTCATCCACGTACTCAAGTTCGTTTGTTGACGGGGCGTAACGTGCCGGAAATGCATGTATTGAAAGGAATACCACATGCTCTCCGTTTTCAATACCAGCCCCTATATTGTACGTGGCCCAGTTTGAAGGATAAGTCTCAATACTTTTGTACACCGTTCCTTCCTTTACTTCTGCCTTTAAATTTTCCGTGTTCAAAGGCAATGGTTCAGGAGCCGGAGTTATTTTCTTGTCGAGGTACATTGTTTGCACATCGCCTATCTTAACGTCTATGCCCTCGATTTTCGTTCCGAACGGAAACGTGAGAACCTTTGAGCATACTGGCAGGGAAGGTATTCCATTGCCCGAAATTGTGGATTCTGCCCCGTTGATTTCCACATTTACATACTGTCCATTGTCACTGGTTAAGGGATGTGAAAAATCCAGCGAAATGTCCACACTCTCGGCGGTAGCACCATAAAATGCATTTTCCGCATCCATCTTTCCAAGATTCACTTCTCCAGTTCCAATAGCACTGAGCAATAGAAGTGAAACTATTCCTATTCCGGCAAATTTTATCCCATTCATTTTTTCACCCTGTGCCCTCCTCAAATTTGAAAATCCATTCCATGTACGGTTTGTCACCATCTCTCCAGACCGAGCCGGCATTGATTTCATCCAGTCCATCATTGTCAAAATCCCCCACGCAGGTAATAGCAAGGCACCCAAATGTGTCTGTAATCGTATGTTCTTCTTCATAGTTTGTGCCGTTCCACTGCAGTATATGGATATAGTTTGTACCCACGCATACTTCGGGAATGCCGTCCTTATCCACATCTCCGACGTCTATTCCCTCTATGGTCGCATCTTCGCCCGTCCAGGTACGGCTGTATTTCTCCTCATAGGCAGTACCATTCCATTCCCATATTTCGAGGTCGGGGGAGCCGAATGTCACGTGTATGTCAGGAATATCATCACCGTTACTATCCTTCGCCACACACCCAAATACCTGCGTGTGCCGGTTGTATGTCTTTAATATTGTTGAAATAAATTTCTCTCCGTCCCAGTTCAGCACAACAAGCGAATTTCCGGGCCCGACAATCAATTCGTTTTCCCCGTCATTGTCAACGTCGGCAATCCACGGGAAGTAGATGTCACTGTGAGAATATCCGGATACGCTCCATTCGCTTTTTTTGATGAATTCTTTTCCGTCCCAGCTTAACACCAGCACTTCGGGGATATTTGAACTGCCGTATCCGCCGGTAACAACAATTTCATTCTTTCCATCATTATCGCAATCGCCAACTATACAATCGAGAGTTGAATCCCATTTGTCCTTGTTGTCTGATACAATGTACCTGCCCATCAGCTTGTAATGCGAGCCGTCCCATTTGAAGGCAGAAAAGTGGCGACCCCATGCAACCCCGATTTCATTCTGTCCGTCATTGTCTATATCGGCAATGCTGAAGCCCGTGGCGGAGCCGAAGGGTTCCGGAATATCCATATATTTATCACCGACGAGAAATCCGACACTGTAGCCGATGCCGAATGCAGGGTCTATGATTTTCTGTTGTTCGTAGTATGTCTGTTTATCCTCGTCCCACTTCATGACGCGCATGAACGGGTCACGCCCTCCGATGAGCAGTTCGTTCTTCCCGTCGTTGTCCGCATCGCCGACCGGCTGAGGGCCCTCGTAACGGGCCGACCACCAGTCTATTTTGCCATACTCGCGGCTCCATTGGACAACATAACCGCCGTTATTTGCCGGTGAATTTCCCTCAATATGCTTGTAGATATCATCTTTCTCGTTCGTGTCAGTGCCGTTTGAAGTTAGCAGTGCAAAGCTGCTTGTCAAAAGACAAAATACCGAGAATCCAATAATTATTTTTCTTCTCATGATAATCAGGTATAATGTAGCGGCTGTAGTATTAAAAAATTTGTGGTAATGGCATTCTCACTCATGAATATACATGACACCTATAGGGGTGGAAGAGGAAGGATATTGCAAGATTGTAATCTTCATTGATTTCTTAGTGCCCTTCTGATATTTTTGGTATGGCACGGGTTTTATTTCTGAAGTGTTGCTTCAGTCCAGAAGATTGGTGGGGAGGTACGGGAAACATACATGTAAAATCATACATGTAGATTGATTAACCATTGATCAGTACTTAATCACTATCTGGATGTCCATGACGTTTGTTCCTGTCTGTCCCGTAATAATCAAATCTCCCAATTTTTTAAAGAATTGGTAAGAGTCATTGTTGCGCAGGTAATCATCTGCATCCATTCCCAATTCTCTTGCCCTCCTGAGGCTCATGCCGTCGCCTACTGCCCCGGCTGCATCGCTGTTTCCGTCTATTCCATCAGTCCCACAGGATAAAATCACAATTCGCTCGTTTTCAATCTCCTTTATTGCCCCCAGAACAATTTCCTGATTCCGCCCTCCCATGCCGTTTCCTTCAACGGTCACGGTGGTTTCACCCCCGAAAATCAGTGCCGCCTTTCCTCTGGGAAGAATCTTTGCATATCTTGCGATATCGGCCCCCGCATCTCTTGCCTCACCGGAAACCGAGGCGCCCACGACCTTTGAATAATAGCCCTTTCTGGATGCAGCTTTGCCCGCCTCGTCGCATGCCGTTACGTTGCCGGCAATGATGATATTGCGGACGTTATCAAGTTCTTCTGGTGTATCCTCTATTTTTCCCTCAATGCCCTCTTTTATAACATCCTCTACCTCTCCGATGCAGCCCCATAAGTCGTATTTCAAAAGTATGTCTCTTGCATCTTCATATGTCGTACTGTCAGGGGACGTCGGACCGGAAGCAATAAACTCAACGGGATTGTCCATGACATCGGATATTATCAGGGATACCATTACAGCCCTGCTCATGCGGGCGAATTGCCCCCCTTTAATGTACGAGACATGCTTCCTGACGGTATTCAGTTCCTTTATCGTACAACCTGCTCTTAACAACCTCTCGGTAACCTCTCTGATACTTTCCATAGATACTCTCGGCATGCAGAGGAGGGAGGAGCCGCCGCCGGATATCAGTATGATTATAATGTCATTCTCTCTCGCTTTTTCCACGATTTTCAGTATCTCCTCGGTCGCCCTTACATTTTCCTCTGTCGGGAGCGGATGGGAGCCGTATAGAACCCCGATGCTTTCGGGATATTCCTCTCCTCCCGCCTTCTCTTCCGCCGCCACCTCCGCTCCCCCCCCTCCTCCGGATGATATTACAATACCTTCCTTTACCGGTAAAAATTCCCCCACGGCCTTTGCCATTCCTATACTGGCTTTACCGAAGCCCACCACATAGATATTTTCAAATCGTGATAAATCGATTTCCTCCCCTGCGACTGAAAGAATAACGTCCTTCATTGACAGAGAGGATTTTGTGACCCTGTATGCATCAATTTTTTCCATTGTTTCCATCAGTATTTCAAGTGCGTCTCTCCTGGCATTGAGCAACTCTTCCGGGGAATGCGAAAGCAGTTCATCGAAATTTTTGATTAGCATATGATTAAAACCGGAATCAATACTTAAATAATTGGAAGCGGGTTGTATTACCCGATTCTCGTGCCTGTAGTATTAATATTATGTTGCTGACATGTCTACTGTGGTTATCGTGTATTCTACCATTGCATCCTTGTCATCCTGAAGACCGCCGTTCCCATCGCTGCTTCCGTCCGAAGTGCCCGTCTGAAATCTGCCGACATCGTCCTTGCCCAGATAATAGTTTATTTCAAGGTAATATCCTGCTGCATCCTTGGAAGGACTGTCTCCGTTTATGTCAATCCTTTCTTCCCCTATCAAATCCTTATCGTACAACTCAATCCTCACTTTATACAAAGAACGGTCATCGGACACGTTGTACCGGATACTCCAGTTTGCATCATAAACCTTGTCTATCTCAAGCTCCGCCGGCTCGGTGGGTATATCCCCTACCAATTCATCATCGACATAAACTTTAGAAAATATTTCTCCCGGATTACTAATGCTATATAAATCTACTGTATCTTTTATTCGCAGTTTGTCTATCGTCACTTCTATCCCTGCATCGCATTTTGGGATAAGGTCAGGCCCGTCGGGAACGCCGTCGCTGTCGGTATCTGCATTCTGGGGGTCTGTATCACGCCGCCATTCATTATAATTACTCGATCCGTCGCTATCGGGGTCTTCATTGCGGTCAGAGGAATCATCTGGATTCAGGTTGTGCAACAATTCCCATGAATCTGGAATGTCATCTCCGTCCGAGTCTTCTTTATGATTGTTTGTCGGCACACTTTTATAGATTATCGGTGCCGCAACAATGGCAATGATGACAAGAATGGCAAAAATAAAAATGGCAATTAAAACTTTCCCGGATTTGGCTTTTTTTTCGGGCAAGACCTCCAGTGGAGCACCGCATGCTTTGCATTTAGTAGCGTCATCTGGGTTCTCCTCGCCGCATATCGGGCACTTTATGACCATGATACCTTACAAGCTAATCTATATCCCCCTTAAAAATTTATTTATTCGGCTGCTGTGTTGAATAAATAGATTTCTTCTAGTTATTACTAAATACTGCCAATAGAAATATACGCTATATATTCCTGCAATATTCGTTGAAAAGGGAATTATCCAACACGCCATATTCGGCAGGCAGTGCAAGAATGGACTTAGTATTATTACTACTTCAAGATATCCTCTACTGTCTTCCTGAATTCCGATGGCAGGGTTGTCCTCTCTATCACCTTTTTCGCACCGGCGTCTTTCAGATTCTTTGCCCATTTGGTCGCGAACCATGCAGTGTAACCATATATATTGGCATTTTTGTCTCTCCTCAGTATCCTCTTGGTTGCCTCGACGCCGTCTATCTCTCCCGGACCCCACTGTGTCAGGTTTAAATCCATTATCACAAGATCCGGAGTTCTGCCTTTCCTCATAAGCTCTTCGTATTTATTAACCCCCTCCTCTCCACTCAGAACGCCATAAATCTTTATCGGCATATTCAATCTGGAAATGTTTCTCCTTATCAAATCCTGCATTGTTTCTTCATCGTCTACGACCAGCACAATTTTTGTTTTTTCAGTCATCGCTAAAATAGAATGCTGAGGCATTTATAACTTTTACAGGGCAACACCTGCCTTTTACAATCGACTAAAAGGTTTTTACAACTCAGCCTCGAAATCCTCCACCCTCATCTCAAATTCTTCATAGTTCTTTATATCTCCCCTGTTCTTTAGAGTCTCTCTTGCCAGCAGCCAGTAGGTGAGGGCAAGGGATTTTCGCCCTTTATTATTGACAGGTATAATCCAATCAACATACTTTATCTCGTTGTTAGTATCGCATAGGGCGACCACAGGTATTCCGACGTTTACCGCCTCCTTCAGGGCCTGAGAATCTCCTATGGGATCTGTCAAGAGTATAATATCCGGTTCCGAGAATGTATCGCAGTGCGGATTTGTAAGGGTACCCGGCAGGAATCTTCCTGGCTTGGCAATTATGCCCGTCGCCTCGGCAAGTTTTGATATGGGCTTCTGTGCGTACTGACGTACTGCCACGGCAAGAACTTTTTTTGGGTCATATTTTGCGAGGAGTTTGCCCGCAGCTTTTATGCGGCGGTCGCTCTCTGTTAAATCTATGATGTATAATCCATCATTCCTTACTTTGGCTATGAACGGTCCCATGTGGGCTGTTTTCTGCTGAGTCCCTATTTCGGTACCACAGGAAATGTACATTTCTTCAGATACAAGCATTTTTTCTTCTTCCATGTAATCTCCCCCCTATACAACAGGGCCTTTTATAATCTTTCCCTCTCTTTTTACGGTCATCGGTATGACTTCCTTCTCGAGTTCAAGTAACGCAAGTTCAACAGGATTGCTGATATCCTTTGGCTTTTTTATAAGTAAGGGTGCACCCATCGCTATCTGCAGTGCCCTTGCGCCGATTATTCTCGCTTTCTCAAATCTAGTATAATGCACATTACACCTCTAAAACCATGCGAAGTATGTATGTGACTGCTATTTAAAAGTTTTATTGTTGAAATCGATTCTGAAAAAGTTGATGATTTTTAAGTATTTGTCACCCGAAAATGTTACAGGATTATCCTTGGATTGTTTTTAATGCTTTTTCTATTTGACTGATGCAATATTCTGCGAATTTATTTTGTTCTGATGTTATAAATGAAGGTATTGCATCTACCATTTCCTTTGTCTTCATTGCCTCTGTTCGATAGTCTACCAACATATTAAGGGTTGTTTTTATGTGTTCTCTTGTATCCATAATTTTGAAATAATATGCCTGTAGCAGAACATATGTAGTCAACAATATTATGCCTCCACTTATTGCTTCTGTGGTACCAAGATAAAATAAATATCCACCACCAAAAGATGTGATGGCAACAGATATTGCCATAAGCCCATATTTTCCGAGATATAAAATTTTCATATGTTCTGGCGTTGTCCGTAAAGTAAATTAAGTTGCCCTTAATTTACTTTATTGGATGGGATGGGAACAAAAAGTAAAAGAAAAAAGACTGACAGAAAGTTAAAAACCAACTGGAAGATATATGATCTTGCTATGAAACATGAAGATGAATGGTTCATCCACAA
>Ga0315543_1000279_pt1 | contig 65205 bp, 52 predicted proteins | sample SalMarSW160210MG_2_FD_203098 | JGI IMG/M metagenome (GOLD analysis project Ga0315543, IMG submission 203098) | Salt marsh sediment microbial communities from the Plum Island Ecosystem LTER, Massachusetts, United States - Salt Marsh Sediment SW1601-210 ... | reverse complement strand
TGAATTTTATACACGACGATTTTGAATCACCCGGAAGGTTATCAATGTACAGGCGTGATGCAAAGAGCGCAAATACCCATACAAATGATGTTAAACCACGTGATTTTGTAAATCTTAACATCGATCTCATGCAGATGGGTGTGGGTGGCGATGATTCCTGGGGTGCCCGTATTCATCCGCAGTACCGCCTTCTGGAAAACAGTTATAAGCATTCATTCAGGATACGCCCGATAGTCAGGGAGGATGATGTTCTGAAACTGGCAAAACAAATATTCTGAAGAAGTTGAAAAGTTGAAAAAAGTTGAAGAAGTTTTAATATAGATATTCAACCCTCCTCAACCTTTCCTATATTTCTTCATAAAAATAGGCCATTTTCTCATCTGCATCATCCCAGGTATATATTTTCTTTTCTTTGTTGAGCCAGTAGAAATTAAGGAGGGCAAAATCGCCGGCACACATTGTCGTATGAACGAAAAGAAACAGCGACAAACTCCATTTCCATAAACCGGGAATATAAAAGATCAGAAAAAGCAAAACTATTGTTGCCGTTATGAAAGGGATCAGCGCAATGATCCTGAATTGTCTTGCATTAGTTACATGACGGTGAGCAGTTACATAGAAGATATATTGCCTGAGGTCCATTCCCGTCCTGATATTCCTTGCACCTGCCAGAAATAAAGGTATGACATGCAGGAACTCGTGGACAGGAACTGACAGCAATGGGAACACCACCAGTCCTAACATCGAGTGGAACAGGATATTTTTAAATGAGTAATACCCTGCAATATTTATTCTAACTGTGACGGCAATTCCGAGGAATATAATACTCGCAGACCAGAAAAAGACCATTACTCCCGATTTCTGTCTGAGATAATCAAGAACAAAACTTACAAGGTCGTTGTATGGAACTGCACGTATCTGTCTGAATTTAGTCTGATCTTCAAGGTCTTCAACCTGTAATGACATAAGAAAAAGCTTTTTCCAAATTTAGCTTTTTCTTTTCATTCCGGAAGGTTCAGGCGTTCTACTATATCCTGAAAACGGGAATCATCTGCAAGTTTTTTATAATAAGGATTATTTCTGACCCAGGGAATGAAATCATGCTTCTGTTTGTAAGCTTCCTCTACCCAGTAAATGGCTTTGTCTTTATCACCCAGGGCAGAATAAATATCTGCCAGTCCCCATGTATGCCACCTCATATTTTGTTCTTCCATTTCGGCAGCAATTTCCAGAGCTTTATCCCTTTGTCCGGCAAGAGCATAGGCAACGCCTAATCCGCAGGCATAACCTGAGCGTGGAGAGTATATTTTTTTCAGCGTATCAATAGCTTCTTCATATTTTCCCATTTCTGCATAAACCATACCCAGTACATAATATGCCATGGGATAATTGGGATTAATTTTTAATGCATCCTGTGCATAAGTAATTGCTTCTTCATAACGTCCGAACCACTGGTACATCCATGCAAGGTAGCCCGGGCATATAGGATCAAGGGGATCGATCTGGATGGCCTCTTTCATTTCATCAGCAGCTTCATCTACCTTGTTGGTAAGGGCAAGATACCAGCCATATGTGTAATGAGCTGCAGAGCTGTTAGGATTAAGGTCAATAGCACGTTTAAGATGATGTTCAGCACTGACGAAATCATAATCATGATAAAGATATGTTTCTGCGAGTACAACGTGTGCGTCGGCAAGATTAGGGTGCAATTCGGCCGGATCCAGTTCGATAGCTTTGAGAGCATATGCCTTAGCCATTTCCAGGGATGCTATGCCTGCTCCGTGACCGGCGCTGCCATAACCCAAAGCCAGTCCTATATAGGGTTCCGGATCAGCAGGATCAATATCAATTGCTTCCTTGTAATATTTTACACCCAATTCAAAACCATCCTGTGTCAGTTGATTCATGTAGTATGATCCCCTGGCACAGGCTTTTCTGACATCCGGATTAACATTCACTGATGCTGATATCACTTTTTCTTCCTCTTCTGTTGCCTTAACCTTCAATCCTTTAAGTATTTGATTGATTATTTCATTATAGACATTTGCCAGATCCTTGAAACTTTGATTGAATACAGAACTGTAAATGTATCTTTCATCAGGGAAAGCTTCAACAACCATTACTTCTACTTGGAGATTCTCCTCAGTCCCTTTTATGGATGATTCGATAAGGTTATTAACACTAAGCTTTCTGGCAATCTCCCGGATAGGTTCCTCGCTGTTTCTAAACTGAAGTGTTGTTTGTTTTGGTCTTACAATAAGGTTGCTGATTCCCTGTAACTGACCGGTTAAATCACTCTGTATCATCTCGGCAATCCACTCCAGTTCCGGATTGCCGGTAAAATTAGAAACCGGCATTACAGCAATAGCCTTCTTTATTAACTCTCCTGACGATGATTCCGATTTTGTCTTTTGGAATAATTTTGGTATAAATATGATTAATGCAACAATAACCAGCAATCCAAAAATTGCCGATGCAATGTATTTACCGGGAATCCGTTTCGGCGGGGCAAATGTTTCAGCAACAGATATAGGTTTCCCTTCAATCTGTTCAGCCTGCCTGTCTGTCTGATATGATTTTGTTGCTCTTTTTTTTTCATCAGGGTGAAGGCCGTAGATAATATTCTTTACCGCGTTGGCTACTTTATTGATCTGATCGCGGTAATAGGTCTTGTTAAGATTTTTTTCGGGATTGTCACCCGGTTTCAATGGTCTGTTAACACCGGCGCTTGAATAAATAAAATCAATGGAACGGAGCCGGCAGCCAAGTTCATTTTCAATAAGTTCGGTATCGGAAGCGTCAAGTTCATGGATCTTTACAGGAATAATTCTGCTGCACACATTTCCGCTTGCCAGTTTTATATCCCTTCCAACCGGATCAGATGAAGCCATTTTATTAAATGCAACAAATTCATTTACCCAGGCAAAACTGTTGGGATCGCAGTAGGTCTGCGAAATGATCGGGATAAGGATAACGGATTTTAACTTAGTCTCAAGACTTTTATCCACATTATGTATCTCCAGCAATCCGTCATGAGGATTTTCGTCAAAATAAATTGAAATATCCTCTTTGAAAGTTGCTTCGATTTTCCTTTTCAGGTGATCGATGAATTCTGTTACCCATCCATCATACTTATTATCTTTCTGACGGTAGCTGATGAAAATATCATACTCATAACCCGGAATAATGCTTGCCATAATACTCAGATTTAAAGAATAATATAACAAAGTTACACTATAATTCAAGTAAAGTCAATTTTTAATCAAGCGGGAATCCAGATTTCCTGATAACTGGGTTATGATTATTGTGAATGTGATATATATCACATTTTTCTGATAAAACTTTCTGATAGTCACATATCACTTATTCATGATTCATTGTATAATTTCATAAATAAATCCCTGGTTATTTAAATGGTCCGTTATTTGATAACTTTGCATGAGAATGTGTTACCAGTGAAACTTTTATTCCAGATATTAATTTTTGTGTTTCTGTTTGCCTGTGCGTCAGGACAAACAGATACAACCAGAACGAATAATGATACCGTTCAAAACCGTATCTACCTGCTGCAGAATGTAAATAGAGATGGAGAGGTTTTACCTGAAATTGAAATAAAGGAGGTTGTGGTTCTTGGTGATCAGCGTGGGAGTGAAAGAAGGATTAGATCACAGTTCAGGAAATATGAAAGGCTCGTTTATAATCTGAAAAAGGTATACCCCTATGCTGTTATAGTAAGGAACAGACTGGCGCAGGTAAATGCAGAACTTGCACGTATGGAAAATGAAAAGGATAGAAAAGATTATATTAAAAATGTGGAGAAGGATGTTTTCGGAGAATATGAAGATGACATCAGGAATATGACATTCACCCAGGGTAAGTTGCTTATCAAACTAATAGACAGGGAGACATATAACACTTCATATGACCTTATACGCCAGTACCGGGGTTTTATAAGTGCGGCCTTCTGGCAGGGGATAGCACGTATTTTCGGAACAAACCTCAAAGCGGAATATGATCCTTATGGTGAAGATATGCTTATTGAACTTATAATCCAGGATATACAGATGGGATTATTATGATCCTTTAAAACATAACCGGAAATCAGTGAAGAGAATTTTTATCGGGATAAAAATTGAACCTGAAGGAACATTGCTCAGAATGATCAATTCCCTGAAGGCTGTTTTATCAAATGATAAGATCAACTGGGTTGATCCGGCCAATATTCATATTACATTGGCTTTCCTCGGTGATACTGAAGAAGAGAGGATAAAGGTAGCGGCAATAATGCTCAGGGAGGTATGCCAGGGTTTTCGCGGGTTCAGCTTTAATCTGTCAGGAACAGGTGTCTATAAAAACTTCCATGATCCGCGGGTAATATGGACAGGCATTGATAATTCAGCAGAGTTGGGTAAGCTCAACAGCCTGATAATGACAGGATTGAAGGATATGGGATTCGGTATTGAGGAGCGATCTTTCAGACCCCATATTACAATTGGAAGGATTAAAACGTTAAAGGATACCGACCTGCTCAGAAGAACTCTTGAAAGATACAGGGATATAACTTTTCAAAATGTGTCAGTCAGGGAGGTTATTCTTTTTGAGAGTATCCTCAAACTTGGCGGCCCGGAATATAGATCATGCGGGATATTCAGGTTATTGTAAGCGCCTGACCTTTATACTCCCTTACCCTTGACGATGACTCCTAATGTACAAATCAGTATTTTAAGGTCGAACCACATTGATCTGTGCTTCAGATAGAACAGATCATACCGGGCCCTTTTAACCATCTCTTCTACATTTGAAGCATAACCGAATTTCACCTGGCCCCAGGATGTAATGCCCGGTTTAACCTTTTGCAGTTCAATATATTCAGGTTCTGTAAGCACAATCTGATCAATAAAGAACTGACGTTCCGGCCGTGGCCCTACAATTGTCATATCTCCCTTTATTACATTTATGAAATTCGGAATCTCGTCAATACGGTATTTTCTGAGGAATCTTCCTATATTTGTTACTCTCTCTTTACTGTTTCCCGAAAGAAGGTGCCTCCCGTTTTCAGAATTATACTTCATGGATCTGAATTTGTATATAAGAAAAGGCTTCCCGTTTTTACCAATCCTGTCCTGTGTATAGATAACTGGTCCCCTGCCGGAGATCTTAATGCCTGCTACAATTATTACTATCAGCGGACATATAACTATCAGGATGATCACCGATAAGAAAGGATCAGTAATACACCGGATCCGGTCATAGAGGCTTATGCTGCCTTGCATAGAATCACTAATTTTGTTTATACAGGCTGAATCAGGTTTCGTAATCAATAATGAAAAAAATTTATTTTTTGATTGCATGAAGGTAAAAATTTTTATTAACCTGTGATAAGCTGCATGCATCCGGTTAAACAATTTTCCTATTTTTGTCCTTTACGAAAAAATGAGAAGTGACCATATAGACGATTCTTTTGAGGCAAAGGGCAAAAGAAAAAAACTGGTCGATGAACTACGCAGAAAGGGGATAGATGATGAAGAGGTGCTGAAGGCTATTGGAACAGTTCCCAGGCATATCTTCATGGATCCAGCTTTTCTGAATCATGCTTACGTCGACAAGGCTTTTCCCATAACATCAGGACAGACAATCTCTCAACCCTATACTGTTGCCATTCAAACTTCGCTGCTTCAGGTAAAAAAGAGAGATAAGATACTTGAAATAGGTACCGGGTCGGGTTATCAGGCAGCAATACTTTCAGAAATGGGAGCAAAAGTATATACTATTGAACGATTCAGGGAACTGTATCTTAAAGCACAGGTCAAATTTGCCTCGCTCGGCTTTTCTGCTGACTTCTTTTATGGCGATGGTTATGAAGGCAAGCCACAGTATGGGCCTTTTGACGGAATAATCATTACAGCAGCAGTTTCGGAAATACCCGGAACCCTTCTGAATCAACTTAAAACCGGTGGCAGGCTTGTAGTTCCTCTCGGAGGAGGTGGAACACAGGTTATGACCCTGGTACAGCGGACAGGAGAAGATACTTTTGATTATTCCTCTCACGGATTTTTTGCTTTTGTCCCAATGCTTAAAGGGAAAGTGAACGGATAATGTATTGTTATGGAAATATCTAAACTTGTCTTTTGCCCTCTTAATGTCAACACATATATCCTTTCTGATAAGGATGGTAAATGTGCCATAATTGACTGCAGCTGCTACGATGAGGGTGAATTTGAAGAACTTGATTACCTCATCAGGCATAAAAACCTTGTACCTGTTCTGTTACTGAATACACACTGTCATCCTGATCATATCTTCGGTGACAGGATGTTACTTGAGAAATATGATCTTAGAGCTTACTGTCACGCCGATGAAGAAATGAACAGGATAAATGCACAACAATATGCATTGTTTTTTGGTTTGACAATGGATACACCTGCTGATCCAGCCGGTTTTATTATTGATAAACAGGTAATCTCATTCGGATCGGAAACCCTACTTGCATTGCATGTGCCGGGACATGCTCCGGGAAGCCTTGCTTTTTATAGTGAAAAAGAGAAGGTTGTATTTACGGGTGATGCTCTTTTTGCAGGAAGCATTGGAAGGAGCGATATTCCCGGCGGTGATCATAATACACTCATTGAGAGTATTAAGAGAGAGCTTTTTACCCTCCCTCCTGAAACTGTTGTATATCCCGGACACGGTCAGGCAACAAATATTGAAACGGAAATGAACAACAATCCCTACTTCAGGTAAAGTAAATACCTGTATTTTTGCAGGACATTCCTGCAGATGATATTAATAGTTAGAATTATTAAGTGAAGAATATGTATTAAGCAAAAACAAAAATATATGTCTCTTGATAAATTTGTAAACCGTCATAACGGCCCGCGCCATCATGAATTGCCAAAGATGCTTGAGGTTATCGGCGTGGATTCTTTAGAACAGTTAATTGACAAGACACTCCCGCCAAAAATAAGACTATCAAAGTCGTTAAAACTACCCGAAGCAATTAGCGAATTTGAGTATCTGAACCATATCAGAAAACTCGGAGCAAAGAATAAATTATTCCGTTCTTTTATAGGCCAGGGTTATTATGGAGTGGCATTGCTGTCGGTTATTATACGCAATGTACTGGAGAATCCTTCGTGGTACACTTCATATACTCCCTATCAGGCTGAAATATCACAGGGACGGCTTGAGGCCCTTTTGAATTTTCAGACAATGGTTATTGAGCTTACCGGGATGCAAATAGCTAATGCCTCATTACTTGATGAATCTACAGCAGCTGCCGAAGCTATGATAATGATGTTTAACGCACGGTCGCGGGCAGCGGTTAAGACAGGGGCAAATAAGTTTTTTGTTGATGAAGATATCTTCCCTCAGACTATGGAAGTGATTAAAACACGATCTAAACCTCTTGGTATTGAGATTATTACAGGAAAATATAATGAGGTACAATTTGATGAAGTATTCTTCGGGGCATTTGTTCAGTATCCTGCTGCATCTGGAGTGATCAGGGATTACAAGGAGTTTACGGAGAGGGCTCATTCTGCCGGAACCCTGGTGGGCGTTGAAGCTGACCTTATGAGTCTGGCAATACTGATTCCCCCGGGAGAATGGGGTGCGGATCTTGTTGTAGGTTCAAACCAGAGATTCGGACTGCCAATGAGTTTCGGAGGACCTCATGCCGGATATTTCGCCACAAGGGATGAACTTAAAAGGAACATACCGGGTAGAATTATTGGAGTGTCGATTGATGTCCAGGGAAACAGCGCATTAAGAATGGCACTGCAGACGAGAGAACAACATATTAAACGTGAAAGAGCAACCTCAAATATATGCACAGCCCAGGCTCTCCTGGCAACCATGAGCGGTATGTATGCCCAGTACCATGGACCGGAAGGATTGAAAAAAATTTCGACTCATATCCACAGGTCGGCATGTACACTTGACTGTTCATTGAAAGATCTTGGCTATGATCAGTTAAATACCATCTTTTTCGATACAATAAGGATCAGGGTGAATAATGTAGATAATATTAAAAACCTGTCTGAAGCCGCAGGAATGAACTTCTTTTACCCTGATGAAAGTACAGTTAGCATTAGTACCGACGAAATAACCTCTTTCTCCGATATAAATAATATCCTTGAGATCTTTGCCAGGGATGCAGGTAAAAAACATGAACTGGTAAATACTTACTGTGACTGCAAATGTCTTGATGAAAAATTCCTGAGAAAATCAGAATATCTCAAGGGTGCTACCTTCAACAGCTACCACAGTGAAACGGAGATGATGCGTTACATAAAAATGCTGGAAAGAAAGGATTTTTCTCTTACTCACAGCATGATATCCCTTGGCTCATGTACAATGAAACTGAATCCGGCAACTGCAATGTTTGCAATGAGCTGGCCGGAATTTGCCGATATACACCCTTTTGTTCCGAAAGATCAGGTTCCGGGATATTACCAGCTTATGGATGAACTGGGTGACGTATTAAAAGAAATCACCGGCTTTTCGGCTATCTCCTTTCAGCCTAATTCAGGTGCTGCCGGTGAATATACAGGACTGATGGTCATAAGGGAATACCATCATAGCAGGGGTGAATCTGGAAGGAATGTAGTTCTTATCCCATCATCGGCACACGGAACAAACCCGGCAAGCGCTGTGATGGCAGGTATGCAGGTTGTAGTTATTGATTGTGATGAAAAGGGCAATATAAATGTTGAAGATCTGAAGAAAAAAGCAGAAGAGAATAAAGAAAAACTGGCAGCATTTATGATAACATATCCTTCAACACATGGTGTTTTTGAGGAGGCTGTCGTTGAAATGACAGAAATCATCCATTTAAACGGTGGGATGGTATATATGGATGGAGCAAACATGAATGCACAGGTGGGACTTACCAGTCCGGGATACATAGGGGCAGATGTCTGTCATCTGAATCTTCACAAGACATTTGCCATACCGCATGGAGGCGGAGGTCCGGGCATGGGTCCGATACTTGTAAATGACAAACTGGCATCATTTCTGCCCGGACATCCACTGGTGAAAACCGGCGGAAGCCATGCTACAACAGCTATAGCCTCGGCTCCTTTCGGGAGCGGTCATATACTTACAATATCACATGCTTATGTACTTATGATGGGCCGCGACGGGCTCACGGAGGCAACAAAATATGCTATACTAAATGCAAATTACATTTCCTCTTCGCTTAAAAAATGGTATAAAACACTCTATACAGGAGCCTCCGGATTTGTGGCACATGAACTGATTCTTGACTGCAGGAATTTTAAGGCGGAGGCCGGTATAACTGAAGCAGATATTGCCAAACGCCTTATGGACTATGGTTTCCATGCACCAACACTTTCATTTCCGGTACATGGCACCTTGATGGTGGAGCCAACAGAATCCGAATCCCTCAGGGAACTGGATAAATTCATTGATGCTATGAAATCGATCTGGAAAGAAATACAGGAAATAATTGAGGGCAAAGCTGACCGGGATGATAATGTACTTCATAATGCACCCCATACAGTAAGAGTTGTCACCGCTGATGTATGGGATCATAAATATGACCGTCAAAAAGCCGCGTTCCCTGCCGGATGGATAATAGAAAACAAATTCTGGCCATCAACAGGTCGTATTGATGATGGCTATGGAGACCGTAACCTGATCTGTACCTGCGATCCCATTGATTCATACAGATTGGAGACATTAAAATTCTGAACCTGGGTAGCAGGATAAAATAATATTGTTATTGCAGAAATAATTTATTTAAATTAGTCGATAAATTATTTTGAGTTAGATTATAGTTAGTACTATGCGTAATTCTTTATGGGATGATCTAATAAAGCTTATAGAGGGGGAGAAACTGAGTTATCAGCCTACAGGATTTATTATTGATAGTCCCTGGATACCAGGATGGTATGGTATTTCAGCAATTGATTACTATACATCCGATGAAATTTGGTTAAAAGCTAATCTTAAGGTAGTAAACACATTTCCTGACACGTGGTTTATGCCGGGATTCTGGTCAGAATATGGTATGTGCACCGAACCATCTGCTTTCGGATCAAGGATGATATTTCTCGAAAATGAATTCCCTCATGCTGAAAAAGTTAATACAGGGGATATCGATACACTGCCACAACCAAATGTTAAAACCGACGGATTACTGCCTTTTATTATCAGAAGACTGAAGAATAATGAAAGAGCAATAAGGGATGCTGACCACCAGATAAGGTTTGCTGTAGCCAGAGGACCATTCAACATAGCAAGCTTTCTGATGGGTACAACAGAATTCATGATGGCTCTCGCCCTCGATCCTGATGGTATTCACAGGCTTCTTAACAAGATCACTGATTTTATTTGCGACTGGTTAAACTGGCAGAGAGAGTGCTTCCCATCGATAGACGGAATACTTCTGCTCGACGACATTATAGGCTTTGTCGGGGAAAATGAATTCCAGGAATTTGTAATCCCCTGTTTCAAGAGGATATTTGAAGTAACAGGAGCCAGAGTGCGTTTTCTGCATAATGATGCCGAGGGATTGATCACGGCCCGTCATCTTAAAGAGATGGGCGTTAACATGTTTAATTTTTCATACAAGCATTCGATGGGAGAGATAAGAGACCTTGCAGGACCTGAGGTCATTCTGGCAGGAAACATACCGCCAAGAGATATAATGGCTGCCGGAACACCCGAACAGGTTGAAGCTGCTGTGCTGAAAGCATTTGACGAAACGGTAAACCATGATAATGTTATCTGGTCAGTAGGAGGAGGGATGGCTCCTGATACCCGGGATGAAAATATACACGCATTTATCACAACAGTTAAAAACAAATCAAAACAGATATAAACAGACTGATTTTATTCAATAATTCAGATGAAAATGAAAAGCTTGCTTTTATTAATCCTCCCGGTACTGATCCTGTCATCATGCGGATCCGGAGGATCAAAAAAACAACCTGATAAAAAATCAAAGGATACCATGCAAAAGGGTTATCTGGTGCATCTTATGACTGTTAATCCGGGACATTTTCATGCTGCCCTGGTCCAGAAGATAATGTACGATGAGATTTCACCTGATGTATATGTTTATGCTCCTGATGGCCCTGATTGTCAACAACATATTGACAGGATTAACTCTTACAATAACCGTCCGGATAATCCCACAGAATGGAATGAGATTGTCTATACCGGTGAAGATTTCCTGGATAAAATGCTGGAAGATAAACCGGGCAATGTAGTGGTATTATCAGGTAATAATAAGAAAAAAGATGAGTACATACTGCGATCTTTGGATGCAGGACTGCATGTGCTGGCAGATAAGCCCATGATTATTCAACCTGAGGATTTTATACTGCTTGAACAGGCTTTTTTAATCGCAGAAGATAAAAGGGTTCTGCTTTATGATATTATGACTGAAAGATATGAGGTGACAACTGTACTTCAGAAACTTCTTTCTTCACAGGAGGAGATTTTCGGAAAACTGATGACCGGAACAAAAGAGGAACCGGCAGTAACAAAAGTAAGTATACACCATTTTTCAAAGATAGTATCGGGAACACCCCTGTTGCGTCCGGCCTGGTTCTTTGATGTTGAACAGCAAGGCGAGGGGATAGTTGATGTGACGACACATCTTGTTGATCTTATACAATGGGAATGTTTCCCGGAACAAATACTTGATCCGTCCGATATTAATATGGTTGAAGCAAAAAGATGGCCCACAATAATAAATAAGGAGGAATTTAAAAAGGTTACCGGCCTTGAAGAATTTCCCGATTACCTTCAGAAGGATATAAAGAATGGAAAACTGAATGTTTTTGCCAATGGTGAAATGGCATACCAGATCAGGGGAATCTGGGCCAAAGTATCTGTATCATGGAATTACGAGGCGCCACCGGGCGGCGGAGATACCCACTACTCGGTCATGCACGGAACCGGATGTGATCTTGTTATCAGGCAGGGAGCTGAAGAGAATTTTATACCTGCACTTTATATTGAGAACATAAAGGGAACCGGTATTGACGATTTTAAGACAAAGCTTGAAGAGAAACTGGCAACCTTTCCCTATGATAGTCTTTCCGTTGAAGCTATGAATGAAAATGTGTTGAAAATCATCATACCGGGGAAGTACAGGACAAATCATGAAGAGCATTTTGGAGAGGTTACTTCGAGGTTTCTTGAATACCTGAAAGAGGGGGCACTTCCGGAATGGGAGGTGGCAGGAATGTTAACAAAGTACTATACCACCACAAGTGCATTAAAGAAGGCAAAGGAATAAAAAAGCCCTAAAGCCTTAATGCCCTAATACCCTAATACCCTAATACCTTAATACCCTAATACCTTACAGTAAACAAATCTTCGATAACCATCGAGTAAAGATCCTGCAGATCAATGCCGGCAGCTTCAGCCTGTTTTGGGATTATGCTCTCAGTGGTCATCCCCGGTACGGTATTGATTTCCAGGAAAAAGGGCTTTTCATCGGTTATGATAAAATCTACTCTGACAATACCCTTGCAATCAAGCAGATCGTAAATTTTTGAACTTAATTCCTGTATTGTCCTGGTTAATTCAGGAGACAACTTTGCCGGGGTAACCTCATCAGATTTTCCGGGAGTATATTTCGCTTCAAAATCGAAAAATTCATTTTTGCTTATTATCTCGGTTACAGGTAGTATGAGAGTCTTTTTATGAGTCTTGATAATCCCGCATGCAACCTCCCTTCCATTCATAAATGTCTCGATCAGAACCTCATCACTTTCCTTAAATGCAGTCGCAACAGCAGATATCAGCTTATCCTTGTCCCTGACCTTTGTCACCCCGAAGCTCGATCCGCTGTCATTGGGTTTTACGAAACAGGGTAAACCTGTGTGTCCGATAATATTTTCCGGATCAATCTGGTCATCTTTTCTTATCAGGACAGCTTCAGCCATAGGAATCCTGTATTCTTTCAGAAACAGCTTGCAGGCCTGTTTGTTAAAAGTGAGAGCAGAGCAGAAAAATCCGCAGCTGCTGTAAGGGATCTGCATCATATCAAAGTAGCCCTGGAGCAGACCGTTTTCACCCGGAGACCCGTGAATAGCTATAAAAACAGCATCAAACCTGATTTTTGAATCATCAACAATAAGAGAAAAGTCGTTCTTGTCGATGGAATGATAACGCCCCTTTTTATCTTCCCAGTACCAGTTTACACCCCTGATCATAATAATATAGATAGTGTACTTTTCAGATAAAACGTTGCTGACCGCAGCGGCACTTTTTACAGATATCTCATATTCCGAGGAATCTCCTCCTGCAACAATGGCAATGGTTCTCATCCGTTTCCTGTATTATCAAATCAAAATTAATCATAAATGTAAGTTAAATGATATTATTTACCTTTGATAAAACATTAAGAATATAAAAAATGGGAAAGGATTATTTGACTAATTCTCTTCCTGATATATATTTCCGCCATTTATCAATTACCTGCTGCATATCCTCAGGTAATTCTGAATCAAAAGACATTCTTTTCCCGGTTACCGGGTGATCAAATGCCAGTGACTTTGCATGAAGGGCCTGGCGTGGAAGTATTTTAAAGCAGTTTTTTACAAACTGCTGGTATTTGCTGAATGTTGTTCCTTTAAGGATCCTGTCCCCGCCGTATTCGTCATCATTGAAAAGAGGATGGCGTATACTGCTGAAATGAATCCTGATCTGGTGTGTCCGGCCGGTTTCGAGCTTGCATTCGATAAGTGAAGTATAACCAAACTCCTCAATGATCTTATAATGTGTTATTGCCGGTTTTCCCTGGCTGCCGTCAGGGAACACCTGCATGATCTTCCTGTTACGGATATTCCTTCCCACATTGCCTGTTATTGTGCCTTCCCGGGGATCGGGAGTGCCCCATACCAGCGCAATATACTTTCTGTCGGTGGTGCGTTCGTAGAACTGCCTTGATAGTCTGTTCAGAGCGAGTTCATTTTTTGCAATGACAAGGATGCCCGATGTGTTCTTGTCAATCCTGTGTACAAGTCCCGGTCTCAGTTCTCCCGGGCTGAACAGAGGAAGATCCCTGAAGTGCCACATAAGTGCATTGACCAGAGTACCGCTATAGTTGCCATAAGCCGGATGCACAACCATTCCCGGCTCCTTGTTAACAACGATAACATCATCATCCTCATAGACAATATTAACCGGAATGTTCTCGGGAATGAGTTCTATTTCCCTGGGCGGACTCGGCAGTACTATCTGAACAATTTCATCCGGCTTGACCCTGTAATTTGGTTTCACCGGATTATTGTTCACCAGAATATTGCCGGCATTGGCAGCATTCTGTATACGTGTTCTGGAAATGTTTTCCATTCTGGCAAAGAGGTATTTGTCAATTCTGATAAGTGACTGACCGGGGTCAACGATGAACCTGTGATGTTCAAAAAGCTCCTGTTGTTCAACTAATTCCTCTTCAGCCATTTATGATGGTTACTTTGTCTTAACGAGACGGTTATATCCCTGCGGTCTTTCATTACTGCGTGCAGTTATAATATACAGACCTTCACGCAATGATGAAATATCGATTCTGTCTCCTCGCAGGGGAACATTTATCAGTTCCCGTCCCTGGAGGTCGAAAATGGAAATATTAAGCAGTCCTGCTTTCTGTGAATCACCGGGATCAATTATTATGAAGTCATTTGCAGGATTTGGCCAGAAGTGAAGTATATTATTATTTCTGTATCGCAGGTCATTGACTGAGGTAACAAGAGGAGGGCCCAAAACAGGCCTTATCATAACACTGCCTGATATCTGTGAAATGTTCCAGTCGCCGTTGATCCAGTAAAACTGCCTGCCGTTATGAGGTGTGTTAATATCAAGTCCTGCATTCAGGAATGCTTCTGATCTCTGTCTCCACCCAACATAGAATATATCATCAACAGGTACAGAAACAGGAAGTATGTAAGTGTGAAATCCGTTAAGGTTATCAGCCAGTTTAACCATAACCTCTTCCTGCGAGTAGAGAACATCTCCCGGAAAACCTCCTGCATCACCCCAGATCATAAGATCAAACAACCGCCGGTTGGAATTCATGTAACTGTCGTTAAAGCATATCTGCACTCCTCTTAAGGTGTCCGGTATGAATGACTTAAATCTGTAAGCCACCATTGCATTGTTTGATCCCAGTCCGTTTACTCCATATCCTCCCTCGGCTGATCCGTCATCAAAAGCAAAATAGTTATTAAAATGCTGGTAGTAAACCATTGTGTCATTCACTTTAGGATCAAAATTATCAGTAATGAGCCAGCTTTTTATCATGAACAATGCAGAATCAGGATTTTCATTTGTAAATGTATAGATAAGTTTAGCGTTATAGTCAACAACTGATGAGGGAAGTATATCCATCGCTCCGGCAGTGAATGACTTATGAAGAGAATCGTTATAGAGATCCCAGATTTGAAAATTCCTGGTCACATTTCTTTCAATAATGTCATTATTTCGGTAGTGTATGGTTATAGAATCTCCCATCTCCTGGTGAAGTATCTCTTTGAATTGTTTCCATGGCATAGCCTCATATTCTTTGAGAAGGGATCGCATCGGGAGAGTAAAGGCGACATCGGCATAGATCGTATCGTTCTCCGCCCTGTTCCTGTCAAGCAGCACATAATCCAGATGCCATTGATCACAATTACCAACCAGTGACGGGTCGTTCAGGTTTGAGCTCAGGCTTGCATAATTAATGAAACGGAACCTGAATCCTTTCTTTAAAAACCGGTCCTGATCAATTCCTATTATCACCGATTTGAAATCCGGAAAACTGTTTCCTTTGCTTTTCCAAACAGAATACCATTTTTCTTCTCCAGGTGCATAGAACTGCAAAGTGAGGCTGTCATTCTCTTCTGGAATATCTGCAAGTCCCCCGGCCTGATAACAGAAGCTGAGCCGTATATTATCGCCTGGAGGATAGTTGAGGTTGAAAGGCTGTGATGTAAGATGATCAGCTTCGAAGTAAATGGAAGAGGCAATTTCATATAATTCTCCTGTACTGCTCAGGGCATCAAAAGTGGCGACCCCGGCTGTGATTTGCCTGTCAGTGTATGTGTTGTTAATAAAAACATAATTATCGGACCATTTCGCGCTATCGGGAAAGAAAGACAGGCCTGAGAAATCATCAAAAAAGGGAAGCTCAAGGGTATCTCCGGTTAATGATTTGGATCCTGTATTTATAGGAGCAGCATTTTTCAGCAACCTGTTGGTCTGCAGACCTATAACAATCTCCTGGCTTTCAGCATGATTAATACATAAGCAAAACAAAATGATATTTAATATTGATCTTTTTATCATTATGAATTAAATAGCTGCTCCTGGGAAATATACGGCAGGGAGTGCCGTATCGGGCAAAGCCACCGGCGCTGAATCAAGCGGCAGTTTAAGAGAGTCCACCGTCAGCCACAGATACATGGATGACCCGAACTGGATTGTTGCATCTTCCCTGTACTCGGGATTTTGCCTGTAAATGAAAGCATTTATAGAATCCTCGCGGGTGAGGATGGTATTATCAAAAATATAGGTGCCGAGATTCAGAGATGTTCCATTGATCCTGTCACAGGCAGGATCAAGTCTCATCCCAATTAGATCAGGTACGCTGGTTCTTTGATTGCTGAGGCCTTTTCCAAGTACCAGATCAATCATGGAACCCTTCTGCAGGGAATCATTCGGTTCAATCTCTTTTCCGTTATATTGCTGGGCAAGCACAACATCAATTGAAAGATCAGGTTTGTAAGTTTTTGTCCCCATTTCCAGACCTGCACTCTCTATTAATGCCTTTGCCTGCCGGAGCGGTAGATTGATAAGGTCGGGTACTGCAACCATTTCCGGACGGAAAGCATTGATTGTTAATATTATGTTTCTCCATTTTTTTACTTTAAATCCGGGTTCGGGATTCTGTTCTGCCACACATCCGCGCGGAACAAGATAGGTATAAACTGAATCAATGATCTGGTAATTCATCTTGCTCTTTTTTGCCAGCGCTTCAGTCTCATCCATGGTTAAACCTGTAAAATCAGGAACAGGCCTTGCCTGGCCATGTCTTGTATAGAAATTAAGCCAAAGGAGCAATAAGAGAAGTGCTGCAATTGCAATAATAATGGCCAGAGCAAGATGTTTCAGGAATAATTTGCTGAATATAAATTTTGTTAAGCTCATAGAGGCAGTTGTGCATTAGTGATAACGCAAATGTATTGATAAAATTATTGTTATAATCTATTGTATAATGAATCTCTTTCGACAGGTTCGAATCCTGCTTCACTGATAAGCTTTCTTATTTCGGCAGTTGTCATCACAGGGTTTTTTTCTCCGGCTCCTGCCATGGAATAAATTCTTGTTGTATCCTCAATTGTTCCGTCAATGTCGTCAGCGCCGAATAAAAGGCTTAACTGCGCAACCTCTTTTCCTGTCATTGGCCAGTATGCTTTAATATGCGGTATGTTATCGAGATAGATCCTGGCAACAGCATAATTACGGAGATCTTCAACTATGCTTATTTCGCCAAGATACGACATGATATTATTTTCTTTCTTGAATTTAAGAGGGATGAAAGCATTAAAACCACCTGTCCTGTCCTGAAGTTCACGGAGCCTTTCCATATGATTGATTCTGTGTGCATAGTGTTCTATATGTCCGTAAAGCATTGTGGCATTGGATGGAATCCCTGTTTTATGAGCTGTCTCATGAATCGAAAGCCATATTGCGGAGGATGTTTTTTCATCGCAGATTTGAGCCCTCACCTTCTCATCAAATATTTCAGCACCGCCCCCTGGTATTGAGCCCAGACCGCACTCTTTAAGCTTTTCAAGTCCTTCTTCAACTGTTGTTCCGGCTTTTTTTATCATATAGTCGAGTTCTATGGCTGAAAATGCTTTTATATGGAGTGAAGGCCTGTGGTTCTTTATTTTCCCGATCAGGCTGCAATAATATTGAAGATCGTGTGAAGGATGAACACCCCCAACGATATGAACCTCTGTAACATCTTTATTATCGAATCTTTTAACTATCTCCAGCATTTCCTCATGGCTGTATTCCCAGCTTTCCGGATCAGAGGCCGGTTTATGATAAGAGCAGAAACGGCAGTTATATACGCATTTATTTGTTGGTTCAATGTGAAAATTCTTATTGTAAAAAACACTGTTGTTGTTAATTCTTCGCCTCACAATGCCTGATAACCAGCTGAGAAGAGACAGGTCGGTATCGGTGTAAAGCAATAAACCCTCAGCAGGCTTAAGCCGCGTTCCCGAGACGACTTTATCTGCTATATGCCTGATATGGTGGTTGCTGATATTATTAAGAATTTCCTTCATAGGATTGGTGATGAGGCCAAAATTAACAAAAAAGGTGCCTTATTTGGCACCTTATTACTGTTATAATTAACCGGTATCAGCTTTTTGTTTTAAGTTCGGAAGAAACAGAGAGCTTTTTTCTTCCCTTTGCCCTTCGTGCATTTATCACTCTTCTTCCGTTATGTGTGGACATTCTTTCTCTGAATCCATGCTTGTTTGCCCTCTTTCTTCTTGACGGTTGAAATGTCCTTTTCATCAGTTTTTTATTTTATAGTCAGTACTTTTTTCAATTGAGATCGCAAAGATAGAGCTTTTTTTAGATTTTAAAACCCCGGAAAATATTTTTTTCAGGATAATCAGCGAGGCAGGTAAATGATTTTTTTTGTTACAAAGAATGATTCGTTGAAGAATTCTTTAATATTCCACACGGTGATTTTATCCCTGAACTCTGCAAGTTCTTCATCTATCTCTCCTCCCTTCAGGTAAATGATCCCGTTTTTCAGTCTGTTATTACCGTTACTTAAGATATTTTTTGTGGTCAGCTTTACAAACTTGTTAAATTGCATAACAGCCCTTCCGGTAATGAAATCATATTTGCTCTCTTCATCTTCGGCTCTTTTCCATGCTGTCGTTACATTTTCAAGATCAAGCTCACCGGCAATGGCAGATATTACACTTATCTTTTTTTTAACTGAATCGAGAAGCATGAATTTGGATTCGGGAAACATTATAGCCAGGGGTATCCCGGGTAATCCCCCTCCTGAACCTACATCAAGGATGCATGTGCCGGATTTAAATGAGATGATCTTTGCAATTGACAATGAATGAAGTACATGATGGATGAAAAAATTATCCATATCTTTCCTCGAGATCACATTTATCATGCTGTTCCATCTTAAATAAAGGGATTGCAGCATGGCAATCTTATTCTTCTGAAGGGGTGAAAGTGACGGGAAATATCTGAATATAACTTCCGGCATTACCTGTTTCCTGTTTTTAAAAAAATATTGTATAGCAGGGTTTTTGCGCGGTACAACTGGGCTTTTACGGTTCCGAGAGGAATATTTAGTTCAGAAGCTATCTCTTCATATGAATACTCCTTATAATATCTTAGCTCAATTATTTCCCTGTAGGGTGATTTAAGCTGGTTGACAATATTTCTCAGGGTGGCTATTTTCTGTTCGTTAATGAGTGTCTCTTCAGGATCGGGAAGGTCGGACTGGATATTGTGTGTAAGGTCATCCATAACCTTATTTCCCTGGTCGAGAGGAACAGGGGAGGATTGTTTTTTTCTTACAAAATCGATGCAGTTATTGGTAGCGATCATGAAGAGCCACGTGCTGAAAGCATACCGGGGCGTATAAGAATCGATGTTCCTGAAGGCCTTGCCAAATGCCTCAATTGTAAGATCTTCAGCATCGGAAGGATTATTAACCATCTTAAGCAGCATATAATAGATGGAATCCCTGTACCGGTTCATAAGACTTGCAAAAGCTTTTTCATTGCCCTTCTTTGCCTCCTCAACCATTAACAGATCATTTCTTGCCTTATCCGAAAGTCCCTGGTTTATTTCCATTTGTTCTTGCCCGGTCTGGTGAAGATATTGCTAAAATAAATCGCACCGTTGATCACAGGTGAAAAGATATCAAAAAATAATGAAAATACTTTAATGCCCGGTTCATTTAGCTTTTTCTGTGCCAGAGTTGTAATGATGGTCTGAATTATCAGCCTCAGGCCAAAGATAATAAGTACATACTGCCAGAGAAAAATATTATAAAGCAGGATAATAAGCGAGACATAAAACAGCACCCTGGTAAATGGTTCCATAAATAACCTGAACTTATCTCCAGACTTGTAATAACGGGCTGTGATCATATGTCTTTTTTTCTGTTTTACCCACTCATTGACTGAAGCAGCTGGAACAGATCTTGTATGTGTCTCTTTCCTGAATTCTACGACTGTATTGTTCTTATCGGCATTTGAGTTTACGAAAAGATCATCATCACCTGATAACACATGGTTATGTGATCCAAAGCCCTTTTTATTGAAAAACAGTGACCTCCGGTATGCCAGGTTTCTTCCAACACCCATGTAAGGGACCCCGCGAATTGCCATACCGAAGTACTGCATGGCAATAGTCATGCTGTCGTATCGTATATACCTGTTTAACAAGCCTTTTCTTTTGAAATATCCACCATATCCAATAACAAAATCAATATGATCCTCGAATCGCGAGACTATTGTTTCAAGCCATTTATCAGATTCGGGATGACAATCAGCGTCGGTAAAAAGAAGAAGATCATTTTTTGCGGCTTTAATACCAATGAACTGTGCAAATTTCTTATTATGAGTGAATTTGGAATCCTTGTGCACGTTTGATATCTTCAAATGCGGGTATTGTTGCAGAAAGTCGCCCAGTATGTCATAAGAATTATCTTCAGAGCAATCGTTTACGACTATCACTTCATAATCAGGATAGTCCTGTTTGAGAACTGACGGAAGGAATTCTGTGAGGTTCACCGATTCATTCCTTGCACAGATGATCACAGAAACAGGTTTTTTGGAAGGATTTACTTCAGGATGTTTATAAAGAATAATGGCAAGGTAATAATAAAAATAATAGAAAATCTGGATAGCTCCGGAAAGTAATAATAACGAGAATACTATTGGTAAAAACAGATTTTCGTGTAACATTAGCTGACTTTCAAAATATTGCAGCAATATTAATTAAGATATTCGTAATGGAGAAAAAAAAGTGGTAGAATTTCCTCAGGCCGAACGGATGAATTACATTTGTGCTGCCAGTAACGACCGGTTTATATGTTTAAAATAGAGAGCAGGGATAAGGAAACAAAAGCAAGAGCAGGTATTCTGACAACTCACCGTGGAAATATTCCCACTCCGATATTCATGCCGGTCGGTACAGGGGGGACAGTTAAGGGGATACTCAATCGTGATCTTACAGAAGAGATAGATGCGAAGATCATTCTTGCCAACACCTATCACCTCTATCTTCGTCCTGGTACAGATGTAATAAAAGCCGCGGGAGGGCTGCATAAGTTTATGTCATGGGATCTTCCGATCCTTACTGACAGCGGGGGTTACCAGGTTTTTTCTCTCTCGGGTAACAGGAAACTTACTGGAAAGGGGGCAATCTTCAGATCTCATATTGACGGCTCAGAACATATCTTTACTCCTGAAAATACAATTGACATACAGAGGGTTATAGGTGCTGACATTATTATGGCCCTCGATGAATGTGCTCCTTTTCCATGCGATCACAAATATGCAGGAAAGTCTGTTACCCTTACTCATCAATGGCTCGACAGAGCTGTGGATAGGTTCCGGACAACTGAACCTCTATGGGGTATCGAACAGTTCCTTTTCCCGATAGTACAGGGAGGAATTTTTGATGATCTGCGAAGGATTTCGGCGGAAAAGGCAGCTGAAGCAGGTATGGCTGGAAATGCCATCGGAGGATTATCGGTAGGTGAACCTGCCGATGAGATGTACAGAACCATAGAAATAGTTAATGAGATACTGCCTGAAGATAAGCCCAGATACCTTATGGGAGTAGGTACACCGGTCAATATCCTCGAGGCAATTGAAAGAGGTGTCGATATGTTCGACTGCGTGATGCCGACACGAAACGGACGTAACGGAATGTTGTTTACATCAAAAGGGATAATTAACATAAAAAACAATAAATGGAGCGACGACTTCAGCCCCATAGACCCATCAGCCCCTGCTGAAGTGAGTATTAAATATTCCAAAGCATATCTCAGGCATCTAATAATCTCAGGAGAGATCCTTGGATCACAAATATCAAGTATCCACAATCTGGCATTTTATTTGAGCCTGGTAAGGAAAGCCAGAGAAAAAATAATTACAGGGAATTTTAAAATATGGAAAGAGTCAATGATAAAAAAGCTGTCTGCAAGGTTATAGATTCTTTTAAAATCAAAATAATTGATATCTATATCATCAGGAAATTCCTGGGCACGTTCTTCTTTTCTCTTGTCCTGATAATGACTATTGCAGTGGTTTTTGACTTTGCAGAGAAAATCGACAATTTCATGGAAAAAGAAGCGCCGTGGAGGGCTGTGGTATTTGACTATTACATGAATTTCATTCCATTTTTTGCGACACTATTTGCACCGCTTTTTGTTTTCATCTCAGTCATCTTTTTTACATCCCGTATGGCTGCCAATACCGAGATAATTGCCATCCTGAACAGCGGAATGAGCTTCCAGAGAATGATGTGGCCCTATTTCCTTTCAAGCTTTGTTATTGCGGTATTCATTTTTTATCTGACAAATTTTGTGATTCCCAGGACTGCCCTCGAGAGGATGGATTTTGAAGATAAATATTACCGTCCACAGTGGAGAAAAGGAAATGTTGACAATATTCACCGGCAGGTTTCCCCGAATGTCTATGTCTATATGGAATCATTCAGCCCTCTTTACATGCGTGGCAGGAATTTTACATTAGAGAAGTTTGACGAAAAGGGCAGACTTGTTTCAAAGTTGTCTTCACCAACTGTAGCATGGGATACTGCATCTTCAAGATGGGTAGCAAACAATTATCTGATCCGGGAAATAACAGGTAATGAGGAGATATTGACAAGAGGAACAAAAATTGACACAGCCCTCATAATAAATCCCAAGGATTTTTCAAGAGATCCCGGATTTGTCGGGACCATGACTTACAAGGAACTGAATGATTATATAGATTTGCTGAAATTGCAGGGATCAGATGAGCTGAATGTTTTTCTGATTGAAAAACATCGTCGTTTTTCGAGTCCCTTTGCAGTATTCATCCTTACATTGATAGGAGTTACCCTTTCTTCTCAAAAGCTGAGGGGGGGGTTAGGTATGAACATAGGAATAGGTCTTGCATTAAGCTTTTCATATATATTGTTCCTTCAATTTGCGGCACAATTTTCCGTAAAGGGCAACCTCGGACCCATGATTGCCATGTGGATACCCAATATCATTTATATCTTTATTGCATTAATTCTTTATAAATTGGCTCCCAAATAGTATCCTTAAATCGTTCATTTTATGTAAAATTGTAATTCTGGGTGCCAGGGTAAAAATATATTCTAATATTATCAATCTATGGAATTTAATAAGAAGATAGAGGAATTACACGAGAGGAGGCAGAAACTTCTGCTCGGGGGTGGTGAACAGGCTATTGAAAAACAAAAAGCCCTTGGAAAACGCACTGCCCGTGAGCGTATTATGTCTCTTCTTGACGAGGATTCATTCAACGAATATGACATGTTTGTTGAACATGACGCCCGTGATTTCGACATGGATAAGAAGACCCTTCCCAGTGATGGTGTGGTAATTGGCACGGGTACTGTCTACGGCGCCCCTGTTGCCATATTTGCCCAGGATTTTACAGTCGCTGGCGGATCACTTGGATTGATGCACTCAAGAAAGATCACAAAGATAATTGACCATGCCCTGAAGATGAGGATGCCTCTTATCGGCATCAACGATTCAGGAGGCGCCAGGATACAGGAGGGTGTTAATTCACTTGCCGGTTATGGCGAGATCTTCTTTAGAAATACACTATCGAGCGGAGTAATACCGCAAATATCTGTTATACTTGGTCCCTGTGCTGGAGGGGCTGTCTATTCTCCCGCTCTTACCGACTTTGTTTTTGTGGTTGACAATATATCAAAGATGTTTATCACTGGTCCTGAGGTGATAAAAACAGTACTCGGGGAAGAGATATCTATGGAGGAACTGGGAGGTGCAAGAATTCATAGCGAAATAAGTGGTAACGCACATTTCTTTGCTGAAAGTGAAGATGAATGCTTTGAACAGATAAAGCGACTGATAACATTCATACCATGGAGTAATGAGAGAAAAGCCAGACCTTTTGATCCCGGTGAACCCAAAGAAGAATACGATATTGAAAAGATTGTTCCCGAGGATCCCACACTGCCATATGATGTCAGGGATGTTATCAGGGCTGTTGTTGATAATTCAGATTTCTTTGAGATCATGGAGCATTATGCCAGGAACATTGTGATCGGCTTTGGGAGGATAAATGGGCAAACAATCGGATTTGTTGCGAACCAGCCTCTTGAAATGGCTGGCGTCCTCGATGTAGATTCATCCGACAAGGCTGCAAGGTTTATACGTTATTGTGATGCCTTTAACATCCCTATAATAACATTTGTCGATCTTCCGGGATATATGCCGGGGGCTGACCAGGAATATGCAGGTGTAATACGTCACGGTGCAAAAGTACTTTATGCCTATAGCGAAGCCACAGTTCCCAAAATAACAGTTATACTCAGGAAAGCATACGGAGGCGGATATATTGCTATGGGTTCACGTCATCTCAGGGCAGATTTTGTATTTGCATGGCCAACAGCAGAAATAGCGGTGATGGGTCCGGAAGGTGCTGCAAATATAATCTTCAGAAAGGAGATAATGTTATCTGATGATCCTGATGAAACAAGGAAGAAAAAAGTTGAAGAGTACAAGGAAAAATTTGCAAATCCTTATGTTGCAGCATCACGCGGCTATATTGATGCAGTTATCGAACCCGGAGAGACAAGAAAATTCCTCCTTCACTCAATTACAGTATCAGAGAATAAGTCAATTCAAATGCCTGAGAAGAAACATGGGGTACCTCCATTTTGATTTAACATATTCCACGAACAGTCAAAAACGATTATGAAGAAATTTGAAAATCTGGGTACTCTGAATATCAACGCCAATCTGTACAAAACAAGGCTAAGCAGTAAATATATAAACCGGCAGCCTTACAAATCTGCCAATCCCAGACTGGTGCTGAGTTTTATCCCGGGTACCATACTCGATATTCCGGTTGAGCCGGGACAGATTGTCAGGAAGGGAGAAATCCTTATGATCCTTGATGCCATGAAGATGCAAAATCAGATTAAATGCATGATGGACGGAATAGTAAAAAATGTACTGGTAAAAAAAGGCGACAGAGTGTCAAAAGGAATTGTCCTGCTCGAAATGGAATGAGGTTATAGAGTTCCCTCAAAGACTAAAAACTCTTTCAGCTTATCAGGAATTTTGGATTTCCTCTTATAAATTCCGTAGACAGAAGATCCGCTTCCTGTCATGGAGCAATAGACTGCTCCCATTTTGTACAGGGAATTTTTCAGTTCACCCACCTGCGGGTAAACCTTGAAAACGAAATCTTCAAAATCATTTACAATGTATTTCTGCCAGTCGGATATCTTATGGGAAAATAATTCTTCAAGACTGGTCTCCGGTTTCGATGGATGGCAATTGTGATAAGCCTCCCTGGTACTAATATGAAATCCAGGATTAATAAGGATAAGATGATATCCTTCCAGAAGATTTTTAACCGGTTTTAATATCTCACCGCGTCCTGTTGCAAATGAGGGTACAGGGTTCAGGAAAAAAGGGCAGTCACTTCCTGCTTCCAGGGCTATTGTTTTAAGTTCGGTTTCACTTACAGGAAATTTGAAACGTCTTATTATGCTCTTTAAAATACAGGCAGCATCGGAAGAGCCCCCGCCCAGTCCGGCCCCCGAAGGAATTACTTTGTGCAGATGTATTTTGAGCATGGGAACGGGATAGCTTGTCCTTAATCTTTTAACTGCCTTGATGATAAGATTTTTTTCAGGTCGTGTTTTTATATCGATACCCGAAACCACCAGTTCATCTTCCCTGGCTTTTCCGGATATTGTTACAAATTCGAGAGCATCAGATAACGGGATAGGATAGAATATAGTTTCTATATCATGGAAGCCATCGGAACGCTTTCCAACAACTTTTAACCCAATGTTGATCTTTGCTTTCGGAAAAGAAATCATCCTGTAAAATTATCATTAGGTTTTGAATTTGATGTTAATGATATTTTTTTTTAGCTTTTCAACAAGTTTTTAACACATTTATGTTTGTAATAAACCTGATATCCTGCATTTATAAAACTTGCTAATTCATACCTTTGAAACTGCCGGTAAGACTATTTGGCTACAGGGTAATTATCAATCAATCAGCAATATAACATTAATGGCAAAACAAACAACGGGTAGCAGAAAAAATATTGTGTCATTACCTGATCTTGGGAAGGTTCCGCCACAGGCTATAGATATGGAGGAGGCTGTCCTTGGAGCAATAATGCTTGAAAAGGAGGCTGTAATAACCATACTTGACATTCTTAAACCTGAGAGTTTTTATAAGGATGCACATAAAAAGATCTTCAAGGCAATCTCTGACCTTTCATTGCGGGAGTATCCTGTTGATCTTTATACTGTCACTGAAGAACTTCGTAATCACCATGAGCTTGAAAGTGTTGGAGGACCAGTTTATCTCACCCAGCTTACTTCGAAGGTTGTTTCCGCAGCCAATGTTGACTATCATGCACGTATAGTAGCTCAGAAATATATTCAACGTGAACTGATCAGGGTCTCTACGGAAATCCAGTCAAGATCCTTCGATGACTCTATAGATGTTACCGATCTTTTAGATTATTCCGAAAATGCCCTGTTCCAGATTGCCGAAGGCAACATCAAGCGCGAAGTATCTCCCATTAATATGGTTATTAAAGAGGCCATAAAGGAGATTGAAGAGGCTGGCAAAAGAGAAGACGCACTGGTTGGTATTCCTTCGGGTTTTACAAAACTTGACAGGTTGACATCCGGATGGCAAAAGTCAGAACTTATCATCATTGCCGCCCGTCCCTCAATGGGGAAGACAGCACTGGCACTTTCAATGGCAAGGAATATGTCAATTGATCACGGGAAAAAAGTAGCAATATTCTCGTGTGAAATGTCTTCTATTCAGCTTGTTAACAGGTTTATAATTGCAGAAACCGATATTCGGGGAGACAAGATCAGGAATGGCCGTCTTTCGGAAGAGGAGTGGAAACATTTGGATACCAGGATCAAGAAGCTTGTTCAGGCTCCTATATTCATTGATGATACACCGGCCATTTCAATATTTGAATTAAGGGCAAAATGCCGCCGCCTAATGGCTCAACATAAGCTCGATATTGTTGTCGTTGATTACCTTCAGCTTATGTCAGGGCCTGAAGATGCAGGCAGCCGTGAACAGGAAGTGAGTAGTATATCGCGATCGCTGAAAAGTATTGCCAAGGAGCTGAATGTCCCGATTATTGCACTTTCTCAGCTTAACAGGTCGGTTGAAATGAGAGGCGGCACAAAACGTCCCCTCCTGTCTGACCTGCGCGAATCGGGTGCTATTGAACAGGATGCCGACATGGTGGTTTTTATACACCGTCAGGAAAAATTCGGAATTCCGACATTTGATGACGGCTCATCAACAAAAGGAATAGCCGAGATAATTCTTGCCAAGAACCGTAACGGTCCTGTTGATGATGTTAAACTGAGATTCAGAGAGGAGAAGGCTCAGTTTATTGATATTGATGATTTTGATATTGATAATGTACCGGAACCTGGTGGTACACAGAGTATAACGCTGGGATCAAAGATGAATCATGATAACTTCAGAAGCTCCGGCGGGAGCTTTGACCAGGAGTATGATAATCACGACGAACCTCCCTTTGCTTAAACCCTAATCCAGTCGCAATACAAGCCTTACACCTATGCTTTCATAGGTCAGGTTTTTAAATCCGGTATATACTCCAAGTTCTCCCACCAGGAATAACTCTGTAATACTGTATCCTATTTCAGTATAACTCTTGTGAAATTCAGATCCCAGCCATGAGAGGCTCAGGTTTTCACGCATCAGTGTTTTACTGAGGCCGGGGAGGTACTTAAGCAGAAAGTATGGTGTAGTATACTTTATATGAACCTCACCAAAGAATTCAGGAGTGCTCAGTGAATAATAGTCAGACAGTCTGAAAGCATCCTGGTAATCATTAATCAGTACAGGCAGTGGTTGTGCATTGAAATGAAAGAAATCATACCATGTAAGATGTTTCTTATTAATAAATCCGCCCGTCCTTACTCTCCACCTGAACTCGCTGAAGGCACCCATATCATGCTCTTTAGACACCTCGAACCTGATCATGTCAAAATGTTTATACCTGTCTGTAAGCTCAGTGAACTCATTGATCCCGTGTTTCCACATGAGATTAAAGGTAGGCCAGTCGGAACCCCATGGTATTTTGGCATCGTTAATTATTCTGTACTTCTGTCTTGGAGTATAACTGACACTTGTTACAAATTCAAAATGCTTCTGGTCTCCCAAAGCGTACATACTATCTGCATCTGCAGATAAATAGAAATTATCAGGTATGTTATCCGAATACTCAGCTGTTGAATTGACTAATGCAAATGAGGTATTATTTTCGAGTACTCTCCTGTCATCATATTCAGCAGTCAGTTCAAGATAAGTTCCGATTGAGATCCGGCTCCTGTGGCCAAGAGCAAAGTATCTGTTTTCGAATAGCTTAAGGTAATTCTTTTCAAAGAACAGGGATGTTACGGAATTTAAAAATGAATTAATGCTTCCACCTGTTCCGATATCCCTGCTGGTCATTCCGGCCCTGAAAAAAAACTGCTTTTGCCTCACCCTGTCATAAGAAAAGTTACCGTTTAGTCTCCATAAAAGTTGCTCACGGCTGAATGCATAACGAATATCAGGATAAAATGAAAGTGATGTATTGTTTTTCCATCTCTTTGAGATACTGAAATCTATTCCATGTACAAAACCATCAACCGTATTGAAACTAAAATTATTAAGATCAAGAAGTCCTCCGAATCTGAAGCTGAATCCTGTAGTGTCGGACCATGTATGGCCGAAACTGATATCATTAAGAGTTCTGATGAATTTGTTTTTTTTCTTTGGCCTGGCACCGGGAATAGTGTCCTGTTTCATTTCCCTGACCGATGACTCCATCTTTATGCTGTCACGGATCCTTATACTCTTCATCTCAATGTCGGAAAGTGGAATGGGTCTTATCTCTGCCCAGTATGTACTGTCTTTTTGGTCTGCGTCTTCTTCAACAGTAGTTATTATCTTATCCTTTATTTCCAGGTTGTTTTTGGTACTGTCAGGCAGTGTTTCTTCGGATTCCTTTTCCATTAGACGGGACAGCCTGACCATATCACGGTTTGACAGTTCATCTTTATCAAGTATCTCTTCAATCTTCTCCTGGTTTTTGGTTACAGGCAGATCCTTTTGAGGCTGTGCGGTAACTGGTTTTCCGAAATAATTTACATCAACAGATTCAGGTTTCCTGAGTGAATTATTTGGTATGACTTCATTGTATTTGACTGAACTGCCATAGCTTGCATCAGCCCTGATACCTATTATTTTAAGATTGACATTAAACTTGTGGCTTACTGGCATCCATATATCATCCTGAACAGGTATATAGAGTTGCTGAACATTTATTGTGCCGGCAATATTTTCATTAGTGAGATCAACACTGTAAAGACACCAGAGATCTTCAATGATATAGATAATTCCTTCAAAGAGCTGCTGGCTTTTACGTTTCGGAGTAACCTTTATCTTATTGACTGTTATATTTCCCTGGGGTGTTGCTCCCAGGTATTTGAAATTATAGTGTGAAAAGGCCTGGGGAGACAGAGGTGATATTGCAAGGTCAGCTATTATCGGCTGATAGAAACTTGCATTGATGATATCCATTGGTGATATATCATCCCCCTCATCGGGGAAAGTACTGTTTATTGAAATAACCTTCTGGACATAATTGTCAGGTGCGGTGAATTCAATCTCATTGTATGATTCCATCATAAAGGCATCACCCTCCTTGATGGTTACGGAGGTGGTTGTTGATCCGCTCTCATCCTGTGTTTCCAGTTTCATTGCTTTCTGTATGAGCTTGGGGATCTTATTAATAACAAGATTCCCTTTAAGGTAAACATCTGCCTTATAATAACTTATGTTATTAAGATAGTATGGAGCCATACCAATGGCCTTTCTCATTATACCGTACGCCGGGTCCTCCCCGGTGGCGGTTATTCTCACCTCAGGTATTTCATAGTACTGTAAGGGAAGCGTTACATTCCTGGTAATGGTTTGATCGTAAATTGTGATATTGAAGAAAACCGGTGAAAATCCGAGACTCTGATATGTTACCATATATTTGCCAGCCGGTAGTTTTAATTCGTAATCCCCTTTTGTATTGGCCGTAGTTCCCTGTTTCAGCTCCTGGATATATACTGTCGCATACTGAATTGGCTCACCTGATTGACTGGTTATCGTCCCTTTTAGTATCTGAGCGGAAATAAAACAGGGAAACTGTATAAACAGGATTATCAGAATAATTGATCGTCTCATAACAGGTTATTCTTTCTTCCCGGCAACAATGATAACTATTTCTCCTTTTGGAGCAGTTTTTTTGTAATGTTCTGAAAGATACGACAATGAGCCTCTCATGTTTTCCTCAAAAACTTTGCTCAGCTCTCTTGATACACAGGCCTCCCGGTCATGGCCGAAATGTGAAGCCATATCATCGAGAGTCCTTACGAGCCGGAAGGGAGATTCATAAAAAACCATTGTACGTGTCTCTTTCTCAAGATCTGTCAGCCTTTTTACCCTGCCCTTCTTATGAGGCAGAAAGGCCTCAAAGCAGAAACGTTCACAGGGCAGACCGGAATTCACCAGAGCAGGTATCAATGCTGTCGGCCCCGGCAGAGTTTCAACAGGGATACCCTTCTCCAGACACGTTCTTACAAGCAAAAACCCCGGATCAGATATCCCCGGCGTACCGGCATCAGATATAAGGGCTGTTGTAGTACCCGAAAGGATCCTGTTACAGATTGATTCGACGCTTTTATGCTCATTGAACATATGATGCGACTGGAGAACTGACCTGATATTGTAATGTTTAAGAAGTTTTGAAGCATGCCTTGTGTCCTCGGCGAGGATAAGATCAACAGTGGCAAGGATTTCAACAGCCCGGTATGTTATGTCCTTAAGATTACCAATGGGAGTAGGGACAAGGAACAATCTACTCATTAGAGGGAAATTTGCGTTTTACGATATCAAGAAACTGCTTAACGATCCTGGTCTCCTTGTTATCTCCTGTATAACTCATCAGAACAGTTTTGGCATCGTTAAAGGTTTTTACCCCGTTGAGCTTTTCAAGAGCCTGATTATAAGATTCAGGACTCCCGTTAAAGAGCTCCCTGATGAACAGGAATTTGTCATTTACTCCTATTGCATCATCCAGATTTGCTAAAGGTTTTGTCTTTATTATCTCTGTAACATTATCTTCGCCTCTTATGCTTCCCATCTGTTCATTAAGCCGGTCTGTGAGACTGAAAGAATCCCCTATTGTTGATGAATCAGGCTTTTTGCCTGAAGATGATGAAGAGACATTTTTTTCTTCTTCTTTTGGTTGATGAGAAGTCTTAGATACAGGATGAATCCTATCGGGAGTTTCACTCCCGGCGATATTTCCTGCGGGTGCATCCTTATTATCTGTAACAGGAGGTGTTGGCTGTTTATAATCCGGAATATTTACCTCATTACGAAGACTCTTAAGAAGGGCAATTATTTCTCCTGCACTTTTACATTTCGATTTTGCCATCTCTATCTGTAATAAGGGTACACCGGGATAGTTCTTAAGATCATCAATGATTTCCCGGGCTTCATCAAGATCTTTAATAATTAAATCAACGGTCGCGTTGAAATCCATTCCTTTTATTGTTAATAAAACAAACCAATTTCCTTATTTTGCAAAAGTAACTAATATTCTACAAGTAAGAACGGGATTTTGTGGCAAAATGGTATACAACCGCATAGGATAATTACAGATGGATTTTTTAGAGAATTCAGTGAAACTGACCGGTAAACGAGGCTCAATAGAGGTAATTACTGGTTCAATGTTTTCGGGGAAGACCGAAGAACTGATCAGACGGCTGCGCCGGGCACAGTATGCAGGATTGAAAGTAGAAATATTCAAGCCATCCACTGACAGAAGGTATTCTGAAACCAGGATCGTATCACATGATGAGAAATCAATCGTTTCCACACCTGTCGACAATGCGTCATCAATACTGTTGATGGCCGGCGATGTTAAAGTTGTAGGTATTGATGAAGCACAATTTTTTGATGATACATTAGTGGATGTCTGTAATAAGCTGGCCGACAGCGGTATAAGAGTTGTTATTGCAGGGCTGGATATGGATTTCAAGGGAAATCCCTTTGGCCCAATGCCAGCCATTCTTGCCATAGCCGAATATATTACAAAGGTTCATGCAATATGTGTACGATGCGGTAACCTTGCTCAGTATTCCTTCCGAAAATCGGAAGAGAACCAGGTAGTTGTACTGGGTGAAAAAGACAAGTATGAACCTTTGTGCAGATATTGCTATAACAAGATCTCTGGTAAATATGATTATTAACTATGCAGCTTTCATTTTACAAGGAATATTGTTGTCATCGAAAATGTTGAAGCAAATCTAGCAATGGAGAAAAGCAAATTATATTCAATAATTCACTCCATATATAAAGGAAAAACTAACAATACCTTTCACCAATTGATAAGATACACTTTTGTGGGAGGGCTTGCCTTTATTATTGATTTCAGCACCTTGTTCTTTCTGACAAATTATCTAAACCTTTATTACTTAATATCTGCCGGGATCGCCTTTCTGCTGGGGCTTACAACTAATTATTTACTTAGCATCAGTTGGGTTTTTGCCAGGAGAACTGTTGAGAACCGTAAACTGGAATTCATGCTGTTCATGCTTATTGGTATAATAGGATTGGCATTAAATGAACTATTCTTATGGTTCTTTACTGACATATTATTAATGTATTATCTTATATCAAAAATAATTACTACCTTTTTTGTATATCTCTGGAACTTTTTTGCCCGTAAATTCATACTCTTTAATAAATAATACAATCTGTTGATGGCTAATAAACAAGCAATTATAATAGGAGCAGGTCCGGCAGGATTAACGGCTGCCTATGAAATTATTACCAGAACAGATATAAAACCTGTTATTATTGAAAAAACAAATGATATAGGAGGTATTTCGAAGACAGTTGTCTATAAAGGGAACCGTATAGATATAGGGGGACACAGGTTTTTTTCGAAATCCAGTATTATAATGAATTGGTGGCAGAATATTCTTCCCCTGCAAGGTTCATATTCAAAAGATGAGATTCTTAAAAAGAAGTACTATCATAAATCCAGGACTCTAAAAGGATTAGTTCCCGGAGGTCCCGATCCGGAAAAAACCGACAGGGTAATGCTTATCAGGGACAGATTATCACGGATATTTTTTATCGGAAAATTGTTCGATTACCCGTTATCATTAAGCTGGAAAACTATTTCAAATCTGGGATTTGCCAGAATAATAAAAATAACCTGGTCATATATGCTGATTAAAATCTTCCCTGAGAAAGAAATTAAATCACTTGAAGATTTCTTTATCAGCAGGTTCGGGAAAGAACTATACAGAACATTCTTTAAAGATTACACCGAAAAAGTATGGGGTGTTCCTTGTTCTGAAATCCCTGCCTCCTGGGGATCGCAAAGAGTAAAGGAGTTATCTGCATCACGTGCCATCTATCATGCTATAAAAATAATTTTCAGCCGCCAGAAATCAATTGAACAAAAGAATACTGATACGAGCCTTATTGAACAGTTCATGTATCCAAAACTTGGACCGGGACAAATGTGGGAAACTGTCGCAAGAATAATAGAAGAAAAAGGAGGCACAATTATACTGAACTCTGAAGTTGTGCGACTAAACCTTTCCGGAAACCAGATAAGTGAACTGGTTTATATAAATACTAAAACCGGATCAACATACTCACTGACAGGAGATTATTTCTTTTCTTCCATGCCGGTTAAAGATCTTATCAACACAATGTGTGATGAAATTCCTTCAGAAGTGAAAGAAACAGGTAATGGTCTTAAGTACAGGGATTTTATTATGGTTGGATTGTTGTTACACAGACTTAAAATTAGAAATGACACAAATATCATCACTCTTAATGATCTGGTTCCAGATAACTGGATCTATATTCAGGAAAAAGGTGTGAAAGTAGGCAGGCTTCAGATTTTTAATAACTGGTCACCTTATATGATTGCCGACATTGATAAAGTATGGATTGGTCTTGAATATTTTTGCAGCGAGGGAGATGAATTATGGGAGAAGAAGGATAATGATTTTATAATCTTTGCAATAAATGAACTGCATAGCGTCGGTGTTATTGATAAAAATGAGGTCATTGATAGTATAATTGTCAGAATGCCCAAAGCATATCCAGCTTATCTGGGTACGTATTCACGATTCAAGATCATCAGGGATTTCACAGATAAGCTTACGAATCTTTTTTTGATCGGGAGGAATGGAATGCATAAGTACAACAACCAGGATCATTCCATGCTTACTGCAATTACTGCAGTTGACAATATTATCACAAATGAAACATCCAGGGAAAACATCTGGGATGTTAATACCGAAGAGTCCTACCATGAAGAAAAGCATGAATAAACAACAGGATTATAATGAATCATTTAGGAGATACATGCTCAGGAAAGAGAATCTATATCAACTGATACTTTTTTTCGTATTGTATGGAATCCTGTACGGTTTAATGATTTATTTATATCCTTATCCGGCAAGTATATCTGATTCAGGCGCTTATGTAAATGCTGCTGTTAAAGACAGAATTGATACTTTCAGACCTTTCGGCTATTCCCGGTTCCTGATCATTATACACGGATTGTCTTCTTCAATTCATCTCCTAGTATTCATTCAATATTTTTTATGTGCGATCAGTACTATGTTTTTTGTTTTTACAATTAAGTTCTTATTTCAGCCCAGGAATACAATTCTGTATTATTTGTTTGCCCTGTTCGCTATATTCTCCCCATTGGTTATCTATCTTACAAATTCAGTATTAAGTGATTCACTTTTTACTATATTAACAATACTTTGGTTCACCTCCGCAATATGGATGCTTTATTGTAATAAAACACTGAACAGATTTATTTTCAGTATAATTAATATAATCTTGCTAATTCTCCTTATTAATGTCAGATATACCGGATTGGTTTTTTTACCTGTAACAATGTTATTTGTCTACCTGTCATTATTCAGGAAAAATATTTTAATATGTATTGCCCTGATGATAACACCAATATTGCTTGTTTTTAATTATTACAAGGAGCAGAAGGCAAAAATAAACAAACTTGTACATGTCAATACTTTTTCGGGTTTCAGCGGATGGCAGCTGGCAAATAATGCATTGCATATTGTACCTTATATCAAGCTTGATCCATCTGAATTTAAGGATGAAGAAGTGAAAAGATTTGCAGAATTTATTGTACAACAGGATACCTTACTGGTTTTGAAAGTGAAACCATCAGCTAAATTCATGTGGGACAATGAAATGCCGTTAAAGAAATATCACTTTTATGAAATGCAGAGACGGAACAGAATTTACCTTTATATGTGGAACTATCTGGGAGAAAATGTATACAGTAAATTCGGATCGCATGTGATAAAAACACACCCTCTGTTATTTATCAGGTACTATCTCCTGCCTAATTGCCGATTGATATTATATCCGACTCAGGACCAGATCATTAAAAGCTTTAAAACTGACGGGATACCTGATGATCTGTTGAAAAAATGGTTCGAATTTGACGAAACGGAAAAAGTATACAGCAGAAGCAAAATATTTGAAAAGCTATTCTTCATCATCCCTGTATCAAGGCTGATAATATGGATAATGGTAATTGCGGCAATCCTGATATACCTGATAAAACGAAAACAAATCAAATGGCAATCCTGGCAGGAGGCCCTGTTCTGGATGTTATGGATCTTCCTGGCAATATATTATGCTTTCAGTGCCTATGCAGGACCATTTGAACTTCGTTATATTGCACCAGTTCATCTAATACAGGTTTCTACAATTTATATTTTTATAAATAGCGCTATATTAGGAATCAGGGAATCCGCAAATAATAATGAAGGTATGGGAAAAGGTTAAAATATAATTATGACGGAATCGTATTAATAAGAAAATTGAATTAAAGTGTAATTAAATAAACTGACTTGAACCTTATTTCATCAGATATTGCAAAAATTATCAATGGAAAACTAACAGGAAATCCAAATCTTGAGGTAAATGATATTTTTACCGACAGCCGTCGGTTCAGCTTTACCGAAGGCATGGCTTTCTTCGCGATTTGCGGGAAAAACCATGACGGTCATTCTTTTGTTGATGCCCTTTATAAAAAAGGAGTGAGGACTTTTGTTATTGAAAGGTTGCCGGATAACATGGAATCCTACAAAAACGCTGCCTTTATTCAGACAAAAAACACAATTAATGCACTACAGCTTCTTGCAGCACATCAAAGACGAAAATACAAATCACCTGTAATTGCTGTTACAGGCAGTACAGGTAAAACTATTGTGAAGGAATGGCTTTCAGATATTCTTGGACTTTCTTTTCCGGTAATCAGAAGTCCCCGAAGTTATAATTCGCAGATCGGTGTTCCTTTATCGGTATTGAAACTTGATGAAAAATACAAACTGGCAATTTTTGAAGCAGGGATATCTCAACCGGGAGAAATGGGAAAGCTCAGGAGAGTTATTGAACCTGACATTGGGGTCATTACTAATATAGGCGATGCCCACAGTGAGAACTTTCCTGACTTTATGGCCAAAGCCAGGGAAAAGCTGAAATTGTTTGTGAATGTCTCGATGATAGTTTATTGCAGCGATCATGCCATTATCCATGAGCTGTTGTCAAAGGGAAATATATTCAGGGGTAAAAGAGTTGTTGAATGGTCAAGTGAAAACAGGAATGCGGAGATATTTATAAAAAAGAATACTCTTCCCGATAGTACAACCAGTATCGAGGTTAAATTCCGGGGCGATGCTTATGATTTTATTATTCCCTTTAATGACCATGCTTCAGTTGAAAATGCAATGACAGTGACATCTGTTTGCCTGGCTCTTGAAACCAGTCCTGATATTATCAGGAAGGGATTGAGAAGTCTTGTGCCGGTAGCCATGCGTATGGAAATGAAAGCGGGGATCAATAATTGCCAGCTTATCGAGGATTATTATAATTCCGATCCGGGCTCCCTGGGAATGGCAATAGAATATCTGAAGGGGCAGAATAAGATGGAGACAACCCTTATCCTTTCTGATTTTGTCGAGAGCGGTCGTGATGAAAAGGATTTATATGGAGGAGTGGCGGAGCTGGTCAGGAAAAACAGGATAAACCGGTTCATCGGCATAGGCCCGGGGTTGGCAGGGAACAGTTCATTATTTGACGGAGAGGCTCAATTTTTTTATTCTACCGATGAATTCATCCAGCGATTCAAATCCTCGATGTTCGGGAATGAGGTAATACTTCTCAAAGGAGCACGTAAATATGAGTTCGAAAAGATAGGAAAACTGCTTGAGCAAAAAGTACATCAGACACTCTTAGAGGTAAACCTTGATGCAATTGCACATAATCTCAATGAGTTCCGCAGATGCCTTGATCCAGAAACACGTATTATGGCAATGGTAAAAGCTTTTGCCTATGGAGCAGGTCCTGCTGAAATAGCAGGATTGCTGGAGTTCCACCGTGTCAGCTATCTTTCAGTAGCCTATACTGATGAAGGGATAGAACTGAGGAATGCAGGTGTTACCCTGCCGGTAATGGTGATGAACCCCGACCCTTCATCTCTGGAGCAGATCATCAGGTATGACCTTGAACCCGAAATATATAGCTTTTCCTCTCTCGGGGAATTCTCAGATATAGCCTCCAGGCATGGACTTATAGATTACCCTGTCCATATTAAAATTGATACAGGAATGCACCGGCTTGGCTTTTTACCCGATGATACTGAAAAGCTGATATCATGTATCAGATCTGCAGAATCGATTAAGATAATGTCGGTATTTTCTCATTTTGCTGCAAGTGAAGATCCCGGATTTGACAGTTTCACTCACAGGCAGGCAGAGATATTCATTAAAGTGGCTGAAAAGATAATGGAAGCTACAGGGCAAACCTTCCTCCGGCATATTTGTAATTCATCAGGGATAACTCGTTTCCCCCAATATCAGTTTGAAATGGTAAGACCTGGTATCGGATTATATGGCGCCGGCTCTTTCGATGGTTTAACGCTTAAACCAGCTGGACGCTTTAAAACAAGAATATCACAGATCAAAAAAGTCCCGGCAGGCGAACCTGTAGGTTATGGATGTACAGATGTTTCAGATAATGAACGAATTATTGCGATTCTTCCGGTTGGGTATGCTGATGGACTCAACAGGAAACTTGGAAACAGTAATGGATCGCTGTTCATTAATGGGAGCAGGGTTCCAATAACAGGTAATATCTGCATGGATATGTGTATGGCTGACATAACAGGGGTTGAAGCAAAGGAGGGTGATGAAGCAGAGATATTCGGTGAAAATATTACAATCGATGAGCTGGCAAAAAAATGCCAGACTATTCCTTATGAGATCCTGACTTCAATCCCGGGCAGGGTAAAAAGAGTCTTTTTCAGGGAATAACCTGAGTCAATAACAGATAATCTTTTAACACTTTCAGTATTTGGCCACAATAGGCATTCTCCTTCCCGTTCCGAATGACTTGGAGGATATTCTTAGAACGGGTGGTGCCTGGAATCTCTTATATTCATTACTATTGATCATACTTATCACTTTCTCCACAGTGTATTTATCGAAACCTTCACCCGAGATACGTTCAACAGGTTTTTGTAATTCTATATACTGGTACAATATAGAGTCAAGTATCCTGTAATCAGGCAGGGAGTCTGTGTCAAGCTGGTTTGGTCTCAGCTCAGCGGAAGGCAGTTTGGTAATTATATTGGCAGGAATTATTTCAGAGTTTCTGTTTACATATCCGGCAAGCCTGTAAATGTCTGTTTTATACACATCTCCAAGCACAGACAGTCCTCCTGCCATGTCGCCGTAAAGAGTGCCATAGCCTACAGCTACCTCACTCTTGTTTGATGTGTTCAGCAGGATGCATCCGAATTTATTTGATACAGCCATCAGCAGAAGGGCCCTTATTCTGGCCTGTATATTCTCCCCGGTAACGTCAGCTTTTTTGTCGCGAAACAGAGGTTTGAGATCTTCTTCAAAAGCACTGAAAGGTTTTTCAATGCTTACAATATCATATTGAACCTTCAGCCTTTTAGCAAGGTCAACAGCATCACTTACAGAATGTTCTGATGAATAACGTGAAGGCATCAGTAATGCTCTTACATTTTCATTACCGAGCGCCTCCACTGCGAGGCAAAGGCATAATGCCGAATCTATTCCCCCTGACAACCCGATGATGCAGGAACTGAAATTTGTTTTGGCAAAATAGTCACGGATACCTGTTACAAGAGCCTTATAGATAAGTTCAACAACCTGTGGCTTTTCGGGGACAGGAAAGAGAATTCCCTTACAAATATCCTCTGTAGTGAAAGTTTCAACAGCCTCCACAAAGAATGGCAGTCTTTTGCAGATCTCGCCCTTACTGTTTATTATCATGGAAGCTCCGTCAAAAATCAACTCCGTGTTGGCCCCTGTCTGGTTTACCATTATAAGAGGTATTTTATGCCTTGTTGCCTTGCCTTTGAAAATATCCTCTTTAATATCTGTCCTGGTATATGAGAATGGGGATGCCGATATGTTTATGATGATGTCAGGATTATGTTTTGAGAGTTCATCCATCGGGGAGATGGTGTAAAGACGTTTTTTCTCAAACTCGTTATCAAATGACTGTTCATCCCACAGGTCTTCACAGATTGTCAGGGCGATCTTTAATCCCTTGAATTGGAATACATTAAAACTCGTGCCGGGTTCAAAATATCTGTATTCATCAAAAATATCATATGTAGGAAGGAGTGCCTTATTTGCAGAAAAAATGATCTTCCCCTCCGAAAGCACAAGTGCCGAATTATATAACTTTTTACCATTCCGGTTATTATTTGTTACCGGTGATCCTACAATAGCAGTAATTCCCATGCATTCTTTAGAGATATCTTCAACGGTCTTATTACATTTCTCGATAAAATCGAACCTGTCAAGCAGGTCAAGAGGCGGATAGCCTGGTATGCAAAGCTCTGAGAACACTACAAGATCGGCACCTTCACTTTTTGCCTTATGTATGGCGCTGCAGATCAGATCTCTGTTTGCGGCAAAGTTACCGATATGATAATTCAGCTGTGCAATGGTTATTTTCATATTGCATTAGTTAGAAGTTGATTCCGAGTCGTACAGATATTATTTTATGTGTTATTTTATCTTCAGGCTGTATACCGTTATCTTTTGTAACGTCAAGAAAGTTGTTTTCAAAACCGAGTCCGAGAACGGCAGCAGTGTTACCTCCAAGCCCGTATTCAATACCTGCAATAATATGATACGAAAGGTTGAACAGTCTGAGTTCTGACATTGCCTTTTCCCCTTCAACATTAAGGGCCGGAATATCCATCTTTCCGCTAACCATTACTTTAGGATCCACTCCTACATCGGAGAAGAAGGTAAGATAACCAATCTGGTTTGTCTTAAGTTTTAATCCAAGAGGTACTTCAACATACTGGATTTTATACAGAACTGCTTCATCCGGGGGAACCGTAATTAAATCATTTCCAGGATCATAAGGCTCGAGTCTGGTTGTATCGCTGCAGGTAAGTCTGCCTGCAGCACTGACCAGATTCACTCCTGTGGAAAAGGAATAGTTGGGAGTAAAAGACCTGTTGAATGAAAGCCCGAAATTAATTCCGGGTCTTGCCCCATCATTCTTAACCTCACTAATATCAGACCCAAACCAGCTTATCAGAGGATCAAAATGTAATCCAATACTTATCCTTTGCTGGGCTTTAGTATTCAGAGAAATAAAGAAAAAAAACAGCAGTAACAGAATGAATTTCTCGCTTGTATATTTTCTCTTTTGTGATTCCATATTTTCCGGTGTTATAATAATTAATTTTTCATCAGTGCAGTAAAAATAAGAAATATTAATTGAAGTTATAAGTATAAGATAATTGTTGTAATAACAGTGAAAAGTATCTATTTTCGGGAACTTAAAAAATTATGTGTCATGAGGGCAGGTTTGACAGTCACCATAGTTATAGTATTTCTCATTGCCGGATTATCATCCTGTAAAAGGAATTCTTACAGGATCAAAATATCCTCTATTACTGCCGAGATTGAGATACAAAGGCTTGAAAAAGATCTCTTCTCGATCGATCCTGCTGAAATATCTTCATCAATTCCATACCTTATGGGAAAATATGGCGGATTTCTTCAATTGTTCAGCTATGTGACAAATTCAGGTGATATAAATGACACTTCATTTGCTGATCTTCTGACAGGATTTTGTACCGACAAGCTGAATTATGAGGTTTATCAGTCTGTGATGGACAAGTATCCTGATATCACTGCAATTGAGGATGACCTCGAAAAGGCTTTTCGTCATTATAAGTGGTATTTCCCGGATAAAAAGATCCCCTCAGTATATACCTGCATTACAGGATTTAACAACAGTCTGATTATTGGTGATTCGGTTATTGGCATCGGGCTTGAAAGATACCTCGGAAGTGACTGTGAGTACTATCCCCGGCTTCAGATCTACAGATATATAGCCGCCAGGATGAATTCGTGGAATATTGTACCAGATTGCATGTATGGATGGGCCTCATCGGAATGGGACTACACTTCTATGGGATATCCTGCCGATGATGTCATGTCCAGTATAATGCATGAGGGTAAGCTGAAATATTTTCAAAAATGCATGATGCCTGCGATCAATGATACAATACTCTTTGGGTTTTCAGCGGATCAGATGAAATTCTGCAGGAACAATGAAAGACAGATGTGGTTTTATCTTATTGAGCATGACCTTCTTTTCAGCACCGATCAGTTTACTATCAGTAAACTTACAGGGGAGGCACCTTTTACAACTTTTTTTACCGGTGAATCGCCAGGGAGAGCTGCAGTCTGGATTGGATTCAGAATCATTGAATCATATATGATGAGAAACAACAGAATTTCTCTTGGTGAAATGATGGAAAATACTGATATTCAGGGCATTCTTGAGGCAGCAAAATATGATCCTAAATAAAAAAGACCGTTATTAAAACGGCCTTTAACATTTTTTTGATTACATTACTCTGCGGGATGAATCGCCTCTACGGGGCAGACATCTGCACATGCCCCGCAATCGGTGCAAATATCCGGATCTATCTTATAGATTTCGCCTTCAGAAATAGCTTCAACAGGACACTCATCAATACAGGTTCCGCATGCAGTGCAATCTTCGTTGATTTTGTAAGCCATGTTTTTTATTTTTAGTTTTATGAATTACGGTAATCATGCAAAACTATCCAAATTTTCTCAATTAAAAAAATTCGAAAAGAAATATACAAGAACCATGACTCTTTTACGAATTACATATGAAGTTCTTAAAAATCAAGACTGAAGGACAGGTAAAATATTCTTGGTAAAATATATTTATTCTCGATGCCCCATGCCCAGTCGGCTCTCACAAAATAGCCCAGTAATTGTGCTCTGACCCCCGCACCGAATCCTGCAACGATGGGTTCACGGTTTGAATCAAGTATAACTGTAACCGGCCCGTTTTTTAATGTTTCAGTGTCCCATGCATTTTCGCCCGACCAGGGTGATTTGCCGGTCCAGGCTGTTCCGATATCGCCAAATCCTACAACCTGAATACTGTTGAGGAAGTTTGACCTTAGCGGGTGCCCGGCGAAATACCTTATCACAGGCCATCTTATCTCACTGTTTATCAGTGCAAAACTTTTACCGTTCCTTATATTCTGGCTGAAGCCGCGGAGATTGGTTGCTAATGCCTGAAAGCCGTAATTCATGTTAGGGCTTACAGGAATTGTATTGTCGAACATTGCGTTTTTATTGAACAGGTAACCCATCCAGTTATCGACTCCTCCCAGGTAATAGATCAGCTTTGTGGGGCCGTAAGAAGTACTGGCGGCAAACCTGTTAGCCCAAATAAGCTCCCTGTGGATCCTGATATATTTTCTGAAATCGGCACCGACAATGATCATATCCGACTTATCATATGTAAGCTCTTTATAATATTCTCCGAAAACCTTAAATCTTAACCCGTAATATATGTTTATATTTCTCTTCCTTGTATTATCGTAGATAAGCTCACCTTTCATACTGACCCAGTGATGTGCAAGGTTCTCGTTACTCAGGGAAACCAGGTCCGTTGCAAGGTAAACATGACGATCATACCTGTATGCCAGAGTTCCTTTCAGAGCCAGTACCGGTGTGAATGGCTTTGAATATGAAAGGTAAAAATTATGTGTGTGTGACTTAAAAGAATTATTGTCATTATCCGAACTGATGAAAGCCTGTCTGTGAAATATGAGTTGTTTATCGAATTTACCCTTAAGGTTTTCGACGCTTACCAGGTACTCGTTGCTGTTAAAATTACCTGAGAATCTGAATCCTCCCGTGATCCTTATGTTTTCAAAAAGATCAATAGCGCCGATCTGGGTCAGCATATTAATTCCCGGATTGAAATAAGGGGCTCCTCCGCTGTAAACCTGGTATGAGTTATTGAGGAAGGTGAAATCAATCTGATTGGCGATATAATTGTTATAAAAAGAGGTCTCGTAAATCCTTATCAAGGGCAGATTGAGTTTTCCTGTGTCGAGTTCTATATCCATATAATCCTTTCGCCACAGCTGCTCGTAGTAGTTCTGTTTTTCCTTCTCAAAGATGTAATGAGTTATATCAATGGGCTCATTTTTAACATAATACTCATACAACGGTTTGGTAAGCGTGTCCCTTCTTTTTTTGTCTTCAGCAATGAGCCACTTTCTTATCTGTTCAATGCTGTCAGCTTTATGGAGCATTCTGTTTTGCTCTTCGCGAAACGAGGTTAATTCCATTTTATTTTGAGAGACAGGAGTCAGGTTACTCATCTGTCCTTCTCTCACGAGGTATCTTCCATTACTGTAAAGAATCTCTCCGTAACTATCCGGTGAGCTTATTACCGAGTGATCATTAATATTCCTGTCATAATTAGTAACAGGCAGAGAATTAATAAAATACCTGTAATGAATGGTGGTATCGATGTAGCTTATTGCACTGTCAAATGTTGCTGTATACCTGTTGAGAATGCCATTCTCGTCTCCGATATAAGCGATTTTTCTTTCAGATGTTCCGGTTGGTGAATACCTGCTGGTATACTCTCCTTCCGACAGCCTGGTAAGTACATTATTATTTTCTGAGATATTGTAGGTGAACAGGTCAAATGTTAATCCTGTTTTTTCAAACGGATCACCTGTATTAGTGAGAGTATCCGATAAACGGTTTGATGAGAAGATTATCTCATTGGGTCTCTCTTTCAGGAAAGAGGGATTAAGGTCATCAGCGATATCTCTTGTTATCTGCTCATTGGTGCCTGAGGCAATTGTGTGTATATAGAGATCTGTTATACCATCTTTCACAGCAGAAAATATAAGCCTGGACCCTTCAGGGGAATAAGAGAAATCAAGGATCTTGTCAAAATACAGCAGATTACGTGTTTCGGTTGTTTTGTCATCTATCCTGTAAAAATACATAACCATGGCGGCCTTCTGCTCGTTTATAATTGTCAGTATCTTACTGCTGGGATGCCAGCCTATAACAGGATAGGTTTTGTCGATAATATGTTCAAATCTGGGTTCAGCCCGGAAGACTATCTTTAGTTTTTCAGTATTTTGATCATAGAGCCACACTCTTTTTCTGCCCCAGTCATTTGACACAAATGCTATATATTTACCATCAGGACTCACACTGACTGTCTGATAAGTCTGTTCTTTCTTTGATCTCCTGATGGTATTATCGTCATAACCCGGGAGATTCTGATCATCCGAATATTCATTCAGGTAAAACTCTTTCCATTCTTTCAGAAGATCTTTAAGTTTTTTACCTATAACATAAAGAAATCCGTCATCGATGTTTTTGTATACTTTTGTGAGGTATATGATGTTAGGTACAAGTGCGTCTCCATATTCTTTTCCAAGGAACCTCCAGAAGGAGAGGCCGGCATAGACTGCATCTTCATTTTCAAGGTTGCTGATATTCCTGTATTTCTTTGAACCAAAACCATCTTTAACCCTGTTTTCCGCTTCATAATCCCATCCATACGATACGTAATTAATCAGTCCTTTAATATACCAGTCGGGAAGATTTATAACGGAAGAACTGGCGATACGGTCCTTTACATCAGCATTATACAGCATTTCATTTATTATGACCTTGGTAATTGATGATGCTATCTGTTTCTGATAGTCTATATGATCACCTTCATAATAGAGCATTACCTTGTTTTCTATTATCCTGCTGTAGCCACCTGTATTATAGCTGTCTTCATCAGCGGTGATCAGTCCGATATTTGACTGTTTGTATTCGGCATTTTTATTATAGATGATGAATATCAGTCTCTTTTCCAGGGAATAATCGAAGAAATCTTCAATTTCCCCGAGTTTTTTTGTTGCATAATCTGCGGTGTATTGTGCCAGTTCACGTCCGTATTCATTGAAATAGCAATCGAAATCATCAAACCTGTAATACTGCCAGTAATAATCATAGTACTGAACCCTGTTCTTGCCGAATTTCATCTGATGGCCATTATAGAACTGACCACCTGCATCCAGGCAGTAGGTGCTGGCTAAAATTATGATTATCAGTCTCCAGATTCTTCTCATACTTTTGTTACAGACTCATGATGCAATCCGTGTTTTGCGGCCGCAAATTCTGTTCCAATTCATCCCTGATGATTCTGACCGGGTAACAAAACTAATGATATTATGTTTAAAAAGTTAAAGTTTGTTATTTTTGTCAGAAAAAATGATTTTTTGATTTTCCGGTCCGTTTTTTGTATTATGTCATGCAACCAATTCCATTCAGGAATTGTTAATATGAAAAACCATATTATTACCGGATTTATTATGTTCAAACACAATTTATTTATAAAATGAAGAAATTACTTATTTTATTACCAATTCTGATTTTAAGTGCTTCAGGTTTCTCACAGGCTGTGATGAAACTGTCAGAAAAAGAACATGACTTCGGCACCTTTAAGGAAGAAGCCGGCAAACAGGGCTATGAATTTGTTGTTACAAATACAGGGGATTCACCCCTGGTTATCCAGAATATTGTGGCCTCCTGTGGCTGTACACAACCTGAATGGACGAGAGAACCAATACCGGCAGGGGGAAAAGGGAAAATCATTGCAAATTATGATCCCCGTAATCGTCCCGGGCAATTTAACAAAACACTTACAGTTTATACTAACTCCAATCCGAAAGTGGTAGTGATGGTTATAAAAGGTGAAGTGATTCCGCGTGAAAAAACTATCGAGGAGCTGTTTACCTTTCCCGTTGGTGCTGTAAGGTTTGAAAGCAATCATCTGGCTTTCACAAAAGTTAAGAAAACAGAAAAGAAGATACGGGTAATGCAGGTTATTAACACATCCGATGAGCCTGTGAAAATAGGGTTTGACAGGCTGCCTGTACATCTGGAGCTCAAATCAAACCCGGAAACACTTAAACCAGGCCAGAAGGGTATTGTCGAGGGGACATATGATGCCACAAAAAACAACAGCTGGGGCAATGTAAGCGACATGGTCAAGATCAAGATAAATGATGTCGTCCAGGAAAATGTATATTATTATGTGTCGGCGAATCTTGTTGAGGATTTTTCGAACATGACAAAGGAGGATATGGAAAATGCCCCTGTTTTCAATCTCGTTTCAACAACTGTCGATCTTGGGAAAATGCAGGGTAGTACAGCAAAGGAAGTCGAGTTCAAATTTACCAATGAGGGAAAATCAGACTTGATAATCAGGCATATACGGTCTACATGTGGTTGTACGGCAGTTCAACAGGGCAATCTGGGTGTGGGAATAAAACCCGGTGAGTCCAGCTCAATAAAGGCTGTTTTTAATTCCGGAAGCTACAAAGGGAAGGTTACAAAGGCAATCTATGTTTACACTAACGATCCCAGAAAATCAGAAGCAGTGCTTATGCTGACTGCGAATGTTGAACAAACAGCCTCAGGTCGGTAAGACAATCTTAAAATGATAATAAAAAAGGGTGGCAATCAACAATATGGCACCCTTTTATTATTTTTACATCTTTATATTTTCCGGTATGGGAAAAAATAAGAAGGCTCTTAGAATTCAGAAGGGGATAGAACATCCCCCGAATGTTAATCCTGATGTTTTAAGCGGCAAGGGAAACAGGAAAAGAAAACAATACTCGGTGGAGGAGTATGTATCAGGTATCCTGTCGGGAGACAGAACCATTTTGAGCAGAGCCATAACACTGACAGAAAGCTCATTACCGGAACATCATGATACCATACAAACAATTATAGAGAAGTGTCTTCCGTACAGCGGCCGTTCTGTCAGAATAGGAATAACAGGGATTCCCGGAGTAGGGAAGAGCACATTTATAGAATCATTCGGGTTATATCTTACAGAACAGGGTAGGCATCTGGCTGTTCTGGCCATAGATCCCAGCAGTAAGAAAACAAAAGGAAGTATCCTTGGAGATAAAACCAGAATGGAGAAACTCAGTGTATCTCCAAATGCTTTTATAAGACCTTCTCCTGCTTCCGGCACACTCGGTGGTGTCGCAAGAAAGACCAGGGAAACAATCATACTGTGTGAAGCTGCCGGTTTTGACACTATCCTGGTTGAGACGGTGGGAGTCGGACAATCTGAAATTACAGTTCACTCAATGGTTGATTTTTTTCTGCTGCTGATGCTTACCGGTGCGGGTGATGAACTCCAGGGTATTAAACGCGGAATAATGGAAATGGCAGAGGTTATTGCTATCACAAAAGCTGATGGCAAGAACAGGATTGTTGCTGAAAGTACAAGGGCTCTGTTTCAGAATGCTCTTCGCTTTTATCCTGCCTCCCAGTCAGGATGGGAGCCCTGTGTAATGGTGTGTTCCGCGCATGAAAATATAGGAATTAAAGAATTGTGGGAACAAATCAACAATTATATTGTTTTTACTAAGGCAAACGGATATTTTGATGAACACAGGAAACAACAGGCGGTTTTAAGAATGAATGATGCAATAATGGAATATCTGAATAAGTCATTTCATGATGATGAGAATGTTAAGAGAGCAAAACCACACCTGGAACGTTTGCTGCAGAAAGGCAAAATCACTTCTTACAGAGCCGCTGTTTATTTAATCGATAAATATTTCAAAAGATGATCTTATTATTTTAAAATTGATATATATGTGCGGTTGATGTGATTGTAAATCTGAGAAATAATTTAAACCATTAAATATGAAGAAAATCATTTATTTGTTGTTTACGGCAGCAATTATCTTTAGCTGCAGTTCTGAACCTCATTATGTTCTAAAAGGGAATATAGAGGGTTCAGACAGTGTGACGTTTTTTTTACAGAAAAGAGAAGCAGGTGCTATTATTAATATAGATTCGGCAATCTCCAGAAAAGGCTCCTTCAAAATGAAGGGAACTGTGGCATATCCGGATATGGTACAGCTGTTAGCCCTGAACTCGATGCAAAGACTTGCTTTTTATATTGAAAATTCCAATATTACTATAAACGGGAAGCTTGATTCACTATACAATGCTACAGTTACAGGTTCGAAAACACAGGATGAATACCAGTCCTTAATTGATTCAAATAAATCCTTGAGTGAGAAGTATTCCGCTCTATATACTGAATATCAGCAAGCCCGCCAATCAAATAATACTGTGAAGATATCCAGAATTGAAAAAGAGGCAGAAGCAATACAGGCTGAGATTACCCGGTTTCAGAAAGATTTCCTGAAAAATAATCCTTCATCCTATGTATCTCCTTCAATATTAAGGAGCCTGAGCTATGGAATGGATGCCAATGAGATTGAAGAGGCTATCAATGCTATGGATGCTGATGTAGCTCAATCACCGGTGGCACGGGATCTTATGGAGAGAGTACAGGTTATGAAAGCAGTTGCAGTGGGGCAAAAGGCTCCCGATTTTACACTGAATGATGTTGACGGCAACCCTGTTGCACTCTCATCAAAAATTGGCTCAAAGCTTCTTCTTATTGATTTCTGGGCTGCATGGTGCGATCCCTGTCGTCAGGAAAATCCAAACCTGGTAAAGGTATATAAGGATTTCAGCAAAAAAGGATTTGATGTTTTCAGTGTATCCCTTGACAGGGCTAAAGAGGACTGGGTAAAGGCAATTGCTGCTGACAGGCTTACATGGACCCATGTCTCGGATCTTCAGTACTGGAACAACTATGCTGCAAAACTTTATGCAGTTAATGCAATCCCGGCAAATTTCCTTCTCGATGAGAATGGAATTATAATTGCCAGGAACCTGAGAGGCGAGGGTCTTTATAATAAGGTAAATGAAGTATTAGGAAATTAAGAAGTGTGTAAAGTTTATAAACTACCCCTCCTTATTCAATTCTTCAAGAATAAATCCAGTTCCCCTTACAGTGCGGATATCAATATTCTTGTCTTCAGAAATATATTTGCGAAGGCGGCTGATAAAAACATCCATACTCCTTCCAAGAAAGTAATCATCCTCGCCCCATATCTCGGTGAGGATATCTTCTCTTGCAAGAATTTTATTTTTGTTTATAATAAAAAACTTGAGAAGCTGGGCCTCTTTCAGTGTAAGCTTTTCCTTTGAATTCCCGCATATAAGTTCAAGTGTGTTAAACTTAAGTATTGTGTTGGAAATTTTAAATTCATCATTTGAAGAGGAATAGGCACGTTTGAGAATATTATTGATCCTAAGTATAAGCACCTCAGGGTCAAAAGGTTTAGTGATATAATCGTCAGCACCTAATTTCAGTCCCCTGACAATATCTTCCTTCAGGCTTTTTGCAGTAAGGAAGATTACGGGCAGATCAGGTGATTCTTTTTTGATCTTTTCCCCGAGGGTAAATCCGTCCATCTCGGGCATCATTACATCAAGTACACAAATGTCGGGTTTTTCCACGGTGAACAATTCCCATGCTTCATTACCATTCCTTGCAAGTATAACATCGAAACCGCTGATGGTTACATACTGTGATAAAATATTGCCAAAATCCCTGTCGTCTTCTGCTAATAATACTTTCATAATCCCGTGAAATATTTTAATAAGGTATCGTTACTGTAAATATACTACCTTTTCCCGGTTTACTGTTCACTGTAACATCTCCGCCATGAGCCGTTGCAATTTTTTTGACGTAGTAAAGCCCCAGTCCTAAACCTTTATATTTATGTATATTGCCTGAAGTGGCACGATAAAACTTATCAAAAACATGTTTCTGATCACTCCTGATTATCCCTATGCCGTTATCGGTAATCTTTATGGAAATGTTATTGTTATCAGCTACCCCTTCAATGTTAATAACAGGTTCCTTTTCGGAATATTTAACAGCATTTGAGAGAAGGTTATTGATCAGTGTTGTGAAATAAACAAGATCGATATCTGCTTTTGCTCCGTTGAATGTATATTTTTCAGTCAGTGAAGCGCAATCACCGCAACCTGTCCGGAAACTGGTAACTATATCGTTCATAATTTCTTCAATATCCACTTTCTTTTTATCGAGCTCAAATTCAGTTCTTTCCCACATGCTTATTTCAAGGATCATGTTAATAAGCTGGTTAAGGTGAATACTCTGCTTCCCGATCAGTTTTGCCGTATCAAGTATCTTTGACTCATCAGTTCTTATCCTTTCCATTTCAAGGGTTTTACCTGCGACGGTTATAGTTGCCAGGGGTGTTTTAAGCTCATGGGTCATATTATTTATGAAATCTGTCTTGAGATTTGATAATCTCTTTTCTTCCATGAGGTTACGGTATGTATAAAGAAAGATCATCACCACTATGATGATGCTGAAGATACTCATTCCAAATGATGCTGAAAGCTCCCTGAAGATCGTACTCCTTTTAAAGGTTAAATCGATATAATAATTAAAATTAAGGGTGAAATAATTCCCGATAATCCTGAAACGGTTTACCAGGATGGTGGATGTTGATCCTTTAAGTGAGTGCGCTAATCCTTCAAAGTCACTTGATGATCTCCTCCCTCTGAAGGAGGGATCCCGGTAAATGACCAAAGTGTCAGCGTCAAGAATTTCAAGATTTATAACTATTATTCTAGGACTAAACTCATTTTCAGCCCCCTGGTTTTCAAAATATTCTGAGAGATATTGTGAAAGATCCTGTTCCTTATTGAGGACGGTCGAGAAATATTCAAAGATCTCTTCTTTCTTATTCTCCAGTTCCTTATCATCAGATATCTTTGGGAGCTCTCTTACAACAGATTCAGTGTAATAATCGAGAAGGTAATTAACGGTATCAAAAACCATCGATCGAGATCCCCTGAGCGATGTATTTGCCTCTTGGGATAAAGATCTGTATCTCAGGTAGAGCATCTCATCAACCTGTTTCCAGCCTCCTCTGATAATGATCACCTGGGCAATGATCATAATTGCAAATGCAATAATACCCAGGATTAAAACTGTATTCCTCTTTTGCATATAATAGATTTCCTTCCAAAAGTATTCAATTTTTGGAAATAGGTTATTACAATCATTAAAACATTAACCCTGCATTAACTCTGTATTAACAAAATTATGGCAACAACGGTATTATATTTGAACTGACAATCAATAAAAAGGCAGTCATGAAAAAGATCGGTTTAATATCAGCAGCTATTTTCCTTCTCATACTTGTTATTCCATTCCAGCAGGTAAGTGCACAGGATAAATCAAAAGAGGAGAAGGAAAAGGAACATCAAATGCAGGAGATCATAGATGCCCAGAAAAAAGCAATGGCTGAGCAGAAAAAAGCTCAGGAGGAAATGATGAAAGCTCTTAAGGAACGGCAATATGATGTCGACAATATTATGGAGGATTTCAGAGTAAGGATTGACACAAATGATTTCGGCAGGGCCATGAGGATCTATACAGACAGGAGCAGGGACTGGTTTAATTCTTCCCATGAGCCTTTAATTGTTACACCCAGAACGGGAGTAAATGTATGGACTCCCTTCAATATTGGTGATAGTGAAAGCACTACATGGGAATTTTCGAAGTCAGTAAAAGATAAGACATTTTCCAGGGATTATACTTTTGATGTTGAACCTACTGTAGGAACAGTAATAATGTCAGTCAATGGTGACTGCAAGGCAGGTGACATCAGGATAAAAATAACCATGCCCAATGGTAAAACCTATTCTGATATAATTGTTGACGAATTCGGAAGCCTGAACTGGAGAAAATCATTCAAAATATCCGATGAGGAGAACCAGGATAAGGCCGGAGCATGGAACTTTGAGATTAAATCTAACAAAGCCACCGGGTATTTTAGGATCTCACTTCAGACATATTAGATATCATTCCCTCTTCAGAAATATTTTCATTCCTTGAAAATGGGGTCGCATCAGGGGGGCAGCCCCATTTTTTATTCTGTCTGTGCTGAGGCACGACCGCCTTTAACACTTTCTGCTCTTACAGTATACTTGTTCCCTCCCTTAACGACCCATTTAAGGTCAACACTCTGGTATCCGGCTATATTCTGAATCTCCAGTCGCTGTGGATTTTTCTTCTGTTCAGTTGTGATGTTAAGGTCGGCATCTTCAACCATCATTCCAGCGATTACTGTCCCGCCGTCAAGATAAACATAATCGGGAGGATCAATTTTATACTTCAGGTTACTTGCTGAATGGGTAGGGAGCATCCTTTTATTAACCACGGTAGCTGTCACCTCCTTCAGTCCGCCATCCAGCTTTGTGACTTTCAGGTTGGTGATCTCCAGCTTCGGAGTCTGATAAGCATTATAAATGCAGAAAGCGGCGTTGCGGTGGGCATCAGTCTCGAGCATAAATCCCGGATGAAGTCTGCCAAAATTCTTACTGAAACCACCTATTTCAATTTCCCCGTATACAGGATGATTAACCTTCTGCCATGGTATGAATGAATCTTCAAAGAGGAGGAGTTTTTCAAATTCATACTCATCGTAGTTGGTGGTATCGTAAAACATCAGGTAGCTGTTCCACAACTCGTTGGAGTAGACGAAACAACCCATGGCGCCATGCCACCAGTCTAATTCTCCGCCATATACCGGATACAAATCTTTCCATATTGTAAGGAGTTTATAGCCGGGAATCATTTTTTCTCCTGTCTTCCCGATAGCATCAATCACCTCATTATCTTCCCGGCTGTAAGCTTCGGCTCCGCCTCCCTCAACCGAAGGTCCCCTGAGGATCATTCCCCCGGAATTATGAAATGTCTGCGTTCCGGTAATATTTCTGTGGGTTACTATAAAATCGCGGACAGCCTGGTTCTCGGGCTCGGAAAAGGGATATTTGTTAGCTCCGTACTGGACATAATTGGGTTCCCAGTTAAATCCCCAGTCACGGTTACCGTCATAACCTCCCGGACCATCCTCGTTGATCATACCATCACCATCATTATCGATTCCTTCCGTTCCAAGTAATTCATAATCACTTTCTTCTCCCGGTTCCACCCTGATCATTCTGCGGGGATCTTTTGGGTCGGTTATAAATCCGCCGTCAGCTTTTTTTCTTCTCATCAGGCTTATATTCTTATCACCGTTCAGGTCATCGGCGCCATCCTCATCATACAGGCCATCACGATCGCTGTCCCAGGGCATCAGCCCCGACCTGGGAGGTACTCCTATGGATGTAAAATATTCACGTGCATCGGGATTGATGGTAGGTGCAATATAAAAGGTCTTGTCGCCAAGCAGCTCCTTAATAAACTTATTTTCATCGTACATCTCGCACAGGTACCAGGCTGTGTACATAGCCATTTCTGTTCCCTGAAGCTCTATTGAATGTATATTGCCATCGATCCATAAGGCCGGTTTAAGCCCGGGGTCACCTGTCTTTTTGTCAGAAATAGTAAGAATATCTATATCGCGTCGCTGATATGATTTTCCGAGAGAGCCGTGCGTCACAAGATTGGGATATGCGGCGGCCAGTTTTTTACAGAAATCTGTAACTCCGGCAACAGTATAGTATTTATTCCACGATACCTGTACCCTGGGATTTGCAGGAGTACCGGCAGCCTTGAAAAACAGCTCCTCACCCTGCGAAATTGCAGGAATGGTCTGAAGCAGAAGAGCTGATGCAATAATGACAAATGATATTATTTTTTTCATGATCGACTTTTTGAATAGTATTTATTTCAGATCCAGCGTTGTATTTATAGTTCCTGTGTTTATTGCTCCGGCGGTTATTTTAACAGGACCTTTTCCCAGTATTAACCAGCTGAATTCAGCCGAACAGTCACCTTCAAGTCTTGGTATGCTCTGTACTTTATTCCCACTCAGGAATTTCTGACTCTTATTTGTGACAACACTTATCCGCATTATCCTGTTCCACATATTATTCTCACCCGCCTCGGTGCATGTTGCAAATATTCCTTTGTTATGCACCTTCACCGATACCCTGAAGAGATTATCACCCATATTTTCAACCTCTGCATCAAGGAACTCCAGCTCAGGATGCATAGCAGCGATATCAATGATGAATTCATAATTTTTGGCTATCAGCTCTTCAAGTTTATCGGCGGGAGGATTTGTCATAACAAATGGTTTGATCCCGCCTGTCTCGGTTTTCTTACCCGGGAAGTCGGGATGTTTTATCTCGGTCCAGGGAACAAAAACATCATCCATATTATTATCTTCAGCATATTTGAGAAATGCAGCCTCGCTGTTTTTATCCTTTTCCACAGGAAACCACCATGCCGGGGTACTGAAACTATAGCGGCCGTAGTGATAATATGACCAGTCCATGAAATTTCCGGGAGTTGATTTCCTGGGTGGTGCTCCTTTAACACCGGTTATTTCACGGTATTTTTCTGAAACAAGTCTTATGATAACCTCATCTGACTTTAGAACGTTTGTGATCTTCCTGGACTGTCGCATTCTGCCTCTCTGACTCCGGGAAGGAAGAGGAGCCTGCCCGGGGGCAGGAGGTTGATCTTCTTCTGAAGCCTGATCCCGTGAACCAGTCTGGCGTTCCGGTGGATTTTCCTGTCCCAGGTTATCCTGAGGACCGAAAGCAAAAGTGGCATAAATGTTAAAATGGTCGAACAGGAAATCGAGTACAGCTTTTGTCTCCGGCTCTGATACCGGGTGCAGCCCTGCATTGATCCCGAATTCCTCATAGTCAAATGTGAGGTTACGGTTGAAGTTAACACCCCCAGGTCCGTCTTCATTAAATACACCGTCCTTGTCATTATCGATCCCTTCAGAATAGACAAAATATGACCCGGTTTGTCCTTTTGACAGATCTGCAAGCGTCATAACTCTCTTATCATCAGCGCATTCCATAAATGAGCCGGCCGGGTCAGCAACACGGATAAGAGTTATAAATCCATCATTATTGAGGTCTTCAAAGGGATCCTCATCTGTCATAAAATCTCTGTCTTCATCAGTTGACCTGGCGTTTGTGTTTCTTTCATACTTCAATGCTGAGAAGAATTGTTCGGTAGCATCGGGACTGACATCAGGAAAGACATAGAAAGTGATTTTTTCAAGCAGGGCTTTGATTTCGTGTGATGCGGATTCCTTTAGCAGAGAGGTAGCAAAACCAAGAGCGAGCTCTTTCCCCAGGATATGGCTTCCCTCTATACCTCCGAGGACAGCGATACCCGGTTTGCTATCATTCTCACCTGTTCCGACAGACAAAACAATCACATCATGGCCACCCTTACTTTTTACAAGAGTGCTGACCGAGCATAAGGCGGGATAATCATTTTTAAGGACATCGGCCTTTTGCATCATTGTCCTGTGATTGTTGTACTGAGTCTGCGCACCGGCATGCCAGAAGAAAAGGATACCGATGACGGTCAGCATTAATTTCTGTGCAGGTATTTTCATGTCGATATTATTATGTTAATTATGTTAATTATGTTTGTCAGGTTTGGCCGGTCTTTTTGCCGGTGGTCTTAACTGGTTATTGTTGAAAGTGGGATCCCAGTTGGCGTTTTTGAAGAACTCAGCAGTATTGGTATTAAAATAACCAAGGACATGTTTGGGTGAGACTGTGAAGATCAATTCATCATTATCGCCATAATAAGGGTCTGTGATGGTCATAACTTCCTCTATACCCGTGTCATATTTATTCGAAACATCCGAATAAAGATGGTATATCTTCCTTGGTATGGCCAGAATAACGGTAAACATCCCATAGTCCTTTCTCTGGAAAAGAAAATAAGTAACCTCAATAGGGTCATTCGGATTAACACGATCAGTGGAATGAGGAAGCTGGCTCTCAAAAACGAAACCCTCATCCATTATCTTTTCAACAACAGCAAATTCTTTGGTGTTATGTAGGAAAAAGTAACAATCTTTAAATTCCTGCAGGATAGCTGCAAGAATCTCTCCTTTATTCTTCATCCGGCCATGAGAGCTATTTCCAAATTATCAGTCTCAAAAATAGCGTATATTATTTTATTTGCAACACATAAACCTTTTGTTCTGTTATATGTTAAATTTGTATCCTGCACCGGAAAATATATTTCTATGTGGTTATTGAAAATAAATTATTTATACATAAAACGAATTTTTGCGCTTTCTGTTTTTATGATCCTGATGTCATGCAAACCTAATCCTTCAGGAGCAGATACAGACATAATAACAGTAAGCATAGCACCTTTTAAATACTTTATAGATGAGATAGCCGGGGAAGATTTTAAAGTAAACATTATTGTTCCTTCCGGGGCCAATCCTCATAACTATGAACCATACCCCGAGCAGATAAATAACCTGCGCAGATCAAAGGCCTATATAAGCAACGGGTTCCTGGGATTTGAAAAAGCCTGGCTCGGCAGGTTTTATGAGATCAATAAAAGCATGATAAAGGTATCTCTTGGTGACAGTATAGATCCGATATCTTCCGGGCTCCGGCATGAAGGTGATCATGCTGAGGGAGCCGATCCTCATTACTGGGTCTCCCCGAAATGTGCATTGGTCATAGCTTCATCTGTGAAAGATCTGATCTGCACTTTAAACCCGGATGAAAGGAAGAAATATGAATCAAATTACGACACTCTGCATTCTAAGATCACAAAAGCAGATAGTCTGGCAGATTCTCTGTTTTCAGGGGCAGCGGGGAGGTCTTTTATGATTTACCACCCGAACCTGGGATACCTTGCAAGAGATTACAGGCTTAATGAAATAGCAGTGGAGTTTGAAGGTAAGGAGCCTCCGCCCTCAAGGTTCAGGGAACTTATTGACCTTGCCAGGTCAGAGAATATTAAAACTATATTTGTCCAGAAAGAGTATGATATCAGGCATGCCAGTACTTTAGCCCGGGAAATAAATGCCAGCATAACTGTGATTGACCCCCTTTCTGAAGATTGGCTGACAGCAACAATGGGAATAATAACTGAATTACATAATAGTTTTACAGAAAACATACAAAACGACTGAAAAATGCCCTATCTGGTTGAAATGAAATCCGTTACAGTTTACTACGATAACGTTATTGCCCTGAAGGATGTCAGTTTCAGGGTAAATGAGAACGATTATATAGGTGTGATAGGTCCTAACGGAGGCGGTAAAACAACACTTCTTAAGGTAGTATTAGGATTAATAAAACCTGTCAGCGGAAAAATAACCTTTAACAGCAGTCTGATTAACGGGAGCGGAATAGGTTACCTTCCACAGATATCTACCGGGGACATAACTTATCCCGTATCTGTCATCGATGTAATACTTTCCGGGATGATGATACGCAAAAAGATTATCTCAAGAATGTCATCATCCGACAGAACAAGAGCCGGGCAGGTGATAGAAGAACTGGGGCTCACATCTATGGCAAAGTCAGCATTGAATGAATTATCGGGTGGGCAGTTACAGAAGGTTTTTCTTGGCAGGGCGATTATCGGGAATCCAAAATTACTGCTGCTGGATGAACCAGGCAACTTTGTTGATTCGAATTTTGAAATTGAATTCTATGAGAAGCTCAAGGACCTCAATAAACGTATGGCCATTCTCATGGTATCTCATGATATAGGGATGATATCAGCACATGTCAAGTCTTTCGCATGTGTGAACAGGGGGCTTCACTATCATCCCTCATCAGAAATAACCAATGAACAGCTGGCTGCTTACGGTTGCCCGATTAAGCTCATCACACATGGAGATGTTCCCCATACTGTACTTAAAACCCATAGCTGATTGGAAGGAAATATTCTTCAATATGAATTTATTGTGAGGGGTCTCGTGGGAGCTCTGTTTGCAAGTATAACAGCAGGACTCGCAGGAACATATATTGTTTCCAGGCGGATGGTTTTCCTGAGTGGCGGTATTACACATGCATCATTCGGAGGTATAGGTATAGGATATTTCGCCGGCTTCAATCCTGTTGTGGGAGCCGCAATATTCGGGGTAATTTCTGCCCTCGGAGTGGAATATCTATCGGTCAGACATAAGATCAGGGAGGATTCCGCAATAGGAATACTGTGGGCATTCGGTATGGCGATCGGAATAATTTTCATTTACCTTACACCAGGATATTCTCCCGACCTTATGAGCTATCTCTTCGGGAGCATTCTTACAGTAACAAATGCCGATATTATTGCACTTGGAATTATGTCTCTTATACTTATATGCTATTTCAGCATATTTTACCGGACTATCCTGTATATATCTTACGATGAGGCATTTGCGCGAACATATTCACCTTATGTCAATACCTTTAAATACATTACCACAGCCCTGATAGCACTTACGATTGTCCTGAACATTAGGATGGCCGGTGTTATTCTTGTACTCTCGCTCCTTACCATTCCACCGAATATAGCAATGATTTTTACCAAAGTCTATTCCAGGATAATCATCTATTCGATAGTGGCAGGATTTGCAGGAACAGCAGCCGGATATGTGATTTCCTATTTTGCGGGAATACCGGCAGGGGCCACCATCATCTTCACACTGGTGGTGATATGGGGCTTGGCGAAACTTGTTAAGAAAATAACCTCTGCATAGGATTTTCTATTGTTTTGAAATTGAGCGATTATATTTTTTAGATAACATTTAAAGTGATAATATATGGATTATGATCTTATAGTAATTGGCAGCGGTCCCGGAGGATATGTCGCGGCCATCAGAGCATCGCAGCTGAAAATGAAGGTTGCTGTTGTTGAGAAAGAGGAACTGGGTGGTATCTGCCTCAACTGGGGATGCATTCCTACCAAGGCATTGCTTAAAAGCGCCCTGGTTTTAGGATACATGAAGCATGCATCGGATTATGGTATTAATATTGAAGGAGAGGTAAAAGCCGATTTTAGTGCAATCATTGCGCGTAGCCGTAGCGTGGCCGCGGGCATGAGTAAGGGAATAGAATTCCTGTTTAAAAAGAACAACATAACACATATCAGAGGGTTCGGACACTTGTCGGGACACAACAGTATAGAGGTCGAAGATAAAGAAGGAAAGATAACAAAGATTACAGCCCGGAATATCATTCTTGCTACGGGTGCAAGATCAAAAGAGCTGCCAAACCTGAAACAGGACGGCAAGACAATAATCGGGTACAGAGAAGCGATGACATTACCGGAACAACCGGCTTCAATGCTTATTGTTGGTTCCGGAGCAATCGGAAGCGAGTTTGCAAATTTCTACCAGGTTATAGGAACAGAGGTGACACTTGTTGAATTTCTTCCACGACTGGTTCCCAATGAGGATGAAGAGATATCAAAACAGCTTGAGAGATCATTTAAGAAGCTTAAAATGAAGATAATGACCGACTCATCAGTTGAATCGGTTGATACTTCAAAGGGGAAATGCGTTGTGACTATAAAGACACCAAAAGGCATTGAGACAATGGAGACCGATATCGTTATGTCAGCTGTTGGTGTGACAGCAAACCTTGAAGGTATAGGCCTTGAAAATACAGGAGTAAAAACAGAAAACGGGAAAGTGGTTGTCGATGAGTTTTACCATACTTCGGCAGAAGGCATATATGCCATTGGCGACATTGTCCATGGTCCTGCCCTTGCACATGTTGCATCAGCAGAAGGGATCATATGTGTTGAAAAGATTGCCGGAAGAGAAGTTGAACCACTGGATTATAATAACATTCCATCCTGCACATATACAAGCCCCGAAATAGCTTCGTGTGGTCTTACCGAAGCAACTGCCAGGGAAGCCGGCTATGAGGTTAAGGTCGGGAAATTCCCATTTACAGCTTCAGGAAGGGCCAGTGCAGCAGGTTCAAAGGATGGATTCATCAAGCTTGTTTTTGATGCGGCTTATGGAGAATTGCTTGGAGCTCACATGATAGGGGAGAATGTAACAGAAATAATCTCGGAAATTATAGTGGCAAGGAAACTTGAGACCACTGCTGACGAGATAATAAAAGCAGTTCATCCTCATCCTACAATGTCAGAAGCTATAATGGAAGCAGCCGCCGCAGCTTACGGTGAAGTGATACATTTGTAACAGGCATTAGGCATTAGGCATTAGGCATTAGGCATCAGGCGGCAGACGGCAGGCTTTAGGTCAAATATTTTTAGATTACAGGATCTTATCATACGTTTTACCTGTCGCCTGCCACCTGCCGCCCGACGCCTTTTTTAACAAAAAGCAACCTTTTCCTGGGTTTATTCATCAATCTTATACCTGATTTGAAGGTTTTGAGATAATATTTTTGTATTTTTATACTCTAATAGGTATAGGAAACCTTGTCAGAGATAAAAAATATAATTAATGGTTGTCTCAAAGGCTACAGAAGGGATCAGGAGCTTCTGTACAGGAGATATGCGGCTAAATTGTATGCCGTATGTTTGCAGTATGCAGGAAACGATGAAGAGGCGAGAGATATATTACAGGAGGGATTCATCAAGATCTTTGAAAACCTTGTTCATTACAAACATGAGGGTTCATTTGAGGGCTGGATCCGCAAGATAATAGTCAATACCGCACTGGAAAAATACCGCTCCAGGCATAACCTTTACAGAGTCGACGATATTGACGATATCCCGGAACCTGATGCAGATCCGGATAATGAAGATTATTCAGGGCTTGAGGCAGGTGATCTCCTCGGAATTATCAGGGAGCTGCCACCGAAATACAGAATGGTATTTAATCTCTTTGCCATTGAAGGATATTCACACAAGGAGATAAGCAAAATGGTAAATATATCCGAAGGTACTTCAAAATCGAACCTCTCGAGGGCAAGGATTATATTACAGAGAAGAGTGGGTTCATATACAGGACTCAGGAAGAAGATATCGAATGGATAACAGAGGGGCAAATATAGATGTGGTTTTCAGAAACGGACTGAAAAACTACGAGGTGCTGCCGCCACAGGAGGTATGGGATGATATTCGTCCTGTTATAAGGAAGAAACAACGACCCTTTATCCTTCTGAGAGTTGCAGCCGTAGCAGCAGTTGTACTGTCACTGGGCATCCTTGCCTACAGGTTAAGCAATGAAATATCTTCCGGGATTGAAAATCAACTTATTACGCTTAATGCGGAATCGGTTTTCCCTTCAGCAAACTTTGCTGAGGCAATTATCCCTGTACCACCTGTTATAACAGATCAGGAACCTGTAGTAAATATTATCCGGGACGATCAACCTGTCAATCCGGTAGCTACAGATAATTTAAATACAACCATTCAGGACTTTGCAGTTGTATCTGCTCAGTCAGATTTAAAGAAGAATTCAGACATAAATTACGGGCGATATAATTTGCCGGCAATAGATTATGATGCTGCAGATTATCTGGATTTTGATGAGAGAACCACCCTGGATACTCCGGATAACATAATCAGGAAAGAGCCAGGCAGATGGTCAATATCTGCATTGGTGTCACCTACATATCAATCACGCTTAGGTGCCGGCGATAATGAAGCTATTGCAAATCTGATGGCTTCAGAAGAAGCTGTTATGTCATACTCAGGGGGACTGGCACTCTCGTATAAGGTCAGTAAGAGATTCAGCATACAGTCAGGTGTGTACTATTCTTCGATAGGGAAGGAACTTACAGGTATCTCGGCATACAGCGGTTTTGAAAATCACCTCTATACCAAGGGAAGTCCGAATTTTGAGGTGCTTACCTCCAATGGTCCCGTTTATACCGAAAACAATGATATCTTTCTTACAGATCGTATGGGCGGCGACAGGATAACAACAGCCTACGATAACAATGTTTTCGATCCTGAAAAAGCCTCACTTAAATATATTGATAATTCATTACACCAGAATTTCAGCTTTCTTGAACTTCCGATCATTCTTCGCTATAAAATTATTGATAAAACCCTGGATTTTAATATTATAGGAGGAATCTCCTCCAACCTGCTGGTTAATAATTCTGTTTATGCTTCAGCAGAGGACGGTAAATTACCGGTTGGAAAAACAAAAGGACTGAATATCCTGACATTCAGCAGCTCACTGGGTATGGGAATGGAATATAACATCTCAAACAATTTTTCTCTGAACCTTGAGCCGACATTCAGATATTACATTAATCCTTTCAATGATATCTCCAGTTCAGGAATCCATCCATATTCCTTCGGTGTTTTCTCAGGTATCTCCTACAGGTTCTGAATTTTCCACTCAACCAATCCTGTTTCTTATTTAATTTAGAGTATTCCGGAATTATTTATAAGGTATAAAAATATTACCTTTGCAATTTATTTCTAAATACCCTGTTCATTATGATAAATTCATACAGGAAACCATTATTTGCATTACTTGTCCTGGCCGGTGTACTAATATTAATAATATCAATTGCAGAGAGTTTCAAAGGTGTCGGTAATTCAGATTCCGAAGCATCAATCCCGAACGATACAATTTATACGAATAAGCCTTATAAACTGCCTGAAAAAGTAACCTTTGCAGGTGAGAGGATGCCTCTTGAAAATTTCGATACCAGAGAAAGCCTTGACCGGGAAATACTTACAAGTGCTTATCGTCATTCTTCAACAATACTTATTATTAAAAGGGCAAACAGGTATCTGCCTGTTATTGAAAAGATCCTCAGGAAAAATGATATACCTGATGATTTTAAATATCTTGTTGCAGCCGAAAGTGAATACAGCAATATGATATCACCGGCAGGTGCAACCGGTTTCTGGCAGATAATGAAGGCGACAGGTATTGAACAGGGTATGGAGATCAATTCGGTGGTTGATGAGCGTTATGATATTGAGAAATCGACACAGTTTGCCTGTGATTATTTCAGAAAGTCGTACGAAAAGTATGGTAACTGGACACTGACGGCTGCATCATATAATAGCGGAAGATCTTCTATTGATGAACAGATAAGCATTCAGCAGCAGAATAATTATTATGATCTTCTGCTGGCTGAAGAAACAGCAAGGTATATCTTCAGAGTTGTTGCATATAAGCTTGTTATCTCTGATCCTGCGAGTTACGGTTTCACAATTGACAAAGATGAGCTTTACCCGGTTTTGAGGTACAAAGAGGTGAAAGTAGACACGGCGGTTACAAGTTTTTCGAGCTTTGCAGAACACTTTGGAACAAATTACAAATTACTGAAATTCCTGAATCCATGGCTCAGGAAACCGTACCTTACACCAAAACGAGGCAAGGAATACGTAATTAAGATCCCGGGAAAAGGCATGAGAAATATTGAAAGCCCGGAACCTGAAAGCTGATAATATTACAGTGGAGGGTTATAATGAGTGAAGAAATAAACGTCCTTGGAGCAAGGGTGCATAACCTGAAGGATATAGATGTTACCATTCCGCGTAATAAACTTGTGGTTATCACAGGACTCAGCGGAAGCGGTAAGTCATCTCTTGCCTTTGATACAATATATTCAGAGGGCCAACGGCGTTATATGGAAACCCTTTCTACCTATGCACGACAATTTCTTGGTGGCATGGAACGTCCCGATGTGGACAAAATAACAGGTTTAAGTCCTGTCATTTCCATTGAACAGAAATCAACAAATAAAAATCCCCGTTCAACAGTTGGTACAATAACAGAAATCTACGATTTTCTGAGATTGCTTTATGCAAGGGCAGGGGAAGCATATTCATGGGCTTCCGGCGAAAAAATGGTTAAATACACCGATGAACAAATAGTAGATCTGGTAAAAAAAAGATTTGCTGATAAGAAGATCTGTTTTTTGGCACCGGTTGTCAAAGGGCGTAAAGGTCATTACAAGGAGCTTTTCGAACAGCTCCGGAGAAAAGGATATCTTAATGTACGTATTAACAGTGAGATCAGGCAACTTCAGCCCGGGATGAGGCTGGACAGGTATAAAACTCATTATATTGAACTGGTAATAGACAGGTTCAGGGTTGGGGAAGTAACTGACAAAAGACTCCGGGATTCTGTACAGATTTCGCTTGACCAGGGAGACGGAGTGATGATGGTTCTTGACAGTGAAAGCAACGAACCAAGATATTTCAGCCGTCACCTTATGTGTCCTGTAACGGGTATTTCCTATAATGAACCTGCTCCCCATAGTTTCTCTTTCAACTCCCCCCAGGGAGCTTGTCCTCATTGCAACGGGCTTGGACAAATATCGAGCATAGATGAGAAGAAGCTTATTCCCGACAGGAGCCTCAGTATAAGGAAAGGTGGTATAGTTCCTCTCGGTAAGTACAGGAATGTATGGATATTCTGGCAGATTGAAGCAATTGCGGAAAAGAACGGTTTTACTCTTGATACTCCAATAAAGGATATACCCGAGGAGACGCTTAGCAAGGTTCTCTATGGTTCAGATGAGGTGCTGAAACTATCCAATACACCCCTGGGAATGACATCAAACTATTTTCTGACCTTTGAGGGGGTTGTGAATTTTATTGGTAACCTGGAGGCTGTTAACGGAAAGAAGAACGGAATGCGGCTAAAAGATCAGTATGTTCAGTATGATGTTTGTCCCGAATGCAATGGTACCCGGCTTAAGAAAGAGGCCCTCTTTTTCAGGATAGCAGATAAGAGTATCGGGGATCTGTCAGCC
>Ga0315543_1000278_pt1 | contig 65223 bp, 71 predicted proteins | sample SalMarSW160210MG_2_FD_203098 | JGI IMG/M metagenome (GOLD analysis project Ga0315543, IMG submission 203098) | Salt marsh sediment microbial communities from the Plum Island Ecosystem LTER, Massachusetts, United States - Salt Marsh Sediment SW1601-210 ... | reverse complement strand
GAGTGTTGTTGTCGCTTGAAGAATCCAGGGAGATGCCGCGGTTCGTGTTGCTCCAGGCGGTATTGTCCCTGAGAGTGTTGTTGTCGCTCGAAGAAGATAGGGAGATGCCGTACCAATTCGAGTTTGCAGTGTTGTTGATGATGGTAGTGATGCTCGAAGAATGCAGATAGATGCCGTAGGTGTTTGAGTTTGCCGTGTTGTTCATAAGGTTGTTGTTGCTGGAACTCCACAGGTAGATGCCGTGGACGCTATTATTTGAGGCGGTGTTGTTCGTAAGGTTGTTGTTGCTTGAGGACCCTATGAAGATGCCGTCGTTGTTGTCCGAGGCGGTGTTGTCCCTGAGAGCATTGTTGTTGCTCGAAGATACCAGGTAGATGCCGGCGTCGTTGTTCGAGTTGGCGATGTTGTTTGTCAGCGTGTTGTTGCTGCTCGAAGAATGCAGGCGGATGCCGTAGTAGTTATCTGTTACATTGCTGTTAGAAATGTTACAGTGGTCTGCGCTAGAAAGGTATATCCCAGCTTTGCCGCTTCCTGTGGCATTTTCCACCGTGAACCCGGTTATGTTCACGTAATTTGCGGTTACATAGAACACATGGTCATATGAGTTTGTAGCGTTCACCACGCAGTTCGCAGTGCCATTTTCAGATTCAATGGTCAAATTAGCGGTATTCACGTCCACATTCTCATTGTATGTGCCATCCTTAACGCAAATCTTCTCTCCACTGGTGACGTTATTGACCGCATCCTGAATGGGCGTAGCGCTGGCACTGAAAGCACTCCCGTTGCACCACCAGCCAGTCTCATTAACGCAGATATCCCCGCAGGTGCAGGCTGGGCCGCTTGCCTCCGTTGTTCCTTGCGGCATTGCCACTATCCCAAAAGATAGCACCAATGCCAACACCACCAGGACTGGGAAAGACTTCCACGCTTTAACCATTCTGCACTCCGAATGGAGCATTGCGCTAAATATAAGCTGGCATGTCTGCCTTGTCAATAGGTTTTCACTCGCCCATGCCTTTGGAGATTGCTTCGCCCGTTGGCTAACGGGCTCGCAATGACAAACGGGGGTGTCATTGCGAGCGAAGCGCGGCAATCTCAGGAAAGAGCAGTCAGCAATCAGCAGTCAGCAATCAGCTAATGACTGACCCCGTGAAATACTATTTCATGCGGTGAAGGCTGATAGCTGATAGCTACTACTAAGTCCAATCTCCAGCCCATCCATAACAGTCGCCGCGGTTCAGCCAATAATAGCTGAGTGCCGCAAAATCAGACGCATCTATAATGTTATCACGGCTGAAGTCAGCTCCAGCATACCAATTGCCGTCACCAGGCCGGCTTAGCCAGGCATAGCTGAGTGCCGCAAAATCAGACGATTCTACAAAATCATCGCCATTGGTATCCCCCTCAGCAAAGGCACCAAATTCAGTGTAAGTTGTTCCACCAGCAGTCAGGTTTACTCCACTCTCCAGATTACTCAAGCTGGTGGAACCCTTGACTGCAACATCATAGCTACCAGGAGTAATATTGCCAATCGTGAAGTTCCCACTGCTATCAGTGCTGGTATGTGTCCTCATTGTCAAATTCTCAGTCGTTGTGTTAGGGGCGAAGAACCTTACCGTAACATTCGTTGCCGGCAGTCCTTGAAGGTTAACATGACCTTCCAGGGTTGCACCGGTCGGCACCACTAACGGCAGATAATCTTTGTTCGAACCCCCTATGATATCGTGAGGAGTGTCTCCAAAGCCATCCCCGTTGGCGTCACTGCCGTTGTAATCCGACCAGTAATTTCCGCCAATATATGGCCCCCCGACTATATTCGGTCCGGTAGTATTTGTGGTGTTCCAGACGTTGTTGCCATTATCGAAGACATTAGCCGTGTTGTCGAAGTAGTTGTTGTAGATGGTGTTGTTGCTCGAGGAAGACAGGTAGATGCCACGGTTGGTGTTATTCCAGGCGCTATTGTCCCGGAGAGTGTTGTTGCTGCTCGAAGACTCCAGGGAGATGCCGCGACTATTATGCGTTGCGTTGTTGCCCGTCAGCGTGTTGTTGCTTGACTCATACAGGGTGATGCCGGAAACGTTGCTCGAGTTTACGGTGTTGCCTGTTAGCCTGTTACCGTCGTCGCAGTGAAACAGGTAGATGCCACGAGTCGCACCCGTTACGTTGTTGCCCGTTACCGTGTTGTTACTTAAATAAGCCAGGTACATACCGAAGTCGGTGTTCGAATTTGCGTTGTTGCCCGTTACCGTGTTGTTGTTGCTTGAACTCGTCAGGCAGAAGCCGTATCTACCACCCGTCATGTTGTTGCCCGTTACCGTGTTGCCGCTCGAAGAAGACAGGTAGATGCCCATATCGTTGTTTGTCGCATTGTTATTGGAGATATTGCAATGCCCTGCGCTGGAAAGATATACTCCAGCCTTAGAGTTTCCGGTGGCATTTTCCACCGTGAACCCGGTGATGTTTACCCAATCTGCGGTTACACTGAACACATGGGCACTTGAGTTCGTTGCATTCACGACGCAGTTCGCACTGCCATTCTCGGACTTAATGGTCAAATTAGCGGTATTCACATCCACGTTTTCACTGTAATTGCCATCCTTAACACAAATCGTGTCTCCACCGGTGGCGTTATTGACCGCAGATTGGATGGGCGTGGCGCTGGCATTGAAAGTGCCTCCGTTGCGCCACCATCCGGTGGTATTGACGCAGATATCGCCACAGGTGCAATTCAGCGAGGGTACGGACGTGCGCAGACGAATAGCGACATCGTCGGCATACAACTGTCCCATGTCGTACCATGAGCCGTTTGAACCATCGAGGCTCATGTATGTGCGTTTGGTTTCATGCGGTCCGTTCGGGTCAGATGGGACAGGGAAGCAGGTAACGCTGTTGGTGAAATTTATCACCACGATAACGTCATCGCCGGCAGTCAGCGGCAGGGACGCGTTCAATGGCACTGAATGGTAGCCCGCTTCAGTGAAGCTGTAGTCCAACTGGCTGACCAGCAGCTTGCTCAGCGATTTTGTTGCCACATTGAAGTCATCATATATGTATATGTCCACATCCGTGGTGGCATCCGTGGTCCAGAACTCCACGCGGGTAGCATTGGTGTTATTCGTAGGAGTGAAATTGCACAGCCCCCAGGCAGTAAAGTTGGCTGGTGGCCCCCATCCCCAGCTGGCGTCCCAGCAATCCTCGTCGTAATACATAATTCCGCCGTTGTTATCGTAGTCCTGCCAGGAGTGCATAAATGAGGACCACATACCGATATTTGCTGCACCGTAGTGGATATAGAAATACCCATTATCACCCCAGCCAGCGCCCCAGGAATTCTTCACAATCCAGCCGTCTCCAGGCAGGCCGGTCTGCTGGTCAGGTGTAAGATTGTTGCTCCAGCCCACAATCAACACGGCGTGGTTTGTACCGCTGCTAGTGTAGTTGAAGGTGTACGAGCCGTCGTAGGTAGCATTGAACCCCTGGCCTGAGTCCACAAATACGCTGGTATAGACCGGACCATAGGTCATGATATAGTTCTTCAACGCGGTGGTATTGGGTGTTACATTGCTCGATATGATTCTCCAGTCCAGCAGCGTCTTGTTATACGGACAGCTGGAGTTGCAACTGGTATTCGCAGGTACATAAGGGTCATGTGTCTCCCGGACTATGCCTTTCTGGGAGAACAGGCTGGCAAGTATGCGGTAGTCTCCTCCGCAGCAATCCCCCCATCGCCAGCCCCAAAAGTCTGTCCAGTTATTTATGGCACGCCAGCTGCATGACTTGGCATTGTTCTCGGAGAAGTTGACAGGGTTAGTGATGTTAGTGGTGTTGGTGTCGATTAATATCTTGGATTCGACATTGCCAATTGAGGCAAAGGCATAGCAGGAACCGCAACTGCCCTGGTCCTTCACCGAGGTGACTTTCCCTTGTGTGCGCCAATCAAATGAAACTGGCGGGGCAGCCACCGGCGACTCTCCGACCAGAGAGCCGTCAGGCATTCTCTGCCCGGTGATATGGGAGAGGTCCATCGTTGGTGCTATGAAACCTGTTCCGTGCCCGTCTACCACCGGGGGTGGTTCTTGTAGCGGCGGCAGCTTTGGTGCCTCCTGCGGTACAGGTGGAGGTGGCTCCGCCGCCTGAGCCGGTAAACTGTCACTCACAGGCATTACCGCCATCAGGAGCACAATAATCCCGATAATAAATCCTATCTTTCTGGTAAATCCCAATTTTCTCATTTCAGCCTCCTTAAATCACTCAGGGCGATTTCTGGGGGTTACTGTTAGATGTGTGTATACCGTTTAGATTACGGGGAAGGGGCGTATTTGTCAATATTTCGCCGAGATTGCCGCGCGGAGCCTGTCCTGAGCGAGATTCTTCGGTCGCTTTGCTTCCTCAGAATGACAAGAAGCGAAGGGCTCGCAATGACAGAGGGACTCAAGGCCCCCTTTTTCACCCTCACCTTTACCCCATGTAGTAGTGAAGATTACTACACGGGGTGAATCCTCTCCCTTCAAGGGCGAGGAATTTTACAGGATAAAGGTTTTGAATTTAGATATTGGGATTTGTTTAGGGTTTAGTGCTTTGAGTTTAGGATTTCCCTGCAGGGTGTCATTTCAAGCCTATGAGCAAAGACCTCAATCATCTGAGTAACTCTAGTAATCTCTCCACAGAGATATTTGCTTTTCTCAATATCCCCTTCAATGTGCCTCGCTTAATGATCTTGCCGGTATGTACAGGAACCGGGAAGGTCAATTTCTTGCCGCCGACATACTTCGTCAATTGCACATGGCTTCCCTTTCGCCGTGTGATCTCGAAACTCTCCTCTTGCAATGCCTTCACCAGCTCTCCCCCCGTTATCCTGGGCAATTTGGGCATCTTACACGACCAATTCTATCTCTCTACGCTTTATTTCTTTGAACCTGAGGTTCTCAATTCCCAGCTCTTCTACATGGAGTTCGGCAGCTTCTTTAAGATTACTGATGGCATCTTCTACATCATCTCCTTGAGTATAAATATCCAGTTCTGGGCAGTAGACTGTATAGCCACCTTCTTCCTCTTCTATCAATTCAGCAGTAATAATGATACGCTTCACTTTTCCCCCTTATCCATTTAGCATTGTTTGCAATATTATACCCCTCCGCTCGCAAGGACAACAAAAACCGCAATGACAAGGGGAGGTGTGCCTCGCAACGACAGGAGGGGGTGTCATTGCGAGCCCTTTTTACCTGTCATTGCGAGCGAAGCGCGGCAATCTCGGTGGGGCACTTAGCATTTAGGAGTTTCCCTGCAGGGTATCAGTGCAAGTTGCTTCGCCTCCAGATTTTGTAGTTGCCTGATTCATCAGGCACAGTTGCCCAATAAATTGGGCAACTACATTCTCAAACTATGCCTCGCAATGACAAGGGGAGGTGTGCCTCGCAATGACAGAAATGTTTAGAAATGTAGCACGACCCTGAAGGGTCGCACTACAAAAGGGGGACACCGCGCAGTGACAATTAAGAAATATCCTGCCTATCGTAGATTATCTTCCCCGTGGTCAGTACTTCAGTAATGAAGGGATTCCTTCTTTGTTTCATGTGCTCAAGTTCCTCACTGGTGTAGCCGATGGGCTCGATAGGCAAGTTAAAACGGTTCAGGTCGAGAAGCAGCTTTATCCTGTCGAGGAAACCCACCTGAAAGTCTGCGATCACCATAATGTCTATGTCCGAGCCCTCACTTATATCACCAGTGGCAAAGGAGCCGAACAATATTATTGCTTGAGGATTAAGATCGCGGGCTACTTCGCGGCAGTATTCCTCTAGCTGCCTAATAATCTGCTGGCGTTGCTCAAGAGCGATGTTGCATACTTTATGCATCTGTCAGCCATCTCCTGGGTATAATACTCGTCGGCAGTGCCTTCGGCATAAAAGTTAGGGTATCGGGAGCCAATGTAGTGTCGATCCAGTTCCTTCCCTGCTTCTTCAAAGTCACCAAAGCGGGCATCAATTTTAGCACATTCATTTATCAGCCTGGTCACCGAGTGGCTTGCTATTGCTCTGATTCCGCGGGAGTATAAAAAACCCTTTGCTGCCTTTTCTGCTGCTTGCTGGGCATGGAAGCAGCTACTGGCATAGGAATGGGCATCAAGCAGTACCCTGGCATCAGTTAGATCCCTTTGGGCTTGAACTAGCCATCTTTGCCCTTCCTCAACGTTCTTTGGCATACCAAGTTGAGCGTAGCACAGTCCAGCGATAGGGTCAACCTCTCCATTCAACGGAGAGGTTAGGTGAGGTCTCTAACATTGCGAGCCCTTCGCTTTCTGTCATTCTGACCCTGAACCCTTCACTTCTTGTCATTCTGAGCGTAGCGAAGAATCTCATTCTGCCCAGGGCAGGCTCCGTGAAGGGGAAGAATCTGGTAGTGCTCAGGGTAAACTCCGCGAAGGGGGAAGCTCCGCAATCCCAAAAAGGAAAGGGCGGCTACAAAGCCGCCCTTTGTACTACATAACAGCTTAATTTATTCCGGTCTCGCCGTGCCTCTGAGTATGAATATCACGGCCACGATAAGTGCGATAACAATCACCACAATGGCTATTATGCCGCCGGTGCCCAGCCCGAGCCCACCACCAAACCAGCCGCCACCCACTACCTCAAACTGCCCGGTTTGCCCGGCCAGGGAAACGTCATAAACGCCTGCCTTCGATTTGGTTACCGTGAATATCACATTTTTGCTTGTCCCCCCGGCAACGGACACCGACTGGCTATCCTCAACCGCACCGTTAATGTACAGAACGGCGTTATAGCTGCCAGTTTCCCCGCCGGTGTTAGCGACATTGATGGAGATTGTCACCGCCTGGCCAGGCTTAACCTGCTGCGGTGAGATGTCAAGGAGGGAGGCAGATACACTTGCCGGCTTCACCGGTATTTCTGGCATTGCCGACACTATATACAAGTTGACCGGGACTGACACTGTGGGGGACCCAGTAACGGTGATTGTAGCACTGTAATCCCCGGCAGCCATACCGGTGGTATCAACCGACACGGTCACGTCCTCACACTCACCTGCACCAAGGCTGCCGCTCGTGGGATTTTCACTGAGCCAGCCGGCATTATCAGTCAGCGACCAGTTCAGTGTTCCAGTTCCTATGTTGCATACCTCGAGCGTCTGGTCTGGAGGGTCTGCTCCCTCACTGGTGGTGAAGGTGAGGGGCACCGGGCTAGCGGAGATTTCCGGAACACCAAGATTCAAGGTGACCGGCACTACGACAGGAGCAATCCCATCGATCACAGCGCTCTCAGCTCCTTCCGGAGGACTTACAAACACAATGAACGCTTCGCTAATGGTGATATTGGCGTGGTAAGTTCCCGCTGTCAGGCCGGTTGTATTAACCGCCACCGTGGAATTGCTGCACTGAGCTGCAGTCAAGTTACCGCCGCTCATCGGGCTCATGCTGAATAAGGTCGCATTGGCACCTGTTATGTTCGCCGTCCAGTTCAGTATGTATCCACCTCCGTTGCATATCTGGAGCGTCTTGTTGCCCACAGCTTCTCCTACATTACCACTAAAGTTAAGGTTAGCAGGGACGGGGGAAATTTCTGGCGGCAGCTCCATGAAGTTGGCAGTTACATTCTTAGTAAGATCATCCATGATTACGTAGCTGGAACTGGCACTGGTGGGGCCATCAACATCTCCCGTCCAGCTCACAAACCCCCAGCCTGGTGTTGAATTCATCGCCAGGAGAGTTACATTCTCATCCCAGCTCCAGGTAGTGGTGTTGGGATAGGAAGATGGAATGCTGGCTCCGGTTATGTCCACACCTCCCTTGCCAGCCGGAGTTACATTTACCGTCAAGTTAGGGGCACCAACCATCACCGTGCCATCGAACATTAAGCTCATGTTACCACCCTCGAGGTAGTCGGTCGATATCCCGTAAGTGACCTTAGTCAGTCGGCCACTTGTCACGTTGTACACCCAGGATACTGAGGTAACTCCCGTGTTCACCCCGGCGGTACAGCTTATCCTGGCCGAAACAATATGAGTATCGGTAGTGTTTGTACCTGTGCCCATACAGGGGTCCCAGTCCACATGGCCAGCACTGTTGTCGATCGTAGGAGCTCCCATGTCCGTAGGAAAGGTAACTTTGGTGACGCTGTCCACAGTAAAGTAATTAGGGTCGAAGTTGAGGCGGACAGCATGCATAGCAACTGGCATAGCACTGGGGTTGTCAACCACAGCATCAATAGTAAAGGAACCACCCGGTAACACATGCGTAGTTGACGGCTCGATTGCAACGGTCACGTTACCAGAAGCCACAGCCACTTGCCCCGGGACCGCCACGGGCACCACCACCATAGCTAGCACTACTGCTATGGCTAAAATTGGACTGATAAATTTACTCTTCATCACCTAGTTTACCTCCTTTGTTAAACTCCATATTTACACATTTCCAAATTCCCACGCAATAAACGCGACCTCGTTTGCATAATCCGTAATCACCAGTTTCCAGCCCATCCATAACAGTCGCCGCGGTTCAGCCAATAATAGCTGAGTGCCGCAAAATCAGACGCATCTATAATGTTATCACGGCTGAAGTCAGCTCCAGCATACCAATTGCCGTCACCAGGCCGGCTTAGCCAGGCATAGCTGAGTGCCGCAAAATCAGACGATTCTACAAAATCATCGCCATTGGTATCCCCCTCAGCAAAGGCACCAAACTCGGTGTAAGTGGTATTACCAGCAGTCAGGTTTACTCCACTCTCCAGATTACTCAAGCTGGTCGAACCCTTGACTGCAACATCATAGCTACCAGGAGCAATATTGCCAATCGTGAAGTTCCCACTGCTATCAGTGCTGGTATGTGTCTTCATTGTCACATTCTCAGTCGTTGTGTTAGGGGCGAAGAACCTTACCGTAACGTTCGTTGCCGGCAGTCCTTGAAGCCCAACATGCCCCTCCAGGGCGGCAACGCCTACCATAGCGCACCTGGCAATGGCAGTGTGATTCGAACCGTCGGTCCCACTTACGGTTATCGGGTTGTCAGTAGTAGAATTACCATCAACCGTCCAGTTAGTAAAGTTGCAGGAGCCACCGCTATCATCAGCAGTGAGGGTTACATTGGGGCAAGGAACGATGAATCCCTTCGTGGAAGCAGGTGCCACCGTTCCCAGGGTACCCACAGTTATTGGGCAGCAGCCATCTGAAGTTACCGTTAGATTAAAGGCAGGCCCAATCATCACCGTGCCGTTAACCATCTTGGCCCAGTTGAGGTAATTGCTTGCTCCGATACCCACAAACGTACAGTTGATTGGGTCAGGGCAACTAAAGTTCAGATTGGTGATCCCGGGAACGCCCAAAGTAGTAAAGTGGATAGTCGCGCCAGTGAAACTCGCGTTGATATCAGGCTTCCCAGGGAACTTAGTATATGCAGTTCTAACCCACCCTGTGGTATTATCCCAGGTGCTCCCGCTGCCCGGGCCCAGGGGCTCAAACGGCGCGAACCCATTGGGCAACAACGCTGGTAAATCTACGCCAGTGACATTAAGCAAGGTGCCGTTGAACTCAACGTAATAAATGTACACCGCTGAATCGCCATCATAACGGACCACTGAGGCATTTACCGTAAAGGATTCATTAAAACCCTTCGCGTTCATGGGGGGCTCGATTTCAAGGCCCCATTCATTTGCTTGAGCCGCAGCCTGTGGCGGTGTTCCCGGCACCAGTAGCAAGCCTATACACACCCCAACAACAATTGGAACTGAGAGGAATCTCCAGAGTTTACCCATTTTTACCTCCGTGATAAACGTCTATTCATTATTATATCACCACACTAACCTTGTCAATAGGTTCAATTACGTGAGGGAGGAATTTCCAGGCTTTGACTATCTTTACCTCCAGGATAAATATTTATTTTATTATTATATCACGACTCTAACTTTGTCAATAGGCTGTAATGGGTTACATGGTTGGCGGCCCGGATTTTGATGCTTGTCATTGCGAGCCCTTCGCCTCCTGTCGTTCTGACCCTGAGCCCTGACGAGAGGAAGGAACCGAAGAGGAAGAATCTCATTCTGCTCAGGACAGGCTCCGCGTGGCAATCTCGGCGGGGCACTTAGCATTTAGGAGTTCCCCTGCAGGGTCCCAGTGCAAGTTGCTTCGCCACCGCATTTTGTAGTTGCCTGATTCATCAGGCACAATTGCCCAATAAATTGGGCAACTACATTTTTAACCTGGGGATTGCTTCGGCACCAGCATGCCTCGCAATGACATAGGAAGGTATGCCCTGTGGTAACAACAAAGGAGGCAAAGTATCACTATCATATAGACGAGTACATAATCTTTACCTCAAAAGCCTTTCCTGATATACTATTGACAGTATGACAAGATATAGGTTGCCAATTGAAATCCAGCTCCTTGAAGAAGGTTACTATCTTGCCACCAGCCCTGCTCTCCCCGGTTTTCTGGTTCAGGCCGAAACAGTGGAAGAGGTGCTGCGCCTGGCGCCTGGTGTTGCTCAGAGCCTGATTGAGGCAATGCGGGAGAAAGGGGTGCCTCTTCCCCAGGCACTGCAATCTATTGAACCACCTTTTCATGCTGAACTCCTCGTGCCAGTATGACCTATCGCGTGTTGACCAGGAAACTCCGCAAGCTGGACTCGAGTTTGTCCGACAAGGTCCCGGCTCCCATGAAATCTGGTGGAACCCCATGAACAAACGCTTCACTACCATTCCCAAGAGCAGAGGTGACATTCCTAAAGGCACCCTGGCAGCTATTCTGCGCGACCTCAGCTTTACTATGGAAGACCTTGCCAGCAAGTAGCCTGTAGGTTTCAACTCTTGAGAACAGCCCCCCTGTCATTGCGAGCCCTTCGCCTCCTGTCGTTCTGACCCTGAGCCCTGACGAGAGGAAGGAACCGAAGAGGAAGAATCTCATTCTGCTCAGGACAGGCTCCGCGTGGCAATCTCAGGAAAGCAAAACTTAAAAATGAAAAAACAGTCAGCAATCAGCAGTCAGCGGTTAGCTAATGACTGAAGGCTGATAGCTAATGGCTACTAAATTGAGCTTTGAATTTAGATATTGGGATTTGTTTAGGATTTAGTGCTTAGAATTTAGTATTTCCCCAACAGTGGTGGGGAAAAGGAAGGGGGGGCTCAACGCCCCCCTTTTTCACCCTCTCCTTTACCCCGTGAAATACTATTTCACGGGGTGAATCCTCTCCCGTCAAGGGAGAGGTTAATAGTTCTCCCTCCCCTGGCGGGAGGGAGTTAGAGGGAGGGGGATTTATTACACTCTTCGTGTTCGGAAGATAAGCACCAGAATGACCAGCCACACCACGGCAGCAAGGGCAATAATAACCCACAACCATGACGCAGTGGTCGGTGCAGGCGGTACAACTCCCTCTTTACCTGTGGTGAAGGTCGCCGTAGCGTCACCAAACACCGTAGTGTCCTTCATCGCCTTTACCGTCCAGTAGTAAGAAGTCTTGTAGGAAAGCGTGCCGGTATAGGTGTAAGTCGTCCCTGATACTGAAGTCGCTGATACTACCTCAGCATCCGTCTCAGCATTCACCAGGCTGAACTCATACCCAGTGGAATCGGCAACAGCATCCCAGGTGAACGGAATATTGCTCACCGCCACGCCAGTGGCGCCATTGCCGGGATTGGTCAGCGTTACCTCAGCCATAGGGCCAACGGCAACGGTGAAGCTGCGTACCTCTGACCACGGACTGTGAATTATCTCACCGGTCTCAGCATCCGCAGCCCTTACCCTCCAGTAGAATTTGGTGCCGCAACTGCCAGTTCCCAGTGCTCCGTTGGCAACAACATAGCTGGGACTCGTGCCGCTGGGTGGCTCGTAGTCTATCTCATTACAATCACCATCCTTGCCACTCCAGTCGAGTACCACCTCGTTGAAGTCCTCATCGTAAGCTATCTGCAGGTTATAGGAGCAGGCATCACATTGCCTGTCCCACTTCAACGTGAAGGCATCGTTCCAGCAGTAGCACGGGTCGGCATCAACCACAGCATCAGCTGCAGGGCTGTTGAGCACTGGACCTGCCTTGGCATAGCAGTCTTCGTACATCCACAGGCGACCCAGCGTAGCGTTGCAGCGGGGATCCCCCGTAAGTGCACCGTTAACTACAACACCTTCAACTACAGTGCCATTGTAGTAATGGGCATCATCAATAGTCCACAGCTTGCTGTTGGTATCCGGAGTAAGGCAGCCGCATATCTTCAAGCTGGAAGGCTCAAGCGTGAACGCTCCATGATACTCGTTCACCTCCTCAATGAGGTAATCCCAATCAGCTCCGCCACAGGCTACCTCCTCGGCGGGATTGAGACAGCGCGCCACGCCGGTGACATCGCCATCCGCATCATAGAAGGTGGCATACAGAACGCCGCCAGTGGTAGCATCGGTCTCAGGATTGCCCTCAGCATTGCTGAGGACTATGCCGTAGTAGCCAACCTCAACCCTATCGCACGAATCAGGTGAGTAGCCCAGTTGAGTCTCGGTCGGCGTTGCAGAAGTAGTACCCGGGGTAACACATTCACCAAGGTCTGTAAACGCACTGCTTTCGCCAATGACCCAGCGGTAAATGCCGTTGTCGTCGTTGTTGACCGGAATGTCAAACCCGCAGCCAGTATCGACATAGCTTACCGCAGCATAAATGACGCTGTTGCTGTCGAAGTAGCTGTCAAAGGCAACATGGACTCGCAACTCATCATTCCCACTTGCGTCGCCGATGTCATCCAGCTTGGTGAAGCTGGCCTCACCATCCAGGAAGGTGGCGAGGTCATCGTCGGAGTAGCTCACCTTGCCATCAGCGCCGCCAACGAGGACATTCCCTTCACCGAGCACGGCAATGGTATGACCATCATCAACCTTGCTGCCCATCGTGTTGCTCCATGAAGCAGCATACCCGTGGTCATCGGACACTGCTACATCAGCATCGTAGCCCAGGGCATAGATGGTAGCCTCATCCTGGACAGCTAAGTCAGTTATCTCGTCAACGGTCGAGCTTCCTTTTTCCCAGCAGCCCAGACCCTTGTTGCCATCGTAGTAAACGGTGTCGCTGCCACGGTCAACGAAGTAAACGGTGTCTATCTTCGTGGTTTCTTCAGGAGCCAGCCTGATGAGGCCAATTTGGGGAGTATCGGCACCGTTAAGGGCGGTGTCATTTGTCAGCTCCCTATTCCACACCCGGAACCACGTGTCGTCGTAGCCTCGAGCATAAACAATATCCTCAGTAAGGTCCTTCGCCTTGAAGAAAACGCTGTCACATTCACCGCACTCGACGTAGACACCAGGAGGAGGATCCCAATCTATTCGCTCTCCGGGTAGATTTAGGTTGATACTGGCAAGATAACTGGTGTTGCAGTCAGGCGACTGGGCAACATCGGTAAGGTAATCCATATCGGTATCAATTAAACCAATCTGGTTCCAGGTATCGCCCTCATCGAAGCTCACCGAAAAGGCACCTTCATCATACTTATCGAGCATATGCAAGTTCCTGCTGGGAAACTTAGACTTCAAGAGCATATCCGGGGGCATGCCAATCGTGAGCGCTGTGACGACACAATAAACCTTGGTACCACCGGGGGGGGCGATAATAGCCGCGGCACCGCCATGCCCGGTCGGCGGCTTGCACGCTGGCTGCCACGCTTGACAGCAGATATCCATATCGGAGATACCATCGTTGCGGTAAACCTGAACACCCTCACAACATCCACTCCTAAGGTCAAGAGCCAGCGTCGGAAGTGAAAGAACACCTATCATCCTACCACTACCAGGGGGAGATTCAAAGGCAAGAGGAACATCACCATCGCCCAATATCCCGGCAACAGCCTTGCCTTCGTCTATCATTCCAAAGTAGAAAACCATCGCCAGCCACGGTCGTCCTTCGATTTGCTGCGTAACGAGTTCAACATTACCATTGACCACCCGGTAGATAGTGCCCACACTCTCCTGATAGACGCCTTCAGCAACGTTTACATATACCCAGGCATACCTTAAATTCTTGTCCCTGCCATCATAGTCAAGGGGCAGACCTACCCCCGCAGTTGAAGCTTTAGTGAGCCACCAGGTAGCCGGCTCAGTGGTCAACAGCGCTGCCTCGCCACGCGAAGCTGCCTCATTCCAGTTCACATTACTGCCACTCCACGTCCCGGTCTGCAGATAGCTATTATTGTCAGCGGCACAAGCGGCAGTGATGAAACCGGGTATAGTGACATTGGTGTTATGAGTAACAGCCACGATAGTATGGTCATCGGCGAACATACCCGAGAAATACACCCAGGTAACTGCGGTACAGTTAACCCAGCCAGGCTTGCCGGTGGCGGCATCCTCCCACCGACCGATAAGACCGCCGGTCTGGAACCGATAAACCCGCCCTGTCACGTTGCTATCTGGCATCCCCGCAACCGAAGCAACAACGCTGCGGTTAGGGTCTTCAACGCCCCCCACGGCGATGTCGCGCACTCCATCAATGTCAGGGCCGATGTTTATGCCGTAAATATCGGTAAGATTGGTGCCTGCCGAGGTGTCCTGTATAGGATAAGGCAGGAGCTCGAACTCTTCACCGCCGTCGGTCGAAACAAGCACGACCTGTATCCAGTTAGCCGGGTCGGTGATATCACCCAGGTAGGCACTCATGGCTATAAAGTTGGAATCGTACATAGCCGCGGTAATGAAGTTGAACCAGGCAACCATATCGGTCCAGCTCTTCGACTGATTAGAATCGTAAACTTCGTCGCGAATTTCCTCCATGACGTTCTTGGTTATGTCATCCCAGGTAGCCCCACCATCCTCAGATTTCCACAGTCGGGCCGTTTCCTCGGTGTAATTTACCCACCCATTTTCATTCTCATCCACCCACATCGTCCCGATAACATAGAGCCTCTGACCATCAATGCCCAGGGCAGGTACGTAGAGATCGGACCCTGGAGCAATTTTCCAATCATCCATACTGGGGGTGTCCACCTTGTCCCACTCGGCATTCACCTCAGCGGCGCTAACTGGCGGAGCGCTAGCTGGCGTCAGAAGCAGGCCGAAAGTCATTACCACAGCAATGACGATGTAAAATAGTCTTCCAGACCACCCTTTTATCCTTTTGTTCATCGGAAATCCCTCCTTTTCAGCCTCGGTATCGATTATTCATTCTAATTATTTGAACAAGATTAACAACCTCCATCGAGAATTGCAATACATCATATAAAAATTCATAAGTTAATGGCAACCCCGAAAAACAAAATTCTAAATCCTAAATCCGAAATACTAAACAATATCAAATGACCAAAACCCCAATGCCCAAAACAGTTTCAAATTTTGAATTTAGATATTGGGATTTGTTTAGGATTCAGTGCTTTGAGCTTAGGATTTCCCGGCAATAGCGGGGAAAAGGGAAGGGGGGGTCGAAAGCCTCTTCTTTTTTCACCCTCACCTTTACCCCATGTAGTAGTGAAGATTACTACACGGGGTGAATCCTCTCCCATCAAGGGCGAGGAATTCTACAGGATAAAGGTTTTGAATTTAGATATTAGGATTTGTTTAGGATTTAGTGCTTGGCATTTAGGATTTTCCCGGCAGGGTGTCGTTGCGCCGAATGTTACTCGTAGTAGTAATACCCCATCCGTCTCTTGATGAACATGCCCACCGCCAGGATAACGACCAGAAGCAGCCCCAGGGCAATAGTAATCGCTGCCCATTGCGGCAGAATTCCAGCGTGGAAAGATTTTGCCTCTGCCCACTTCCCTTCATTCTCGGCACCGTCTATGGCTCTTACCTTCCAATAATAGCTGCCGTAAGATAAGGCATACTTCCCGGGCAAGGTGTAGGCAACAATATCGCCATGGAAGCTGACAGCTTCTATTGGGACCGCAATAGAGACTGGAGGATTATCGCCGCCATATATCTCTAAATCGTAGCTGGCGATTCCGCTGGGGTCAGTTACATTTGACCACTTAAATGTCGGGGATGCCCTGCCCAGAAAGCTGCCGAAGAGGCCAGTCCTGGTATCAACGGGCGAGTTCAGCACCGGCTCATCGGGTGGGGTCCCCTCCATATAAAAGATCGCCGAGGGAGCAGTCTCGCCGTTATAGCTGGCATTGACATACTGCTCGCCATGCCTTCCCCGGGCAGTGAATGTAATCGCATAAACATCGCCCTCGGCATCAGTGAAGACATTAGCTGTCTCGTTTTGATAGCTGATACTTACCGCCACATTGGGGTCGAAAGATTTGCCGGTGACATTAAAAGTCTGTCCCACATGACCCGGTGAGCTGGGGCTCGTTGCTGGCTGCAGCGTTATGCCAGCCCCCAGGTTGAACGTAGCTGAGGCAATCGCCACGATGGAGCCGCCATGAAAGGCTCCAATAACGTAACTGCCTTGGCTGCCGTCGGGTATGGTAAAGCTTATCTCTCCCCAACTGCCATTTTCATCGGCGTAGTATTCGCCAAATTTCTGACCATCATACTTTAACTCGATGTCGTCTTCGCTCCCAAAGCCAGTCCCGCTTACGGCAATAATCTCGCCAGCGCAGCCTGAACCCGGATTCAACGTTATTATTGGCTCGACTTCGAAACTGGCCTCTCTAACATCGCTCAAAGTACCCTTGTCATCGCCATAGTAGGCATCTACGGTGTGTTCTCCCTTTGCTGAAGCGGGCACGGAGAAGCCTTCTTCCCAGCTGCCATCTTCGTCAGCGTCAGCGGTGACCGGGAAATCAACATAGGAATCATCATCGAGGTAATACCTGATGTTAATGCCGGTTGCCTCGGAGGGAAAGCCGCCGCCGCTTACCTCTATGCTATCCCCTATATGCCCCGAGTCTGTGTCCAGGCTTATCCCCGGATTAACCACAAAATGTGCCGTGGCACTTCTGCCGCTGGCATCCTCGGCATAGACGTCATGGTATCCCTGGCAGCACTCGGGCACGGTAAAAGATGCGTCAAAGAATCCATGAGGGCACTGCTGTCCCTTGTATGTTCTTGCGCTATCCTGCAGCACGTCATCGTAATAAACGTCAACTATTTCCCCTGAATGGAAACCTTCGCCGTTAACGGTCAGTTTATCCCCCACACAGCCCTCGGTTGGTGAAAGTGAGACTCGCTCCAGGGTAGCCTGTACAGGGGTGACCAACGCCGGGATAGCCACCAGGCAGATGGCAAGGGCAATGATCAGGCAGCGTAGTAACTTCATTCCGTAGTTCTTACCACTTTACCAGATTTTTGTATCACATGAATATACAGGCAACACGCTGGAATTATAACAACTTCCTCCGCTTATTGCTATGCCAGCAGTCAGCGGTCAGTACTCAGCGGTCAGCGGTCAGCAGTTGGCAGTTAGCAGTTGGCAGTCGGCAGTTAGCAGTTGGCGGTCGGCAGTTGGCAGTCGGCAGTCGGCAGTCGGCAGTCGGCGGTCGGCAGTTGGCAGTTGGCAGTTGGCAGTTGGCAGTTGGCAGTCGGCAGTTAGCTACCAACAGGAAAGCAAAACTCAAAAATCAAAATGCAAAATGACAGAGCAAATATGAAAAGAGCAGTCAGCGGTTAGCAGTTGGCAGTCGGCAGTTGGCAGTCGGCAGTCAGCAGATAGCTACCAACAGGAAAGCAAAACTCAAAAATCAAAATGCAAAAATGGAAAACCAGTCAGTATGAAGGCTGAAGGCTGAAGGCTGATAGCTGAAAGCTAATAGCTACTAAATTGAGTTTTGAATTTAGATATTGGGATTTGTTTAGGATTTAGTGCTTAGAATTTAGTATTTTCTCGGCAATGGCGGGGAAAGGGGAAGGGGGGCTCGAAAGCCCCCCTTTTCACCCTCTCCTTTACCCCGTGAAATACTATTTCACGGGGTGAATCCTCTCCCGTCAAGGGAGAGGTTAAGTGGGCAAGGGTTATTATACCCTTCGTGTTCGGAAGATAAGCACCATGGTAACAATCACCAATAAAGCACCAATGGCGATAATCACCCACACCCATGCCGGAGTACTCGGTGCCGGCGGTACAACTCCCTCTTTACCTGTAGTGAAGGTTGCTGTAGCGTCACCAAACGCCGTAGTGTCCTTGAACGCCTTTACCGTCCAGAAGTAAGAAGTGTCGTAGGAAAGCGTTCCAGTATAGGTGTAAGTCGTCCTTGATACTGAAGTCGCTGATACAACCTCAGCATCGGTCTCAGCATTCACCAGGCTGAACTCATAGCCAGTGGCATCGGCAACGGCATCCCAGGTGAACGGGATATTGCTCACCGATACGCCAATAGCGCCATTGCTGGGATTGGTCAGTGTTACCGCAGCCATAGGACCAACAGCAACGGTGAAGCTCCGTACCTCAGACCACGGACTGTGAATTATCTCACCGGTCTCAGCATCGGCAGAGCGAACCCTCCAGTAGAAGGTGGTGCCGCAGCTGCCATCGCCCAGTGCTCCGTTGGCAACAACATAGCTGGGATTGGAGCCACTGGGTGGCTCGTAGTCTATCTCATTGCAATCACCATCCTTGCCACTCCAGTCGAGTACCACCTCGGTGAAGTCCTCATCGTAAGCTATCTGCAGGTTGTAGGAGCAGGCATCGCACTGCCTGTCCCACTTCAGCGTGAACGCATCGTTCACGCATAAGCACGGGTCGGCATCAACCACAACATTGTCTGCAGGGCTGTTGAGCGCCGGACCTGCCTTGGCATAGCAGTCTTCGTAGGTCCACAGGCGACCAATAGTACTGTCGTCTTCGCCGCTCCCGAAGAGTGCATTGGCAAAGTTATCGTAGTACGGGTTGTCATCAATAGCCCACAGCTTGGCATTGGTATCCGGAGTAAGGCAGCCGCATATCTTCAAGCTGGAAGGCTCCAGCGTGAATGCCGCAGTATCAGCCACACTCTCAATCAGGTAATCCCACATTGCCTCGCCGCAAGCTACCTCCTCAGCGGGATTGAGACAGCGTGCCACACCGGTGACATTGCCGTCCGCATCGTAGAAGGTGGCATACAGAACGCCGCCAGTGGTAGCATCAGTCTCGGGATTGCCCTCAGCAGTACTGAGGACTATGCCGTAGTAGCCAACCTCAACCCGATCGCACGTGTCATAGCCGAGTTGAGCCGCCGATGGCGTTGCAGTACCGGTACATTCACCAAGGTCTGTAAACGCAGTGCTCTCGCCAATGACCCAGCGGTAAATGCCGTTGTCATCGCCACCATCGCTCACCGCGGCATAGATAACACTGTTAGAGTCAAAGTAGCTGTCAAAGGCAATATGGACGTTACCAACGCCAATGTCATCCAGCTTGGTAAAGCTGGCCTCAGCATCAAGGAAGGTGGCCAGGTCATCGTCGGAGTAGCTCACCTTGCCATCAGCACCGCCAACGAGGACATTCCCCTCGCCAAGCACGGCAATGGTATGACCATCGTCAACCTTGCTGTCCATCGTGCTGCTCCATGAAGCGGCAGCGCCATGGTCATCGCTTACTGCCACCTTGGCATCGAAGCCCACGGCATAGATGGTAGCCTCGTCCTGGACAGCTAAATCGGATATCTCGTCAACAGTCGAGCTCCCTGTTTCCCAGCAGCCCAGACCTTCGGTGCCATCGTAGTAAACGGTGTCCGTCCCGCGGTCAACCAGGTAAACGGTTAACGCTTCAGCGGTCTCCTCGGGAGCCAGCCTCAGCAGACCCATCTCCTCGTCGCCTTCCAGCTCCTTGCACCACTCCCTTATCCAGGCACCGCTGTATTCCGAAGCCTCGGGCAGTGGGTCAGCCTTCAGCCATACGCTGTCGCACTCGCAGACTTGTCCTCTACCGTCTGGTTCTCCTCCAGTGTTAACGCTAACTACCCAGGTCTTGTTGCAGTCGGGTGATTTGGCAACATCGGACAGGTAGTCAATATAGGTGTCCACCAGTCCCACCTGGTTCCAGGTATCGCCGTCATCGAGACTGAAGGAGACAGCACCTTCCTCAAAGTCTTTATCGGATGTGCCACCAACAAAGGCATAAGCCTTGTTGGGGAGCACATAGTAAGCCATGGCCGCCATCGTCCCGGTGGGCGGCTTGCAGGCATCGGTCCACCGCTCACAGCAGATGTCCATATCGGAAATGCCATCGTTGCGGTAAACCTGAACGCCCTCACAGCAATCGGTTAAAAGGCTTGACGCATCCATGGTCGTCCAGTTAAAGAAACCATCTCCAAGCGAGCCAGCGATGGCTTTCCCTTCGTCAATGGTTCCCATGTAGGACAGGCTTGCCAGCCAGGGATTGCCGGAGATCTGGCCCATCGGTCCAAGGGGGTGAGCGTCATCGTTCTCCACTCTGTAAATCACACCGCCCATAGTTGTGTTAACGTTGTCCACATACACCCAGGCGTAGCGAGTGTTCTTGTTCCTGCCCTCGTAATCCGTGGGCAGGGCAAGTCCCGCCGCCGCACCTTTAACGAAAAACCACGCGCTCGGGTCAGCAACTACCAGAACAGCCTCTGCAAATCCAGCCTTCAGGTTCCAGGCTGGGTTGTTTCCCCACGTTCCTGACTGAAGGTAGGTTGCGCCACTGAAGGGGCTGGTGCCCGTGTGGCTTACCGCCAGTACCGTGTTCTGGGCAAGCCAGTCGGGGCCAAACGCCACCTTGGTCACCGCCACGCTGTGAATGTCATTGGGGGAAGTGGAATTATCGTTGATGTTGTCCCAGCCATTATAGGCCGAGGCATCTACCCAGCGACCACCGGTTAGACCACCTGTCTCATAACGGAACACCAGACCGGTCGGGCAGGAAGGGGTAAAATCTGTGTCAGTTCCAACACCACCGAGGGCGATGTTGCGCTTCCCATCAGCCTCATAGGAGACGACCATGCTGAAAGCGCAGTTGAGCGTGGAATTCCCATCTACTATATTGCCGGTCCAAGCGAAGTTGTCGCCGCCATCATCGGAGATGACCACTGCCTGGGTCATGTTGCAGTAATCGGTAGAACCGCCAGTAGCACTGGTGTCAAGCACCGCCACAGCCACGAAGTCGGAGTCATCATAGGCACAGGCAACGTAGTTAAAGTAACTGGTGGTGTTGTCGAAGCCCGCCCCCTTCAAACCATCGGCTTCCCAGACATTGTCGGCCAGGTCATCCCAGGTCACGCCGCTGTCCTCCGACTTCCACAACCTCGAACCCGAGGTCTTATTCAGGTCGTTGTCGTCGTGACCACTCCCGACGATGTAGATAACAGTACCGCCGGGAATCGAGGCAGGTATGCCTATGCTGGAGTTCGGAGCAACGGTCCAGTCATCGGTATACGGCGTAGCAACCTTGTCCCACTCGGCATTCACCTCAGCGGCGTTAGCCTGTGGAGCCATTGCTGGCGCTAGAAGCAGCCCTAAAGTCATTAATATAGCAATGACTAAATAAAAGGCTCTTCTAGACCAGTTATCTATTGTTTTATCCATTAAAAATCCTCCTTTTACCTTTCCCGGAAATTTCATAAACTTCCGGGCAACCACTATTCGAACCTCGGCCGAAAGTCGACCCGTTCAGCCGTGGTTTGGTTATCGTGTATTTCCAGTAAACTTTGCTGTACCTCATACACACTTTTTACTTCTCCCTCAGGTACTGCCACCTGCCATTGCTTTCCCGGCGAGATTGCTTCGCCTTCGGCTCGCAATGACGCGCACACATTCCTTCTGGGACTGCTCCATAGGCATCACCTCCTTATTTTATTAGGGCAAACTGTAAACATAACTTGAACTCTTGTCAAGCACATATTCAATTATTAACCCACACTATGCAACATTATACTAGCCCGCTTCCCGATGTCAATATACCTCTTAGTACGATGTAGTGAAGGGTGACAAAATTCCCTTGCCTTTCTAGAACTATAGTGCTAATATCCTGGCATGATAACGCCCCACCTTCCCGTCATTGCAAGGTGCACCGCCCTCCTGCTATCGCGAGGCACATCCCCCCTTATGTCATTGCGAGGAAGTCCGTCACTTGACGGACGACGAAGCAATCTCGGAGCAATTTGAGGACAGAATGACAGAAAGCGAAAGACTCGTCACGGAACCACAAAGCATCTGGGATTTATTGCCCGAGGACTTCCCCTACGAAGACGAAGGCTGTGAGCTATGGCCGCATTGTCTTACCTGCCCCTTCCCCTACTGCATCAAGGAAGAGCCGTGGGGAAAGGAGAAATTCCTGAAGACCCAGAGGGCAAGGAGGATGATGGCGCTGAAAAAGGAAGGGAAAAGCAATGACGAGATTGCCCGAATATTCCAGGTTAGCGTGAGGACGGTGCAGCGAGGGCTGAAGGTAATAAAGGACGCCTCAGAAGATAAAAAGCCAAAATGCAAAACGCAAAAGTAAATTTTGAACTTTGCTCTGTACTTTTGACCTTGCGGAAAAATCCTGAATTCCACGCACCAAATCTTGAACAAATCCTAATATGTAAACTCAAAAAGACTTTCGTCATGGGGACTTTAGTCATCCCATATCGTAATGACAACTGAAAATGAAAAGGGGAGAAAGCATGTAGTTGCCCAATTTATTGGGCAATTGTGCCTGATGAATCAGGCAACTACAAAACTTTTTTGAATTGCTTACGAGATGAATGAATTCAATCCTTCACAACTAGCCCGATTAGATACCAACAGGCTGGCAGCCTACACCACCAACCTTAATTTCTACAACGGCAGCCAGTGGGAGAAGACCGGCAGAAACCGCCAACTCGTATTTAACTATGCCAAGGTGGCCATCGATAAGGTCACCAGTTATTTAATGCAGGGATTGACCTTCGCCTGCTACCCGGGAGACGTAGTCCTGACCCTGAGTGAAACGAAGGGGAAGGAACTCGGTCCTGAGCAGCGCGAAGGAGCTAAAGCAAAGGTGCAGAGAGCAGAGCATCTACTCCGGGACGTCTATGAAGCCAACAACCTCCAGCAGCTAGATTGGGAGACCGAGATAGATACCGCTATCCTGGGTGACGGATGCTACAAGGTCATCTGGGACCCGGATGAGAAGCGCATCAGGATCACCGCTCCAGATATCAGAGGCATCTACGCCTGGTGGCTGGGAGACGACCTGACCAACGTGTGGAGGGTGGCTTCGAAATATACCCTTTCCCAGGACCAGATAACCATGCTTTATGGGAATGAGATTGCCACGCCTTCGGCTCGCAATGACAGCCCTTTTGTGTCATTGCGAGGTGCAGCGCACCGAAGCAATCTCGTGAAAGTAACCGAACTCTGGACCACCAAGACCTTCGAGCTCTTCCTGGATAACGACCGCATCGAGTCAAAACCGAACCCCTATGGCTTCATCCCGTTCATTATCTTCCCCTGCATTGTGCTTTGTTATCAATGAATTTTTTAGGCTCCAACCTACCTACTCTCTCATCCAAGTTTTCCCACTCAACCCCTTTTGACCTAGCAGGTATACCACATCTCTTTAGCTTTTTCAAACTAGCTCTACATTCAATCGCATCTTTGCTACGCCCTAATTTGTCCGCAATTTCCTCTAGTGGAACACCAGCTTGGTAGCTGCGCACAAGCTCTTCGTCTTCTTCGGGTGTCCATCGCCGCCACTTATCCGGGGTTATACTACGAACTTTAATCCGCTTCAAGGCCAAGCGATGAGCCCGTAAACTTATGGCCATCCAGCTTCTTCCAGGCAGTGCTGCCATTATGATTTCTTTGCTCATTGAAGACCATAACACCTTCAATAACGTATCTTCTTCATTATTCCACTTTTTATCACGGCCTGAGTTAACCTGTGGTCTCCTAATCCATAGCTGCTGTTGTATACCCGTATGCCAGTAAATTACTGCTTCTATTTCCTGCTCAGCCTGCTTTATTACCACCTTATCTAATAACTGCCGTAGAAGCTGATTTTGAAGACTATAAGGTTGCTTATCCCATCTCTCTCGAATTTGCTTTAGGAAGTTAATCACTGAGACAATATCTTCTTTACTCAATTCTTCCTCTTGTGCCTGTGAAAGTTGCTCTTCCTCTAAGCTAATCTGCTCATCACATGCGTGAATTTGCTCCCAATAGGTTTCGACTCGCCCGGGGTCTTTGGTTTCGCCAAGTTGCCATTTATAGTTTTCCCTCCGCTGCTGAAGGTCCTTTATATCTGCTCTGAGCTTCCTCTGTTCCGAGCGACTGTCATTAATTTCCAGCCTTAAGTTTTCTACAACATCCTCTTTAAGCTCCAGCAGCAACCCCGATGACTTGAGTGCTCGAAACACCTCTTCGATTATTGGCTTGTCTAAAAACTCGTGGTTAATATCAAGGCAGATATGGTTGCTAAGCCCTCGTTGGTAATCATAATCGCATACATACCTACCCTCAGCACCATGTGCAGCTATTCGTCTTTCAACCCCATGGTTTGCACACCAAAGCAATGTATTTAAAGGCAAAGTCTCGAAGTTTATCGCCTTCCCTCTTCGTTTCCCTTTAGTCATAGCTAACTCACATGTTTGCCAAAATTTTGCTTCGCCTGTGATTGTAGGATGATGATGCTTACTAATAAGCTCTCCGCCATAAACCCACCAACCAATGTAGAACGGGTTCTGGACAATATGGTTTATAAGGCTAGGCGTTATCCTATAGCCTGTGGCTGTTCTGGGGCTTCGGCGAAGACTCGTTCTAGTTTCCATGTATTTGAGCTCTTCTGGAAAGGACGGAAATTCGATTCCACTCAGTAGATGAGCTGCCTTCAAAGCCGAGCCTTGAGCCTCAACATAAGCATCGAAAATCTTATCTACAACTAAAGCATGGTCCTGGTAAGGCTCAATTATATCGTAGCTATCCCTGTCTCCTTTCCTAACAATGTAACCACCAGGAACCGGTGTTCCACACCAATAACCACAGCGAGCCTTTGCCATGCGAGTTCGGGAGAACTTTTCCGTTCTATAGCGGTTATCTTTAACTGAATCAATCATCTCCTCATGAAAATCATCCCAGTCGTTTTCATTGGCTAGGTTGAATACTTGCCGTGGGGTGCAAATAGCAACCCTGTGCTCTCGGAGTAGCAAGGCTAGACGGTCAGCATTGATATAGCCTGGGTCTCTGTATATCCGCTTCGTTTCTACAGTCCAGAGACTTTCAACTTTATCTTGCTCTACCAGCGAAATTAAATAGGCTAGTCCCGGGCGGTCTTTTTCTGTCTTGCCGCCGGAGATTCCAAGGTCTCTCCTCTCAACATAAATTAGTTCTTCAGGATAGCCATCCTTGCAAGCCAACTCTATCAAGTCATCCTGGTCTCTCTGACTCCAAATATGTTTCACTTTTTATTCGTAGCTACTTTGCCTCTGATAGATGAAGGCAAGACCTTTATGAGGCAAGCTATACTGTCTACCCAATAAAGGCTCTTCCTTGGATTTGAGGCGTCTAAGCAATTCATCTTCCAGTTTGTCTATCGCCTGCACTACTCTCCCTCCTTATTATATTTTTAGCCATCTTCGCTAGCACATTCACAAGTTGCTTCCTCTTATCCAATGGTGGCTTATTGTCTGGCATTTCTGGCATCTTTGGCATAAAAAAACCTCCACAGGTAAATTCCCCGTGGAGGTTACATTTGACCTCTCTCGAAGTGGGGTTTCCTCCGCCCACTGTGAGGGCTATCTGATAGCCCTTATGGCTAGCGAGTGGACGCTCCCTGGGTAAAATATTGGCACAGTAATCTATTTTTGTCAACTTCCCGCTCTGCTATGTAATGCTGCTCTCATGTTTCACCACGGTCTAACGTACGCCTGGTATTTGACTCAGAGGAACCCTTGATTTCAGCTATCTCACTTACTGTGTATTTTACCGCTAAACTTCCTAAATCAGACCAATCTATCACTGCTAACTTGGATATAACCAGGAGCTAATGACGTCTCCAGCCTTCCACTCGGAAAGTCGATACTGCTCGGGATACAAATATCCCATTTTCCATAGATTGATGCTTTTTATAGCATCCTGCAGTGTGCATGTTGTGGGAACAAGCCCGTAGTCGCCTTCGAAGTCAAAGGTGTAGCCCGCGGCTAGTAGTTCTGGAGTTGTCAAGTCTATGTCGAAGTCGCATCCTGGCAGCATAACACCATTAGTGGTATTTATGTCATGGTATCCAGTCAAGTTAGCCGACAGCCAATACTCCCCAGTTTGGTCAACTTCTATGCAATAGTCTGAAGAAGCAACATCACTTCCATAAAAGCCCCCTCCATGCTCGTATAATGACACCGCTACATTGGATAGCAAGTCAGCGTTGACATCGCGTACTTCTCCAACAACATACCCTACGACTGGAGGCTCAGGTCTGACAACCTTTGGAACTAGCCGTGTGTTTACATCCCCATAGTACAGGATACAATCCTCACAGCTTGGATATGTGTCGTTAGAGCTGTTATATGCTTCCTCGACTGTATATCCTTCTGATAACTTCTTGAAGAATAAGTCTTCCCAGAGAGCCCTGAATTCAGCGCATTCACTACATCTGCTCTCCGACATTCCGCAGTAACCTACTATGACAGTATCGGAAGGACTACCTTTTGCAAAAGCATAAACTAGAGTACCAGGACCCGTTTCACACAAACCCTCACAGTTTGCTAGAAACACAAACGGCATTTTGGAATAACCCTTTAGCCAAGTCACAACCTCCTCATCGTAAGTTATGTCATCACAACTATTCCAGAAGTAGTTTACGCCTCCATGACAATACTCATACAGGATTGCAGTTACATTGTTGCCAATGTACGGTTCAATCACACTTTCATTGGGATAATCTGCTGGTCTAAATACTGAATACCCCATCTGTCCTAACCACTTCTCAACATTGTCAACAAAGATGTACCAGCCATCGTAGCAAGGGCCCGCGTATATTGGACCCGTAAATATGAGAGCTTCCTCCATACAACTTGTTTCGTAGGTGATTTCCAGCTCTGGCTGGTATCCTCTACCCTTCTCGTATGCCCAGAATGCAACAGCTTCCCGACCATCTGGCTCACCCAGTATATTTATGTCGTTAGAACTCCGAAGGGCGAACTTTGTTGTGCCATCTGTGTTGACCCAACTTCGACCTTGGCTAGTGAGGTATATTTCGTTCCAACCATTTACATCAAAGTTCGTAGTAGCAATCTTCCCACCGTTGCCTGAGTAGTAGTCCTTATTGTAGTCTGCCTTTACCATATCCGGTTCCTCTGGATGGTCAGACATACCATTCTGTATCTGTACGTAAAAGTCCTCATCGCTGTGGTCAAAATATGTACGAAGCCTCAGCACGGCGCTGGTAATCTCTGCATCTTCAGGAAGTGCTGAAGTGTCGAAGTAGATGAACGACCGAGCGATATAGAACTTCCCCGAATCGTCAAGGTATTGACCAACGACGAAGTACTCCTGCCGGTCACATATCTTCGTGGCTTCGTCTAATCCACGGGCTACATCGTAAGAGGCAGCAGGGTAAACCTCGAGGCATCCATCGCTAGAGCTAGTAGTAAAGCTGGTAGTAGGGTCTACGGTGATAGGAAATGCAGCATTCTGCATTACTTCTAAGCTCAAAGTTATGCTATCACCATTGATGGTGAGGTTGAGCGTAGTTCCATTCGCGTCTACGGCACCTTTACGCTCAGCCCAATCAAAACCTTCATCTTTGACAATGTTTGGAACAATAGTCACGTTGTCAGTAGGCAAGCTGGGAATGATATAGTATTCCAAGAGCATGCCCTCGATTATCCGGAGGCTGCGAGTGATGTTCCCATAGTCCCAACGCAGAGTGTTATTGTTGTAGTTCTCGTTGATAGGGTCGATACCCAGGAGCCGTGCTACACTTACATTCTGTCTCCCTGCACCAATGAAAACCTCAGGATTCCACAACAGTTTTAACTTATCATGCTTTACCGTAGCCTTTGTACCATTAACACTGGCAGCAAATAAGTTCTTTCCTGCTTTCCATCCATCACCATCAGAACTCCATGTAGTATTGATAGGCGTTCGTAAGTCGTCAAGATACTTCGGAGCTCCGATGCTGACTTGCCACTCATTCTTCATGTCTGGTGTCGTACCTAAGAAAGTGGCTTCTACACCGTTATCAAGTACAACCTTACCCGGCGAAGTTCTAGGGGGCACTATTGGAGGAATACCAAATGCTATAAACTCGCAAGTTATAGCGTCTATGACCGTGACGTTTCCCCACCTATCTGGTTTATGAGGGTGCCACACAACCCAGACAGGAGTCTCCGGTGCAGGTCTGTAGATTGTCGAGTTTGGGCTAAGATAGTAGAGCTGGGCATATTCTCCTCCACCAGCCTTCTCAAGGGCTTCACTCTCACTGATTACTGTTGGTAGGCTTGAGGGCATATTCTCTCTCCAATTGCTAGATTTGCCAACCAGCTCCCCTGTCTCACTATCAAAGCGGTAATTGAGAAAGTCACCCTCAACTATTGCTTCACCAACCATTCGCTGATGAAAGAAGATGGTTATGTTGCCATGTTGATAACGGTCAAACTCTTCATCCGAGTACTGGCTAACTAAGGTGTCCTCACTCTCTGAACCTTCACTTCCCATAACGGGTGTTACACCAAAGAAGGTGACTGCTATCACTAGGAGTGCTGCCACTAGTCTTAATCCTTTAAGCTTCATAGTCTTCCCTCCTAACAGGGCAATGGAGTACCATGTCCTACAATTTCTCCTGTTACAGCGTCGACCACTACAACATCCACATTCCAAGTGTATGTCGTGTTGCCCTCGGAGTCATAATAGTCCTCCCATACTCTCACAACCCAGCAAGGATTACTCGTTGGAATAGTGATGTTAAGTGTTCCAAAAATAGACTCAACGAAAGCTAGATACATGGTAGTATCGTTTGCTCCGACAATATCTATTGCCTCCTGCTCGCTGATTACTTCTGGTAATGTATCTGGTAAGCCTTCAGTCCAATGGGCTCTCATCTTGTCAAAGGTGCCATTGGCGTGAAATTGGTAGTGTATTTCGTCAGCTACCACACGAACATTGTCTATCTTCCTGCGGTGTTCATAAACAATGCCACGCTCACCTTTATCATAACTGGTAAAGCTTAGACCGCTCTTCTCAACTGCGGCAAGGAACTCGGTCTCGTTCATCTCAGTCCAGTTCACGCCCATTATGAGCCCACCTTGAGTTGCGTTTCCGTTGGGTGTTAAGTTCCCGTTCGGAGTCGTGTTCTCATTACTAACGCTATAAGACGAAAGCACCCTGGTCTCCACGCCGGCCCAGAGGGAGCGCTCTATCTCCTTTACAACTGACTTCACCTCAGTTTCGTTGAACCAGTACTCGTTGACATAAGTGCTAGGGCTTGTGGGCTCGTATGCCACCATATGCCAGCAGTCGAACGTTCCCGCAGGTACGATAATGGACTCCTCACCAAGTACCTTAAACTCTAAATCAGTAATTTCATCCAGGACACCAGCTACAACGCGCACTGAACCACTCCAAGTCTTCCCCTCGGTAAAGGGATAGCCATAATCTCCAGTAAGAGTCCAGGTGACGTTGGATGGCAATCCAGGAAGCTCTTTGATTGCTGAACTCAGTTTCAGATATACCATATGGTCTTTGCTAGTCCATATATCAGCCGACTCAATGTGCAACGTTAACGGCATATCAGCGGCATCGCGGGTTGCTGCGGGCTCGAAAACACCAGTGAACTTGTAGCAATCTTCTCCATCGATTGTCTCTTCACCTACCACCATGACTGTCAATTGAGAAGTGTCTTGTTCAGTATTACCGCCTGAATTTTTATAGGAGCAGTTAAGCACCCAAATATCGTCAATATGCAGTCCTCCTTCCTCCTCTTTAATCACGGTGAAGGTCTTGCTCTCGATGTCATTGATGGTGGAGATTTCCGCGCTGTAGCTTCCTATAACTATTGCGTCGTAGCTAAAGCTGACGCTACTGCTTTCACCACCAGCCAATGTGACAGACTTACTATCAGTGTAGCCATTGACAATCAAGTTGACATCGCAATCACCAGACACTTCTTCCACGTTGGTGATAGTGGCAGAGATGGTAATTGTCTCATTGACGATTGCCGTTGATGGCGAAACAAACATGTCAGAAAGTATAAACTCAGCCTCCTTAATGCCTGTCCTCCCACATGCTGCCAGAAAACTTGTTGCTAGTAACAAGACAAGTATCACTCCAAGAATCCTTTTCATTTTTTCACCTCCTATCAGTTTGACACTCCTATTAGTTAGTTGACTACTTTGCCATTTTTACCTACATGCCTTTAGAAATTGAGCAAAACCACACCCAAGCACTCCCAGACCCAGCACAAGGTAAACATATAGTCCCCCCTCGGAGGTGACAATGAAGGTTACCAGGATAAACACCCCCAAGACCATCTGTGCAATAGCTAGCTTCACTTCTTACCTCCTTTCTTTTGATAATCCATTACATTAAAACTTTATGCTTCATCTTCACCTCCAGAAACAATATCGTTGTTACTAGGCTATCGCCTCCTCGTTATAATCATTTTGATTATACTACCAATAACGCTTAAACATCATACCCCTGTTTCTCGGAGTAAAACTTCCCGTTTGGAGTTATTATCAAGTTATCTAAAACCTCGATGCCTATAATCTCACCAGCTTGTTTTAACCTCTGCCAATGTTCCTTGTCTTCTTGAGATGGTGTCAGGTCACCAGAAGGATGATTATGCACGGTAATTATAGCTTGCGATGAGTTTAATATTGCCTTCTTGAATACTTCTCTGGGGTGAATTAGCGTCCTATCTAATATACCTATTGTTATTAATTCCTTCTCTATCAAGGAATACTTAGCGTTAAGGTGTAAAACCCAAAACGCCTCCCTGTCCATCTTACTCTCCCGCGACATCAATTTAGCCACAAGTTCCGGTGAAGTTAGTGAGTTACCCTTAGCCTCCTTTATTTGTAATAGCTTTATATCCATACTGGATATTCCTAATCGTTCCGTTCCAATACTAATCGTTGTCCTTTGCCTAATCCTAGTCCAGTGCCATATTTCTCAAAGTGCTTTTGGCACATATATGACCACCTACCATAGATTGTCCTGCCATCGTAGAGAGCAGGATTCTCAACCCCATCTTCAATCCGGCAGAAGTCACACATTGGCAACTTCTCCACCTTAACTTCAGTATGTTCGCTCATTTCTTTTTTAATACCTCGGCAACCAGTGTTGGTGTTATACCCATAACGAATGCCTCACATGGCACAGAGAAGCAGTTAGCTGATAGCTTCTTTATCTTGCCTTCCTCATACCACTTCTCTATCCGCTTTACTTTCTCAAGCTCACGCCTAACTATCATTGTCAATATTCCTCCGGGAACAATACAGTTGTGACTGACCTATCAGCTTCAGTTATAATCCAAATCTTTGGCAATCCTTCCTTTTCATAGGCCGAGAAAAGCCTAAATCCTTCCTTTAGTGATAGTTCATTCTCTTGTTTATCCTCATCACATAAATCCCCCCAGTCTCCACTGGCGTGTCTCTTCAAGCTGTCAATAACGAACTTGACAAATTCCTCATCAGCGACAACCTTATCGTTTACTCCTCGTGTCCATACTAGCTGACCCAATTCAAACTTCTTTTGCTCCACTTGATAGCCATTCCTTCCTGAAAACTTGAACCACGTGACATTGCCCATTGCCTTCGTCAAAAGTAACTACGACATATTCGGGGCATTCCCATACCCAAAGACGGTAGAGAGATTCGCCCAAATGCCCCTTACACTCACAAGGCTTACCAAACTCTACTTCTATGTCGTCATCCTCACTAACCGAAGCAGCCTTACTTATGAGCTCAAGATTTTCTTGCGAGAGTAGTTTTTCCATGATTGTCACTTTCCTTTCTTCATTTTCTTTTCGCACAATGAGTGGGCAACTCCTCGCTTCCCACTTCGTAACTCTATGTTGAAGACAAACATCCCCGGGAGAATTGCTCTCCCGCAAATCTTACATTTCCCCGGTTCGTTTGCTATGTAATCTCCGCTAATCCTTTTCATCTCTAATCTCCCCCATACTTCCGCAATAACTTTATATCGCTATCGACCTCTTCTGTTGTCTGGCAAATCTTGCCTGTCCGAACTGCCTCCCTTATGTTCTTTGATATTCCCCAAGCCTTATCAGCAATATAAGAGGCAAGTTGTGCCTCAACTTTCACCCTCTCAACTAAAACCTTCCTCGAAGCTTCAAGGAATTCCTCTTTAGTGTATTCAGGGAGATAAAGAACTCTGAACCTTGAGAGAAGCTCCACCGGCATTCCTTTGGTGGTGTTTGCTGCTGCAAAGATGTTTGTATTTAGCCTTACTTCCCGCATCTTCCCTGATTTAGTCTCACTGACTATCCCTGTCTCAGCGAGTGAGAGTAAGATGGCAATGTCTTTCGTCTCGAATTTATCAATCTCATCAGCCAGCAAAATCCTTGGTCTCTGCTGATAAAGAATTTCAGCTAAACCGGCCTTTGTAGTTGTTGAGCCGAGACAGTAAAAGCTGCCATCGAGCCTAGCCAATTCCAAAAGGAATAAAGTCTTGGCCGATGCCGGAGAACCACAGAGAAGGATGTGAAATCTCTCAACTTTTAGCACTTGTTCGAAGAGGGCTTTTATATCCTCATAACCAGCAATGGTGGAGAATAAATCCTGTGGTATGCCTATTTCTTTGTTGAAGGTTGGCTCAAGCTCCAATTCCTCCACCTTGACCAATACCCTTTCCACTTCTTCAATGTTCGGAACCTTGTAGTTAGTAGAGCTATTGGAGTGGAAACTAACTTCGAGAAATCCCAAGTTAGCCAAGATGTTAAGCCTTCTTGGAATGCTCATCGCAACTTTGAAGTCATCAGTATCCAGCTTAATATCCGTATACTCAAAACCGAGCCAATAAGGTTGATTGCAGCCACGGTGATGAGCTTCACAGCAAGACTTCAGGATAGCAAGATACTCTGGCCTTTCTTGATATAGCTTCAATAATCTTTCTTCTGTGTTCATGCTGCCTATATATCTTTCCAACCTCCTCTCACGAATATGTATTCTCCGCTAACCTCAATGCGGAATAGCTTCTTGCATTTAGTACATCTCTTGCTCACAGCCACTCGTAAACCTTTAGCTGGCGTGAAAGGCACCACAAGTTTAGCGCCACAACATGGACAGTAAACCGTGATGCCTTCGCCTGCCACTATTCTTCCTTCTTCGGCTTCACAATGAGCTTGACTTCAACATCTTCGCTCAGCTTCTTCAACAACTGCTTTAGCTCTTCAGGAAGCTCCAGCGTGACTACTACCTTCATAAGTCACCCCCTTTCTTGAATATTTGGTTTTGAAGTTGTTCCTGGTATGTAACCACCTGCTCAACAAAGTCCATTGTTCGAAGGAGGAGAGCGGGATGAACTGACTGAACTCCTTGCTCACCTAGGTTCCGAACTTCATCTCGCAGCATATTCCATGCTTTCTTGTAGTCCACTGCTTATCTCCTTTCTTTTAGGCACCATTCACTCCCTCTCTATCTATGTCCTGGTCTTCCCCAGTAGCCATAATCACCTTGCCATCGCTGAATTCTGTCCATTCCCACTCAGCCTGGCATTGGTCACAGTAATAGATGTCGTGTGGCGCTGCCACGTCGGGCTGAGTTCTGACGTATTGGAGTTCACATCCATGTCTAGGACAAAACATTACTCACCCCCCTTTTCTTGGTTGCCTGTTTTAATTCCTCTTTATCACATAAAGGACAAGCAAGCCAAGGAATTTTCTTGCCTACCCAAACTAGAATCAACCTAGTTCCGCATCTTTCACAGTAAAATGCTTTCATTCATTCACCCCCTTTCTTTGTGCCTTTCCAAAATAGCTTAAGTAAATAGGCTTCTGTGTAAGGAGCATAGATTGTTTCTCCTAGCACTATCTCTCCAGCTACTCTGCTAAATGGAATGGCGGCGGACTGCGTCTCCCCTTGCCTGTTTTGAGCAACAACTACCAAACACTCTTCCTTATCTGGCATATCGTGCACTTCCTTGCCTTCTGGCGGTATCTCCTTTGCCATCCATGCTTCACTTATAAAGGCAACACAATAAGGGCGTAAATGAGCAACTTTCTTACCGGCAGCCAACATAGCCTTGTGCTTTGAATCGGAGTCTTTAAACTCAAGTAAGACCATGGCATTGGCTTTCTCGCCGAAGACGAAGAGTATTGGATTGTGATATTTGTCCTCCTTGAGCGTGGCTGGGGCTTTGTCCAAAACAGAGTCAATCGCCTCTTTTGGTGTCATCATTTCTCAGAACACTCCTAACCTCTCTAGTTCCTCATACTCCAGCTTGTAGTCACACTCAGGGCAGTAATACTCAATGTCACCGCGGTCGGGGTCGCTTGTCCACTCATTACCATCCCATACCATCGACCCGTGCTCGACATATGGCAGCGTATCAATTTCTTTACCGCAAGCTGGACATTTAGATTTGTTCTTCATTCTTCTGGTTCTCGTAATCTTCAATCAGTGAATCAGACGCCATCTCAACTGGCATAAAACTAGCCATCATTAAACCCATCTCATCCCACACCCAGAAAACCTCTTTCCCCTTGTAACCATTACCATTCGCCGTATGCCCAGGCGTTATCACTTCACCAAAAGCATCCTCAAGCGCCCTCACCGTCGGCCCATTCTCACACGGAACAAACTCAACATCTCCAGTCTCAGAATCCTCCATCGCAAGTTGAGCAATACCACTCCCCCAACTCCCAATAAAATTGACAATCTTCCCTTTTCTAATCGTCATTTCCCTCCGACTTTACTTCTGAATCGCAACCTTGATTTCCTTCGGAGCAGGGTTGCCCAGGAACCACTTCTGGACATACAAAGTGCCTATCACTACAGGCTGACCATTTTCTGGCTGTTCCAGATAGCGATGAGTGTTCTTGGTTGCCTTATCCAACTCAAACTTTAAGTCCATTTGATTTACCCCCTTTGTAGTCTACGAACAAGCAAGGCAGGATTATCTCCCACCTGGCTTGCTCATAGCCTGTTACTTGGCACTGTGTTGCTCGGCGGTTGCGATGGCGACGTCCAGCAGCTTCAGTGCTAGTGCCGTCAATGCCTCACGCCGCTTCCATGATTTGGTGGCTTCGCTGCTGTCTTTTGCGGCTGGATTAACCCAACCACTGCGGCCTAATATGCTCTGTAGCCTGACTAGACGCTCGCCGTTCAACTTAATTGCCACTCCAGCGCCAGCTTTGGTCTTCTCTTCATCATCGTGCTTGAAGACCACTTTGCCATCTTTCACTTCAAACATTTGCTCACCTCCTTTCTATTTGATTTTCTTTAACCAGTCCCATAAAATAGAAATGGGATTGGGTTCGACCGCGTTGAATTCATCCTTTGAGCCAAGCTTTGATTGTGTCGGGGCTTGGCTCACTTTTTTACTATTTCTCCTTCCACCTCCTGCCTGTTTTCTTTGGTATCGGTGGGCCTTCCGTCGGCTTCAACAAACCAAGTCGGTCGGCTGCCTTTCCAAAACCAGCCTTCTCTACTCGTTCGAGTAGCTCCCACAACAATCCGTTGTAGGATTGCCCGTGAGCTCTGAACTCATCTAACCGTTTTTTGGTGTCTTCCGACACTCGTATCAAAGCATATTTTTGCATTAACAAATGTTAACATGTGTATTTTCAAAATGCAAATTTTGAAACAATAACATGTTATTGTTATCTCACTCTCTTTCACTTAAAAGATTGCTATTGACTCGGCTTCCTTACCTGATTATAATGGTTTCGGAGCGCAACAACGGAAAAATACAACATGCCTGAAGTAAAACTTGTCACTATTGCTGAGCCAAAGGAGTTAACAAAGACTGTCGTCATGGGCAAAGCACCTTTCTTTATTGGGCAAGGTGATGTCGACCTCGTTTGTGGCTCATGTAATAATACTCTCGCACAACGAATCATAAACGGCCAATTGCGGGATATTATTTTCAAATGTCCTAACTGTGGAGTATTTTGCGAGCAAATTCCTGCCCCGTCTTTCGCTGTCCCTGAAAACCGAATTATTGGATTAGCAGCGGGGACTTTTAATCTCGGTGGTCCGATTAAGTGCCCTCCAGATGCTGCAATTGTTGGGACTGTGGTAGTCGCTTAATAGGTTCCTGCAACTCTCGTTGGGTGAATTACAACTTGCTACTTTCAGGCCTTTGTTTTCTGCCATTTCGAAGCCTCCCTCTTTATCCCATGGCTGAAGTGAATTATAGCCAAGTGTCTCACTCAAAAAATTCTTGCTACTTCCTCCCTAATGTCCGCGGTGGAATATCGGATATATCTATCTGTCGTGGTGGATAAGGACGCGTGCCCGAGTTGTCTCTGCAGTATGGTTAAAGACCCACCTCTCAATGCCCAATTTGTAGCCAGTGAGTCCCGCAGTAAGTGGCAATAAACTCCCTTTATTCCTGCCTTAATAGAGGCAATCCTTATCCTGGCGTAAGCTAACTGCCTGCTAATATTGAATAGCTTCTTATCTTCCGGTTTCCCTTTGATAAACTCCCGCAATTCTGGCAAGAAGTAATCTGGTATCACAGCAAACTTATAAGTTGGTGGCTTTCTCTTTATTACTACCTTTTTTCTCCTTACCACTCGACTTCTCTTTAGTGCCGGTAGCTTTACTGTTGCCTTATCAAAATCAATGTCTATCGACTTTACTGCCAAAATTTCAGAAATCCTTGCTCCAGTGTAGAACAATAGCTTAACTAACATAGCATCTCCCTTAGTTAAGCAATGTTTAGCTATGTTTAGAACTTGCTGTTCAGTTAAATATTCAGGATGGATGTGGTTAATCTTTGGCATACTCCCTTGCTCTTCCTTGCGATGTTCCAGGTATATACCGTGCTGCACCAAGCCTTGCTGATGGATATAGCTGGATCAGTGGATAAGTCTTCCATTCTTCAGCATCTTCCTTGCCTGCGACTACTCTGTATAGCCTCTTATCGAATGATTGCTCCATTTTTGCTGGCTCAGTTCCAGCTAATTCTATTAACTCCATTTGCCTTAGGCAGTAGAAGAACCGATAGACTGTTTGATAGCTAGCTCTGCTTCCTTTTCCTTTTAGCTTGCGATATAAGTCGGCAATGCATATCCCGGCATCTCCAGCCTCAACAAAAGCATCATGGATTTCTCTAGTTATCCAGGGATAGCCTACAGCTCTTTTTTCTCTACTTGCTATTGCCATCTATGATTTTACCCTTGTGGTGATTGCGTGTGCTCACCACCTCATCTTTATTCGGTTTATTACAGCTATCTGTATCATTACAGTTATTGTTACTGTTACCTTAACATTTACAATGTTATTCTGTTTTTTTCTCCATTCATCAAAAGTCCCAGATAGCAGAGTGGGGCCACCACTTGAGGCAGCCCCACAGGAGGTAAAACAAATTGGAAGTCAACCATCTCCTTGAAAGTGGAGTAGCCCATGACTTCGACTAATCATGCGCTACTCCCGACACAACTCCTGCTTGCCATTTCGACCAAATGGCAAACTGTGAGAGTAATTGGTAAGCGATAGACTCATCTTAACTCCCATGTGCCGTTAGCTAAATTGAGATATAAATTATTCTCTTGAGCTTGGTTAGCTTCCTCCAGCGCCTGTGCTATATCGAGGAGTGCCCGCTTCGGCAGGTGAATCGAGTAGGTTTGCGAACCAAAAGCTTGATTTATCTCCTCGGTCAATTTGCCTTCCGGAATTTCAAGTATTATCTTCATCTTCTGGTACCAGACCTACCTGCCTTACTTTAACGTCATAGCTGCGTGGAACAGACTTCTGCATGAAAGTTCCTCTCTTTCTACCAGTTTCAAGTGGTGTCACTCCTTTAGCTTCCCTGATTTCTGCTTCACTAATGAATACGTCTTCACCAGTGGACATTCGATGCCACCCAGGATTAGCAGTGGCTATCTCGATTCTGTCATACACTTTTGTGGAAGCAGCTTCCTTTTCGGGATATAAAATTTCTGATAGTTGTAGAGGTGGTTTGAATTCCCGCTCGAAATTCGCCATTACTCGTCTCAAGTCATTTGCCATTATCTTCTCCTTCTCTTGAGTATTTCGGGTATTAAACCTAGAGGGGGGTACCCGGGGGGCCTCGCCATAGCTTCTAGCTTATCCCCCATGGCCTTGAGCTTCACTAGAACTTCCCCACTATGACTGTCCTGCTGGTTTTTCCCATCTAGGGACCGCAGCCCTTGATAAAGCAGAGCATCATGAATTTCCCGTGAACTCTTCCCGGATTGTTTTGCCAGTTCATTCAGCAGTTTATTTGTTGATTCGCTTAACTTTGATTGCTCCTCCATATGCGTCATACCTCCTCATATCCATGGTCGTTTCTCAAGTGCTCCAAGAACAGGTCTCGCAAGTCTTCAACATCTGCTTTTAATCGTCCGAAGTCGCTATCCTCTAGCTCAAATTTGTTGGACAACCTTTGAACAGTAGATAATCCGACGTTGGCTTCTTTCGCTATATCTCTAAAGGGCATGCCTTGTTTCAGCAACCTTTGAACTTCACTTTGTTGTTCTTTAGTTAACATAAGACCCCACAATCATAATTTTATATTCTCACTGTTAGCTATGCAAATTGAAAACAAGGGTTAAATATAGCTTTTGAACATTCTCCTAAATACAAAACTACTCCTTGTTATCAATCGTGTTGTCATCGGTGGAATAGACTAAAACAATCCCGCACTCCTAACTGAACCGAGCATGTTTCTTCCGGAAGTCCAGAGTGCCAGCTTTCTATAAATCGTCGTTCAAATTTAGTGAGAGGTGGAGGCATCGGAACTGGAAATTGCCTTGTCGCCCCACACTTCACACAGATGCCGAAGTTGTTCTCGTCTATAATCCAGTAATGGGCATACTCCGGCTTAATTTTTTTCATCTCATCTTGCCTAGTATGACCTGCCTGAATGGAATATCCACCGGCGCATAGTTACCATCTTTCCCATCGTTAACTCTTCTCAAACCGACAAAAGGGGGAACAATGATAACCCAGCCATCTTTGAGATAGTCGTTGATCTCCTCCTCATGGTGTAGGAATCTTATCTCTTCAACTTTGCTATAATTTGGCATTTTTATCCTCCTTAAAAAAACCCAAACAGGGGGTGTATGTGCAAATAATAAATATAACACTCACACATGCACTCATTATTTGAGTTTTTTCTATTTTCAAGAAAGTCACACAGGGGGTGCATTTTGAAACGCATTTTTAAATACAAATCCAGCTTTCTCATTTCTTTCAGTTTTATTACAACTCTCGTATTTAGCAAACCATCGTTTTCTAAAATGCTCATATCTGGAGAATGTAACATTTTTCATTTTTTCTTTAGAGTAGCAAGATAAACGGGGTCACATTGCTGTCGGCAGTAAAGATTGAGAGTATAAGTTTGTGGTTTACTTGTGTTAGTGATAACTTTGTGCTCCAATAACTCCAGAACGCCCGTATAGCATTCTGTTCTACCATAGAAGGCATACTTATTAACTATCTCTCTAGAAGTGTGATAGTCCTTATCCACAAATAATAGGAAAAGTTCCTTGGCAATTTTTGAAGGAGGAAGAATTGTCGGCGGAATTTCTTTTAATCTAGCCCAACCTTTTCCATAGCTTTGTTCTTCCAATTCCACATAAACGATTTTCGCACTCATTGGAATAGCTTGGCGTCTAGATTTGGTAATTATGGCAAACCGAGTGGGTTCTGGGTGCTCGCTTATCTTTTTAATGATAAAGCCAGTATCACAACCTTCTCCAACTATCGAACCATGCCCTCTAACCAAGCTTTGCATATCGTATTTCCTTAAATCTTCTAGCCTGAGCTCACTAACAAACTTCTTACTGTGTGCAGCTAATAGGGTAGTGGAATAAGGGTAGCATTCCAGCATCTTATTTAGGTCGTCCCTTACTATTATCCCCAAATTAGAATCATTTTCGTATATACCCTGCCTACCACCTGGTAGCATAGCAATAAGACTATCCAAGCTGATGAGTCTTGGTTTCACATCCTCAATAATAGCTAGTAGTTTATGCAATTCCGTCCTACGGCCAAACTTAAATCCGCTCATTGATAGTTTCGTTATAGGTAAATCTTTCCAACTGTTATATCCAAGACCTTGACTAAATCTATCTAAATGAGTATCAAGAGAAGGTTCTGGTGTTTCTTCGTCTTCCAGTATCACAGATCCTTGTTGAATTCTGTGACCGAAAATAGCAGTTCCAGAAGCGATGCATACAGAGCAGTGAGAAAGTAACATAGTTTTGAAAGAGCCCTCCGGGGCTGTAATTTGTCCTTTATGTCCTATCGGGAGCCAATCTTCGATTAACCATTGTATTGCCATCTTCGCCTCCAGTGCTTACTTATTCGAGGTTTGACAGGCCATCTCCTGCCCGCGCTGGAGGCTTTGCCTCTTAAGAAGTGGTGGGAACTCCCGAGGTTAATCACTCATTTGGGAATGCCATTTACTGCCTCCTCAATACTTCATTTTCCATCGGAGACACTCTCTCTTCTCTCTGCCTCGGTTGCAAACTCTCTCAACTTATCACATTAGTGCGGCTAGAGGAAAAGGAGGAATTGGCAGATTGGGAGACTCCCCTAGCCGCGGTAGTCATCTAACTACTCCCAGTAGAAATAACAAACACTCCTTTCCCTTCACAAAATCTCTTAACTCGCTGTCTGGTTCTTTCTAACTGCTTACCAGTTGGAACTCTCCAGCCAAGTCTTCTATTGGCGGTAATTAACTTATCAAAACCTTCGTTAAAATCATCAGGTGGAGGTTCCAGTTGCCCCGTCCTAAATAGCATCTGTTCCAAGTTTGATAACTCCGTAATGCGTTTATTGACTTCTTTCCTAATTTCACCGTTAAAAATATCCTTGCCCCGTAAGTCGGAGAAGTAGTCTCTGGTGAATTGTAGCCACTCTTCCAGCTTAATTTTTCTGATGTTTTCCACTTTTTACAATCTCACTTCCCTGTGTTACAATAATGAATGTGGGTAGGTGATAAACCTCCTACTGTGTTCAATTTTCCAATCTGCCTCTCCATCTCCGGGAGAGGCATTTTTATTAGTTACTTTTTAGTCCATTCGCCGATCCCATATTGCCTAACTAACCATCTTGGCAATGGCAAGCCTTCGTTGGGATGCACCGGCAACCAATCGGCTAAGAAAGTGAGGAGCTCTGAGCCAGTGATGACTTCATAGCCGTTGCCATCAGATTTTGGCTCTATCCCTTCACAGATAAATTGGATCGTTGAAGGGCGACAATTATGTATGCGGGCTAACTCAGTTAATCCAGCTCCTTCTTGCCTTGCCTTCCTTATGGCTTCCTTCTCTTGTAGCGTGAATCTTGACATACTGTAAATAATATACAGTTACCGTCGCAAGGTCAATACCCCAGTCATATTTGAGCAGAAAAATTTGAGTTTTATGATGTCAGTGAAATCACCCAAACACAAATTGCAATTGGATGGTGCACTTGATGCTACCATCAAATGAAAACCGCTTTGTCCTTGCCTAGTTGATGTGATATTCAGATCATCTCCTAAACGATGTGTACTGTGCATTTTTTAAGGCAGGTTTTATATATAGTTACTACTGCATTGGAGGAGAAATTACATTTGTGCAACATCTAAATCAGTTACTATGGATTCGCTATCGTCTAAGATGAGTTTGAGCAATCTACGTTACTTGACCTTGATTAGTGCCTACTTTAGAATTCAGAATAGTCACGTGATTGAAGCAATTACCGTCACTTTACTCGGAGTGATACTAGCAGCATTCATACCAGTAACCATCAGGACAGAGCACAGGCTAACTAGATTAGAGACTAAACTTGATTTCTTACTGAAGCATAATGGAATCGACCCAGCAGATTGCTTAAAGCAAAGTTAACTGACAACATCTCCTATTTTAAAGCAGACTTATTGTAGTGGACATTACTGCTACTACATGAATGTCATCATTGATGACAATAGTAGTCGGCAACTAGGCAAATTAAAGTGGTGAAAAATTAACCGATTATTGTCAAAGGCAGGACAAGCTGTGAATATCTAACCCCGGATTTGCGATTTAGCATTGTGGGCCTACCATGGAGCGCCCAAGCCAGAGCGGAATTGAGTTTGTTACCCAGTGCTTGAAGCTGACTAGAAAACTGTACAATTCGTCAGGTTGTGTCATACAGCTACCCATTGTTAGGATTAATGCTGGTGACCTCCCGATCAGTAAAGAGCAAGATCCAAAGGGCCCCGCTCGCGTGGTAAAATAGTCCTGTAGGAAGCATAGTGGATTTTCTTCTTGACAAGCCGTTGGTGTGTGTAAACGGATGGGTACTTTAGCCGAGAATATCACTGACCTGAAAAGGCTCCTCGGAAAACGGTTTATTGATGGGCCTTCCTTTGCTCAACACCCAATACGACAGTCCATCAAGCGAGTCCTCACGTTCCACGAGGCCGGTGACTATGCCAACAGAGATTACGAAAACAGTTCAATTTCCCTGCTTGTCAAGAATCTGAAGGAAATCAGCAGCCGCGACAAGAAGTTATTTAGGGTATTTCGGCGAGCGTTGCAGTCTTGCAATAATGATACTTATTTTGGTATTAGATTTGAGGTTAGCGTGGCTGCTTCGTTAGTTCGGAACAAAGTCCCATTCATAAAAACCGAGCGGCCAGACTTCACCCTTCTTGAAAATTGGGATGGCGTGTGTATCGAGTGCGGAAGTGCACATCTGTCTAGACCAAAAACTACGATTGTTGACCTCAAATACAAGATTGGCTCAGTCATCCGAGAGAAGTCTCAATATGACTACTGCAATATTAACAATGCTTTATTCATTGACTTTACTAATATCAATTACCACAGTACGCTTCAAGAGATACTGCCTAGCATGGATGAACTGAAGCAATATGTATCTGAGCAATTGGACCACAGTAACTTCGGGAGCATAGTCCTGTGGACTTACATAATAAACTTAGACGTAGAAAGATATCAGTGGAAATACACCAGGGTGGACAACAGGAGGCCGAATCCTTTAGTGAAGAAATTACTTGACGCACTCTATCCCTTTGGCCTCGATGTAACACATGACTATGGCTTTCCGCCCATGGGTTAAACCCATCTAGCATTAGGTAACAACAAGCCATTTTGTGCAGGTGGCAAATTTATTTTCCGACAGGACATGAACCGACCAGTAAACAAAATTGACAATTGTTTAATTTTGCTTATCTAGTCCCTTTTTAACTAGACTCTCTGGTTATGTTCTGTTCCTTCCCATACGAAATCAAGCGTGCTAAAATTAATGCTTGGCAGATGCAGCGGAGGGCGACTAAAAAAGGCAGGCGTATTAGTGACATTTGTCGAACTGAGTAATTTCTTCATTTGGTGTGACTAGCCTGCGGATTCCCTACAGCCTCGGCAAGCGACTACAATGCTGCACCCAAAATAGCAGAGGAGAGTCGGAGATGGATGACCATGAGCCAATAAATGCAGAGCATAATTTGCAGAGTATTCTCTATGAAGGACTAAATGAGCATGGATTCTTGTTCCAAGAGAAATGTGCCGAAGTTCTACAGAACAATCAGGAAACAACAAAATGGTTAGTCCTAAATAAAGAATACCCTGTTTCGGCGAAAGTCAAAGATACACGTATTGATATCCTCTTGAAAGATGTCAAAAGTTATCCTAAAGCAAAGAACATTTACGCCATCATAGAATGCAAAAGAGTCAACTCCAGTCGCACGTTTTGGTTATTCGGTAAACCGTTGTTACCAGCTTTCAATCAGCCACTACTCGTAAATTTACGTACACAAACATACCCCACCGGTAGACATATAGACAAAGTAATTGAGTATGCCTTAATAAAACCGCGCTTCAATAATCTGATAACTTACTTGGTTGACAATTGGTGGCTAGAACTTGGTAAGAAGCATAAGAGATACTCTTCACCCCAGCCGATAGAAGATGCATTCATACAAGCCTGCATAGGTATTTCTGGAATTGCCCAAGAGCAAGAAATACAGTGGGGAAAAGATTCCGAACGAGAAGAATTTTCCGTGATTCTTATACCAATCGTAATAACAAATGCACCTCTGTACATAGCCATGTATGACTTGGACGATGTAGACTTGGCCTCTGGCACTATTAGAAATGACAAGGTATATTTTGGGCCTGCCGGGCAAATACCTGAAAGAATTGATTGGCTATTGGTGGATTACGGAGTAGGCCGGTCTCTGACACCAGATCGTCTATATGAAAATGTCACGGGAACCAGTCCAGTGGATCTAGAAGATTATCATAAAAGATCCATATATATCGTAAATTCACAAAAAATGGTTGAATTCTTCTCTCGACTCCATCTTGATTAGACGGCATCACATAGGGTGCGAAGAAAGCTATTCCGGTCAGTAAGGAAACGAAGTGGATAAGTGGGTGAATGGTGGGTGGCCAACTAAAGGCGGTAACCATCACTCATTTTGTTAAGTCATACCATCCGCAAAAGACAAGTAGTCTCAATCACACGGTTTAGTGAAGTGTTAGATTGGCATTTTAACGGAATATCCCGTCATTGACAAGGTAAGGTGACTTCACTAAAGTTTGTATGATTAAGTTGAATCGGCATAGTTGACGGTACAAGGGCTATCTCTCGCCGATGAGAAGGTGCGAGCCATAGCAATGAACCTAGAGACTTTGAATGAAATTCAAAAACTCATCGATAGCAAGATTGAGGAGAACTTGACGCTGGAGTATAAGAGGGAGGTAAGTAGTAACAAAGAAATTGCCAAAGATATAGCAGCCTTTGCCAACACTGACGGGGGCACAATAGTTTACGGAGTTGTAGCTGACGACAAAGTCCCGATGGGCATAGTATGGATAACAGATACGGGTGTGGAAGAACGCATCCAGAATGTCGCGATGACCGCTATTCATCCAATAGTTGAAAGTGTCAAAATGATACGCTTGCCAAACCCTAAGAACGAGTTAGAAGCAATCTACGTTGCTAAGGTTCCCAAGAGCTTTGCAGCCCCACATATGGTAAACAATCTCTACTACAGGAGACGAGGCTCCGTGTCGGGTCCGATGGATGATATAGACGTGAGGTCATCCATATTTGGTAGCGGCCGAACTGCGGCACTTCGTTTTGAGATTTCGCAAAACCTTAATCTAGCCAGCCAAACTCGGGAACTGGTCGAACGGGTGAAAGTCATCTCACCCGACGAAAGAAAAGGCATCGCTCTCATACCTTTTCAAACTGATGCGTGGAATTCGGTGGTTGCCTCTGGACTCCTTTCTTCTCTTCAGCCGGAGGTTGCTGAACGACTGATCCAGGCTTATAGGTTAATTCACGAAATGAACTCGCTAATGGGATGGCTAAAGCTTGATTGGGGGCTAATAGTACACACACCTATTGAGCCGTCCTCGGCCACACACGGCACATACGTGCCATCCATAATCGTAGAGAGACTTCCACGTCTAGAAAGCTTGCTGAGGGAAATAGCACAGCAACTAGCTTGATCGGTCTGAGCAGTAAACCTTGCACAAGTTGGCGGTTCGTTCACTTGGAAAGGTGTGTGGTATTTGTTGCAGAGGAGTAGCCGGTGTAAAATGCCTCTAAAGTTTAATGAACATCGTGGGACTGTGTTCAGGTAGGTCGTCAAACTATGGTTGACATTAGTAGCATAGAGGGTCTAGTCGACCGCTATGTTGACTGCTGGAGGAAGCACCGCCCCCAATACACTGGGTTGTATGAAGATAACGATTTTGGTTGTGAACCTTTGCAAGTGTTTAAGAGCGGATACAAAATCGAAGCATTTAGCCACAGCGAACTCTGTTATCTTTCAACCTTACTCACGAGAAGTCTGAGGGGACAGATTAACAGAGACCACAAAATATTCTGGTCATGGTGTTCATTCCTTACTTTTGAGCTCAGAGACCAAGTGAAACTGTTTCAGGATGGTGAATGGGACGAGGCGTTGCGAGCTCTTGTTAACTTGTCACTAGCGGCCAAGAAGGGCTTTGTTGCTGGACCTCAGGCCCTTGCCTTCGAAGAGCAGATGCGAAAGTATGTAAACTTTCACCTGTTGACGGTATTGCTGGACAGACACATTTTACTAGGCCCTCTAGCTTTTGCGGTCTTGGAAGGTACACTGCGAAGAAAGAATAGAGACTATGTTACCAATGATGGGAATATTCATACAGCTTTTAGTGTAGTAGACTCAAATCGACAAACCAAGCATTTTAGCGGAGGAAAATTAAACCGAATCGACGACTCTCTGAGGCTATTTGAGCAAGTTGTTACAAACAACAGGGGCAGACCTTGTTCTGCGCTTGGGATTCTAAGAAACGAAGTTCTAACACTGTATCCAAGTACTGGGGACGCTTATGACCTAGTCGACTCATGGAGGAACGAGCTTGTTCATGGAAAAGAGTATTGGCAAAACAGGTTTCCAGTGATTCTGAATCTGATATGCCTCTTAGTAATCGATGAGATTGAACCAAGTGTGTACGACGGCAAGATAAGTAATATCTATCAGGCACTTGAATGGCGAAGACGTGTGGAAGCGGGTTTCGATTTTAGAGTGCCTTGGGGTATTTTCCCTCCTGATCTAGACAACTAACAGCCTCGGCCACCAAAGTTCTCCGTAAATATGAGCCCACATCAAGGTAATCCATCAGGTAACATTCTAGCGGTTTGTTCACTACTCCTCAGGCAAAGGTGGAGTTGTCATGGTAATCGTCAGTGTAGCAGAATCGGTTTGATTCGCACTGCTAGTTATCTCATTATTTGATGCCTTACTATCCCCCGGCATAAACAAGCCTATCATCACGACAAGGAGAATCAACAGAACTAGCAATCTTTTCATCATCTCTATCTACCTTTAAGTGCCTTCTTTTGTTTTAGTTTGCTTTTCTCGTATCTTTCTCATCTTCCAGTAACAATATGCTGCGCCACCCCCGCCAAGCAACATGAAACCAAGTGCATTGAACATTTGCCAATAAGGGGTGATTAGTGGCACAAAAAAGCTTGTGCCTACTAAGGCAACTCCACCTGAGAAAATATAGGCAGCAAGATATAAGCTACCTCGATATTGTGTTTTAGCAGCGTTCCTCATATCCTTAATATCTTTCTGAATATCAGCTAATGTGACATTATCATGATTTTGTTCTTCTGCCATAACTACCTCCTTACCTTTAACTACATTTTCGCTACATGGTTAGCCAAGTCAAGATGATTCAGGCTTAGCCCCTTTCTTTAGCTGCTCACGTTTCTTGGTTAATTCAGCCAAACGAGCAGGCCGAACGTAGACATCGTGAAGTATCTCTTCTAGATAGGTCAACAGCTCCTCGGTTTCCTCTTTTGTAACCATCTCATGAATTAGTTCGTGCTTCACTATGCCTGCCCAGAGCCTGATTTCAGTCGCCCGGTCAAACAGTCGTGAAGAAATAATTCCTTTGCCTTCCAGGCCATTGAGACCAGAGGCCTTCTGTTCCTGCCATAAAGCTTCTAAGGCTGTCATGCACATGGAGACACATGCCTTATATGCCCCGATAGCGAAACATAAATTAGCTTCTTCAAACTCGCTATGTATAGGCTCTGGTATCTTTTGGGCTACAGGTTTATGTGGAATAGGGTAGACCGCTAACCATTCTTTTTCACGCGGTTGCTTCTTAGCCACAAACCAAGCGTCGCAAGCCGCGCAGGTTAGAATGGCATAGCAGGTATCCTCAGATGTCATACCCATATAGGATTCATCAGTCATTGCTTTCAACATCACTTCCCTGTAATGTACATCGCTGGAGCCTATCTCCAAGAGCCTACCCATCCCTTTAAGCTCTAACGGTGACAGGGATGTAGGAACACCACAAACTGGACACACTAATTTACCAGCCATAACTGCCTCCCTAATGCCTCTTACCTCAATTATACCACTGCCAACAAGCAAACCTTAGAAATTTAGCAGTAAAATTGGCCTAATTTGTTAAAATCCTTCGTGTTTAGTACCAAGCCCAGGCATTTTGTGCCTGCTTCTTTTACCTATACTAGCTTCGTTTACCTATGTTAGCTATGCAACGGTCCATACCACTAAGCCAAGTCGTGTGAATCTACGTTCACAACGTAGTATAATCAGCATGTGAATGAATCAGAGTGCCAAAGTGTGGTCAACAAATGGGCAGGATTATATGGTTATGATGACGCACCAGAGGTAGTGTTTGGCACTACTCCTATCGATTGCGAGGAACGACATTTAGGTGCTTGGTTTTCTCAGTCAGAAATATATGTAGACACTCAAGAAATAGGCCTAGAGTGTCTTGGTCATGAATTTGCTCATTGGCTTCAGTATAAACAGGGTAGAGAGCTTGATGAGGATGAGGCGGAAGAGATAGGGATGAAATTGGCAAAGAATGAAATTATCAGTAGGGCAAATCAACTACCCTTAGTGTGAATCTACCATTCACCACTTGCCACTTCCACCTCACGCATCATTTTGATTTGACGATGGACGTCCCAGATGCTAGAATCTCAACCAAAATAGCGATTGAGCGAACCTCGTGTTCGCATATATAGCTGTTATACGAAAGACTGTGCCATAAAAGGAAATGATGAATATGGAGAATAAAGAAAGTCTGAAAGAATATATGCTAAAGGAAATTGAGATAATCCAAGATACAATAAAACGGATGGCATTTAATTCCTTTATGGTAAAGGGGTGGGCGATAACCCTTGTCGTTGTGGCTTTACTGTTAAAAGGGACTGATTATCAAGTTTGCATTGCCTTTATCCCATTGTTAGTTTTTTGGTTCTTGGATGCATACTTTTTGCAGCAGGAGCGGCTATATAGAAAATTGTATGAATGGGTTACAAATAACAGGCTGCAGACAGACGAATATTTATTTGATATGAATGCTTATCGCTTCAAAGATGAAGTTCAGTCAAGATTTAGAATCATGTTTTCAATAACACTAGGTTGGTTTTACGGCTCAATAGCAATTTTAATAGTAATTTACGCAATATTTCTATTCTTAACACAAAATGAAGGAGGGTCTTAAAATGGCACGTAGAGTATTCTTTAGTTTTGAATACGGAGATGTATCAAGGGCAATGGTAGTCCGAAATAGCTGGGTCATTCAGGGAAGGGAGGCAGCAGGATTTATAGATGCGGCGGATTTTGAGGATTTAGAGAGGCAAGGCGCTACAGCTATTAAAAACTGGATAGATGAACAACTTAAAGGGACAACTGTAACGGTTGTTTTGGTAGGTGAAGAAACGTGTGATAGTCGATGGGTAAAATACGAAATTACAGAGAGCATCGAAAGAGGTAACGGGCTTTTAGGTATAGATATAAGCAAAATAAGGGATTTACAAGGCAATACTTCTGAAAGATGTGGGCGGATACCTGAAGGGTATGAATTTTATTTGTGGAATACGGATGATGGTTATAACAATATGGGGGATTGGATTGAAAAAGCAGCGGAAGATGCAGGACAGTAATGCCTTTTGTTCTTATCTCCTGAACCCCTGGGCGTGCAGAATGTAGTTACGCCCTTGGAGAGGGGGCGTGTATCGTATAACACAGCATATACGCTCATGGATTATTAGGGCTTGGCATCAATATCATCCTAGCGGTTCTTTCATTTATTGTTCCACCTAGGGTGACCAAAGTAAGAGAGATTGAACGTGGTAGTCCTTAAGCTTAACCGTCTTAACATTGCCTCACCAATTTGGCATCGTGTGAATCTTCGTTCCACCACGCACAAGCACTACCTGACTTCTTGACAACTTTTTTGCTCTTATCCTTGTTTCAGCAGTGATGATACTAACTAGCGCCGTAATGGCATCTCATTGATGCTAATTCAGGCCTCCTTCACGGTGTATTATTGCTCATCAGGCAAAGGCAGAGAGTTTCGCCACTATTTAATCATTGCATGCCGGCTTATATTGACTTATTAAATCTGATTCCACTTCACGTCTTTGCTCATCCGTCGAATCTGGCATGCGGTGAATACCGATATAAAGGTTGTCTTCCGAACCAGCCTCTCGGACCCAGCAATCATATTTGTGGTGAGAGCGATAGAATCCTCGTTCTGACAAGTTACTAGACTCGCCGAAATAGACAATTGTATATTTATGCGGCTCCTCTTGAGGTTTCCGCTTCATCATGATTGCATAAACAGCGGCACGATACGGAGGTTCCCAATCCGTTATGGAATAGGGTTTCTCAAACTCAACATCTCCCCATTTTATAGTCATTACGACCACCTCCTCTGGTTTTACACTTTACCAATAGCAGTGAAATTTTTACCTGAGTCTCCGAATCCGCTGGCTGGGCTTACACACGGAAGAAATCCTTATCATAAATCGGCGAGAAACCGGGCTTATCTTTCCTTGCTATTTCTATGGCTGTTCGTAAAGAATCCTTTGCTGGAAATGCCGGGTTAACACTAAGGTCATGTCTCCGCATGCCACTATATCTTGACCGAAAGAAGTTCTGTGGTTCTCCTACTTTAGGGTTTATCACGGCAATTTGCCTTCCAGAGCTTGATTATTAGCAAACTTACGCCCACAATCCCTACATAGGTAGTATTGGTTGCCAGCTTTTGTGCCGTATTTAACCACTTTTGTTGATTGGCAAAACTTACACTTCATAGTAGGGTTACCTTAATTTATCTCCAAAGGTATTTCAAAGTGTCCCCTAACTGTATTATCTGATACTCGTTTTATACGAATATCTAAAGTAAATCTATTTGGTAGAGGCCTACCATCAAGTGTTGACATTACTCCATCAATATATTTCCAAATATCTATGGTGGCCTCCATAGTGTCATCTACAACTAGATAAGGACTATTTACCTCTTTCCATATTGCTTCTATAGGCCAAGTATCACCACCTTCATACAGGTATCTTATTTCAGCCTTAAATCGTTCTACTCTTGGTGGAAGTAATACTGTGAGTAATTCCTTCCATCTCCGTCTTCTAAATTTAATACGCAGGTCTATCAGAGCTTGACAATGAGTTATATCGTAATTCACAACTATGCCCCCCAATCTCCGTAAAATGTTTGCCGCCACCCACCCAGCCACCCACCCAATAAGAAAGCACGCAATACCAATAAGTATTCCCATATTTTAAGTTTAGCATATCTATCATGTCCATCAACCCTAATGCAGGGAAACCCAACTCAATCATATGATGCACATAATCTGCTCTACGCTCGATATGTTGCGACAGCCCAAGGGGTGACTCTATTTGGTGGCGGACTATCTATAGGTGGCATAGTCACGATGATTATAAAAAGGTAGGTAAAACCGCTAGTTGATATTTCATTCACACCTGACTAAAATCATCGCGTTATGTAGATTTTTTTAAGGCGGATTAGGCAGTTCCAGCTTCACCCTTTGCTACTATTGCTTAAAATTGAGGCTCAGGCAGTGTTTGGCCTAAGACGCAACTTCAAATTACCTTTATCTTCACTCCGTGTCCCCTATAAGCCTCAATTTGCTCTTCGTAGTTTCTACCAGTATCAAGTAGCCAATCTTGATTTGATTTATCTTCTTAATCAACCTCTTCTTGTGGGGTTAGCTTTGTTCCGCACCTAGGGCAATATTGATCTGAAAACCGCCCCAAGTAACCACAGGCTGGGCATTCGGGCTGGCGGGTAATCACTAACTCATCGCTAAAGCCTTCCGCTCTGATAATACTCTTAGCCTTTTCACGAATCCTTATAGCCTCATCCAGGTCTTCAGTTTTGTAGACCAAGCTGGGGAATATATCTCCGCTCACGCCTGTTGCTAAGTCCTCCAGTTCCTGCCTTACCCGCTTTCTTTTCTCAGTTTGCTCTGACTCCTCTTCAAAGTCCGTTTCCCAGTGTCCTAAATTCACCCAATATCTTGCCATTCTCTTATCCTCCTTTGACACGTCGCCATTTTCAACTATCTCACCTGTATTCCAATACTCTAGGAAAGGATGTTTTTTGAATATCTCTATATCGGCTTCAGTTCCAGTAATAATTGGCTTAATACCTTCCAGACCAACCCAGCTGGTGGCATAATAGTGGGCTGGCATATCTAAACCCTGTGTAGGCGGGCCCTTCCAGCGGAGGAAATCTTTAACTAGAAATGGGTCAAGACCAGACCGAATTAATAAAGTAACCACGGTACGACGAATAGCATGCCAGCCAATTCTTTTGTTACTTAAAGCAGATTTGAGGTTATTCTTCTTCAATATTTCCCAGAACATAACTGTAAGCTCACCCCCATTAAACCTAGTATCAAAGTTATGTTTGGTTAGATATGGTTTTATCTGTTCCGGTATCTTGTGCCACCTTTCTCTTCCACCTTTGGCTGTATGGATAAATATTGCATTATCTTCTAACTTGACATCTTCGCTAGTTATAGTGGACATCTCAATTCTTCTCAAACCATAAATAGTGGACAAGGCTAAAAAACAGGCTTCAGAATCAGTCAGTTTATTTCTGTTTTGAATCATCATTTTAATTAGTTCAGGGTCTAATGCTGGACTATATACATCACTTTGTCTTGTTTGCGGAGTTTCTCCTTTACGATAAGGCCACTGTTTCTCTAATCCATTGGTGCGAAACATTTCTTTAACCACCCCAAAGACAAATATCTTGGTTGTATCTTTCTTGAATTGGTCTAGATATCCATCAATGGTTTGCTTATCCCGTGGTTTATCTCTAACAAAGACAAGGAACCTTTTGGCATGGTTAATACGCTGGCATCTATTGCTTCTACTCATCTTAGTTGGTAAGCTTCTGGCATAGTTTGTTATATAACTTTCTTCTTTTGTTGTTAGAGTAATAGGTCGTGCAAGCCTACCTCGTGCAGGCTTAGCCAAACTTTCTTTAAATTCTTCAAGCAATTTCAAACTCATTTCACTCCTTAGTCCTATCAACATACAAGTCATTATGTAGATATCCCTAGTGCCTCGGTCCTACCTTAAGTTTCCTGGTCATCATCTCATACCTCCTTTAGCGTATTTTCGTTGGTCAGCCCTTTTAGTTTCAAGACATCGTAACCTCCTTATTGCATTAGCAACTTCAACTGCTCGCCATCGTGCCGTGTGTTCCTAGTGAAATATGAGCATTCGTCTCTGGGTTGCACCGTGCAGTATCTGTGCCATTTGCACTTGAGGCATAACTCAGACTGCCCTGGTCTCACTGTTCTCGCTTTAACCTTAACTGCTCTCATCCTAGGCAAAAGCTTGTTCTTCGTTGGCAACCTGCCCTTAACATCAACCGGCACGAGTTTCAGACCTAGCTCTTTTGCCTTCTCTTTTAGCTGTAGCCCAAGCCAAAACGCTTCCCTTAAATCGTGCATTAACCTATCATCAGGCATCAGTTCACAAGAAGGTGGATGACCGATATACGGGACATGGTTACCCTCATAACCCAGTTCTTGGGCGAGGGTATCGTAGCCTCGGCTGTATGCTGGCCTCAGCCAATCACTATCTTGAAGCTCTCCACGGTTTTTGCCACTCTTAATTACCAACACCTGACTCCACACATAGGCGGGATGACATACTAGCTCCTCCCACCACACCTCAGCCTTAGCTCTTTCCTGGTATTCCTCAATTTCCTCTTGCTCTTTCGCTTGTTCTTCAGCGATGATTTCCGCTTCTTCTGTGCCACAGTTTGGGCAAACTCCATCTTCCCATTTTGGTACATCAATGCACACTGGGCATAAACCTTTCATCCGGTGTAATTTTGCATGGAGGTAATCCAGTGAATGCTTAAACTCCTCATCTTCCTTATCTTCATTGCTGAGCCATCCTATTGCCTCATCGAGCTTATCAATCAAGTGCACGACTTCCTCAACTGCCTTACGCCCATCATCTGAAATTCTCAAGCCTTGAGAATTTGTCCTGACATTTGCCAAATTAAAGTCAGCTTCCTTATATAGCTCAGGATTCCTAGCAACCTTCATGTAAAGCTCAGCTTTACTGGAGCTTATCCCTTCCTGTTTCAACCAAGATAGCCATTCGCCGTGCGGTAAATGTCCCTTTATCTCTTGCAGCAACTTCCCTGCCTTCACATACTGCTCTAATGCTTTCCTGTGTAGACAGGAAATCTCATTTAGGACTTCATGGAGCTTGGCGGAATATTCCTCTAAGTCAAAAATAACTTCCTGTTGAATTTGCGTCATGCTACCTCCTTACTACTTCAACTGTCGTGCCAACACATTCATGATTGGCTTTACAATTTCAATGATTTCAAATGACATTGCATCCTAACTTGAGGGAGCCTAAACAGTTCTGGGGGACCTCCGATATCCCGTCAGTCATCCAGCCGCAGCGGGAGCTGAACCGGGCGGTCAGCCAGTTGTCCCGGATACTGGAATTATCAGGCAATCCCATCGCGGTCCTCGAGAACATCGGCTCATCAGAGGATATCCAGGTCCAGCCGGGAGCGGTGTGGACGATACCAGAAGATGCCAAGGCCTACTTGCTAGACCTGCTCCAGGGCGGCGGCATCAGGCTACATATAGACTACATTGATTTGATATATAGGTGCCTTCACGACATCTCAGAAACGCCCAGGGCAGCCTATGGCGGCACCGAGAGGGACCTGTCAGGAGCAGCCATGCAGGTTGAGCTCGGCAGTTTAATCCAGAAGGTCACCCGCAAAAGGACCATCAGGACGAATGCCTATCACAGGAGAACCGAAATGATATTGAAGCTAGCCAAGAAATATATGAATGAGAACCTGGAAGGCATTACCCACCGTGTCGTGTGGGGGGAGATCCTTCCTCAGGATACTCAGCGTCAGGCTCAGAACGAGCAGCTCCTCGTCCAGGCGGGAGTCCATTCCAGAAGGACGGCTATGGACGAGATGGGGATCATGGACCCGGATGAGGAGTTCACCAGGTGGCTTGAGGAGAGGGGGAGGATCTTGCAAATGAATGAGGACTTTAGGGCAAAGTCAACTCGTGGCGGAGCGAGAGAGAGAGCGGTTGCCGCTGAGATGGAAGTGCCTGAATAATAAAGTCAAGAGGTGATGAGTGAAGAGTGAAGGGTGAAGAGTGATTGCTTTCTTACGCATCACGCATCACGCATCACGCATTACTTCTGAAAAAGAAGGAGGAACTTATGCCAGAGAACCCAGAAGACACAACTCAAGAAACTCAACAAACTCAAGAAACTCTTGTGGCTCAGCTTGAGGCAGCCGAAGTTGCGAGGGACGAAGCAAACAAGGCCAACGCTACCTTGAAGGAAGCGATGGACAAGAAGGACTTCGTCATCGCCGACCTGGAGACCAAGCGTGGCGAGCTCGAATCGTCCTTAAGCGAAGCGAAGTCTCAAAGCGAAGCTTTGACCACTTCCTTGAAGGAAGCCAGAGACCAGGCCGTCGCCAAGTATGCCACCATGGCCAAAGCCCTCAATCCCACTATCCCAGAGGCCATGATCTCAGGCGAGACCATCGAGGGGATCGACGCTTCAGTCGAGAAGGGCAAAGGCCTTGTCGCTGTGGTCAAGAAGACCATGGAGACCGAAGCTTCGGCAGCCAAAGTGCCTGCGGGAGCTCCAACCAGGGGCGAAACAACTGAGGGCATGACCCCCAGGGACAAGATCGCCGCTGGAATTCAACAAAAAGGAGGAGAAAGATAGCGACTAAGATTGAGATCAGGAGATTAATGGAGATTAATCACTACTTAATCTCTATCAATCACAATCTGTTGAATCACAATCCGTAAATCACCATCAGATTAACTATGAGCATAAGCTTAATAGAAGCATCAAAAACGTCTACTGATATCCTGCGTGCAGGGATCATCGAGACCATTATCAAGGACAGCCCTATTCTGCAGGAGCTGCCCTTCATTCAGATTGTCGGTAACAGTCTGAAGTACAACCGCGAGAAGACGCTGCCCGGAGTCGGGTGGTATGCGCCTGTGTCAGGAACATGGACTCAGTCAGAGCCAGAGTTCGAGCAGGTGAGTGCTACCCTCCAGATCCTTGGCGGAGACGCCGATGTCGACAACTTCCTCAAGTCAACCAGGAGTAATGTCCAGGACCTTGAGACAGCCGTCATCGAGCAGAAGGCTAAGGCGATGCAGCATGAGTTCGAGAACGCCTTCCTTAACGGGACCGGTGCATCGAACCAGCCCTCGGGGTTGTACGTCCTGCTTTCGGATACAGCCTGGGTGGCCGACACCGTCACAGAGGTGGGCGACATTGTTGTCCCCACCGAAGGCCTCGAGAACGGCTTCAGATACGAAGCCACCGCGGTAGCCGGCGATAAAAAGACTCATGCCACCACCGAGCCCACCTGGCCGATCACTGTGGGAGCCACCGTTGTTGATGACCAGGTGACGTGGACCTGCATCTATGGTCACTGGCAGGGAACGGGAGCCAATGGCGCCACGCTAACCCTCGCCAACCTGGATAAGCTCATCGACCTGGTCAGAGGCGGTAAGCCAGACATGCTCTTGATGAGCAAGCGGAGCCGCAGGAAGATCCAGGCCCTCGTCAGGGCGTCAGGCACAGTCCTCGAGACCCGCCCGGGGATGTACATGGAGCAGATTCAGCTCTATAACGGCATCCCGATCCGGGTCAATGACTGGGTGAAGGATGACTACACCGTCGGCAGCGCCAGCGGAGTTTGCTCCGCTATCTTCGCCTTCCAGATGGGTGAGGACGGCGTGTGTGGCTTATCCAGCCCCGAGATGCTCCAGGTGGAACGGCTTGGCTCACTGGAGACCAAGGATGCCACCAGGACCAGGGTGAAATGGTATGTGTCACTAGCCCTCTTTTCCACCGTGAAAGCGGCCATGCTAACGGGGGTGAAGGACTAACGTTGTCTACCAGGAAGGCTGGTAGAGTCATTTTCTACCTCCTGCTCACCCCGTGTAGTAGCGAAGATTACTACATGGGGCAAAGGGGGAGGGGGATATCGACCTCCCCCTCCCTCCTAACCTAGAACTTAGAACATTGAACATTGAACGTTGAATAAGGAACAGGTGAAATTATGAACCTAACCGAAATGAGAGCCAGAGTCCGGGAGGACCTGCAGGACGAAGATGAGGCTAACTATCGTTGGACCAACGACCAGGTGGACGGAGCCATCGAGAGAGTGGTCCAGGAGTTCTCGACAGCAAAGCCGATACAGCAGCAGGACGACATCGCTACCGTGGACAGCTCCAGAGACATCGATATCTCCAGCCTGTCAGGACTCATCGGAGTGGAGTCCGTTGAGTTCCCCATAGGAGAGAACCCCAGCTATTACCAGAAGTTCAGAATCTGGCAGGATACCATCCAGATGGACGACGAAGGCGACGGAGACGATGCCCGGGTAAGGTGGTATAAGGAGCACACCCTCGCCGAGTCATCGACAATCCCTACTCAGTTCGAGGAGATCATCGTCCTGGGGGCCACCGGATACCTTGCAGCATCGGCCTCAGTCTATACCGTTGATAAGGCTACCATCGCAGGCAAGTGGACTACCATCAACTTCCTCAAGTGGGGACAGACCAGGCTCGATCGCTATGAGAAGAAGCTGAAAGCCCTCAAAAGCCGAGTGATCACCAGGGAGTTCTACACGAATGATTGAGATTAGGAGATCAGGAGATTAATGGAGATTACAATCAATCTCAATCCATCTCTATCAATCTCTATCAGTCACAATTAACATGTTACATCTCGGCATCCTGAAGACCTTCGACAGCACCACCCACAAGGCGGGTGTGCAGCTCGTCGGTTCGCTGACAACCTACCTCGACGATATCTCTGTCTCTGTCTCTATCGCATCTTCCGCCATGGTCGTCGGCAACTACCTTCTTGTAGCCATTCCGGGAGGAAATCCCCGGGACGCTTGTGTCGTCGCTTCCTGGCCCCAGGGCAGCTCAGGAGGGGGAGTCGAAGACCACGGCGAGCTCACCGGACTGGGGGACGATGACCATTCTCAGTATCTTAATACCGCCAGGCATGACCTAACAGCTCGTCATCCCCTGGGAACGGTAGTACCTCATGAGTCAGCACTGGATAACCTGGGTGACGTCAACGCTCCATCACCAGACGACCTTGACCTACTCCAATACGATGCCGATGCCTCAAAATGGACTCCAAGACGTGGTTTTACCTTCGGCCCCGATATGCGTTGGTGGGATCATGAAATGCAGTTTTTCAACTGGACTACCACCTTAACAGGCTCAGCCTCGATAGAAGAACAGGGATACGGAATACTTGGATTCAAAACAGGCACAACCGCGGGGTCAACAGCCAGAGGGCGTGGCTTCAGATTCGGCTGGTTTCACTATGGTGTCTACTGCTTTGATTGGGTCCTCTCCATACAACCTTTTACCACCTCAGCTAACAGCAAGATCTGGTATATGTTAATGCACGATGCAGCCGCAGACCCTACATACAGGTCAATAGGATTCAGGCTGGACAACTTAGACCTCAAGGGTATTGTTCACGATGGCTCTACGCTCCATGTTATAGACCTTATGACCCTTCAGGCAAATAGTGGTTACACGATATCACTTAAATTCCGCCTCAACGACAAAATAGAGTGGTTCGTTAACGGAGTTAAGAAGGGAGAGTCAACTAATATACCGACCGCAACAGACCAAGCTGCCAATTATTGCGTCTTCGCTATGACCAATGGAGCTGATAGCACCGATGTTTGGGCACGGTTGTGGTGGCATGCATGGATTCTCGATAGGGGAATCTACGGATGAGCAAACTAAAACAAGCACTAACCCGCATCACGCAATCTCAAAATGTAGTTGCCCGATTTATCGGGCTTAAAGGAGGACAAATGTCTAAAGTAAAAGAATCAGTCTCAAAGGGAATCACCAAAGAAGGCCTACCCAAAGAGGCCTTCGCCATCGTCGGTGACCCCGACGATCCCGAGACCTGGAAGCTTCCCCATCATACCAAGGCGATCTTCCGGGCTCTAAGGGGCAGGATCAACATCGAGAAGACCGTGGACTGGGACCGGATGCCGGCAGCGGTAGCCGCCTTGAGCAGAGGGGGATATCGTGGGGAGAGAGTCCAGGCCGATGCCGAGGATATCATCTCAGCAGCCCGTCATTTAGCCCGACATTACCAGAAGGCGGACAAACCAGTCCCCGACACCCTGGGAGCACTGATATAACCAGCATTGTAGTTGCCTGATTTATCAGGCCTGAAAAGGACTAAAGATGAAGAATACTACGGAAGAGGACCCAAAAGCCCCGTCTCGCACGTTTTTCGCGGGGATTAGCTTAAAAGAGCTCTTTAGCACAGGTGAGGAATGGCATGCCTTCCTCATCGGCTTCTTTGAAGTACTATGCCCCTGGCCACCCCGTCACTCAACAAACTCAATAAACCCAATAAACTCGGAATATCACTATTACCTGGCAGGCAGGGGAGCAGCCGTCCTGGCCTGGATCGCCATCGCCAAACTAATCGAGGTGGTGTTTTGGTGACACTATATGTTGAAAGGAATTTCCAGGATCACAAAACTGCACCCACAATATGTAGAACATAGAACATAGAACATAGAACTTAGAACGTAGAACGTAGAACGTAGAACATGAGAACTTTAAGCGCCAGCTTAACCGCCGCTCAGAAGAAACCCGACCGCCTTCCCTACGTCGAGGCGAAGGTCTACGACTTCGACCAGGGCATCAAGAGGTTATCCTGGGAAAGACTCTATGAAGGTTCAGAAGACGACAATCACCACGGCATCGCCTTCGACGGCCAGGGCAGCATGCACCGTATCAGGGCAGACGGTAATAACCTCTACCGCCAGAAAATAACCAGCCCCGATGAGAACTCAGACTATTCCAACTGGACTTTAATTGCTGCCAACTGTTACGGTCCTTGCTCAATCGCAGCCTATGGCGCCAAGATTTACATCTTCTACCGCACCACCGGAAACGTCCTGTGGAAGTACTACAGCCATAACTATGGCCAGGATTGGTCAAACGCCCAGCTCGTAAGCTACGCCGATGTCCTCTCTATGGCAGCCACCTGGTGGGGAACGGGAAACATCGTCGTTTGCTTCGCTTTGAAGGCAGGACAGCAAAACGGCATCGTTATCGATACCATAGACCAGACCACCACCGAGCATACCTGGCTCGGCAGCGTTAATCATCCCTTCTCTACTACAATCGGCATCGGAGCCAGCTATACCCCGGACCACGTGGATATCGTCATTGCCGCCCTGGAAGCAGGAGACCCGTATAACCTTTATGGCCTCTATCGGCAGACCTTCGATAATACCTACACCTTCACAGATGTAGAACCGTTCATCACCGCACCCCAGGGGGAGGATATCACCTATGAGTACCCCGATTGTCACAACCCGGCATCGGCAGCGGATTACGAGAACACTCAGATTACAGCGGTCGAGAAATACACCGGCATTACCGCTTACACGTTACCCCTCACCTGTCACGCCGTTAAAGGCTCAGCTTTCATCTCTATGGGCTTCACCGAGCCCAAACCGTTCTTGAACATAACCTCGAACTTTGGACTTAGAACATCCTCAACATCCGATTACTGGTGGCTGGAACGACCCGACGGAGTATGGAGAGCCCCCAGACCAGCGGGAACCCCGCTAGACCTAACCCCCGACATCCTCTCTTTGAACGTAGAACGTAGAACATTGAACATAGAACTTAACAACAGTTCCGCCCAATACGCCACCCCGCCCGCGAAGCGAAGCGAAGTGGTCCTGAAGTTAGGCTATAGGACCTCCAGCGGTGATGAGGCAGTAGAGGTAGGCCGCTACTGGATAGACGGCTGGGAGTATCTTTCAAACTTTCCCAACCTTTCAACCTTCAAACTATTCTGCTTGGATGGCCAAGGCCTGGCGAAGAGGTGGTCCGCCCGTTTTCAAATGAGGTGGCCGGCAAATAAGAGAGTGTGGGAGATCATCCAGGAGATCATCTGCCGGTGGGGAATCAGCCTTACTAGCCCTGCAGGTGTCCCCAAGAGCTCGGCGGTGGATAACCTGTATCCCGACTTCACCATCCAGCCAGGGACCAGGGGAGACGCAGCGCTGAGACGGATCCTTTCGTTCATCCCCGATGCCCTCATATTCGACGGCAATGAAGCCTATGTCAAAGACCTCCAGGACGACGAAGAGAGCTCGTATTCCTACGGAGCAGCCCACGTCATCCTCCAGGGCAGTTACGCATCACGCATCACGCTATCACGGGCCCGTGCCATAGGCAGGGACGATGAGGACAACCGAATCGTTGAAGACGCTTTCGACTGGCCTAACTTAGAACTCGGTATCGATAACTTAGAACAATCCTACGACCCCAACCTTCAATCAGCCGCCAGGGCCCAGGAGAGAGCCGACGCTATTCTCAGAAAGCATGCTTTAGCAAGCCAGGGGGGTCAAATAACCATACCCGTCAACTGTGGCCAGGAGATCTACGATGTCATCACCGTCACCGACGAAAGGTGCGGTATCTCCAGTAAGAAGTACCGGGTACTCGATATCGAGACCGCCCTCAGCCTTCGTCAGTGGCTCTATCAGCAGAGGTTCACCGTTGGAGCCCCGTAAAGGCCATACGCCAAAACTGTAAGGCCTAAATTCCAAATACTAAACAATGCCCAAAACTCAAAAAGCAAAGCACAAAATGATAAAGCAAAGTTTAAAAAAGAAGGTTTTTGATTTTTGAATTTGCTTATGGTTTAATGCCTGGAATTTAGAATTTTCCTTCGTGTAACTCTCGCTTCAGTGCATCAAGCTGTTGTTCCAATGGTGCCCTGAACCTTTGCCAATCCTGTTGTCGTTGCGGACTACCTTCGATGTTTATCTCCCCTATTGCCGAGCCTGAAATCCTCAACTGATGCAGCACTTCCTTTGCCCCGCTTTCCACTTCCTTTCTTATCCTCTTTCCAGCTTGGTGATCTTCCGTCAACAAATCTATCATCCGTCCCACAATCGGCTGCGCTTTTGGCTCCAGAGTCACTATAGCTCGAACTGCTTTCTCCGCTCTGCTCTGGCTGTCGAAAGTAATAGCCTCAGTTAGTAGGCCAAATAACGCCGACTCAATTAAACTCTTTTCTTCCCCAGAATATTTATCAAGCATGGTAGCTATGTCCTGAGTTTCCGAAGAATCAAAGTAGTTCTGGGCGATCCCGGCAGCAATTTGACGGCATTGCTGCTCCTTCTGTTGTTTTTGCTCCTCAGCAGAGAGCCTGCCCAGCCTGTTAGCCCTCTCCTGAGCAATTTCCCAGGCGCTTTTTATGTCACCCATAAGATACCTTTCGCTGTAGAAGCAGAGGACATTTTAGTTTATAATACTGACTAGGGTCAAATAAGGAGGAACTATCGTAAAGGAGAAGCCGTGGCTTGAGGAATATGAGGTGTTTGGCCTTCCCAAAACGCTCGAACCCTACCCTCAAAAGCCAGTTTTCTCGCTTCTAGATGAGGCTGCCCAGAAGTAGGGCAGCGAGGGGATCGCGGTATTCATCCAGTTACGCCCTGGATATAAGGGAAACAAGAATATCTCAGGGGAAACGCCAGCGAGCTATTGGGACTGCCGTAATGAAAAGTACTAAATGTTTGGAACTTAGAATTTGTTCAGGATTTAATCAGTTATGGTTTATCACCGTTCTTTACGATTAGCGGAGAACTTTTATTGCTACATCTGGCAAGGGATGGGGAATAATTGTAACACCAGCCTTTGGTGCCATGTTTTGCGAGGGAAGCAACCACATGTGTTGGTTGACCCTGGGCATATCCACAATGAAGTTGGTGAAGCCTGCCTCGATTCCCTAATCGAGACAATGAACAAAGACGGGCTGAGCATGATGGATGTGGGGCTGATAATTGTCACTCACAGCCATCCGGACCATTTTGAAGCTGCATCTACTATCGCTGAAAGAAATAAAAGCCTGATTACTCTGTCCAAAGAGGAACATGATTTCTACCACGGTACAGGAAACAGGCTTTATGAAGTTCTTGGCGCCAAGCTCTCACCCATCAGTCCGTTCTTCTACCTTAAAGAAGGTGATCTAACCTTGGGCACGAGTAACAAGGTCACTGCCCAGGTTTTACTTACCCCGGGACATTCCCCAGGATCGATTTCGCTTTACTGGAAAGAGAAAAAAGTATTGATAAGTGGTGACGTGGTTTTCTGGGGTAGCATTGGCAGAACAGACCTTCCTGAAGGCAGCCCTTCCCTGCTGCAAAGCAGCATTGACAAGTTATCACAACTTGATGTGGAATATTTGATTCCCGGGCATAGTACCGAACCGGGCAAGATAATCGCCGGGAAGCAAACCGTGGAACGAAATTTCCAGATGGTGAAGATGTTTATATAAACGTGGTCATATGATGTATAATGTATATAGAAAAAGAGATGAGTGTAGACGCGAGAATCAAATATGCCATAGAGCGAACCAAAGTAATCAGGTTTCCACGGCAAAATCTGGCTACCTTTGGCAATACCATTATCTCCTATTATGTGGTAACCGGATTGACCGAGAATGTTAATGTGGTGAGGGATGGCAACGTGATTGCTGAGAGGCCAAGGATTGTTACCCCTAGCTACCTGACCAGCTTAGAGGGGTTTAGTGAGCAATCCAGCAAGTACCTCCAGAGCATGGTAGAGAACTTTCCCCACGAGCCAGGCATCTTCTATCGATATAAAAATGAACCCAAAGAGATGAACATTGTTTCTGAACCTACAGCAGCACTAATAAATAAGCTAAACGAAAGAATAGAGGAGGAAAACAATCCACTGAGCGCCATAATTAAAGGGGTAGAAGAGCTATGGGATGTATCGCTAATGATATTTATTTATGAGCTAACGAGAGGGTCGGTATACACCAACATCACTGATTTTCAAAGGAGGGGCTTCCTAGATATAGATTCCACCGGGGTGCCTAAGGATGCTCGAAATTTTATTGAGGAACTTTTCGGACTGGTAAACAAAGACATCTCTCGAGCCCCTGAGTTGGTCAACGAGTTGAATAGATGGGGGCTATTCGAGGAATATCAGGACAGGTTCTTCGCCCTATTCCGAAAATAATGCCTGACCTTGTCAAAAAGATCTCATCCATGCTACATTAGGCAAGTTTCATGACAGACAATGCTGTGGTAAAGGAACTTTTGGAGGCAGGAGCTCACTTTGGGCACCTGACCAGCGTGTGGCATCCCAAGATGAAGGATTATATCTTCACTCAGCGCAATCGTATCCACATCATCGACCTGGAGAAAACAGCCGAGAGGCTGGAGCAGGCATATGCCTTCGTTAGGAAATTAATCACCAACGGGCAAACTCTCCTCTTCGTAGGCACCAAGAAGCAAGCTCAAGAAATAATAGAGGAAGAAGCAACTAGATGCGGTATGTGCTATGTCAACCAGAGATGGATTGGCGGGATATTGACTAACTTCGATGCGATACAATCTCGGATCAATTACCTGGTTGGCCTGGAAGACCGCCAAATAAAGGGGGAATTGGAGAATCTACCAAAGAAGGAAAAGGCAAAGATAGAAAAGGAAATTTCCCGCCTGAATATTAAGATCGGCGGCTTTAAGGAAATGGATACTCTGCCAGGAGCCCTGTTTGTTGTGGACATAATCAAGGACAAGATCGCCCTTTCCGAGGCTAAAAAGCTCGATATACCCGTGGTTGCCATAGTAGATACCAATTGCAATCCTGATGAAGTTGATTACCCCATCCCCGCCAATGACGATGCTATTAAAGCGATTAAATTGATTTGTAGCAGAATAGCCGACGCTGTGCTTGAAGGAAAGCAAATAAGAGAGCAAGAACAACTGGAAATGGTCAGTATAGAAGGACAGGAGATGGAAGAGGGTGTTGAACTTTTGGCTTCCTACTCGTTTAGTCCTGATGAGGAACAACCAGCGAAAGCACCACAGGAGCCATCAGAGCAAGAAGCAAAGGAGCAGCCACTGGAGGAACAAGCAGGGGAGCAGCCAAAGGAGCAAGTAGAGGAGTCACCGGAGGAAGAAGTAAGGGAGCAGCCAAAGGAGCAAGTAGAGGAGTTACCGGAGGAAGAAGTGAGGGAGCAGCCAAAAGAACAAGCAGTGGAACAGCCAAAGGAGCAAGTAGAGGGGTTACCGGAGGAAGAAGTAAGGGAGCAGCCACTGGAGGAACAAGCAGTGGAGCAGCCAGAGGAACAAGTAGAGGAGTCAGTGGAGGAACAAACAGTGGAGCAGCCAAAGGAGCAAGTAGACGAGCAGTCGAAGGAACAATGACATGAAAGTCCCGACCGAAGCGATAAAAGAATTGCGAAGCAGGACAAGCGCTGGAATGGTAGAATGCAAAAATGCACTCCTTCAAGCAGGGGGAGATGTAGAAAAAGCGGTCAAGGTTTTACGGCGTCGCGGACTAT